>ENA-ORLF01000362-ORLF01000362.1-human-gut-metagenome-genome-assembly--contig:-NODE-362-length-17615-cov-4.73554_pt1 | contig 17615 bp, 12 predicted proteins | sample MGYA00243066_ERZ508822 | MGnify/ENA primary metagenome ERZ508822 (study PRJEB26277, sample SAMN04329791) | human gut metagenome | biome: human-associated habitat | host: Homo sapiens | place: USA... | reverse complement strand
GACCGGGCGTTTTCTCTTCCGGCTGTGGCAGGTCGTCCGGCAGAATGGTCTGGCTGCTTCCGTTCAACCGGATTTCCTGTTCCCGTTTATAAGTAAGGAAAGCACGGAAAATGCCGTCGGCAAGGGTGCCGGTTCCTGCATCCGTGTTTAGATAACGTTCTTCTTCGGGTGTGGAGATAAAGCCGAGCTCGACCAGAATACTGGGCATGGCACTGGCTTTCAATACCAGAAAACCGGCCTGATGCACGCCCCGGTCTACCCGCCGGCAGGTGTTGCGGAAATGCTTTTGTACAAGTGATGCTAGGTGCACGCTTTGCGACATATATTTATCCTGCATGAACTCGAAGATAATGTAGGACTCGGCGGAATTGGGATTAAATCCTGCATAGCGGGTCTTATAGTCGCTTTCGTAAAGAATGACCGAGTTTTCCCGTTTGGCAACTTCAAGGTTGGCATCCGATTTGGCAAGACCTAACGTCCAGGTGGATGCGCCTTTGGCAGTCCGGTTATTGGCAAGCGCATTGGTGTGGATTGAGATGAATAAGTCCGCTTTGGCATCATTGGCTATTTCCGCGCGTCGGTTTAGAGGAATAAAGACATCCCGCGTACGGGTATATACGACTTTTACGTCCGGGCAGTTCTTTTGTATCTGCTTGCCGAGCTTGAGTGCGACATTCAGGTTTATGTTCTTTTCTTTGGAGATTCTGCCGATGGCGCCGGGGTCGTGTCCGCCGTGTCCGGCGTCGATAACGACAACAAAATCCTTCGCCCCGATATTGCTGCAACAAAAAGGCGCAATGAGCAGTCCCAGGCAAAGGCTTATATATAAGATATGTTGTCTGTATCGTTTCATATTAAAATATCGTTGCAAAGATAGCGCAAAGGTCTATTATCGCCCTGCAAAAGTAATGTAATTTTATAGAAAACTCACACTTTGCTTTCAAGTTTTATTCGTAACAGCTTCTTTTTAGGGAGATTTAGTCTTTGCATTTGCAAAATTTACATGTTTTCTATACTTGCTTCTGTTTGGCGGTTGGCTGTGCATAATTCGTTAGACCCGGGTCATCCGTTCGTTAGACCTTGGTTGAACGAACGGATGACCTGGGTCTAACGAAAGGGCGACGACTGTCTAACGAATTAAAAATACTATGTTCTGTGTCAATGCTTCTCTTTTTTCCCTTTTATTTTCTGCGATGAGCCTATTTGTTGATAATATCTGTAACTTTGCGCACAAATATTAATTGGTAGATACAGGTATGCTTCTTCGTCTTATAAAGAATTGGACATTGCCTTTGGCGATGCTTGCCGGTACGGCCGGATATTTCTTCTTTGCGAAAATTTCCTGGTTTGCACCGGTGAAACCTTGTTTGAATGGGTTGGTGGCTCTCCTGACTCCGGCTTTGATTTTTGCACAATTGCTGTTAACCTTTTGTAAGGTAGAAGTGCATGATTTGAAACCGAAAGGGTGGCATGGCTGGCTGTTGCTGTTTCAGACGGTGGCGTGTCTGGTTGTGGCGGCTTTGCTGGTGTGCTGTCCGATGGAGGAGATGTATCGGGAAGTTTTTGAAGGGGCTATGGTATGCCTTATTTGTCCTACGGCTACTGCTGCTGCGGTCATTACCGGTAAGCTGGGCGGAAGTGCGTCGAGTCTTACCACGTATACGTTGTTGTCCAATCTTTTGGCTGCGGTGGTTGTTCCGTTGGTATTTCCTTGGGTTGAGCCTCATGCGGATGTTACTTTTTTTGCGGCTTTCTTGAAAATACTGAGTAAGGTGTTTCCGCTGTTGCTTCTGCCTTTCTTCATGGCTTGGTTTCTGCGGGTGTTTGTCAAGAATGTGCATAGATGCTTATTGGAGTTCCACGATGCTGCTTTCTACTTATGGGCGGTGGCGCTTGCCATTGTATCGGGGCAGACGGTGCGTTCGTTGGCGAACAGTGATGCTCCGGTGTTTGTGGAAGTCCTGATTGCTTTAGCAGGTTTGGCAGCCTGCTGTGTCCAATTCTATTTAGGTAAGAGAATCGGCGGGCATTACAATGACCGTATCAGTGGCGGACAGGCGCTGGGACAGAAGAATACGGTGCTTGCCATTTGGATGTCCTATACTTATTTGAATCCGCTCTCTTCCGTAGGGCCGGGTTCGTATGTGCTGTGGCAAAATATTTTCAATAGCTGGCAACTATGGAAAAAGAGAAAGAAAGAGTTGGTAAATTAATGCAAACAATTGATATATGTAATTGCGGTATTTTCTGCGTTATTCCTTTTGTTGGGCTTGTTTTCTTGACTTAGCCTATAAATTCCCTTATTCTCTTACCAGTTTGTTACTCAAATGCTATGGGGTAACAAAAATAATATCTATATTGCCCATCGTTAACAATATAAAAACATGAGTATGGCGAAGAAGAAATCGCCGGCATTATTTTTGTCGCATATAACAAATCGCAAATGAATATAAATCAGAATTATATAGAAGCAGTAAAGACCATAAAAGAAGCTATTCTACGCAGCCAGTACCGTGCAGCCGCATCGGTGAACAAGGAACAGCTATCTCTTTATTACGGCATCGGACGTTATGTATCGGAAAATTCCCGTACAGGCTTTTGGGGGAAAGGTGCAATTGAACAGATATCTTCTCTGTTGCAAAAAGAATTGCCGGGGTTAAGGGGATTTTCGGTTTCGAATATAAAGAATATGCGAGTTTTCTATGAAGAATGGGAGCCTGTCTTAAATCGCCAGCCAGCGGCTGGCGGTTGGGTATTAGATGAAAAATTGCTGTTGAGCGTAATTCGCCAGCCACTGGCTGACGAATTTAACTGGTCTGATTTTCTTTCAATCGGCTTTAGTCATCATACCGAAATAATATCCAAAGCTAAGACTTTGGAAGCAAGGCTGTTTTATATACATGAGTGCGCCATTCACTATTGGAGTAAATACACTTTAAGGGATTATTTAAAAGCAGATCTATACAACCATCGGGGAACTTTACCTAATAATTTCGCACAAACATTGCCCGATACTAAGCAAGCTCTAAAAGCTGTCTGTTCATTTAAAGATGAATACTTGCTTGATTTCATTAATGTGGAGGAACTGAATGAACAGGAAGAAGATTTAGATGAAAAGATAGTAGAAAAGGCGATTGTTGCCAATGTGAAGAAGTTCATCATGACCTTTGGGCAAGATTTCAGTTTTATAGGCAATCAATATCGCATGGAGGTTGCAGGAGAAGAAATGTTTATTGATTTGCTCTTTTTCAATCGGGAACTTAATTCCTTAGTTGCAGTCGAACTGAAATCCGGGAAATTCCGTACATCTTATTTGGGGCAGTTGAATACTTATCTATCCGCCTTAGATACATATATCAGAAAGCCGCACGAGAATCCCTCTATCGGAATAATCCTTTGCAGAGAAATGAATCAGACCTTTGTAGAGTTTGCCGTTCGTGATTATAACAAACCGATGGGAGTTGCTACATACCGTGCTTCTAAAGATATGCCGGAACGGCTTCGTAACGCTTTGCCGGACATTGAGGAACTGAAAAAGCTATTGTAAGGCAAAAGCCTTGCTTCTTTTTGGGGCAGGTAATAGCCTTTGGTTACCTACAGTTGGTAATAGGTGGAATTCTTCTATGATAATCAGTTTGATAGGTTAGTTAAGATATAATATGTGGCAAAATATTTTCAATAGCTATCAGTTGTGGCGGAAACGGAAAAGTGAGCGACCGCCTCTTTAGCCATACGGAAATTAGCGGGCAATAGTAATCTATTCGTCATATCCCAATTTCTTCTCATTGTAATCCGATGCGATATAGGCAGGGCGTCTTTTGGTCTCTTTGAAAATACGTCCGATATACTCTCCGATAACGCCCAATGAGAACAGTTGGATGCCGCCTAAGAATAGCATAACGACTATCAGGGTGGGGAAACCGGCGGCCTGGTCGCCGTATATGATGGTCTTTATCAGGAAATAGATGGCGTAGATAAAGCTGGAAATGGAACAGAGGATACCGCAAACGGTGGCAATGCGCAGGGGAGCGGTGGAAGAGGAGGTGATTCCTTCGATTGCCAGGTTCAGCAGTTTGAAGAAACTCCATGAGGAATGTCCGGCAAGGCGGTCGCCCCGGTCGAATTCTATGCTTTTCTTCCGGTAGCCTATCCAGCAGAATAGTCCTTTGGTATAGCGTTCCTGTTCGCGCAAGTGTCTTAACGTCAGTACGCAGCGGCGGTCGAGCAGGCGGAAGTCTCCTACATTCGGCAGGATATCTATCCGGCTCATCTTTTGTAAGATGCTGTAGAAAGCAAGTGACAGCCGGCGGCGCATCCAGCTCTCTTCGCCACGGTTGCGGCGTTTGGCGTAGATGTCGTCATAACCTTCTTCCCAGTATTGCAGCATCCGGTCTACAAGTTCGGGAGGGTCTTGCAGGTCGGCATCCATTACCACGCAGCAGTCTCCGGTGGTGTAGTCGAAGCCTGCAAGCATGGCGATTTCCTTACCGAAGTTGCGCGAGAGGTTCACGAAATTTACCCTGCTGTCCGTTTGTCGGAGTTGGCGGATAACGTCGAGTGTCCGGTCGCTGCTGCCGTCATTGATAAATAGGATTTCCCATGCATAAGTGCCGTTGCGGTTGATAAGTTCTATCAAGCGCTGATATAGGGTAGGGAGCATCGCTTCTTCGTTGTAGACCGGAATCAGTAGGGTTACTTTCTTCATTTCGCAAGTGTGTATGGTAAATACTTTGCAAATATATTATTTTCCGGAGAAGTCCGGGATAAATATTATAATTAAAAATTATTGATTTGAGAAATATCAGCCTTTTCGCTTGAAAACGAAGCGTACCAACAGGAAATTGACCGGAATGGCTATGGCGAATACCGGAATAGGGGCAAGGGTTTTGGAGAGTCCCAACCAGAGGAATGTGTTCAGCAAACCGATGTGCAGCAGGTAATTGAATAAATGTGCTCCTCCAAAACCGAACGCCTTGCTCCATGACGGCTTTTTGCCGAACGTGAAGTATGCGGTAAGGTAGAAATTGGCGATAAAGCTCAGGGCATAGCCGAGGGTATAGGCTATATTTACATTGATGAACCGTTGCAGTAAGAAGTATATCCCGTAGTGCAAAGCGGTTGCAAGGATACCCACTATGACAAAACGTATGAACTCGGGAAATCTTTTTAAATGCTTCATTTTAGGTTTACGCTATCATTGAGCCGGCAAAGTTAGGTATTGTTGTAGAATATTTCGTACTTTTGCAGCCGGAAAAATATAAAAACGAAAATATATGTCGGACAGAAAGATAGCGTTCTGGTTTATTGCACTGTTAAGTGTACTTGTACTGGTTCCCTTTTTAGGGGAAACCATATTCTATTCGAAAGGGGAACCGCGTGAGGCGATAGTTGCATATACCATGCTGGAAAGTGGTAACTGGATACTCCCGACGAATTACGGAGTGGAAATAGCTTATAAACCGCCTTTCCTTTATTGGACAATAGCCGTCATTTCATCCGTCTTGGGAGGAGTTACGGAGTTCTCGGCACGTATGCCGTCGGCGCTTGCTTTTCTGGCTATGCAGTTGGTATTCTTCAGCTTCGTAGCCAAACGCAAGGATGTAAAGACTGCATTTCTGACCTCTATCCTTCTTTTGTCCTCTTTTGAAGTACACCGTGCGGCGGTAGCTTGCCGGCTTGATATGCTGCAAGTTTCTCTCATCGTGATTTCATTGTGTCTGCTTTTCCGATGGGATGAGAAGAATTGCAAAGGGATTCCTTGGCTGGCCGTACTGTTGATGGCATGCGCTACATTGACAAAAGGGCCGGTCGGCTCTCTCTTTCCCTGTCTGGGTATCGGGGTGTATCAGCTGTTGCGCGGGCGTTCGTTCGGAAAGGCTTTCTTTTCACTGCTGGGCATCGGGTTACTGTCCCTCATTCCTTTGGGCATTTGGTTTTGGGCAGCTTATCAGCAAGGCGGAGAGGCGTTTGTCAATTTGATGCTGGAAGAAAATACCGGACGTTTCTTCCGGAAAATGTCCTATGCATCGCACGAGAATCCGTTGTGGTATAATTTCCTGACTATTATTTGGGGATGGGTTCCCTGGACTTTAGTGCTGCTTATTTCCTTGTTCGGACTGAAATGGAAAAAGATACATCTTCTGCCGGAAGGTGCTTCCGTTGGCGAACGTTTAAAGAAAGCGTGGTGCAAATTCCGTTCTCAGTCACCGTTGCAGCTTTTTGCGTGGGTGGTGATTTTAACGATTTTCATCTTCTATTGTATTCCCAAAAGTAAGCGTAGCGTCTATCTGCTGCCTATCTATCCGTTTATGGGAATGCTGCTTGCCGAATACCTGCTGGCATTGGTGCAACGAGGCGCGAAAGTATTCCGGATTTCTGCCTGGATTTTCGTTGCATTGACAATATTGCTTACCGTTACTTTCTTTGCCGTGCGTTTGGACATGATTCCCGAAAGTATTTGGGGAACAGGCAAGCATGCCGCCGAGAATATAGCTTTTGTGAATGCACTGCATACGGTGCAGCTCTCACTGCCGAAATGGCTGATTGTGTTCCTGCCGCTTGTAGCTGCCGGCTGTTTGCTGTATATGCTGGTAAAGCGTGCGGACACGCGTTCGCTGTTGTATGGTACGGCTGGCTGCATTTTGTGTATATTTGTGTCGTTGGACGGCGTTTATCAGCCTACTATATTGGCGGTGAAGTCGGACAGACATCTGGCTGTACGCCTGAACGAGTTAGAACCTCAAGGCATGGTCTATTCGTATGCCGACTGGGTTAAGTTCTATGGCATAAATTATTATCTGGGCGACCGGGTGCGTATCTTTGATAAACTGAACCCTGCCCAAGGTTATGTGCTGGTGACGGACGAACTGCAAGAACAGTTCCTGCAGGATACGGAAGACACCTACCGGGTGGAGGAAGTATACCGCACTCCTCTGCGCAGTTGCGATTTGCGCCGGAAAGTCATTGTTTATAAATTCAGCAAAAAATAAAAAATGAGTCCCCAAGGGTTGATTGATAAATATTATCCGGAAGCCAATGAATTGCGGCATATCCTACTGACGCACAGCCGTTCTGTGGCCGATAAGGCTTTGTGGATTGCCGACCGCCATCCGGAGTTGTCTTTGGACAGAGATTTTCTGTATGAAGCGGCTATGTTGCACGATATAGGTATATTCCTGACAGATGCCGACGGCATTTATTGCTTTGGCGATAAACCTTATATCTGTCATGGCTATTTGGGAGCGGACCTGGTGCGTTCGGAAGGATATCCGCGTCATGCCTTGGTTTGTGAAAGGCATACGGGGGCCGGTCTCGCACTGGAGGATATTATTGCGCAAAATCTGCCTGTTCCTCACCGGGACATGCTTCCGGTAAGTATGGAAGAGCAGGTTGTATGTTTTGCAGATAAGTTTTATTCCAAGACACATCTGGACAGGGAAAAAAGTGTAGAGAAAGCGCGTGACAGCCTGCTGCGTTATGGCAAAGCCGGCGTGCAACGCTTTGATTATTGGTGTAAACTGTTTTTGTAGCAATCTAAATTTCTTTAAAAAGGGAGATTATCCGTATAAATTACGTACTTTTGCCCGTTCAAGCGTAAACTGTTAGTTAATGACGCCATTGAAAGCAAATACATTCATATCATTCATACTACTATTCGTCTTACTTCTTCTTTCCGGTGAGGCTGCTTCGCAACGTCGTCGGCGCGGTGTTGTACCACCAGGAAGACAGCAAGTGGACTCTTTGCGGAGTGATTCGCTGGGGCAGGGGATTGCATCTTCTCATAGGAGAGGTATGCGCGATACCTTGCAACCCGATTCTTTACGGATGGATACGCTGGCTGCTTCCGGCAAGAAGAAACAGCCTTTGGACGCTCCGGTGACTTATGAGGCAAACGATTCCATTGTATTTACTCAAGGCGGATATGCGCATCTCTATGGTCAGGGAAAAGTAAACTATCAGCAGATAGAATTGGCGGCGGATGTTATTACCATGAATATGGATAGTAGCACGGTTTATGCCCATGGAGTGGAGGATTCGTTGGGAGTGAAGAAGGGAACACCGGTTTTCAAGGATGGAGAAACCCCATACGAGACTAATACGATTCGCTATAACTTCAAGAGTAAGAAGGGTATTATAAGTAATGTAGTCAGCCAGCAGGGCGAAGGATATGTAACCGGAAACAATGCAAAAAAAGGCGCTAATGACGAGTTGTATATGAAGAGTGGCCGATACACGACCTGCGACCACCATGAGCATCCTCACTTCTATATGCAGATGACTTACGCAAAAGTGCGCCCCAAAAAGAATGTAGTGACCGGACCTGCCTATCTGGTGGTGGAGGATGTGCCTTTGCCGCTTGCTGTGCCGTTCTTTTTCTTCCCGTTTTCGAGCAGCTATTCGTCGGGTTTCCTCATGCCTACCTATATGGATGACTCCAGCCGCGGTTTCGGCTTGACGGACGGTGGATATTACTTGGCCATCAGTGACAAGATGGATTTGAAGTTGCGTGCCGATATTTTTACGAAAGGTTCCTGGGCGTTGAATGCCGAGTCCAATTATATCAAACGGTACAAATATTCGGGCTTGTTTCAGGCAAGCTACCAGGTGACGAAAACCGGTGATAAAGGATTACCGGATTATTCTGTGGCTAAGGACTTCAAGATTGTATGGTCTCACAGACAGGATGCGAAGGCCAATCCGAATCAGACATTTTCTGCCAGCGTGAACTTTGCTACCAGTAGTTATGAGCGTACCAACATCGGCAATATGTACAACTCGAATGCCATGTCGCAGAATACAAAAACTTCAAGTATCAGTTATTCCCGTTATTTCTTCGACAGGAAACTGACGATTGCGGCAACCACCAATATCGCACAGACTATGAAGGACTCCTCGGTCAATGTCACTCTGCCCGACTTGAATATCTCCTTGTCCACGCTTTATCCTTTTAAGCGTAAGAAAGCGGCGGGTGAAGAAAAATGGTATGAGAAGATTTCCATCCGGTATACGGGGCGTTTGACCAACAGTATCCAGACCAAAGACAACCTGCTGTTTAAATCCAATCTGATAAAGGACTGGAAAAACGGTATGAAGCATGAGATTCCTATCAGTGCTACTTTCACATTGTTCAAGTACTTCAATGTAACGCCTTCTGTCAGCTATACCGAACGCTGGTATACGCGCAAGGTAATGAAAGACTGGGACCCTAATGCCGGAGGAAGCGGCAGGGAAGTGGCTACCGATACGATTTACGGTTTTCATCGTGTGTATAACTACAATGCCAGCCTGGGTATCAATACGAAGATATACGGTATGTATAATCCTATATTCCTTCCTAAAAAGAAGATACAGATCCGCCATGTCATAACCCCGTCGGTGAGCATAAGTGCCGCACCGGATTTTGGTTCCTCGCGCTACGGTTATTACGACTCCTATATCAAGAATTATGCGGACGGAAGACGGGATACGGTGGTTTATTCTCCCTATGCCGGTCAGGCGTTTGATGTGCCGGGAAGAGGTAAGCAGGGAAATATAACCTTCAGTATCTCCAACAACCTGGAGATGAAGTATTACAGCAGTAAGAAGGATACGATTAAGAAAATCAGTCTGATTGACGAGTTGGGAGCTAATATTAATTACAATATGGCGGCTGCGACACGTCCTTGGGGTGACCTTGGGCTGAATTTGCGTTTGAAGTTGAGCAAGAATTACACGTTCAGTATGAGCTCTTCATTCAAGACATACGGTTATAAGTTCGATAAGAATGGAAATGTGGTAGAGAATGACCGTACGGAATGGTCCTACGGACGTTTCGGTATTTTCCAGGGATACGGTTCTTCCTTTAGCTATACGTTTAATAACGAAACATGGAAAAAGTGGAAAGAGAAGCTGAGCGGCACTAAGGATGCCGATAAGGAGAAAGATAAGGAAAATTCTTCCGAGGAAGGGGAAGATGCGGAAGCAAGTTCCGATGAGAGCGGCATTCCCAAGAAGAAAGTGGAAAAGGCAGCGGTGGATGCCGATGGTTATCAGGTGTTCAAGATGCCCTGGTCTTTGAATTTCAATTATAGTTTTAATATTTCCGAAGACCGTAGCAAGCCTATCAATCGGAAAAAGATGCGCTATCCTTACCGTTATACTCATAACTTGAGCGCTTCGGGTAATATAAAACTTTCCAATAAGTGGGCGGTGAGCTTTAACTCCGGTTACGATTTTGAAGCAAAGAAGATAGTACAGACCACCTTTAATATCACACGTGACCTGCACTGTTTCAGCATGTCGGCCAGTCTGTCTCCTTTCGGGCAGTGGAAATATTACAACTTTACCATTCGTGCCAACGCAAGCATTTTGCAAGACTTGAAATGGGAGCAGAGAAGCCAGACACAGAGTAATATTCAGTGGTACTAATTAGGGTGATGTTGCCAGCTGTTTCTGGCGGCATTATTTGATTTTAGGCACGGGATTACACGGAGTTTAATAACGTTACCTGTTTCATTCCTTCTTCCGCGAACTCCGTGTAATCCCGTGCCTAAACGAAATCGTCAAGCACATTTTTTCGTACCCCCTTTTTATCAGTGCCGCCTTACCATTTTATCTCTTCCTTTCCGTGCGCTTTCAGGTATTCATTCGTCTTGCTGAAATGTTTGTTTCCGAAGAAACCGTTGTATGCGGAAAGAGGAGAAGGGTGTGCAGATGTCAGTACCAAGTGTTTGTTACGATCGATAAAAGCACCTTTTCGTTGTGCATAAGCTCCCCATAATATAAAGACCAAATGCTCCCGTTCTTCGGCAAGAATACGGATGGCGGCATCTGTAAATGTTTCCCAGCCGCGGTTCTGATGGGAGCCGGCTTGATGGGCACGTACGGTGAGAGTGGCATTGAGCAGCAATACGCCTTGTTCTGCCCAACGGGTCAAGTTGCCGGTAGGCGGCGCATCTGTTCCGATATCCGCTTTGATTTCTTTAAAAATATTGACTAAAGAGGGCGGGAAGGGCACGCCGTCGTTGACGGAGAAACAGAGTCCGTGGGCTTGTCCGGGACCATGGTATGGGTCCTGGCCGATAATCACTACCTTTACCTTGTCAAAAGGACATAAGTTGAAAGCATTGAATATCAATTTTCCTGGTGGATATATGGCATATTTACCATATTCCTCACGCACGAAGTTCGTTAATGTGTAAAAGTAATCTTTGTCAAATTCAGGCTGCAAATGTGCTTTCCAGCTATCTTCGATCTGAACGTTCATAATAGGAAGTGTTAGTAGTTTACGACGCTAAGATACAAATATTTCACCATAGTATACAAAGAGCCCCGCAGAGTTTTTTGCTTTTTCCTTTGAAACTCTGCGGGACTTTATATTGTTTACAGGTTGTATTTAGATTAAATGTATGTTGTGTGCCTTACATTCCGAGCGCATATCTTCGGGCCAGATGCTGGCTTGTATTTCTCCGATATGGGCTTTGCGCAAATAGAACATACACAGCCGGGACTGACCGATACCGCCACCGATAGACAAGGGCAGCGCATCTCCCATCAGGCGTTTGTGGAAATAGAGTTCCAGACGTTTTTCTTCACCTTCCTGCTTGAGCTGACGCTGGAGGGCTTCTTTGTCTACGCGGATACCCATTGAGGATAATTCCACACTGCGTTGAAGCACATCGTCCCACAATAATAAGTCGCCGTTTAAGCCGGGCAGACCGTTCAAGCCGGGAGTTGTGTAGTCATCATAGTCCGGAGCGCGTACATCGTGTTTTTTGCCGTCGCTTCGTTTGCAACCGATGCCGATGATAAATACGGCGCCGAACTTCTTGGCAATGGCATGCTCACGGCATTTCGGTTCTATATTGGGATACATCTGCCGGAGCTCTTCCGCATGGATAAAGTGTAACTTCTGTGGCAGGCAGGGCCTGATTTGCGGATACATTTCATATACCATATATTCCGTACGGACCATTGCAGCATAAATGCGGGTGACTATCTCTTTCAGAAAGTCTATGTTACGGTCTTGTTCGGTGATAACGCGCTCCCAATCCCATTGGTCTACATATAAAGAATGTAAGTTGCCCAGCTCTTCGTCCGCACGGATGGCATTCATATCGGTATAAATTCCGTATCCCGGTTCTATACCGTATTCGGCAAGTGTCAGACGCTTCCATTTGGCAAGCGAATGTACCACTTCTGCCTGCGCATCGCCTAAATCTTTGATGGGAAACGACACAGCCCGTTCCACACCGTTCAAATCGTCGTTGATACCCATGCCTTTTAATACAAAGAGAGGGGCGGTGACACGACGCAGGCGGAGTTCGGAAGAAAGATTCAACTGAAAGAATTCTTTAATCTGTTTAATGCCTAATTCCGTTTGTTTTAAGTCCAATAAAGGTTTGTATCCTTCGGGTTTTATCAGGTAGCTCATAGGTTTAATTTCTGAAACTTCTATTAATTTGTTCGGCAAAGATAGAAATAATATTGATACTTGTTTCTATTTTGATTGAAAAAATAACAAAATGTATATGTATATCCGTTTAATGTTCTCAAAATAATATTGAAAGGGTAATATGCAAAACAGATATAAAAAATGTATGAAGATTAGGAATATGCAGAGATTTTTTCTACTTTTGCATCCGAATTAAGGCTCCGTAGCTTAGTGAATAGAGCGTCAGATTCCGGTTCTGAAGGTCGTGCGTTTGAATCGCACCGGGGTCACAGGAAAAATCCTTGATAAACTATTGGTTATCAAGGATTTTTTTTATTTATATATCTCTTGGTTCATCCGTCTGTTTGTCCTTATTCAGCAAGACCCATATCTGTCGTTGCCATTCATATACGGCAAATCTCTCATCATCGGAATTGTCGGTCTTGTCAACATATGTCCTTATACTTGGGGCGGAAGGGTATTTGGTCTGGATAATATCGTCTATCAGATAGCTGTACAACCCTCTGATTTTCTTGAAAAGAAAACATTGGAACATAAGGTTGATATATTCAGGATTGTTGCATACATACATTTTATACATTTGATATGTATCCGACTGCATGTAATCTGAAGCCCTGCTGCTAAGATTGGACTTCTCAAGTTCTTCTTTCAGGGCTTCTTCCAGCTTTTTGTACTCGGCAGAGTCTGTTATGCTGTACCAATAATGTTCATCGGGCTTAGTGGTTAGCTTTATCCATGTGTAGGCTTCCCAGTAATCAATTGCCATTCTTATGGAATCTCTGTATTCCGGGGGCATGGCAAAATAGAGAGAATCTTTTTCCCAGTCCTTGAAAAGCGTTTCGATAGAATCAATCTTCTCTTGTTTCAGTTGTTTATATATGTCCGGTAGTTTTTCATCAAGAACGGAAGTTATCTGGAAAGCACCGCTCTCTATGCTACAGTTGACCCGTGGATTGGTTATGACAGAATCATTGAATATGAAAGCTATCTGCCTGCCTGTTGCCTTTCCCGTTTCTTCGGCCCATTTTTTTCGTTTATAGTTGCTGATTTGTCCGCTGATTACATATTTTCCGAAATAATCCGTATCCAGTTTAAGGGCTATGAAATCCTTCGTCGTTACGATAGGCTCTTTGGAAATGCTGTCCGTCTGTCCGGACAAGATATGATACCAGCCATTTTCCCGAAGCTTGTTCTGACAAATCGAAAAATACGGTAGGAAAGAAAACAATGTCAGTATTCCAAGCAGCTTTCTCCACATAACGTCTCTTTGTTTTCTAAACTTCAAATTCAAGAATTGTCCTCTCTTTACTCTTCAGATGCAAGCGCATCCCGCACAGCTTCCCAGTTATCGCAGAAAGCCTGCATGGAAGGGAATAACAGATTGGCTCCCGCATCCAGCAGCACTTGTCCGTCCAGCGGACCGGTATTGACAGCGATTGTGAATATCCCTGCCGCTGCTCCCGCCTGGACGCCGATGGGGGCATTCTCCACGACGATAGCTTCATTGGCCTTTACCCCTGCTTTTTCCAGTCCCATGAGATAAGGCTCCGGATTGGGCTTGCCATATTTCACATCAAAGGCGGTGACCATACGTTCGCGTTGGAACATGCCGGGAAAGTTATGTGCCAGTCTGTCCAGCAGGGAGTGCTGGCCGGAACCGGTTACCAATACGGGAGTCAACCCTTCCGCTTTTATTTTCTGTAACACTTCCCATGCTCCGGGCATACGTTCGGGTTCGGGATGTCTGTTGAATTCTTCGCTTTTTTCGGCATAGATACTCTCTATCATCTCAGGAGTGGCATCTTTGCCGTATTGCCGTTGATATACGATGTTGATTGTTGCTGCTCCCGTACGTCCTTCGTGCATATAAGCTTCCTCGCGGCTCAGATGCAGACCATGACGTTCCATTACCGTATGCCATGCATCGGCATGATAAGGCATGGAGTTGAACAACACGCCGTCCATGTCGAAAAGAACGGCTTTCAGCCGGATATTGTCGTATCCGTGTTCTCTTAAATAGCGGGATATTGCTTCTTTAAACACTTGATAAATTGAGAATAAAAAATTAGAAATAGGGGAATAAAACAGAGAGTTGGGAATCAAGAAACAGCCTTTTGATGTTGCACATGGTAATTTGTGTGCAGCCATTTCTCAATTCTCAACTCTCGATTTTTAATTTATCACAGTCTTGCCTGGATGGCTTTGGATTCTTCTTCGTAACCCGGCTTGTTCAGCAGGGCGAACATATTCTTCTTGTAGGCTTCCACACCCGGTTGGTTGAACGGATTAACCCCCAGCAGGTAGCCGCTGATGCCGCATGCTTTCTCAAAGAAGTACAGTAATCCGCCGAGACTTTCCTCATTCAGTGCAGGAATCACGATGCGCATGTTGGGTACGCCACCGTCTACGTGAGCCAGTTGTGTGCCGAGTTCAGCCATCTTGTTCACCTCGTCTACGTGCTTTCCGGCGAGGAAGTTCAGACCGTCGAGGTTGGCTTCGTCCGAAGGAACTTGCAGCGAATACTGCGTCTTTTCTACTGAAATGACAGTTTCATAAATGGTACGTTCACCTTCCTGAATCCATTGTCCCATGGAGTGCAGGTCGGTAGAGAAATCCACGGATGCAGGGAAGATACCCTTGTTCTCTTTACCTTCGGATTCACCGTAAAGTTGCTTCCACCATTCGCTTACGTAGTGCAATTTGGGGTTGAAGTTTACAAGGATTTCAATCTTCTTGCCGTTCTTGTAGAGTTCATTGCGGGTGGCTGCATAGATAGCTGCCGGGTTTTCAGCGAACGGAACATCTTTTCCGCAAGCCTTTTCCATAGCTGCCGCGCCTGCTACCAGCTTTTCGATGTCGAAGCCTGCAACGGCGATGGGCAGCAGACCTACCGGGGTGAGTACGGAGAAACGGCCGCCTACGTTGTCGGGGATAATGAAAGATTTGTACCCTTCATTGTCTGCAGTAACGCGTGCTGCGCCTTTCTTGGCGTCTGTAACGGCAACGATCACCTTTTTGGCCATCTCCTTGCCGCGTTGGTCTTCGCATTGCTTTTTCAGCAGGCGGAAGGCTAAAGCCGTTTCGGTAGTGGTTCCCGATTTGGAAATATTGATGACACCGAATTTCTTGTCTTTCAGATATTCGGTAAGCTCGTACAGATAATCTTCACCGATGTTGTGTCCTGCATACAGAATAACCGGGCCGGACTTCTTGTCCTGCAACCATGCGAAACTGTTTGACAAAGCCTCGATAACGGCGCGTGCACCGAGGTAGCTTCCGCCGATTCCGGCAACAACCACTGCTTCACAATTCTCGCGCAGCACTTGCGCGGTAGCTTTCAGGTCTGCCAGGTGCTCCTTTGTAATGGAAGAAGGAAGGTGTAGCCAGCCTAAAAAGTCGTTGCCTTTACCGGTTCCGTTTTCCAATGCTTCCTGTGCAGCCTTGACTTGGGCTTCGTAGGCGAAAACATTTTCTTTGGAAATGAATCCAAGAGTCTTTTCAATGTTCAAACTAATCATAATATTATAGGTTTTAAATTCTGTATTTTGTCCTTGCTGTCCTCTTTTCCGCATTACCGGAAAGAGTCAGTCAGTAACTTGATTTCAATCATCGGTGAGATACGCTCATATAAGATGTTGTACACAGCATCCAGTATCGGCATGTTCACGTGGTAATGTTTGTTGATTTCCTTGATGCACTTGGTTCCGTAATAACCTTCGGCTATCATTTCCATTTCTATCTGGGCGCTTTTTACGGAATATCCTTTACCTATCATCGTACCGAACGTACGGTTACGGCTGAAGTTGGAGTATCCCGTCACCAACATGTCACCCAGATAAACAGAATCGCTGATGTTTCTGTTCAGCGGATGTACGGTTTGCAGGAAACGGTTCATCTCCTGTATGGCATTGGACATGAGTACCGCCTGGAAATTATCACCGTATTTCAGTCCGCTGCAAATGCCGGCGGCAATGGCATATACGTTTTTGAGTACGGAACCGTATTCGATACCTGCCACGTCGTTGCTTACGGAAGTCTTGATGAATGAACTTGCCAGACGGCGGGAAAACTTGTCCGCCTTGTCTATATCGGGACACGCTATCGTGAGATAGGAAAGCCGCTCGAGCGCAACCTCTTCCGCATGGCAGGGACCCGCCAGCACTGCGATATTTTCGGTAGGAACACCGTATTCTTTCGTGAAGTATTCCGATACAATCATGTTGTCATCGGGTACGATGCCCTTAATGGCAGTGATGATGAACTTATCCTTGATTTTTGTCTTCAGCTTCTTCAGGTGAGCCTTCAGATAAGGAGAAGGAGTTACAAAGATAAGCGTATCCGACTCCTTGACTACATCGTTGATGTTTGAGTTGAAATTGATACGCTTGGTATCGAACTTGACGCCCGTCAGGTAGGCAGGGTTATGACCGAGACGCTTAAAATCGGCAATGCGGTCGTCGCGCCGCATATACCAATTTATAGTCTCTTCTTGTGCCAGTACCATCTTTGCAATGGCAGTGGCCCAGCTTCCTCCGCCCATAATGGCTATCTTACCGGGTAGTTTCATTTCTTAGATTTTCTCAACCCAACCTTCCACATCTTTCACGGTCGGATTTGCCAGTTCCAGTTTATATTTCTTGTTGATGCCGCAAATATCCATGTGCAGCTTTTGCGGGTTTACATCCTTCATGTCGCTAACCAGGTTGTAGCCGGCTTTCTGGATGACTGCCACCCATTCTTCGGGGATACCCAGTTTCATGAATTTGGCAGGTGCGTCTTTCGGAGTGACCTTTTCGGGGCGCATCTGCGGGAAGAACAATACTTCCTGAATGAATGCCTGTCCGGTCATCAACATCGTCAGACGGTCGATGCCGATACCGATGCCCGATGTAGGAGGCATACCGTATTGCAGCGCTTTCAGGAAGTCCTGGTCGATAAACATAGCTTCGTCGTCACCCTTTTCACTCAGTTTCAACTGCTCTTTGAAGCGTTCTTCCTGGTCGATGGGGTCGTTCAGCTCACTGTATGCGTTGGCCAGCTCTTTACCGTTCACCATCAGCTCGAAGCGTTCGGTCAGTCCCGGCTTGCTGCGGTGCATCTTGGTCAGCGGGCTCATCTCTACGGGATAGTCGGTGATGAAAGTAGGCTGGATGTAAGTTTCTTCGCAGAATTCTCCGAAGAT
>ENA-ORLF01000359-ORLF01000359.1-human-gut-metagenome-genome-assembly--contig:-NODE-359-length-17746-cov-6.52727_pt1 | contig 17746 bp, 9 predicted proteins | sample MGYA00243066_ERZ508822 | MGnify/ENA primary metagenome ERZ508822 (study PRJEB26277, sample SAMN04329791) | human gut metagenome | biome: human-associated habitat | host: Homo sapiens | place: USA... | reverse complement strand
ACAATTTCCTATCCCCATTCAAAGGCCGCCGTGGCGGTGGGAAGCTGGATGTCGCTTTCCACGCCCTTCAACTGCGTGGAGCCGCCCGGCACCCGGTAGAACTTCTGCGTGGTGACTTTCAGCAGGCCGGCCCGGTCCCTGGCGGAGAAGTAGGGCAGGTACTGCCCGATGTCCACAGGCTGCTGCACGGTTCCTTTGCCGAAGGTGGAAGTGTCCCCCACGATGACGGCGCGGCCGTAGTCCTGAAGGGCGGCGGCGAGAATTTCCGACGCGGAGGCGCTGAGCTTGTTGATCAGCACCACAATGGGGCCCTTGAAGAGTTTTTCACGGTTGTTGGCGGTTTTCACGTCCACGTTGCCGCGGGTGTCCTTGATCTGCACCACGGGGCCGCGCCCGGTGAAAAATCCGGTCATCAGGCGCACCTCTTCCAGAGAGCCGCCGCCGTTGTTGCGGAGGTCGATCACGAGGCCGTCCACTTTTTCCCTGTTCATCCGTTCCAGGAGCTTCTTGACGTCCGCGGCGCAGCGGCGGTCGCCGCCGTCCATGTCCGCATAGAAGGAAGGAAGGCTCAGCACGCCGATGCGGTTCTGGCCGTCCGGAGCTCCGTTCAATTCAATGATTTCCGCTTTGGCCAGTTCGTCCTTCAACGGTACCTTGGAGCGGGTCAGCGTGATGATTTTGGCCTGTCCGGGAGCGTCCGCCGGTTCCACCTTCAGGCGGATCTGGGAGTTTTCCGAGCCGCGGATCATGTCCACCACCTTGTCCAGCTTCATGAACAGGATGTCTACCATCTCCCCGCTGTTGTTGGAGTCAATGGCCACGATGCGGTCGTTGAGCTTGAGTTCTCCGGATTTGTCCGCCGGGCCTCCCACGACGATTCCGTTGATCTTCGTGGAACCGTCGTCCTCGCCGCCCAGCAGGGCGCCGATGCCGGTGAGTTCCGGGCTCATGGAAATCTTGAAACGGTCCACCTGGCGGGCGCCCATGTAGTCCGTGTGGGGATCATAAGTCAGGGCCACCGCGCTCAGCAGGGTTTCCGCCACGTCTTCCAGGTCCGTTTCCTGGATATTGCGCTGAATGCGCTCATAGCGCATGAGGAGCTTTTCTTCCACAGGCTTTTCATTGGCCAGCGGATCGGGCTTGTTCTGCTCCTTGGCCAGGCGCGCCACGGTCTCGCGGCGCAGGGTCTCGGACAGGAGCTGTTCCTCCACCATGTCTTTCCAGACCTGCTGCATTTCCGCTTCATCCTTGGGCCAGGAGTCGATCTTGCGGCGGGAGCGTTCAATGGTCTTGTCCTGCGTGAACGTAAAGCCGCCCTGTTTCAGCAGATCGCGCGCATAGGCAATGCGCTGCATGGCGCGCTGGCGGTACAAGGCGTGCATGGCCTTGGCCGCGTCCATCATCTGGCCGGACATCAGGTAATCGTCCAATTCCTTGCCGTACTTCTTCTTCAGGGCGTCCACATCCTGCTGGGTGAAGAAAATCTTGCTGGGGTCCACCTTGCGCAGATAGGTTTCCAGAAACTTGTTGGAAAGGTCGTCGCTGAATTCCTTGCGGGAAAAGTGGAAGTTCTGAAGCAGCAGGGACATTTGCTTGCCTACCTGGTTGAAATCGGTGGCCGCTGAGGCGCAGGAAGTGATGGCTGCCGCGGCAAGGGCCGAAAACGCTGTAAGTCTGATCCAACGGAATGAGTGCGTGTTCATGGGGGAAAAATGGTGCGTAATCCCTCCATTCCCGGAGGGATGTATTGCTGGGTTGTAAGTGTTACTGATTTGCGTGTGAATGTCTATCTCATAAAACGTCCACATGACGCTATTTTTGCCGGCGTTCCCGGAAGCCTTTTAAAATGGGGAAAATGGGACTCTTTCGCATGTATGAAAAAAAATAACGGGGGAAAAGGCCATGTCTTCCTGTTCCGGCACCCCTTCCGTAGGGCGGCTTTCCGGAGGAAGCCGTTGCGCTGAGCCAATTCAGTATTGAGGTCAGGGACGTTTTCTGTACACTTTGCGCGAGTATGACCACACCACCCCGGGAAAATGCCCCTGCCGGAAGCAAGATGCGCGTGCTGTTCCAGCGTTTGTTCAGCACTCTTGTCCTTCTGGGCCTGCTGGCCGGCGCCCTGGTCTGGAACCGTGAAGCCGGCTATTATGGGCTGGTCTGCATCTTCTGCATTCTGACCGCGTGGGAATGGCGCCACATGCTCATCCGGTCCGGCAAAGCGGGGCAGGCCCGTTTGAGTTTCCTGTTCGGGGCGGCTTATCCGGTGCTGTTGTCCGTGGCGTGTTTTTTCAACAAATTCCGCCTCACGATGCGGGATGAATTCCGGATGATGCCGGACCCCCTGCTGCTGGTTGTGGCGGCTCCGGTGATCCTGGTCGTGGTGGCCTTCATCCGGGAGATGAACCGTCCCGTCGTCGGGAGCCGCGCGCTCCGCTCCGTCGCTACCACGCTGTTGTCTTTCATTTATCCCGGCTGGCTGTTCGCCTTCGCCATTCCCGCCATCCATCTGGGCTACCTGGAGGTGGGGGCCGAGTCTCCGCGCATTGTGATGATGGTGTTGTGGGTGATCCTGGTGACGAAGATGACCGATATTTTCGCCTACGTCAGCGGACTGCTGCTGGGGGGAAAATTCTTCACTAAAAAATTAATTCCCCATATCAGTCCCAAAAAAACGTGGGAGGGTATCATCGGCTCCTGGCTGCTGACGAATGCCGCGGGGATAGGCCTGGTGTTCCCGATGTTCGGCACGGCGTCGCTTTCTCCGGCATCCGTCCTGATGCTGGTGCTGGGTATCACCCTCATTTTTATTCTGGCCGTTTATGGGGATTTGGCGGGTTCCCTGGTCAAGCGCAGCCTGTCCGTGAAAGATTCGGGCTCCCTGCTGCCGGGCATAGGCGGCCTCTTCGATCTCATTGACAGTCCGTCCTTCACCGTCCCGTTCCTGTGTCTTCTGATGATGACGGTAGTGTATTGAACGGAAGAGCCGGACAAGAAAAAATTGTAAAGCCGCATGTCTGGTACGTCCCTTCCCATTGAGGAAATCCGCGGGGAATTTCTGGAGGCTCTGAAGGGGGCGTCCCCCCGCATTCTGCTGAAAGCGCCCACGGGTTCCGGGAAATCCACCGGAATCCCTCCGATGATGGATGACGCGGGGCTGGGGGAAAACGGCCTCATCGTCGTCGTTCAGCCGCGCCGGATGGCGGCCCGCCTGCTGGCCCGGCACGTAGCCAGGCTGCGCGGCTCGGAACTGGGGCGGGAAGTAGGGTACATGGTTCGCTTTGAGCGGCACATATCCTCCCGTACCCGTATTGCGTACGTGACGGACGGCGTGCTGGAACGCTGGCTGACCGACCGCCCCTGCCTGGAAGGGGTGAGCGCAGTGGTCTTCGACGAATTCCATGAACGGAGCCTTTCCGGGGACTTGTCCCTGGGGCGTGTGCTGGACCTTCAGGAAGGCCCGCGGCCGGACCTGGCCGTGGTGGTGATGTCCGCCACGCTGGAAATGTCCGGCCTGAGGGAATACATGGGGGAATCCTGCCGGGAGCTGGAAGCCTGCGGACGGCAGTACCCGGTGGAAATCACGTACCGTCCTTCCCGGCCGGTCAGCGACGAACGTGGACGGGTGACGCCTCCGCCCGTCTGGGACCAGGCCGCGGAAGCTGTCCGTGAGGCGGTGAAGGATGCCGCTTGCGGAGACATTCTCCTGTTCATGCCGGGCGTTTACGAAATCCGGCGCACGGTGGAACTGCTGGAGGGAAAACCGTGGCTGGGGGGCTGGGACATTTTCCCCTTGTACGGGGCATTGAGTCCGGAACAGCAGAACCGCGCGGTGGAAAAGGGAGGGCGGCCGCGCGTCATCGTCTCTACGAATGTGGCGGAAACCTCCCTGACGATCGAGGGAGTGAGAACCGTCATTGACACCGGATGGGTGCGCCAGTCCGGATGGGACCCGTACCGGGGCATGGACACCCTGCACCTGGTCAGGATTTCAAAGGCGTCCGCCGCCCAGCGTGCGGGCCGTGCGGGCCGCGTGGCGGAAGGCCGCTGCTTCCGGCTGTGGAGTGAGGCCGAACAAGCGAAGAAGGTGGAATTCGACCCTCCGGAGTGTTTCCGGGTGGACTTGTCCGGAGCCGTTTTGAACCTGTGTTCCTGGGGCGTGGCGGACCCGGAGGAATTCCGCTGGCTGGACAGGCCGGACCCTCTGGTTCTTCAGCGGGCGCGCCATCTCCTTGCCTCCCTGGGAGCCGTGGACGGGGAGGGACGCCTGACGGAGACGGGCAGGAGGATGACGGCATTTCCGCTGCCGCCTCGGCTGGCCCGCCTGATTGTGGCCGGGCAGGATGAACGGTGTGTAGTGGAACTGGCCGCCATTGCGGCGCTGATGCAGGGGGAAGGCGTGGAAGCGAAGGGCGGCCTGAACGATGACCTGCGGGATTCCGGCGACTATACGGACTTTCAGGCGGAATGGCGCGCCGTGGGGAAGGCCCTGGATTCCCATTTTGATGCGGGAGTGTGCGGCCGCCTGGGCATTTCCGCCCGCGGTGCGCGGGAAGTGTGGATGGCTTACCGGCAGTTGCTGTCCATCGGCAGCCGCGGGCATTCACGGGAAGTGCTGGAGCCGGATTTCCTGGCGGCGCGTTCTTCCGTCGTCCGGGCATTAATGGAAGGATTTGCGGACCATGTGGGCGTCCGGAACGGAGTGGCGGCCAACACGTGCCGTATGGCGGGCGGCGTGGGCGGCAGGCTGTCCGAAGGCAGTGTGGCCCTGCGCGGCCTGCACTTTGTGGCCGCGGAAATGGCGGAACTGTCCGGAAAGGCGGTGGAAACCCGCATAGGCCGCTGCACGCTCATCACCCCGGAAGAATTGCGCGCCGTATGGCCGGAACGTTTTTCCGGCGGGGAGGCGTCCGTTTTTGACTCCGGCCTGCGCCGCGTGCGCTTGCACCAGCGCCTGATGTATGAAGACCTGGTGCTGGAAGACCGCGACCGCGGGGATGCCCCGGCGGAACTGGCCGCTCCCATTCTGGCGGAAAAAGTGGTGGACGGCACCTTGAAGCTGGTAAAGTGGGACCACGCCGTGGAGCAGTGGATACGCCGTCTGAACGGCCTGAGCCGCTGGATGCCGGAGCTGGAACTGCCCCTGTTCGGGGAAGAAGACAAGCTGGTGGCCATCGCCATGGTCTGTGAAGGCGCCGTGGGATACAAGGACATCAAGGAGCGGGAGATCATGCCCGTGCTCCGGGACTGGCTTTCCGGCTGGCAGGCGAAGGCGCTGGACGACTACGCCCCGGTAAGCCTCACGCTCCCCAACGGGCAGCATGCCAAAGTCCGGTATGAGGAGGATTCCACGCCGGTGATCGGCCTGACGGTGCAGAGATTGTTCGGCGTGGCGGAATCCCCCCGCATTGCGCGCGGCGCCGTGACCGTGAAAGTGGAAGTGCTGGCCCCCAGCCAGAGACCGTGGCAGGTGACCGGCTCCCTGGAAAGTTTCTGGCGCAACGGGTACGGCCAGATGAAAAAAGACCTGGCCGGGCGCTACCCCCGGCACCAGTGGCCGGACCCTTCCGAACTGGACTTTTTGCGTCCCTCCCGCTGACGGTCCGGGAAGGGTGAATTTTCTGTAACAAAACAGTGGCAAAATCTCCCTTTTCCGTGTAAAGAGGCGGTGGTGCAGCTCGCGGATGCCCTCCGCCCACCATACACAAGAGACAGTTATGGACTCAATTTACTGGATTATTATCGTAGCCCTGCTGCTTCTGGCGGCGTTTGACTTGATCAATGGCGTCGCGAATGACGCCGTCAACTTCCTCAACTCCGCCATCGGTTCCAAGGCCGCCCCCGTCCGGGCGATTCTTGCCGTGGCCTCCATCGGCGTCCTGGTGGGCGCGTGTTTTTCCGGGGGCATGATGGAAGTGGCCCGCAACGGCATCTTCCATCCCAACATGTTCAGCTACCATGAAGTGATGCTGTTGTTCCTGGGGGTGATGATCAGCGAGGTGATTCTTCTGGACACCTTCAATACATTCGGCCTGCCCACCTCCACCACGGTTTCCCTGGTATTCGGCATTCTCGGCGCTGCCGTGGCCACGGCCCTTTTCAAAATTTCCAAGCTCCATATGACGGAAACGGTGTGGGACTTCATCAACACGGACAAGGCGTTTGAAATCGTCACCGGCATTCTTCTCTCCGTAGCCATCGCCTTCACGGTGGGTACCATCGTCATGTGGATTTCCCGCCTGGCGTTCACGTTCAAATACCAGTCCCGCTTCAAATGGTTCGGCTGCTTCTGGTGCGGCATTGCCATGACGGCCATCGCCTACTTTGCGGTATTCAAGGGATTGAAGGAATCCACCCTGCTTGACCGCGGCATGATTGCCTACATTGACCAGAATCTGGGGCTGGCGGTCCTGGTCGCCTTCGCGGGCTTCTCCCTGCTCATGTTCCTGCTTCAGCACCTGTTCATGACCAATATCCTGCGCCTGACCGTCCTGGCGGGAACCTTTTCCCTGGCCCTGGCGTTTGCGGGCAATGACTTGGTCAACTTCATCGGCGTTTTCATGGGCGGCCTGGACTCCTTCCAGTACGCCCGGGGCGTGGTGGCGGACGGCGGAAGCACGGCCTCCATCACAGCCATGGAATGCCTGATGCCCGGCAAGGGCGGTCCCGTGAACCATTACATTCTCTTTGCGGCGGGCTGCATGATGATCTTTGCGCTATGGTTCTCCAAAAAGGCCAAGACGGTCATCGCCACCGGCGTGGAACTCTCCCGGCAGGGGGAGGGCGGCATTGAGCGCTTCGGTTCCGTGCCTCCGGCCCGCGCCATCGTGCGCAGCGCCATTGCCCTGGGGCGTGGTGTGAAAAAACTTATTCCCGCCCGCATGCTGGTGCGCATGAACCACCAGTGGGACCCCGCTCCCCAGCCCCTGAATCCCAAGGACCGCGTCGCGTTTGACCTGATCCGCGCCACCGTGAACCTGACCGTAGCTTCCCTGCTGATCGCCTGGGCCACCGGCAAGCAGCTTCCGCTCTCCACCACGTATGTGACGTTCATGGTAGCCATGGGTTCCTCCCTGGCGGACAAGGCATGGGGAAGGGAAAGCGCCGTTTACCGGGTTACCGGCGTGCTTACGGTCATTTCCGGCTGGTTCATGACGGGCCTGGCTGCCTTCACGCTGGCCGCCATCATGGCTACGGTGCTGCATTACGGCCAGGTATATGCCATCTTCGGCCTGCTGGCGCTGGTGGCCGTCATTCTGGTGAAATCCACCGTCATGCACCGCAAGCGGGAAAACAAGCTTTCCACCGAACGGTTCGACCAGATCACGGAAGAAAACATTCTGGACGTGTGCAGCCACCAGATCGTGGACAGCACGCTCAAGCTCCGGGAAATATACAACGACACCGTGGAAAACTTCTTCCAGGGAGACCGCAAGGCGCTCAAGGAACTGTCGGAAGCAGCGGAACGCCTGGCCCTCACCAGCAGCGAGCACCACAAGTACGACATTCTTCCCATCCTTTACAAGATGCAGTCCCGTTCCCTGGACATGGGCTATCACTTTGTCCAGGCGCTGGAACATTTGAATGAAGCCACGCAGAGCCTGGCCCAGTTCTCCGAATCCATCTTTACCTATGTGGACAACAACCATACGCCCTTCACCATTGACCAGGTGGGCGACTTGAGGGAAGTCCACACGGCCCTGATGAAACTGCTGGACGAATACTGCAAAATGCTCCAGACGGGAACTTACACCCAGTTCGACTACACGATGGTGGCGCAGGAGCAACTGCTCCAGCTTGTGGCCAAGGCCACCAAGCGTCAGATCAAGAGAACCCAGCGCAACCAGACGCGCACGCGTTCCTCCCTGCTGTATCTGAACATGCTCAATGAAATGAGATTCATGGCGGTCCAGGTGCGCGCGCTGACGAATGATGAAAGGAATTTCGTGGCGGCGTAAGCGGGATATTTGAGGAAGGGGAACGGCCCTCCCTTGTTTTTTCAGGAAAGGCGGGATAGTGTTGAATCATTTTTTTCCCAGTTATTTTGAAAGAAAAGAATCATTCGGCAACGGAGAGAACGGACCCCCTTTTCTTTTTTGAACAGCATTGATTTCACAATGAATTAGGAAAAACGGCTGCGGATTTTTTTCCGCAGCCGTTTTTCCGTTCAGAGTTATTGTTTCAAGCTTGTGTCATACAAAAAAGAGAAATGTTTGAACATATTCGCTTCCCGGCTGTCTCACCCATAACGGTTACGATCCGGATGCAGTGAAAGAGAGAGCACTTCATCCACCAAGGATCTCTCCGTCTTCATAGGTAGTTAGTTGAACAGCAGCCCCGGCGAAGTGATTCGCCGGGGTTTGTTCGGTTTTAAGGCAGGATTCTCATGAAGTTGGGTCAACATAGCCGTCAGGTATTCAGCCTGGCCATGACGTTGTGGAAAAAATCTGCACGGGGACATTTGCTGCCTATGATAAATAGGCTGCCGCTGTTCCTTCCGGAATAAATCAATATTTGCGATCGTCCGGAGGTTGTCAAAGACTGCCGTGGTGTGACAAAAATCTTTTCCTGTGAGGGAAAAAGATGCTTCTTTTCTGCTGTTCAGGTGGAAAAACATATTTCCGGCGGAGCATTTCACAGGAATGCATGAGTTGCCGCCCGTTGATGGCTCCTGTAAGGAAAAAGGGGGAACGGCAGGAATATAATCCGGGAGGGAATGCGGTGGATACTGTCCCTGGAAACGGAACAGGGCATGGGGATGTGCCGGAGATGTTACGGATTGGAGGAAATGGCAGGTGCGTTTTTGCCTGAACGGTTTCATCATGAATTGTCGTTACGTTTGATTGACGCGGAGTATCTGTCAGGGCATAGTGGCGCGGTATGAAGAGAGTGCTTTGCGTGATCGCCGGTACATGCGGTTTGCTCGGATGGGCTTCTGCGGACGAGATAGGCATGAAGAATGTCCTGTCCGTCTGGAACAGCAGGCAGGCGGACTGGGAATCCGCGTTCAAGATAGCTGAGACGGACGCGAAAAGGGCGGAACTGCTGAAAAGCCAGCCGGACGCCGTGTCCGCAGCCAGGGACTTGTGGAGGCAGGTGGGCCGCGATCTCTCCAAGCCTTATGCCCTTCCGGCCATTGTCTGGTTCCTGGACCATCCGCAGGCCCTTGAGAAAGCATTTCCCAACGGAGATGCTGCCAGGAAAATCGTCTTGAACTGCCTGAATGCCCTGGAAAACAATATGGTGATGGAAAAGGGAGCGGGACAGGCGGCCCACGCGCTGAGCAATTCGCGCGATTTGCGCTGCCGCACCATCCTGGAAAAGATCAAGGATCTGAACCAGTTCCCGGAAGATCAGGGGCTGGCTTCCCTGGGGCTGGCGATGGTCATGAAGGAAAGTTCCGGGATGCAGCAGGATGACTCCCGCCTTGTCGCCGCCAGGGGCAGGCTTCTGAAGGACGCCATCATCAAGTGTTACGATGCCAAATTCGGCCCCGTTCCCGTCCAGGACCTGGTCAAGGAGGAACTGTATGAAATCCTCAATCTCAACATCGGCCAGACGGGGCCTAAAATCAAATTGCCTTCCTCCGCTACCGGAACCTGGGTGGAAATTCCCTCCGGAGACAAGCCCGTTCTGCTGGTTTTCTGGGACCCCCGGGATGCCATGTCCGTCAAGTTTTTGGAAAAGGCGGCCTCCCTGCGCAAGGAATTTCCGGGGATGACGGTGATGCCCATAGCTCCGGTTTCCGAAGAAGGTGTGAAAAAGGCCTTGCTGAATTTGAATTTGGACATTCCCTCCCTGGTGGACGCCCAGGCGGTTGCATTCAAGGATTACCGTGTGGCTCATACTCCCCGGGTATATCTGCTGGACCCCAAGGGGAAGATTCTGATGCGGGGCACCCCGGATATGCTGTTTGACGCCAATCTTTATGCCGCCATGAACAAATTCGGAGAGAAGGCGGATGAAAAAGCCCCCCAGGCTCCTCCGGCCGCACCTGCCGTCGTGATCCCGGAAAGAATCAATTCACCGGATACGCGTGTTCCCGCGTCCCGTCCGCTCCCGGCTTCACGGCAGCCCGTCCGTCCGGCGGCTCCGGCGGCGCCTCCCGTATCCGCTCCCCCTCTGCGTCCCATTCCGGAATAGCCGTTTCATGGAAAGAACCCCGATGAGAGCGGCGGCGGAAGCCGTGGCGCGGTCATTGGCCCGGGCCGGACACCTGGTGTATTTTGCCGGGGGATGCGTCCGGGACCGGCTGATGGGATATCCCGTGAAGGATATAGACATTGCCACTTCCGCCCGGCCTGACGAAGTCTTGCGCCTTTTTCCCGGTTCATGGGAGGTGGGTGCCGCCTTCGGCGTAGTGCTGGTTCTTCACAAGGGCTTCTGCTTTGAGGTGGCCACGTTCAGAAGGGACGGAAATTACAGCGACGGCCGCCGCCCGGATACTGTCTATTTTACGGATGCGCGTGAAGACGCCCGGCGCCGTGACTTCACGATGAACGGCCTGTTTGAAGAACCTTTTTCCGACCCTCCCGGCGGCATCGTGGATTATGTGGATGGCGTGGCGGACATTGAGGCGGGAATTCTGCGGGCGATCGGGAATCCGGACTGCCGCTTTGAGGAAGATTCCCTGCGCCTGATGCGGGCGGTCCGCTTTGCCGTCACCCGGGAAGTGGCCATGGAAGCGGAAACGTACGCGTCCGTTTGCAGGAACTCCGGCCTGCTGGCCCGGATAGCCCCGGAGCGCATCCGGGAGGAGCTGGACAGGATACTGCTGGCTCCGCGCAGGAGGGCAGGGGTGGAAATGCTGGTGGAAACAGGCCTCATGAAACACATCATCCCGGAAGTGTATGCAATGGTGGATTGTGGGCAGCCCCCCCAGTGGCACCCGGAAGGGGATGTGTACACGCATACCCTGATGATGCTGGAAGCGCTGGGGACGGACGGAGGCCCCGTTTCCCTGGAACTGGCCCTGGCCGTGCTGCTGCATGACATCGGCAAACCCGCCTGCCGGGAGGTGGATGAAACGGGAAGAATCCGCTTTTCCGGTCATGACAAGGAAGGCGCTGCGCTGGCCCGTGTCATTTTGCGGAGGCTGAAATACTCCAATGCCGTGGTGGATGCCGTGGCGGACATGGTGGAGCGCCACATGCGCTTCATGCATGTCCGGCAGATGAAGAAATCCACCCTGAGAATGTTCATGAATTCCCCCTTCTTCCGGGACGAACTGGAGCTGCACCGGCTGGATTGCCTTTCCTCCAATGGATTGATGGATAATTGGCAATTCGTCCGGGACGCCAGGGAATCCTACCGGCAGGAACCCCTGGTGCCGCCTCCCCTGGTGACCGGGCGCGACCTGATGGCTCTGGGATTTTCTCCGGGACCGGATTTCAAAAAATGGCTTTCCCATATCCAGGAACTTCAACTGGAAGGCACGCTGCGGAACAGGAGGGAGGCCTTGCTGCGGCTGGGCCAAATTGCCCCGGTGGATCAGAATACACTTGCAGAGTACCTGGAAAAACTAGCATTATAAACGGACTCCCTTCCTGCGGAAGGAAGAGGGCATCGCCTGTCCTCTTCTTTTCCGGGGAAGGGCTGCATCAAGTCATTTCAATTCATGCGTCCGGTCATCTATCAACTGTTTGTCCGCCACTTCTCCAACATGGAAATACACGGAGTGGACTGGGGAAGTCGGGAGGAAAACGGCTGCGGCACATTTAACGGGGTGACGGACAAGGCTCTGCGGGAAATTGCCAGGATGGGCTTTACCCACATCTGGCTGACGGGCGTGCTGAGGCATGCCACCCAGACGGCCCACCCCGGGCTGCCCGCGCAGCCGGAATCCATCGTGAAAGGGCTGGCCGGCAGTCCTTATGCGGTTCTGGATTACTTTGACGTGGACCCTGACCTGGGGTCCGTTCCGGAATTGAGGATGGAGGAATTCAAGGCCCTGGTCAGGCGGTGCCGGACCGTGGGACTGGTGCCTCTCATGGACTTTGTCCCCAACCATGTCTCCCGCGCCTATCTGGCGGACTGGGACGGCCATGACGACTTTGGAGAAGGAGACGACCACCATACCTTTTTTTCACCGGAGCAGGGATATTTCTACCTCACCTCCAACAGCCCCGGCGACGGTCCCCCCCTGCGCCTCCCGGACGGCTTGTTCGAAGGGGAAATGACCTTCGGCAGGGTGACGGGGAACAATGCGGTGACGTGGGAGCCGGACCGGTGCGACTGGTATGAAACGGTAAAGCTCAATTACGGCTATAACTTTCTGGCGGGGCTCCCGGCCCTGCGCCTGCTGCCGGACTGGACAAGTCCCAAGCAGAAGGTCCCCAAGACATGGAGGATCATGGACGATATCCTTTCATTCTGGCAGGGGCTGGGAATCGGCGGGTTCCGGTGCGACATGGCTCAGATGATTCCCATGGCGTTCTGGAAATGGGCGATTGCCCGCTCCCGCGTGCGTCTGCCCGACGTGTTTTTCATGGCGGAGGCGTACAATGACCATCTGAAAACCACTCCGGGCGATCCCTGTACCGCCCTGCTGGAATCCGGATTCAATGCCGTCTATGACGCCGATTGCTACCATCTGGCGGAACATGTCTATACGCGGGGGAACTGGGCCAACGATTTTGACCGCCTCTTCCGGAGTGAGCCCCAGTATTTGACCCACGGCGTCCGTTATGTGGAAAACCACGATGAAAAGCGTGTCTGCTCGCCGATAGCGTGGGGCGGGACGGGGCGCACTATTCTGCCGGCCATCATGACGCTCGTGTATGCCTCCGGCAAGGGCCCCGTGCTGGTGTACAACGGGCAGGAGGTGGGGGAACGCGCGGAAGCTCCGGGCGGCTTTGGCGGCCATAACGGCCGGACCAGCATCTTTGACTATACCTGCCTGCCGCAGTTGCAGCCGTGGGTGGCCGGCGGCAGGTTTGACGCCTCCCTGCTGGACGAGGATTCCGCGGAATTGAGGGACTTCCACGCGCGGCTGCTGCCCCTCCTCCAGCATCCCGCACTGGACCGCGGGGATTTTTATGGCCTGAACTGGGCCAATATGAAAAACACCACCTTCGGCAGGGAACCGGCGGAAGACACTTCCGGACACTGGGTGTATGCCATGCTCAGGTACCATGCCCATGCCCATTCCACGGTGCTGGTGGTGGGAAATCTTTCTCCGACTATCAATTTTTATAACCTCCGCATCTCCATTCCCCAGCATGCGTTCAACTGGTGCGGCATCCAGACGGCGAAAGTGCGCGCCAGAAACCTGATGAAGAAAGATGGGAAAGACAGGTTTTTTGACAGGAGCGAACTGATGGAGAGGGGACTTCCCTATCCTCTGAAACCGGGAGAAGTAGGGGTTTTGGAACTGTCCGGAGCATAGAAGGAGCCGGGGCGCGGAGCCCTCTTCTTCACATTCGATATTTTTTGCTCCTCTGGGCGTTTTTATAATGACGGACGGAATTTAATTCGTTATAGTCCCGAAAATTCCTATGACTAGACGTTTTCCTTACTCCATGTCTACCATTCAGCAGATTGCTCTGGCGCTTGCCGTTGCCGGAGCCTGTCCTGCCCTGGCGCAGGACGGCGCAGGCGCCGCCCGCCGCGCTGCTGCCCGGATGGAAGAACAGGCGCAGGCTTCCATGCTGCTTCTGAATCAGGCGCGTCAGCAATATTCCGAGGGCAAGTACCAGGAGGCTCTGGAACTTTACCGTAAAAGCCTGAATACCTTGCCCAAGGCTCCCAATATGGAGACCCGGCGGCGCTTTCTGGAAACCAGTATTGCGGATGCCAGCGTGGCCGTGAGCCAGGAATACATCAAGGTGGGACGTTATGACGAAGCCTCGGAACTACTGGAATCCGCGCTGAAAACGACTCCGAACCATGCCTTGGCCAAGCGTACTCTGGAACTGCTCAAGGACCCGATCCGGACGAACCCCGCCCTGACGCCGCAGCATGCCGTGGACGTGGAAAAGGTCAACGGCCTTCTTCGCCTGGCATTCGGGTATTATGAGCTGGGACAGTACGACGAAGCTCTGAAGGAATTTAACTCCGTCCTTCTCATTGACCCCTACAATACGGCGGCGCGGCGCGGCATGGAACAGGTGAACCGTGCGCGCACCAGCTATTTTTCCTCTGCGCGGGACGAAACCCGCGGGAACGCCCTGGCGGAGGTAAGCAGCCTCTGGGAACGCCGTCCTTCCGTTACGGAAGTTCCCGAGGAGCCGGAATCCTTTTCCCAGCCCCTGGAAAATCCCGTGGTGAGCGTGGACCGGAAGCTGGGCATGATCCGTCTGCCCAGGGTGCAGCTGGAACAGGCCACGGTGGAGGAAGCCGTGGACTACCTCCGCAACCAGTCCCGGGTGCATGATGAAATGGCCCAGACCGAGGCCGAGAGGGGGATTAACATTTCCCTGGACCCCGGTCCTCCGGACAGCGTTACTGCCAAGGATATCGCCGCCAAGAAGATCACCCTGAATCTTCAAAACATTCCGTTGCGCGAAGCCCTGCAGTACGTAGCCCGCGCCTCCGGGCTGATTTTCCGCACGAACGCCTATGGCGCGGAACTCGTCACTCCATCCGCCGGAACGTCCTACATGGTCTCCAAGACCATTCCCGTTCCTCCCGGTTTCTTCTCCGGGACGGATTCCTCATCAGGTTCGGACGATCTGGACCCGTTCGCTTCCGGTGATTCCGGTTCCTCCGGAATGACGCTGAAGCGGGTGGACCCGCAGAAGATGCTGGCTGCCATGGGGTTGAAATTGCCGGCCGGCAGCTCTGTGAAATACAACGCGGGCAACTCCACACTCTTTTTCCATGGAACTCCCAGGGACCTGAACTTCCTGGAAGAACTGGTGGCTGCCAAGTCGGCGGCCCAGCCCCTGCAAGTAATTGTAAGCGCCACGTTTCTGGAAGTCAACCAGGCGGATTTGGAAGAACTGGGATTCAACTGGATCGTGAACCTCAACCTTGACCCCAACAAATGGTTCATGGGCGGGGCAGGGACGAATAAGAACGATTATAACAATACCGTACTGGACAGTGCTGCCAGAGTGGCCGGGGCCGCATCTCCCGCAGGAGTAGTGGGCGGCCTGAGGTCAGGCAACCAGGTATTTACGGAAGACAGCATTGACGGGATGATCGAACGCGGCACTTCCGCCAGAAGTTCGGACGCCGTTTACACCCCCGGCGGAGCGCCGAGCATCCTGACCATGCGCGGCATGTGGAGCCAGGCGGACGTCACCATGATCATGCGGGGCCTGAGCCAGAAAAAAGGCACGGACATCATGCAGCATCCTTCCGTGGTAGTACGCCCCGGAGAAAAGGCAACCTTCTTCAGCGGCAGGGAACTGATTTACCCCACGGAATATGATCCGCCCGAAATTCCCAACAGCACCGGCAGGGACTACAACAATGACGACTATTGGGGCGACGATGACGACGTAGGCGAACGCATTCCCATCATGCCGATGACGCCCGCTCATCCTACGGCATTTGAAACCAGGCAACTGGGTACCATATTCAATGTGGAGGTGACCGGCATCAGTGAGGACAAGTCCATGGTGGATCTTACGGTTGCTCCGGAACTCGTGGATTTTGACGGGTTCATCAACTATGGTACTCCCATTTTCCTGCCTCTGGTATCCCAGGAAAAAGGGAAGGATGAAGTAACCATGGCCAAAGCGTCGGACAACTTCATTCTCCAGCCCGTATTTTCCAAGCGCAGCATGACCTCTTCCGTCCGCGTCATCACGGGCAATACCCTGGTGATCGGTGCCTTGAAAAAAGCTACCTCCGTCCAATATGAGGACAAAATTCCCATTTTGGGGGATATCCCCTGGGTAGGGCGCCTGTTCCGTTCCCAGGGTTCCAAGGAACAGCGCAAGGCCATCATCATCATGGTGAAGGCGGAAGTGGTGGATCCGGGAGGCAAGGAACTGTACACGCCGAATACTCCCGCTCCGGAAACCCCGGAAGGCGGTGCCGGTCTTCCCGCTCTCAGTGCCGTTGAGTAACCTTTAAAAAAATCAAGCCTGTGAAAAACAGCGATTCTGATCCTGAATTCCCCCAGGGTGCGGGGAACATCATGCGCCAGCTGCATGACTCCGATTCCCAAGGCGTGGAGCGGAGAAGGGAAGTGGTGGTGCGCCCGGACGGCTCCAAGGTCATCCGTGTGGAAAAGCGCCGCCGCTCTTATGGTGATGACCACCAGAACGACAAAAAGGCCGCCTTGAAAAACAAGCGTTTCCTGATCGGCCTCTGCATTCTGATTCTGCTTGTCGTCGGAGGGCTGGTGGGAACGTACATGTACCGGCTCACTTCATTCAATACGGTGGAATTTTCCAACCGCATGCAGGAGGAACTGTCCGCTGCGTGGGGGGGGGATGTGAAAGTTTCCGGAATGGCCATGGACGGCCGTTCCCTGAAAGCCTCCCGCATCAGGATCACCTTCCCGGAAGACTCCTGCCTTTCCTTCATCACGCTGAACGGGGTCTCCGGGGAAGTCTCCGCGATTTCCCTTTTCCTGGGCAGGGTGAAGGGGGAAAGCCTGAACGTGTCACAAGCCACCATCGGCCTGCGTCCGGGATACACCAAATTCTCGCTGCCCCGGACGGGGAAGGAACTGCCGTTCGCTTTTCAGCGCTATACGGCTCCGCGTCTGGAAGTGGGTTATGCCCATGAACGGGAGCCCTTCACCCTGGAGAAAAACGAAGGGCCCTTTTATCTGACGGCGGAAGCCTACATCCGTACTTCCAGGGCTGGCGGAGCATCCACGGAATACGTCCTGGACCTTTCCCAGCAAAAATTGAAAATCAAGGGGTGGCCCCTGCTGGCCATGGATGCGGGCTCCGTCATTCTGGACAGTTTCGGCATCAAGCAGCTCACCTTCTCCGGTTTTGTGGACAAGGGGGTCATGTTCAACAAGCCTACGGACCTGAGCCCCTTCATGATTACGGGCAGCATGCGCCTGGACAACGATTTCCGCCACCGTCACTGGACGCTGACCGGCAGAAACTTTGACCTGTCCCAGCTCGTTGGGGAATGCTTCTCTTCCCTCATCAGGGTGCGCATGGGCGAGCAGCCCGTGGAGGAAAAGCGAGAATTGAGCGTGACCTTCTCCCTCCCCATAGGACCGGAACGGAAAAGGCCGTCCCTGCAGGGCACCAGCGGTTCCGTCATCAAGGCTTCCATGATGCGCCTTCCCGTGTTCCAGCTTTTGAAGGCCATGACGGAACGCAGAATGGAAACCGGCCTGCCGTATTCCTCCCCCGTCTTCTCGTCCGGTTCCTTTGTTTTGGAAAGCGACGGTACGGACCAGTCCGTTTCCCTGAAGGATATATCCCTGTTTGAGCAAAGCTTCCTGGGCGTTACGGGCAACTTGCATTGCAGCGGTTCCAATATATCCGGGGAGCTTGTATTCAAGCTGCCCTCCTACATGGCGAATGGCCGCCGCATTCCGAAAGGAGTCACGCAGGACGGACATGACTTTGTTATCCCCGTGAAGGTTTCCGGGACGTCGGCTTCACCCACGGATAATTCCGGCGGCATGCTTCAGGAATTGAAATCCGCCGCGGAATCCGGCATTCTGCCTCCCGCCTATCCGTCCGGCGGGACAAATGGTTCTTCTCCGGCTTCTCCTGTTCCGTCTCCCGGCCGCATTACCGTGGACGGATTCATGTAATACTGGTGCCGTTTCATGCTTCCCCCCCTTCCCAATTTACGGAAAACGACTGAAAAGCGGACC
>ENA-ORLF01000337-ORLF01000337.1-human-gut-metagenome-genome-assembly--contig:-NODE-337-length-18618-cov-3.47907_pt1 | contig 18618 bp, 17 predicted proteins | sample MGYA00243066_ERZ508822 | MGnify/ENA primary metagenome ERZ508822 (study PRJEB26277, sample SAMN04329791) | human gut metagenome | biome: human-associated habitat | host: Homo sapiens | place: USA... | reverse complement strand
GACGAACCATTGTGTCATAAATTGCAGAGTCGCCGTGAGGATTGAGCTTCATTGTTGCACCGACAATGTTTGCCGATTTTGTTCTTCCGCCGTTCAGAAGTCCCATTTTGTACATCATATACAGGAGCTTTCTGTGCGACGGCTTGAACCCGTCGATTTCGGGAATTGCACGGGAGAGAATTACGCTCATTGCATACGGCATATAGTTCTCTCTGATAGTGGAAACGATTGGCTGTTCCACTACTTCACCCGCACCGTTGATTACACCGTGAGTTTTTGACGGTGAAGTTCTGCGGGGAGTCTTTGAAGATTTTTTCGCCATTTATTTCCACCTCCAATCAGCTTACATCAAGCTGGTCAATATATTCGTTGCCGTGTTCTACTATATAATCTTTTCTTCCCTGAAGATTGTCACCGAGAAGAACATCAAAAATTTCCGCTGTCTGTTCTGCATCGGCAGGAAGAACCTTGATAAGTCTGCGTGACTCGGGGTTCATTGTGGTAAGGTCATCATATCGGGTTCGTTTTCACCAAGACCTTTTGAACGCTGAATTGTGAATTTCTCCTTGCCGAGCTGTTCAATGAACATATCCTTTTCAACCTCATCGTATGCAAAATATACATCGTTTTTGGATGTGATTTCATAAAGAGGCGATTCGGCAATAAACACCTTGCCTTCTTCAATGAGTGTAGGTGTAAGTCTGTAAAGCATGGTAAGCAAAAGTGTTCTGATCTGGAAGCCGTCAACATCGGCATCGGTGCAGAGAATAATTTTGCTCCAGCGAAGTGCGTTCATATCAAAGCTTGAAAGATTCTTGTTGGCTTTTGACTTAACCTCAACACCGCAACCGAGAACCTTGAGCAAATCGGTAATGATTTCGCTCTTAAAAATCTTATCATAGTCAGCTTTCAGGCAGTTAAGTATTTTACCTCTGATTGGCATAATTGCCTGAAAATCGGGGTTTCTTGCCTGTTTACAGGCACCGAGAGCAGAATCACCCTCTACTATGAACAGTTAACGCTGTTCCGTGTCTTTACTTCTGCAATCGACAAATTTTGCAACACGGTTTGTTATGTCAAGATTGCCCGAAAGCTTCTTCTTTATATTAAGTCGTGTTTTCTCAGCATTTTCACGGCTGCGCTTATTGATAAGCACCTGTTCACAGATTTTTTCTGCCTCAAGCGGATTTTCAATAAAATAGACTTCAAGACTTTGACGGAGAAATGCAGTCATAGCGTCCTGAATACCCTTGTTTGTAACCGCCTTTTTGGTCTGGTTTTCATATGATGAAACACTTGAAAAAGACGAAATAACGCACACAAGGCTGTCCTCAACATCGTCATACTTGATTTTGCTTTCGGTTTTGTTATATTTATTATTTTGTTTTAAGTAGCTGTCAATCTGGTAAACAAAGGCATTCCGCACCGCCTTATCGGGAGCGCCGCCGTGTTCAAGCCAGCTTGAGTTGTGGTAGTATTCGGTGAGATGCACTTTATTTGAAAATGCAACCGAAATATCCATTTTGCACTTATATTCGGGCTTATCGTCACGGTCACGGGTTTTAACCTCGGTTTCCCAATGCTGAATTGAGCTGAGTCCGTTTTCACCGACTACCTCGGCAACATGGTCAACAATACCGTTTACATAGTTATAGCTTGTTGTATCAAAGCTTTTGCCGTTTTGATTGCGGAAAACAAATTCAATTCCTGCGTTGACAATAGCCTGTCTTTTCATTATGTCAAGAAAATATTCGGGCTGAATGTCGATATCCGTAAAGACTTCGAGGTCGGGTTTCCAATGAATTTTTGTACCCGTATCCTTTTTGCTGTACGGCTCTTTTTTGAGCTTACCGACAATCTCGCCTTTTTCAAAACGGAGAGTGTATCGGTAGCCATCACGGCGGATATCAACATCCATATACTCGGAGCTGTACTGGGTTGAACAAAGACCGAGGCCGTTCATACCAAGGGAAAATTCGTAGCTTTCACCCTCGTTGTTATTATACTTACCGCCGGCATAGAGTTCGCAGAAAACCAGTTCCCAGTTGTAGCGCTTTTCGTTTTCGTTGTAGTCAACGGGAATTCCTCTGCCGTGATCTTCAACCTCAATTGAGCCGTCGGAATAGCGTGTAACTGTGATTTTTTTACCGTAGCCCTCTCTCGCCTCATCTATTGAGTTTGAAAGAATCTCAAACACGGAGTGCTGACAGCCGTCAATACCGTCCGAACCGAAAATTACGGCAGGACGCTTACGGACACGGTCGGCACCCTTTAGCGTTGTGATACTGGTATTATCATAATCGGTGGTTTTCTTTCTTGGCATTTTACTCTTCCTTTATCATTTTTCACCACGCAGTTTTTTGATTTTATCACGCAGATATGCGGCGTGTTCAAATTCAAGCAACTTTGCGGCAGCTTTCATTTCCTTTGTCAGTTTTTCTATCAACTGTTGTTTTTGTGCCTTTGAAAGCTTTTTTGTATTTTTAAATTCACTGTCATCGTGAGTAGAAATTTCAAGTATATCGCTGACCTTTTTGACAATAGTCTTTGGAACGATGCCGTGTTCAACATTATATTTATTCTGAATTTCACGGCGGCGCTGTGTTTCGGTTATTGCAACCTTCATTGACGGTGTTACGCTGTCGGCATACATAATAACCGTACCCTCGCTGTTTCGTGCGGCTCTGCCGGCAATCTGAATAAGCGAACGGGTTGAACGGAGAAATCCCTCTTTGTCGGCGTCAAGTACGGCAACAAGAGAAACCTCGGGAATATCAAGTCCTTCACGCAGAAGGTTGATTCCGACAAGAACATCAAATTCTCCGAGTCTTAAATCACGGACAATCTCCATTCTTTCAACGGTGTCAATGTCATGGTGCATATAACGAACCCTGATACCCAGCTTTTCAAGATATGCGGTAAGGTCTTCCGCCATTTTCTTGGTAAGGGTTGTGACAAGTGTTCTTTGATTTTTGGCTGTACGAATATTGATTTCTGACACAAGGTCGTCAAGCTGACCTTCGGTTGGTCTTACCGAAATTTCAGGATCAAGAAGTCCTGTAGGTCTGATAATCTGCTCTGCAACAACAGCCGATTTTTCAAGCTCAAAATCGCCCGGTGTTGCGCTTACATAAACAGCCTGATTTATTTTTGAATAGAATTCGTCAAAGTTGAGCGGACGGTTATCAAGTGCAGACGGAAGTCTGAAACCGTAGTCAATAAGGCTCTTTTTTCTTGCATAGTCACCCGCAAACATTCCCCGTACCTGTGGAAGCGTTACATGGGACTCATCGACAAAGAGCAGAAAATCATCGGGGAAATAGCTTAAAAGCGTGTACGGCGATGAGCCCGGCGCTCTGCCCGACATTATTCTTGAATAGTTCTCGATACCCGTACAAAATCCGATTTCCTGCAACATTTCCATATCGTACCTTGTACGCTGTTCAAGTCGTTGTGCCTCAAGGAGCTTTCCGTTTTCACGAAAATATGCAAGTCTTTCCTCAAGCTCCCTGTCAATTTCCGCAAGAGCCTTTTTCATCTTATCTCCCGACACAATGTAGTGTGACGCAGGATAGATTGCGGCATGTTTCAGAATCGCTTTGAGTTCGCCCGTAAGCGGATTGATTTCGGAAATTCTGTCAATTTCATCTCCGAAAAATTCGACACGAATTATAGAATCGTTTGATGCGGCAGGGAAAATTTCAACCACATCACCACGAACCCTGAATTTATTACGGGTAAAGCTTACATCATTACGTTCATACTGCAGTTCAACAAGCTTTTTTACAATCTCATCACGGTACTTTGCCATTCCGGGACGAAGTGAGATTACCATATTACGGTAATCAATAGGATCGCCCAGGCTGTATATGCAAGAAACCGAGGCAACAATAATTACATCTCGTCTTTCGGAAAGTGCAAGCGTTGCGCTGTGGCGGAGTTTATCAATCTCATCATTGATTGAACTGTCTTTTTCAATATAAGTATCCGTCTGTGCAACATATGCCTCAGGCTGATAGTAATCGTAGTATGACACAAAATATTCAACCGCATTTTCCGGAAAGAACTCTTTGAACTCACTGCAAAGCTGAGCCGCAAGAGTTTTGTTGTGTGCAAGCACAAGTGTCGGTCTTTGAACCTTCTGAATAACATTTGCCATTGTAAAAGTTTTACCCGAACCCGTTACACCGAGAAGAGTCTGTTCACGGTTGCCTGCATTTATACTGTTTACAAGCTTTTCGATTGTCTGCGGCTGGTCGCCTGTCGGCTGATATTTTGAATGAAGTTTAAATTCCATAATACACATCACATTCCAAATACGGATTTTTTATTATGTTTCCTGTTACAAGGCTCTTTATTACAAAAGTCCTGTAACAGAATACATATCCGAACAAAATTTCGATTTTAATTATAGAACAGATGTTTTAAATTGTCAAATGTTTCTTTTAAAGAACATTATTACTTTTCATAATAGAAGATGTTCCCCGCAAGCCTGCTTTCACGGAGAGAAACATAATCATCATCGGTTATTATGAAATGGTCGATAAGCTCAACTCCGACAGTTGCAAGCGTACTCTTCAAAACTATTGTTGTGTCAAGGTCACTTCCCGAAGGCAGAGCCGTTCCGCTGGGATGATTATGTGCTATAAACGCAGTTTTGGCATTGTGACGAAGTGACAAATCAACAATTTTTCTGACTGGCATATCGGATGAATTGAGCGAACCTTTTGAAATTATATCAAAATAAATCATCTTGCCCTTTGCATCACCGAGCATGAGCGCGACACATTCGTTTGTTCGACCGATAAATTTTGCTTTAAATATTTTACCGAGATTTTCATAGTCGATGATATTATCATGCGACATCTTTGATTCGGTATAAAGCCTTGCCATTTCGGGCAACATTTTGAGCAATGCGGCGGCATTTTCAGACAGACCGAATTCCTTCATAAGCTCGTCAATCGGAGCGTCACACACTCCGCCGACAGTGATATAACGGTCAAGCAGACGATGTGCAAGAGGATTTGTGTCCTTTCTCGGAATAGCATAGTAAAGGAACATTTCAAGAGCCTCGTGCGTTTCAAACACATCAAAGCCGTTTTCTATGAACTTTTTACGCATTCTTTCACGATGACCGCTGTGTTCGTTATCGGTTGTCCGTGCCATATTATCCCCACCGCAAAATAAGTTTTTTCAAACTTTGGGGGCGGATAAAACCGCCCCGACTGATTAATATTAATAATTAAAAGCTGTTATTCCTTTACGCCGTACTGCTCATAGTAAGCGTCAATAGCGGCTTTGAGCTTGTCGTCAATAATAACCTTGCCCTTGTATTCCTTGTTGTAAAGGTGTTCAACAACCTCTGCCATTGTTACGATTGCAGTTGTTTTAAGTCCGTACTTTTCTTCAATCTCGGAAAGTGCGCTCTTTGTACCCTTGCCACGTTCCATACGGTCAACGGAAACAACAAGACCGATTGGGTTTACATCGCCCTGAGCCTTGATAATCGGGAGAGTCTCTTCAATTGAAGTGCCTGCTGTTGTAACATCTTCGATGATAACAACCCTGTCACCGTCATTGATAGGACTGCCGAGAAGAATGCCCTTGTCACCGTGATCCTTAACTTCTTTTCTGTTTGAGCAATAACGGATATCCTGACCGTATTTTTCGCTGATTGCGATAGTTGCGGCAACAGAAAGCGGAATACCCTTGTATGCAGGTCCGAAAAGAACATCAAAATCAAGACCGAACTTGCTGTTGACAGCCTCTGCATAATACTGACCGAGACGACGGAGCTGGGCGCCTGTTCTGTAGAAACCTGTGTTTACGAAGAAAGGAGTTTTTCTTCCGCTCTTTGTAACAAAATCGCCAAATTTGAGAACCTGACAATCAACCATAAATTCAATGAATTCCTTTTTGTAAGCTTCCATCAATAAAACCTCCGATACAAAATAGCTTTCGGACAAACATCTGTAATATCCGACAGTTTTACATAATTCAACATTGTAAATTCTACCACAATATCTCGTTTTTGTAAATGACAGTTACACAGCTGTAATCAATCGTAATGTTATGTTAAAACAGAAAAAGACTTCGCAACAGAGTACGAAGTCTTTTTTGATATAACTTTAATTACCACTGAGAACAAATCTCCCAGTTATCCAAAGATGTCGCAAATTCGCTTTCATTTTTTACGATTCCACGGGAATAAAAATATATACTCGGATCAACAATATATTTTTGTATAAGAGTAGCATCTTTAACACTTACCGAATACGAATCCACATTTACCTTTGCCCTTAATTCTTGTGCACCGGTAAAGTTTACCTCACCAACTATATATTTTTGAATTAATGTAGCATCCGATACGCTGACAACACCGTCTCTGTTTACATCACCCTGAATAATATCTTTACAAGTCATTTCATTGTAGATGTACAGCAGCTCATAGAAGCACTTACTTATATACTTCTGTTGTTTAACTGTATAATCATAATCATATACACTACCCCATTTGGCAGGTTCTAAATCAGAATCAATAACCCTTAATGCCTGAAGAAGATTATCTCGCTTTTCGATAAATGTATTCCACTGTTCGTCAGTGTACCAATTATTATAGTTTTGCTCGTGTACTGCAACATAACAGGTTTGTTCAGCATAACAAGGACTTATCCACGGATTTTCATAAAATTCTTTTGTTTCGTCATACTTGTTTTGCAATTCAACGGCGGTTACTTCTCCCTTTTCGTACTTGTACGCTACATCAAGAAGTTCATCTGCTAAATCACCGGATTTATTATAATAATTTCCTGCATAAGGTCTTTTACAACCGGTCGACATAAGATCATTGATGATATGTTGTGCATAATTTTCGCACTCACGAACATCAATTTCATCATCAGAAACAGCAGAGACCGGCAAAATTGTTATACTTGAAATTAACACAACTGCAATCAGCAAAGCGCTTAATCTCTTTTTAATACTCATAATAATCTCCTTTCAAAAAATAAAAAAGCAAACTCACGACCATACAATAAATCGGTTATAATTTTATTGTATCATTTAAAACAGCGATATCTAATTTCACTTTCATAGTATCACTTTCAACAATATTTGTCAATAATTATAAAAAGAAATTATAGAGCATTAAAAATTTTATTTAATCAAACAAAATTGTACACCAATTCTTTTGCCGCAAGCGACAAAATTACGCTTGACTTTATAGAACAAGTGTTCTATAATTAAATAAAAACAAATGTTCGAGGTGATGCGTTGTGAATATTAATTGTGCCGTTGACAAAAGCAAATATAAAAAGGACAGGGTTATTCTTCACAGCGACTGTAACGGATTTTATGCGAGCGTTGAGTGTTTGCATCATCCCGAAATCAGGAACAAACCTGTTGCCGTGAGCGGTGATGCGGAAAATCGGCACGGAATTATTCTTGCTAAAAATGAGATTGCGAAGAAGTATAATATAAAAACAGGCGAGGCAATCTGGCAGGCAAAGCAGAAATGTCCCGACCTCATAACCGTTCCTCCCCACTTTGATTTGTACAAGCGATTTTCAAAAATGGCAAGGAGAATTTACAGCGAATACACCGACAAAATCGAGCCGTTCGGACTTGACGAGGCATGGCTTGATGTTACCGACAATAAGAATATGAACGGCAAAGAGATTGCACTCGAAATTAATCGCCGTATAAAGCAGGAACTCGGAATAACCGTAAGCATCGGAGTCAGCTTTAATAAAATTTTTGCCAAATTCGGAAGTGACTATAAAAAGCCTGACGCTATAACGGAAATCACACGGGAAAATTACAGAGATATTGTGTGGAACTGTCCTGCAAAAGACCTTTTGTATGTTGGCAGAGCAACGGGCAGAAAGCTTGAATCTATCGGCATTTATACGATTGGAGATATTGCAACTGCCGATGTTACGCTGTTGCGGTCATATCTCGGAAAATGGGGCGACCTAATTTACGGCTTTGCAAACGGATACGACTCTTCCCCTGTTGCCCATATGAACGAAAACAGCGAGGTAAAGTCAATCGGTAACTCAACCACAACTCCGAAAGATATGGTAACCTTTAACGATGTAAAACAGGTTATATTCGTTTTGTGTGACAGCGTTTGCAGAAGAATGCGTGAACAGGGGTTTATGGCAAAAACGGTTTGCATTACGATTCGTGACAACGAGCTGATGTCATTTAACCGACAGCACACAACGGAAATCCACACAAATCTTACAAAGGATATAACAAATACGTCTAGTGAGCTTTTCAAAAAAAGCTATAAAAGGGAAAAGCCGCTGAGAAGCATCGGGGTAAGCGTTACGGATTTTATTCACGATGATCAGCCGCACCAGATGAGCCTTTTGCGTGATGAAAAGCGACTTATTCAGAACGAACAGCTTGACAAAACACTTGACAGATTAAAAAAGCGATTCGGCAATTATGCTGTTCGCCCTGCCGTTTTGCTTGATGACAAGGAGCTTTCGGATTTTAACCCAAAGGAGGATCATACAATTCATCCTGTCGGATATTTATGATAACGATGCATCTTAGGCGAAAAATTAAAGATGTTTCTCTGATTTTAAGGGAGGTAACAAGCTATGAAAAAGTATGTTAAAGTTACTGCCACATTTGATTGTGACGGAGATCTTATTCCCGAATATATTGTGTGGGATGACGGAAGGAGATACCGCATTGACAAAATTTCCGATGTGCGGTATGCGGCGTCTCTCAAAGCAGGCGGTGCTGGAATACGCTACACCTGCCATATTCTCGGCAAAGAACGATACCTGTTTTTGGAGGAAAACAGGTGGTTTGTCGATGCCAAACAATAAGCGGAGGATTATATGCATAAGGTCAAAGCAAAGGGAATTTTATCTGCCGCAAACGGCATGAACATTTACAGAGGATGCCAACACGGATGCATTTATTGTGACGCACGCAGTAAAGGCTATCATATGAATCACCGATTTGAAGATATTGAGGTGAAAGAAAATGCACCGGAATTGCTTGAAAACGCTTTAAAAAGGAAACGCAGAAAATGTATGATTGGTACGGGTGCGATGAGCGATCCGTACATTCCCCTTGAAAAAGAACTGAAACTGACACGAAGATGTCTTGAAATAATCGACAGCTACGGATTCGGTGTAACCGTACACACAAAGTCGGCATCTGTTATGAGAGATATTGACCTGTTTACGAAAATAAACGACAAAAGCAAGGCTGTGTTACAGATGACGCTTACAACGGCAGACGAAAGCCTTTGCAGAATAATTGAACCGAATGTTTCCGTTACTAAAGAAAGATTTGAAACGCTCAAGGCATTTCACGAAAACGGTATTCCGAGTGTTGTGTGGCTTTCTCCGTTTTTACCGTTTATAAATGATACAAAAGAAAATATCGACGGACTTTTAAAGTATTGCATTGACGCAAAGGTTCGTGGAATAATATGCTTTGGCATAGGTCTTACTCTGCGTGACGGTGACAGAGAATATTTTTACAGCCGGCTTGACAAACACTTTCCGAATATGAAAGAACGATACATTTATACATACGGAAATTCATATCAGCTTACGAGCGGTAACAATAATGTTCTGATGAACAGGATTTCAGAAGTTTGCAGAAATCACGGAATTATGTTCGGAGTTGAAAATGTGTTTTCGTATTTGCATAAGTTTGAAAGCAAAACCGAACAGCTAAGTCTGTTTGACGGAATATAGAAAAATAAAAAAGATATACGGCAGAAAATTTTACCGTATATCTTTTTGTTTTAAGTATTCACTGTTTTACAAATGTGATTTCATAGTCGTTATATTTAAGCACAACAGCCGAAATTTTACCGTTCTTTTGTGTGAGTGCGGCGGAAGTATTTGTTCCGTCATCAAATGACAAATTGACTTTGTCCGAAGCTGACACGGTATATTTTCCGCTGTGAGTTCCGTCATCCGGACTTCCCGGCGAAAGCCATAAAGTAAAAGTGCCGTCATCGGAAAATGACACAGAGCCCTGATAAGCGCTGTAATTTGTGTTGTAAACCTCACTCATTTCAACCTCATCACCGCTCGCATTCTTAGCACCTTCGGGAACCCATGCAGATGAGGTAAGCTCGGCGGTTACTGACGGTGAAAGCACATTAACGGCAACGATTGCCGCAATAATAAATATGCAGGCGGCAATAACCGATGAAACAATTGCTGTTGTTTTCTTTTTCTTATTCTTCTTTTTTACAGCCCTGTTAGCCTCAAATTTTGCATAGTCAGGCTTTTTAACAGATTTTTTACTCATTTAATCACCGATATTTTACTTAAAGGATACAATAATTCCGCCGTAGTTTACGGTAATTTCAGCAGGAACATCACCGTTCCATTTGGTTACGGCAGCAATAACATTTTTATCGTTGGAATATGTTATTACAACGGAGTCACCCTCAACGATGTACGCACCCGAATTTGCCGAGGCACTTGTGATTCCGTCAATGAATGTTCCGTCCTCATTAAAAGTAAATCCGCCGCCTGAATAAGCAGAACCGAAAAGATCTCTCAAAGAATATTCTTCAGAAGAATTTTCGTCTTTTGCATAGTACGGAATAAGAGTTGCACTGAATTTTGGCTTTTGCTTCTCTCCGCTGATTGTCGGAACAACAATTTCACTGTCATTTGAAGATGTTTCGGCTGTGTATCCCTGTTCTGTCGGCTCTTGTGAAGCTTCACCCGATTTGGTTGCAGGCTGTGTGGTTTCGGATACAGAGTCGGAAACATTCTGTGTTGAGTTTGTATTATCGGCGGTTGTTGAAGCAGCCGCAGTCGGTACTGTTGTTGCCGAATTATTATTTTTACCCGAAAGATTCATAAACAGGATAACCGCACCTGCAATTACTGCAACAAGTACAACAACACAAATAATTATTATCAATGATTTTTTTGAACTTTTAACTGCGTGTTTACCGCTCATTTTGCGTTCTTCCTTTCTTCAGCCTCTTTTTTAAGCTTTAAAAGATAACTTCTTTTCATCATTTTTCCGTTATAGAAAATAAATTCATCACCGTCAGCCGATTCGTCAATTTCAAGATCCGAATAATCTTCCGCGACAGGCTCTTCATCATCACGGAACTGACCTTTGCGTCTGTTCTCCATTTTCTTATCAATTGTCTTGCTCTTTGAATCCTTGTCAACAATCATTGAATACATATTCTTATAAACTGCAGAATTGATTATAAAAGATAAAATTGACGGAACAATGAACAATGCAAGAACAATTGTGAAAATGATGAGCAGTACCGGAGTAAAACTGCACATAAGCACTGTTGCACAAACGAGAAATAAAATAAGAATTCCGAAAACTGCAAACAGATTGTGTTTAAGCTCACCGACTGTCATAAGTGCGCTGTTTTTGTAAATATCCTTCATCTTGATATCAAAAGTGACCGTCATAGGCGGAACATAGAAGAACATAAACAGAAAGAAATTTGCAATTAAAATACAAATAACAAGCGGAACATAAAACATTCCGTTCTTTGAACCGAGTCCGAGATAAAGCACAATTGAGTAGTAGCTGATAAAAACAGCGGCATACATCACAACGCCGTGTATAAGGAATCTGAGCAGATTTTCCTTTATTCCGCCGATGAAATTTGAGAAAACATCAACATTTTCCTCTCCCCTTACCATATGGGAAGTAACCTGAGTTACGCCGGCATAAAACGGAAAAAGCGGAATTATCGTAAGAAAATATATAAACATTGAATTAAGACCCGTAAGGGTATTAATCAAAAAGAAAATTCCGAATATTACGGCAAACGGCAATGCAAAAAGCACATTCGTTAGCAAAAGTCGTGGTAAATTGTGAAACAATGACGAGAAAAATCCTGTCAATGCTACAGCGTTCTTTTCCGATGCCATAGCGCCCTCCAAAATTAAAAATTGAACGCTCCCGAAAACAAGCACCACAAAGCCGTGTCCAGCAAGGTTGAACAAAAGGTCATTATGAGTGCCGAAACAGATCGGGAACAAAAATCAATCACCTCATTTTTCAAAGAATTTGTTTGATGAGAATGACCGATTAAGCTGAAAAACATCTGTTTTGAAATTTCAAAAGCATATGCCGACAGCTTTACGAGTGCCAGACAAAACAAAAATGTTCCCGGCAACACAACAAGCAGATAAAAACCTGCTCCTTTAAGTGAATATGTAATAATAAGATATGCCGCAGTAAGTCCTGTTCCAAAGCCTTTAAATGCTGAAACAAACGGCAAAAACGGTATTCCCCACGGTGCAAGTCCCAAGAGGAATACAACCGTGAGAAATATAAAATCAGATGCAAAGCAGGCACAAAATGTGCTGACGGCATTCTGACCGAGCCTTGCATCAAGATTTGTAGTAAACAGAAAATCAAGGGAATCAAGCATTTGCTTATCGGCTTTGGATGCATAAATTGAACCGAAAACAAGTCCGGTAAGAAAAGCCGAAACAAAGATAAGCACCACGGAATATCGCCTTATAAAAAATCTGACATCAGACGGTGAAATCCCCTTTGATCTGCGAAAAAGATAACGCTTTTTAAAAGAAAATACAATGCTTTTCATAAAATACATTCCTCTCATTGGTTGTCCGTTAAAATATATGAGGAATGTATTCATTTTATGTTAAGGCAAAATTATTTGCCAAGCTCCTCTGCCCTCTTTGTACAAGCGTCCATGCCGTCAAGAACAGCCTCATAGAAGCCGTGTTCTTTAAGCTTATCCATAGCGGCAATTGTTGTGCCTCCCTTTGAGCAAACCCTGTCTATGAGTGTTTCAACAGGCTCACCGCTGTCACGGAGCATTGCTGCCGAACCCTCAAGAGTTGCACAGACAAGGTTCATGGCCTTGTCATATTCGATTCCGCAATTCTTTGCGTAATCAGCCATAGCCTTTGCAAAAAGATAAATATAAGCGGGGCTGCTGCCGTTTACCGCAATTATTTCATTCATATGGCTTTCTTCAATATATTCGCAAACACCGCTGCCTGCAAACATATTGTAAACGATTGTTTTGTCATCATCGCTGATATTCTCAGACGGACAAAGGGCTGTTGCACCCTTTTTGAGCAAGAGAGGCGTATTAGGCATAACCCTTACAACAGGGCAGTCACACTCAAGACCTTTTCTTACATATGCAATAGATATGCCTGCGGCAATTGATACTACGGTTTTGGCTGTTGTAATGCTGTTTTTGAGGGACTCAAGAACTTCGGGATAATTCTGCGGCTTGACTGCAAGAACAACAATTGAGCTGTTCTTTGCAATTTCATCGGCAGATGTCATTACATTTGCACCCATATTTTTCATAGCGGCACACTTTTCTTCGCTTACATCAAAAACATTGATAAAATCAGCCTTGCCGTCGTTTTGTGCCATAAGACCTTTTATAATGGCTGTTGCCATATTGCCTGCGCCTATGAAACCTATTTTTTTCATTTTAAGACCTTCTTTGCAAAAATTAATATCAGATACCGAAACTCGGGTTTGAGTAACATGAGAAATGGAAGTGGTGATAATTGTGCTGACCGTCACGGTCATAATCGCCGTAGAGGAATGTTTCCGCCTCGTCAACTCTTCTGTACAAAAGTCCCCAATAGCAAGAACCTGCCGCATGGTGATACTGCAAAAGTGCATCAATGAGGTTCTGCTTATTGACATTATTCAAATCTCTTGAACCGCCCGAAGCAGAAACATAGTCCTTGTGGATATATCCTGTTGTGCCGTTTGAAAGCTTAACTTTATACCAGTTTGTGTTATAACGCTTGCCGTCAACAAATTTAAGTTTTGTTCCGTAGTTCATACGGGTAACAACGGAGTAGTTAGTTCCTGCACCTCTTCTGAGGTTTACATCTGAACCTGTAACCGTACCCGAAGCGCCTGCTTTGATAGTACCACTTGAACCTGTGTTCAAGAGAACAGACTGAAGTTCGGAATCATTGTAGAACACACCGCTGCCTACATTGTATGCAAAGCACACAAGTGCGTCAAACTGTCGCTGATTGAACTTTATACCGTTATTTACAAGGTAGGAATATGTTGTGGTGGTATATCCGCCCTTGTTCACGGTCTAGCAAAGATACGCATATGCCTGATTTGAAGTTATGTTGTTGTAGAACTGTTCGCCTGAAATTACAACCTTACCGTAACCGAGTGTAGGATCGGTTGTAATGCTGTCTGCTGTGACTTTCGAGAGAAATCCCTCATAGTTTGCAATAAGCTTGATTACCTCGTCACTCGCTCTGCGCTCAGCACAGGCTGTGGTGGTTTTATTGGTTGTTGAGGTTACAAACACCTCGCCCTCACCGCCGCCTGCCGTGGTGTAATACTTTGATTCGGCTTTAAATTTAGAATATGCCTTAACAGACCATTTTCCTGATTTTGAAAGCTTTTGTGTACCTGTCCAGATATAGGAGTTACCGTCTTTAACCTTGCTTGTTGCAGTAACTTTATATGAAGTTGAACCGTTTGTAACTACAAAATACACGCCTACCCTGCCTGTGTCGGTAATAGCCTTAAAGCTTACATTTGAATTAAGCGGAGCGGAGTTTGGTGACGCATAGCAGAAACGCACGCTTTCCCTCGGCATAACATGGATAAGACAGGTTGCCGCACCGTATGATGTTGAGGCTGTGATTGTTACATAGCCCTTGCCTACCGTGTCAACTACACCGTTCTTAACTGTTGCGATTTTCGTATTTGAACTTGACCATGTGACACCGCTTGTTCTTGATTTCAAAAGCATTGACTTCTGCCACGGAAGATTTACATTACTGTTGGATATATTTACAGATGAGCCGGATTTTACGGTAATTTTGCAGGTTGCAGAATGCGAACCGCTTTTCGCAGTAATTGTTGCAGAGCCTGCTTTCTTGGCTGTTACAATACCACGAGAGTCAACGGTTGCAACGCCTGTATTTGAGCTTGACCATGAAACACTTCCCGACGCTGTTGCAGTAATTGCAAATCTGTTGCCTGTGAAAATTGATTTGCTTGATACGGAAAGCTTAACAGATGAACCTGTTGACGGTTTTGTGGTTGTAGGCCGAGTCGTTGTAGGCTGTGTCTGACTGTTCATCTTAACATAGTCTTTTTTTACATAGCCTGTTTTTGAATTTGATGTAAGCTTAATATTATACCAATCATTGTTATAAAGCTTTGTGCTTACAAAAATAACCTTTGTATTTACTCTCATACACTCAACAACCGAATAGCTTGTACCGGCACCGCTTCTGAGATTTACATAATCGTCTGTTATATAACCGCTTACAGTTGACGCTGACGCAGTCGGCTGAGTTACAGGTTTGGTTGCCTTTGTTGTAGGTTGTGTTGCCTTTGTTGCAGGTTGGGTTGAACTGTTCATTTTTACATAGTCTTTCTTTATGTAACCTGTTTTAGCAGTTGAAGTAACCTTAACCTTATACCAGGCGGAGTTGTAGAGTGAAGTGCTTACAAAAGTAAGCTTAGTGTTCTTTCTCAGGCAACCAACAACAGAATAATTTGTGCCTGCTCCGCTTCTGAGATTCACATAATCGTCAGAAACATAACCTGTTACGCTTGATGCCGTTGTCGAAGAACTTACGGCAACATATTCCTTTGTAACATAGCCTGTCTTTGAATTTGATTTAAGCTTGATTTTGTACCACTTTGAGTTATAGAGCTTTCCGTCAACAAAAGTAAATTTTGTGTTCTTTGCCATACAGGTTATAACCGAATAATTCGTGCCTGCACCGCTTCTCAGATTTACATACGACGCATTTATATAGCCTGATGCGCCTGCTGATACGCTTGCGGAAACCTCCTCGGTTGATTGAGCCGCATTAGCCGAAAATGCAGTTATTGCAACAGCACCTACCGATACTGCCATAAGAACCACAAGGACTATGCAGACTATGCGAACAAACAATTTTTGCTTTTTCATTTAGGTCCACCTTCTCAAAACTTCTTTGAATTATAATTACTTGTGAAAATTACCGAATATTTTTCCTCTTAATCTGCGAACATACTGCATAACAAATACGGTAATTGCATAATCATAGAGCAAAAAGAAAATATTTCCGGCAATCAAAAATGCCCACGGAACATAAAAACCGAAAACGGTAAATTCATCTGTCGGAATTGACAACAGCCATGTTGCGACAAAGAACGAACCGATGGCGGCAACATTAAATACCGCAAACTTGAGTATGTATTGAACTGCCCTGTTTTTGATTTTAAATTCAAAAGCGCCCTTTAAAATCGGATAATAGCCGAAAAGTGCAATGAAATATATAACAGCCTCTTTATCGCCGGCAAGGAGCGTTGAAAGCACGGCAGTTACACAAAACACACCGATTGCCCATCCATAGCCGTATTCAACAACTATGCAGGAAATGAGAATTCCTGCAAGACAGGGCAAAGCGTATGTTCCGATTGGAACAAGAGATGTCATCATCATAAAAACGAGTGAGAGCGCCGCAATAATTCCGCAAACCGCAATACGCATTGTCCCCTTTTTGATACCGTTTTTCTTCATATTAACATCCCATTCTGCAACAATCACACAAGCAGTTTGCACACATCATTCCTGCACAAACATCGCAGAAGGATGAGCCTGTTGCGTTAGGATTTGTTTGAGTATAACCGCCGTAGTTGTATGCTCTCTGGCTCTGCATATTGTTAAGAGCGGCTCGGTATTCCGTGTTGTTGGGGTCCATATTGCACGCAGTTGTGAAATATGAAAAAGCCTGTTCAGACCAACCTCTGCGGTATGCAATCATGCCCTTGAGATAATGCCATTCTGCGGTTCTCATTGACTGTGCTGTGTTTTCAAGAATCTGATCGGCCTGATCAAGAAGTCCTCTCTGAATGTAAATTCTTACATTGTAGAACTGTGAGCTTGAAGAATTTGCGTTATAGGACGAACTGCCTGTTGAACCTGTACCCTGACCCTTCTGACGTATCTGATTAATCATATCGTATGCCTCATTAATCTCCTTCATTTTCTGCTCCGCAACATCCGCAAGAGGGCTGTCGGTGTAGTTATCGGGATGATATTTTTTAGCAAGGTTTCTGTACGCTGCTTTTACTTCTTCATCGGTAGCTGTTTCAGACACACCGAGAACCTCATAAGGATTATTCATTATTGACCTCCGTATCAAGTTTGCTTGTTACTCTGTTTTGTGATGCAGGGAATCCCAAAAGCATCATATTATCTAAAATTCCCTTAAAATCGGTAAAGTTCAAAAGATTGTAGGCATCATATGCCCTTGCAAGTGACTGATTCAGCACCGCTTTTATAAAATCCGATGATTTTACCTCACTTGTTTTCTTGTTTACAAACGGATTAAATCCGTTTGATTTGATATCTTTTTCTATATCATCTGCGGCATCGACAAGATAAATCCACCTGCCGATATGATAGCCGAATTCATAGAGAACTCTTTTTTGAATTTCATCATGAGCCTCAGCCGACAATACAGCAGCTAGCATTAATGCCGTTGGATGAGCCGACATATCTACAGACGGCTTTTCCGAATGTTCAGCATCATACTGCATCTTCATCATATCAGAAACCGCTTTGTCCATATCGGGATACTTATCTGCCGCCTTTTTCCTCTGATGAGAAAAGAAAGGCTTTATGATTCTGCACAAAAGCTTTTTAAAAAATCCGCTGTCCTGAATATCATCAATGATTTTATAATAAACCGATATCATTGAAAATGCGGCAGCCTTTCTGTATGCGTCACCGGAATCTGTTGCAAACTTGCATTTTTTAAGAGGATTACAGGTGCATCTGCCGTCCTTAAAGCCTTTGCATGAACGGTTAAGCGACATTAAAAGCATTGCATAAAATGTGCAGTCATAGCTTAGCGTAAATCTTGTAAACACGGAGTAATCCTTACCCATTTGCCTGCAAAGACCGCAATACACAGCCTTATAAGCCTCGGATTCACGAACAAGCAGTTCGCTCTTTTGAATCTGCAAATAACCAAACACGGATTTTCTCCTTTATACAATAATACATAGTATATTGTACAACAAAACAGAGTTAAAAGCAACAGAATAACGGTATATTCTTTGGATAATCAGCCAAAATGAGCTTATTAACGGGAAATGTTGCAAAAATTTTCTTCTCATATTATAATCATAGTGCAGATGTTCTCTTCTGTTAAGAATTGAATGTCAAAAATTATTTGCAAAACTAAAAAGGAATTTGCATATTATGAATGTTTACGATTTTGACAAAACGATTTACTATGGGGACTCAACAGCCGACTTCTATTTATTCTGCCTTAAAAGGCATAAAAAAATACTCACTCTTGCCCCATCGCTTTTGGGAGCATTTTTAAAATTCTATGTATTCAAAAAAGGCACAAAAACTGATTTTAAAGAAAAAATGTACAGATTTCTTACCTATTGCGATACTGAAAAGGATGTAAATGATTTCTGGAAGGAATACATAGGAAATATAAAACCGTTTTACCTTGAACAAAAGAAAGATGATGATGTAATTATTTCGGCGTCACCCGAATTTTTGCTGAAACCCGTTTGCAAAAGGCTCAAAATAAAAAACCTTATGGCGCCAAAGGCAGATATGCACAGCGGAAACCA
>ENA-ORLF01000332-ORLF01000332.1-human-gut-metagenome-genome-assembly--contig:-NODE-332-length-18857-cov-6.06584_pt1 | contig 18857 bp, 13 predicted proteins | sample MGYA00243066_ERZ508822 | MGnify/ENA primary metagenome ERZ508822 (study PRJEB26277, sample SAMN04329791) | human gut metagenome | biome: human-associated habitat | host: Homo sapiens | place: USA... | reverse complement strand
CCCCTTGACCCCGCAAGGGGGATTCCCCCTTGACCCTTTTTTGCCGCCCGGCTTGAGTGCTTTTCCCTACGCTTTGGGTTAAGCGGCTTTTTTCGCCTTTACAGCGGCAGGGGCTTCACATACCCCACCTCTACCCCAACTTCCTGCAGCTTCAAAATCATCGGCATCAGCCGCGCGTCCTCCGGCGTCTGCGTTACCAGATACAGCCGCACATTCGGCCCCATCCGCCGCATCGACAGCATCACATCCACCATCTGACTATCCAAACGCGCTGTAATCACCACCGTACACCCCACCTTCCGCATCCGCCGCATTTCCAGCCGCAGCACCTTCGCGAAAGGCTCCGGATTGCTGAAATCCGCGCGCGCAAGGTTTTCCAGCAGCATTTTCAGCCCCATGTCCTTGTCCAGCTGCTTCATGGTCTGCGCGCCGGGCAACGGCAGGCTCTCCGGATGCTTTGCTTTCGCTGCCTGTACCATCACCGACGCGGCGGTTTCAATCAGCGCATCGCGCAGGTCGGCGTCTTCCTCCGAATCGGCCTGCTTTGGCGGTTCGGCGCAGTCCAGCAGGACGAGCGCGTCCGGCTGAACGGGGTCTTCAAAGCGGCGGACGAGCGCCTCCTGCTTGCGGGCGGATAACTTCCAGTGGATTTTTTTCATCGGGTCGCCGGGCTGATAGGTGCGCACGTCGGTGGGATTCGTCACGTCCTCGGAAGCGCGCGCCATCGCTTCCGTGCCCATTTCGCCGGAGGACAGGCGGAGCGGCGCGATGTCGAACAGCTGCGGCAGCACGAGCAGCTCCCCGCCGTCCATATTCGGCTTCTGGCGAATCGTGCATACGCCGAAGAAGTCCGACAGCATCACGCTCTGCACTCCGGGTTGAATCGCGCCGACGTGCGCGGCATGGAAGGAGAGCTCCAGCGCCTGTGACCGCCCCGGACGGAGCTGCATCATCTGCGTACCGCTGGCAGTGCTGTTCGCGCCGCTGACGCCGGAGAGTTCCAGCCACATCGGGGCGAGCGGAATCCATCCGCGTCGCTTGACCTGCACGTTCAGCGTCACATCTTCGCCGCGCTGCACCCGTTCGGTGGAGGCGCGGGAGGATACCTCCAGCGTGGCGGATGCGCGGAACACGCCGTAAATCCCGCTCAGGCACAGCAGCGCAATCAGCAGCGCAGGCATCAGGAAAACGGGACTGCCGGTGGAGAACGCCGCCGTCAGCAGTGTCAGCGTGACGAGAATGGGCAGTGTCAAATGCAGCGTCACCTGCCGCGCCGGACGGTTCTCTGCCTGCTTCATGGCGCTCACAGCTTCACCGGCACGGGCGTATTCTGGACGATGCGCCGGACGACACTTTCCGGCGTCACGCCCTTCATGCGCGCTTCGGGGCTGAGCACGAGGCGGTGCGCAAGCACTTGCACCGCCATGTGCTGCACGTCCTCCGGCACGATGTAGTCGCGCCCGGCGAGCAGCGCGCACGCCTGCGCCCCGTGGATGAGGGCAATGGCGGCGCGGGTGGATGCGCCCAGCTGTAGGGCGGCATCCTGACGGGTGGCGGCGGCGATGGTCGCCACATACGAGCGAACCTCCGGCGAACAGTAAATCTGCGTGACCATTTCCTGCATGGCAATAACGTCCGCCGCCGAGCAGACGGGGGACAGCGTCGCCATCGGCTTCACCACGCCGGAATAGCGTTCCAGCACGTCCATCTCCTGCTCAATCGTCGGGTAGCCGATGGACAGGCGCAGGAAAAAGCGATCCATCTGCGCTTCCGGCAGGGGATATGTGCCCACAAATTCGCCCGGATTCTGCGTCGCCAGCACGATAAAGGGCTGCGGCACGGGGTGCGTCACGCCATCCACCGTCACCTGCTGCTCTTCCATCACTTCCAGCAGGGCGGACTGCGTTTTCGGGCTGGTGCGGTTGATTTCGTCCGCCAGCACCACCTGACTCATCACCGAGCCTTCGCGGTATTCCGTTTCGCCGGTCTTGAAGTTGACCAGCGTGTAGCCTGTCACGTCGGAGGGCATCAGGTCGGGGGTGAACTGAATGCGCCGGAACGTGCAGTCCAGCGATTTCGCCAGGGCACTGGCGAGCGTCGTCTTGCCCACGCCCGGCACGTCCTCAATCAGCACATGCCCCCGGCACAACAGCGCAATCAGCGCATATTCGATAACTTCCTGCTTGCCCACGATAACGGTGCTGATATTGTTCATCAGCCTTTGAATCATTTGCCGCGGCTGCATACTGCGCCTCCTCTTTGTTGATTCCTCCATCAGTATACCCGTTTTCGGCGGATATTGCAAGCAAAGGGCGCTGTTTTTACATTTGCGCGCCGCGGAGAGAGAATGAATTTTCAACGCTCGTTTATCTTTCTGCTGAATGCTTGACACGGTCAAGGTTTTATGCTATGCTTCGTATTTGTTGATATTCCCGGCGTTTTGCCGCATTATGGGAGGAAAGCATGATTCGCATCGTCACCGAATCCATGTCCGATTTTACGCAGGAGGAAGCCAAGGCCGCTGATCTCATCGTGATGCCGCTGCCGATTCGCTTCGGCATGGAGGAATACTGGGATGACGGCGTATCCCTGACGCAGGATGATTTTTATGCGCGCCTGCGGGTTGCCAAGGAGCTGCCCAAGACCAGCCAGGTGCCGGTGGAACATTACCGCAAGTGCTTCAACCGCCTGCTGGAGAATCCGGAGGACGAAGTGCTGGTGATAACCGGCTCGTCGAAGCTGTCCGGGTGCTACCAGTCGGCGTGCATTGCGCGGGAGGCGTGTCACGACCCGGCGCGCGTGACGGTGCTGGATTCGCTCAACGCGACGTGCGCGGAGTACATGCTCGTCGATCAGGCGCTGCGCTATCGCCGCGAGGGTGTCAGCGACATGCAGACCATGCTGGCGAAGCTGCGCGATGTGATGGCGCACTACAAAATTATCGGCATGGCGGCTGACCTCAAATATCTCGTCATGGGCGGACGGCTTTCGCCTTTGGTGGGCAAGCTGGGCAACCGCCTGAGCATCAAGCCGACGCTGAAGATTGAGGACGGCATCGTCAGCAAGGCGGGCATGGTGCACGGAATGGCGAAGGGGCGCGCGTGGTACATCGAGCAGCTGAAGGAGTGTCCGCCCGATCCGGACGTTCCGGTCTATATCGGCGGCGCGGACTGCCCGGAGACGGTTGCGCTCATCAAGTCGCAGATTGAAGCGGCGAATCTCGGCATTCAGGATATCCGCTGCGTCAAAATCGGGTGTCTGATTGGCACTTATGTTGGCCCTGAACTGACGCTCGTTGCGTGGAAGCGGAAATAATCAAAACGGCAGCTCTCCCCAAATCGCGGGAAGGCTGCCGTTTCTTTATCTGAATCTGCACAGCGCAACGTGCAAATCCACCGTCACATGCGCATCGGCTCTTTGCGCCAGCGCATCCTTCTCCGCTGCCGACAAATCGTGATTCAGCGGCGTCATGCGCACAAAATCACCCCATAATTCCGGCGAGACGGGCAGTGTCTCATGCACCCGCACCGATTTTACCAGCTGCGCCTTCTCCCGCAGGTACGCATCCACCTGCCCTTCCTCGTAGGCGGACATGCCCCGCGCCGCGCGAATCTCCCGCAAATAGTCCTGCCCCGGATAGACCTTCACCAGCATGCCGTCCGGGGATAGTACGCGGCGGAACTCGTCGTAATTCGCGGGGGTCAGCACATCCAGCACGGCGGAAAACGTGCCGTCCGCAAAAGGCAGGCGGCGCAAATCCCCCACGCACCAGACGGCTTGGCAGGGCTGATTGGTTGCTTGCAGAATCGCGTCCCGACTGATGTCGATGCCCGCGCCGATGCTGTCGGTTCGGCGTGTCAGCAGGGCGTTCAGGTACCAGCCTTCGCCGCAGCCCGCGTCAAGCAGCTTTTGTGGCGCATCCGGCAGCAGCGCGTCGATGGCGTCCGCGACCGGCTGATAGCACCCCGCCGCGAACACGCGCTCACGGGCGGCAAACAGCGCCGCGTCATAGAACGTATCCGCCTGCGCCGAAAGCAGATTAACGCACCCGCGCCGGTTCACATTCACGGCGTGGCCGCCCGCGCAAATCAAATTGTCCCCCTGCCGGGAAAGCAGACGGCAGCAGACGGGGCAAATCAGCCCGTGCAAATCGGAAACGGCGGCAAACAGCTTTTCGCGCTTGGAAAGCATCACAAAATCCTCCTTGATATGCTGGACAAATAGGTCAAAGGGGTGTACAATATGCCTGAAATCCATCAGGAAAGGATGAGGAATATGTCTCGAATCGAAACCGTCCGCGCCGCGATGATGCAGGCAATGAAGGAGCACGACAAGGAACGCAAGGAAGCGCTGTCGCTGCTGCTGTCCGCGCTGAAAAACAAGGCGATTGACAAGCGCGCCGACCTCACGGAGGACGAAGAGAACGCCGTCGTCCTGCGCGAAATCAAGCAGTGTCAGGAATCCATTGAGCAGGCGAACGGCCGTGAGGATATTATCGCGGAAAACACGCTGCGCATGAAGGTATATCAGGAGTTCGCGCCGAAGATGATGTCCGAGGACGAGGTGGAGGCGGAAGTGACCGCTGTGCTGGCGGAACTGGGGCTGGATGCGCCGACCGCGAAGCAGAAGGGGCTTATCATGAAAACGCTCATGCCGCGCGTGAAGGGCAAGGCAGACGGCGCGCTGGTGCAGAATGTGCTTGCGCGGCATCTTGCGTAAGTCATTATACCAGAAATCGAAATCAAAGAAAAGGGGGAGCAGCCCGCATGAGCTGCTCCCTTTTCGATTGGGTCGAAGCATCAGCTCTCCGCCAGCGTAATCACCGTTTCTGCCGTTTTCGCGCCCACCACGTCGCCCCTGCAAGGCTCAAACGCAACCGTGCGCGTTCCGCTGCCCGCGTCCGTGAAGGACAGCTTGTAGGTCATCGTCCCGTCCGTTACGTCGTAGATGTAGCGGTTCACGCTGCCGTCAATGTACACGCGGATGCTCGTCGCGTTTTTGACGGTCAGGGTGAAGGTGATTTCCTCGTTCAGCGCCGCCGACGTTTTGTCCGCGCTGATGGCGGAAATCGTCGGCGCAGCTTCTGCCGGTTCGCTCACGTCGCGCATCGGCGGATTCGTCGCGTCCACAAAAGACGCTGCCGGAGCGGCTGCCTTGGTGGTGATTTCCCCCTTCGTCACGCTGATTGTCCCCGCCGTCAAGCCGTTCGCCGTCGCCGTAATCTTCATCACGCCGGAAGCGCCGTCGTGCTTCACCACGCAAAGGCACTTGCCGCTGAACGCGGCGTGCGTGCTGCCGGAGAGCTTCTCGACGTTCGCGCCGTGTCCGTTGTCCGTGCCGATAATTGTTCCGCCCACGACCGTAAAGACCACGCTATTGTCGGCGTTCGGGCAGAGTGTGCCGTTCTTGTCCTGTACGTCGCAGGTGATGTAGACAAAATCATCCGACGCGGTGCTGACCGCCGTCTTGTCGCTGGAAAGCGCCAGTTTCGCGGGCGTTCCCGCCGTGTATTGAATGTCCTGCGCGATAAGATTGCCGGAAGCGTCGTAGCCATTCGCAACCAGCGTTCCCGCCGCGTATGCCACCGTGTAGGCGTACTGATTCTTCGTCCCGCGCTGCGAAAGCACCTTCTTGCTCAGCGACACGCCGTTCAAGAATAACTCGACAGACGCACAGTTTGAGTACAGCCACACGTCGATATTGCCGGATTCGTGCGTCCAGTGCGGCAGGATGTGAATCATCGGGCGGCTGTCCCACATGGACTGGTACATGAAGTAAATGTCCTTCGGGAAGCCGCAAGTGTCCACGATGCCGAAATAGCTGCTCTTCGCCGGATATTTGTTCCATTCGGTCGGTTCGCCGATGTAGTCAAAACCCGTCCAGACGAAATGACCGCAGGAACGAGCGCTGCTTAAGTAGGCGTTCACCGTTTCTGCCGCCGTGTTACCCCACGAAACCGCCTTGTTGTCGTAGGACGGATACGCCATGTTCGCGCTGTCCGTCGCGTATACGCCGCGGCTGGAAAGCGCCGAGGTCGTTTCGCTGCCGTAAATCGGGCGGTCGGTCTGGTAGGTCTGATTGTTGCCGTTGTAGTTGATGCCCACTACATCAACGATAGCCATCAGCGCAGATAGATTGCCGCCGGGGGCGTTGTTGCCCATCGTCGTTGGGCGGGTGCTGTCGAGGGCTTTCACCGCGCTGTTCACCATCGTGCAAACGTTCACAATCTCGTTGGACGAATAGTCGCCGAGCGTCAAATTCGTGCGAACTTCGTTGCCCAGCGACCACATGATGACCGCCGGATTGTTCCAGTCGCGGCGAATCGCGCTGGTCACGACTTCGGCGTAGTGGTCGGTGAAATATCGCCCGAAATCCTTCTGCTTCTTGCTCTTCGTCCAGCAGTCGAATAGCTCTTCCACCAGCAGCACGCCCTTGCGCTGGCATACGTCGAGGTATTCCGCGCCGAACGGGTTGTGCGTCAGGCGAATCGCGTTGCAGCCCATGTTGGTCAGGATGTCCACCTGCCGCTCAATGGCGCTGCGATTCTCCGCCGCGCCGATGCACCCGCCGTCGTGGTGGACGCATACGCCTTTGAGCTTCGTGTGGATGCCGTTGAGATAGAAGCCCATGTCCTTGTCGAATCGGATGCTGCGGTAGCCGTAGGTCACGCGCTTTGACCGCTGAACCCGATTGCCGACCTTCGCGCTGATTTGGGCTTCGTAGAGGTTCGCCGGGGAAGCCGTCCAAAGCGCAGCCGGCGCATTGCTGGGCAGGATGCTTTGCTGATAGCTTGCCGCCAGCCCCGACACGCCGCTTGCGCTGATGACGGTCGTCGGGGCGTAGGTGGTCAGCGCCTTGTACGCGGCAATTTCGGCGGATGGAAGGGCGGTTTCGACGGGCGTGGCAAGTGCCGCCCAAACATAAACATCGTTCGCATCAAGGAATGCTTTGAAGTCGGAAACGGTCGTCGTACCCTTTTCCGCGTAAGCGAAACCGATGGTGTTGCCGTTGCTTGTAGCAATGCCGCCTACGGTTTCACCGTTGATGGCAGCACTGAAATGCGTGCAGAGCACTCCTGCTGTATTGATTCTGGCGAACGTGCAAAAATAGCGGTCAACATTGTTTCCAGCCTTCGTCCAATTCATCGAAGATGTCAGCTTGAATTTGGCGACCCGCTGCACATACATCCCGCGCGCCAAATCCACCTCATCGCAGACCCAATGCTGCCCGTTTTCGTCCGTGTAGTTCCCGCCGGATGTGACCGGGATGCCCGGCAGCGCATTCGGTGTTTGCAGCGTCTGCGAATTGTTCGCGCCGTCCGACACCGTGACCACCACCGTTCCGCCGTCACCCGCGCTGATAATCGGCACGGGCGCAGTCGGGGTCGGCACGCCGTTCTGCGTGCTTTTGCCATACACATGCAGTGCGCCAAGCGGTTTTCCCGCCAGCGCGTTCTCGAACGTCAGCGGATTGCCCGATGCCGATACGCTTTTCCCGTTTTCCATCAAATCCCGCTGCTGCGCGTCGCTGATGTGCCATAATTTCGGGCTGCGGTATGCCACCGTCGCGCTGACGTTCTGCGTTTCACCTGCCGCAATCACCGCCGACGCGTCTGCCGTGCCGACTTTTGCGCCGTCCGGGTCGTACAAATCCACCGTGAACGTCGCGGACGCTTCCGCACCCGTCCTGTTCACCGCGTCGAACGCAACAACCGTTTCGCCGTTGGTCAGGTCACTGTCCAGCTTCGGGGTCGTTACGCGAATGTTCTCCATGCGAATCTGGTCATCCAGCAGCGTCACCAGTTCCACCGGGCGAATCAATCCGCTGCCGGAGTACCAGCGCGACGACGGCTGCTCATTGCGCACAAACACCGCAATCGTATTCACGCCGCTGACCATCTGTTCCGTCGCATCCACCGCGAACGGGTTGTAGCCGTAATAATTCTTGTGTACCTGCTGCCCGTTGACGTACACCGTCGAGTCCATGTACACGCCGTCAAAGCACAGCACATACCGCCGCCTGTTCTGCTTGTCCACGCTGACCGTCGTGCGATACCACGCGTCGCCGCCATCCAGATACCCGCCCTCATACGTCGCCGGACTGGACGCATTGAATTCCAGCTCTGCCGACCAGTCGTGCGGCACGCTGACCGTCCGCCAGCTTGCGTCGTCAAACCCCGCTGCCGCTTCGGCCGTCGAGGAATACGCTGTGTTCGCGGTTGTGGAAATCAGGTTGAACTTCCACGAATTGAGCGGAACAGCGGATACAAGTTGGTCAGCGGTCGTGACGGGGATGCCGATTTCCTCCAGCGCGCGAAGGCGCGCATCCAGCGACGAAAACTGCTCCTGCAGCGCCGCAAGCGAGTAAAAACCGGGAACATCCGCCACGCGGTCAGTGGAAGAGGGGAAAACGCAGCCCGTTGCGGCGAAAATGCAGTTCTGCACGTCGCCGCTGGTCAGGGTGACATAGATTTCGATGTCGCCGGGCTGGGCGTAGGCGGCGGGCGGCAGGGTGACGGACGCAATGCTGCCCTGCGCGCTGCCGCTAAGCGGGATAGTTGTGCCGGTGCGCAGGTGCTTGACCGTGCCGGAGACGGCGGCGCCGCCGAGGTCAACGGGATTTCCCGCGCGGAGAACCGTGACGGTGATTCGGTGCGCCCGGCGCGCATCGGTGATGAACAGCGCGGGGATATTCATGCGGCGCAGGGGACGGGTGAGGTCAGCGGTATAAGTGAGAGTAGTGGTAATGTCAGTCAATTTCGCTCCTCCTTGTGTGATGGGTACGGCGGCGCGGGCAGGTACGCCGCGAAATATAGGAACTTGCGTTCGCTATATGCGCATGATAGCACGGATGGCCGCAATTGGCAAGAAAATTTGATTTCATTTGAATTGGCTTGATTTCATTTGATTTCGCTTGATTTTGCTTGAGATGGGGAGATAGAAAGCTGCGCCCATCTGGCACGATGGGGCTGCTCGCTTTTCCCTTGCTCCTTCTGCGTGTTTATCCACATTCCTCCCGCCCTAATTTCGCCTCTCCCTCTTTCCTTTTCCCCCTCCCTATGGTATAATCATACTGGAATCCTATTTCCGAGGAGCAGAAGGCGTATGATGAAGGATCTGGTAGTCATCGGCGGCGGACACGCGGGTTGTGAAGCCGCCCTCGCAGGGGCGCGCATGGGGCTTGATACCCTCCTGCTGACGCTGAATATGGACGGGATTGCCCTCATGGCGTGCAATCCCGTTATCGGCGGCAGCGCAAAGGGGCATCTTGTGCGTGAACTGGACGCAATGGGCGGCGAAATGGGGCGCGCCATCGACGATACGTTCCTCCAAAGCCGAATGCTCAATATGTCCAAAGGCCCGGCGGTTCACGCCCTGCGCGCACAGGCGGACAAGCAGCAGTACCAGAACCGGATGCGTACCGCGCTGATGACGCAGGACAACCTGACCGTCCGGCAGGGGGAAGTCGCCGCGATTGACGTCGAGAACGGGCATGTCACCGGCGTGACGACAACAACGGGGCAGCATATCTCCTGCAAAGTCGCGGTTGTCGCGTGCGGCGTGTACCTCCGCAGTCAGATTATCATCGGCGAGAGCATTACGCCGGGCGGGCCGCAGGGGCTGATGAGCGCGCCGAACCTCAGCGGCAGCTTGACGCGCATCGGCTTTCCGCTCCGGCGGTTCAAGACGGGGACGCCCGCGCGCATCGACGTGCGGACGATTGATTTCGACGAAATGACGCCCCAGCCCGGCGACGAGCCGGTCACGCCGTTCTCGTTTATGACCGACCGCGCGTTGCACAATACCTACGCATGCTATTTGACATGGACGACGCCGGAAACGCACGACATCATCCGCCGAAATCTCCACCGTGCGCCGCTGTATTCCGGCAAAATCCACGGCATCGGGCCGCGCTACTGCCCGTCGATTGAGGATAAAATCGTCAAGTTCGCCGACAAGGAGCGCCATCAGGTATTCTTGGAGCCGGAAGGAATGCAAAGCCGCGAATGGTATGTGCAGGGCATGTCCACATCGCTGCCGGAGGATGTACAGTGGGAGATGTACCGCTCCGTGCCGGGTTTGCGGCGGTGTGAGCTGACGCGGCTGGCGTATGCGATTGAGTATGACTGCATCGACAGCCGGCAATTGCGCCCGACACTGGAAAGTCTGGATGTGCGGGGGCTGTTCTTTGCGGGGCAGATCAACGGCACATCCGGGTACGAGGAAGCCGCCGCGCAGGGCTTGCTGGCGGGCATGAATGCCGCTTTGACGGCGCAGGGCAAGCCGCCGATTGTGCTCACGCGCGATCAGGCGTACATCGGCGTGCTGACCGACGACCTGACGACGAAAGGCACGGACGAGCCGTACCGCATGATGACGAGCCGCGCCGAGCACCGCTTATCCCTGCGGCAGGACAATGCGGATTTGCGCCTGACGCGCATCGCCTACGAGGCGGGTCTGGCGACGCGGGAGCGCATGGAGCGCACGGAACGCAAGGCATCGGAAACCGCGCAGCTGCTGGGCGAACTCCGCAAAGCGAAATACACGCCCGGCGTCACGCTGAACGACTGGCTGGAGAAGCATCATCAGCCGGAAGCGCAGAACGGGCTAAGCGCGGTGGAACTGCTGAAGCGTCCGGAAATCACGCTGTCAGCGCTGGCGGAGCTTTCGCCGGAAATTAGGCAATTCGGCAAGCCCGCGCAGGAGCAGGCGGAAATCTCGGTGAAGTATGAGGGTTATTTGGAGCGACAGGAGACGCTGATTCGCCACGCGCGGCAGATGGAAGAGACGCTGCTGCCGGAGGATTTGCCGTATGAGGAAGTGACCGGGCTTCGGATTGAAGCGCGGCAGAAGCTGATGAAACAGCGTCCGCGGTCGCTTGCGGCGGCGAGCCGGATTCCGGGAGTGTCGCCCGCGGATGTGGCGGTGCTGATGGTGTTCTTGGAGAAGCATAAGGCTTGATGCTTGCGCAAGCTGGGGCTTCATGCTTCTTGGCTTGTGCCGGAACGTCCAATCCGAACCGTAGGTTCGCTGGATAAACACGCGGACACTGTATGCAAGTGTCACCAACTCAATCGCGAGAAAGGGTCAAGGGAGGAACTCCCTTGCAGGGTCAAGGGGCAGCGCCCCTTGCGGAGTCCAGAGGCAGCGCCTCTGGGGTCTCCCATAACTTATATGAAAGAAGGAATGACGATGGGACTGTTCGCAAAACTGCGTGAAGGATTAACCAAGACGCGTGATTCGCTGATGGGGCGCGTCGATACGCTGGTGAAGGAAACGAGGAAGATTGACGAGGACTTCTATGAGGAACTCGAAGATATCCTGCTCATGTCCGACTGCGGCATGAAGGCGACAACCGCCATTATGGATGAACTGCGCCGCCGCGTGAGCGAAAACAAGGTCAAGGATGCAGATACCGCCAAGCAGATGCTCAAAGATATCATGATTGAGCAGATGGACATCCCGCGTCCGCCGCTGCGCTGGCCGATGGTCATGCTCGTTGTCGGCGTGAATGGCGCGGGCAAAACGACTACCATCGGCAAGCTTGCCCTGCGCTTCCAGAACATTGGCCGCCGGATTATCCTCTGCGCGGCGGATACTTTCCGTGCGGCGGCGGCTGACCAGCTGACTGTCTGGGCGGAACGCGCGCGTGTGCCGATTGTCAAGCACGCTGAGGGCGCTGACCCCGCGGCGGTCGTCTATGACGGCATCCAGTCCGCCAAGGCACAGGGCGCAGATCTGCTGATTGTTGATACCGCCGGCCGTCTGCACAACAAGAAGAACCTGATGGATGAGCTGAACAAGATGCGCCGCGTGATTGACCGCGAGTTCCCGGAAGCGGATGTGCGCTGTATGCTCGTGCTGGATGCAACGACGGGGCAGAACGGTCTGGCGCAGGCGCGCGCGTTCAAGGAAGTCTGCGAAATCGGCGGCATCATCCTGACCAAACTCGACGGCACGGCGAAGGGCGGCATTGCGCTTGCCATCCGGCAGGAGCTGGAAGTGCCGGTGTGGTACATCGGCGTAGGCGAGGGCATCGACGACTTGCAGCCCTTCAATGCCAAGGACTTTGTGGAAGCGCTATTCTGATGATTGTTGGATAAAGATATTCAAACGAATGCTACGGCTGCTGACAACATGGGTTACCCCCAAAAGTGTCGGCGCCGAAGGGGTGGAGGGGGCGATCGGAAAGCCCCCTCCTCGCCTCCGCAGAGGCGAAATCCCCTGCGTGATGAATGCCATTTACGATGGAATAGCAGAAATATAGGAGGGCAATTATGCCGTCTTTATCAACCTATTCGGCGGAGCTGGATTATGCCTACGCACCGGGGATGTTCCCGGCGATGGAATGCCTGCTGCACCGCCCGGAAAGCTGCCGCCGCGTGCTGCTGCATAGCCGAAGCGCCGGAACCGAGGGCGCACAGCGGCTTCGCGAGGAAGCGGAAAAGCACCATATCCGCGTGGAAGAGGCGGACAAGGCGCTTTCCCGCATTTCGGGGAAGGATAACTGCTTCGCGGCGGCGGTGTTCAGCAAGTTTGAGGATGACCTGCGCCCTGACAAGCCGCATATCGTCCTGCATCACCCGTCGGACAGCGGCAATGTGGGCACGATTTTCCGCACAGCGCTCGGCTTTGATGTGCAGGATATTGCCGTCATCCGCCCATGCGTGGATGTGTTTGATCCCAAGACCGTCCGCGCCAGCATGGGCAGCATCTTCCAGCTGCGGCTGCATGTCTATGATGATTTTTCGCAGTATCAGGCGCAGTTCCCGGAACACGCGCTCTATCCGTTCATGCTCGACGGGTCGAAGTCCCTGCCGGATGTGTTGGGCGACATTCCTGACCGCTGGACGCTGATTTTCGGCAACGAGGGCAGCGGTCTGCCGCCGGAGTTCAGCCGTCTGGGACAGCCTGTGCGCATTCCAAGCAGCAATAAGGTGGATTCGCTGAATCTGTCCATTGCCGCGGCGATTGGGATTTACGCCTTTGCAAGGCGGTGACTTGTAAATTCTTCACCCACAGGCGAAATTTGCTTGACGCAGGGCTGCGCTCTGCGCTACAATGAAGAATGCGGAATCCCTTTTTCGGAAATTGGTAGGAGGAAAGAACCATGAAGCAAAGCATGAAAAAGGCGGCGTTGGTGCTGATGCTGGCGCTGGCGGTGCTGCTTGTGCCGCAATGGAGCAATACAGCGCTGGCGGTCACAACGCCGTCGGATATCACAACGGGCAGTGACCTGCCGCCCGCGCCGCCGCTGCCTACGCCGCCCGCGAAAGGCGAAGTCGTTATTTCCGGCGCAAAGACGGTTCGCGGCGGCGAGAAGCTGACGTTCTCCGTCACCATCGACGGAAAAACCGTCCCGAACAGCGATTTGGAATGGACGCTGTACCCGGCGGATGCTTCGCTGGCGACCATCAAAAGCGGCGTTATTACCACCAAACGTGTGGCATACACGCACTATGTGCAGGTGTCGGCGGCGCTGAAAAGCGACCCGTCGCGCTATGCGAACTTCCGCCTGTGCATTGCGCCGAGCGTGAAAAAAATCACCGTCAGCGCGCCCACGACGTATGTTGATTTGAGCGGCAGCAAAACTTTGCAGCTGAAAGCGACGTGCGACCCGGAGGACGCGATTGCCGATGTCACATGGTCGAGCAGCAGCAGCAAAATCGCGACGGTGGATGCAAGCGGCTTGGTGACGGCGCGCAAAACCGGCAAAGTGACCATCACCGCCACGGCGAAGGACGGCAGCAAGGTCAAGGGCCGCATCACCCTGCGCGTCGTCAGCGGCGTGACGGGGCTGACCATCGAGGGCGCAGGCAGCGTCGCGGCGGGCAAGTCCATCACGCTCAAGGCAGTGATGATGCCGGCGGATGCGACGGAAAAGGGCGTCGTCTGGTCGGTGGACTGCGACAAGAGCATCGCCGCCATCAGCCAGAGCGGCAAGCTGACGACCGAGAAAATCAGCGCGATTACGACCATTACCGTGACGGCGGTGTCCAAGCAGAACAGCGCGATTCGCGCCACCCACACGGTTACGATTCGCCCGGTGACGACGGGACTTGCGATTTCCGCGCCGCGCCTGACGATTGACCTCGCTTCCCCGACGCTTCAGCTGACGGCAAAATGCATCCCGGAGGACGCCTCCCAGCAGGTGGCTTGGTCGACCAGCAACAAGCGCATTGCGACGGTGGATGCAAACGGTCTGGTGACGGCGAAGAAGGTCGGCAAGGTGACGATTACCGCCAAGGCGACGGACGGTTCGGGCCGCTCGGCGAAAATCACTCTGACGGTCGGAAGCGCGGTTGGCACGCTGGAAATCCGCGGCGCAAGTGCCGTTGCGCAGGGAAAAACCATCACGCTGAACGCCGTCATCACCCCCGCTACGGCGACGAACCAGAAGGTTATCTGGTCGGTGGATTGCGGCAAAGACATCGCGACCATTGACCGGCATGGGCGCTTGAAGGCTGGCATGGGGTTCACCGCGCCTGTGACCATCACGGTAACGGCGGTCAGCGCGGAGAACAGCGCGATTACGGCGACGCACACCGTGCAGATTCTGCCCCCGGTAACGACGGTTGCCATTTCCGCGCCGAGAAACTACATTGATGTGGACGGCGAGGACAAGACGCTTCAGCTGACGGCGCGTGTTTTGCCGGAAGATGCCGCGCAGAGCGTCACTTGGTCGACCAGCAACAAGCGCATTGCGACGGTGGATGCAAATGGCGTTGTGACCGCGCTCAAGGCGGGCACAGTGACGATTACCGCGACGGCGACGGACGGCACGGGTGTCCGCGCGAAGTTCACCGTCAAGGTACAGAAAACGGTCAAGTCGCTGACCATCAGCGGCGCGGAAAAACTCGGCGGCGGGCAGTCCACGACCATCAAGGCGACGATTCTGCCCAAGGATGCCGCAAATCAGAAGGTCATCTACTCGCTCAATTGCCCCGCGAGCGTCGCGACGATTTCGACCAGCGGCGTGCTGACCACGAAGAACGTGACAGAAATCACGACGGTAACGGTGAACGCCGTCAGCGCGGAGAACAGCACAATTTCCGCAACGTGGACGCTTGTCATTTACCCCAAGACGACGAAACTCACCTTGACGGCAGCCAGTAGCTGGATTAACGTTGGCGCGTCGGTGCAGCTGCATGTGTCGGCAACACCCGAAACGGCGCAGATGCCCATCCGCTGGCGCAGCAGCAACACCCGCGTTGCGACGGTGGATGCAAACGGCGTTGTGCGCGGCCTGAAGGCGGGCACAGCGACGATTACCGTCCGCACGACCGACGGCTCGAACAAGCGCGCGTCGTTGCGTGTGACGGTCGGCATTCCGGCGACGGGCGTGGTGATTACAGGCAATCGCATCGTCCGCGCGGGTGCGACGCTCCGGCTGATGGCGACGGTGCAGCCCGCGAACGCCACGGTGAAGCGCGTGACGTGGGCGGTCAACTGCCCCGCGAGCGTTGCGACGATTTCTGGCGACGGGAAGCTGCGCGTGTCCGCAAACGCGGAAACACAAATTGTCCTCGTCACCGCGACGGTGAATGACGGTCAGCGGGTGAGCGCGGCATACCCGGTGTACATTCAGGGCAAAGCCCCGGTGCCGCCCACGCCGACCACCCCGGATGCGCCGGAAAAGTAAGCAGAATAAAGAACAGACCAGCATGGTGTGATGCCGTGCTGGTCTGTTTTTGGTGATGGATTGAAGAGGATGTTCGGGGAAAGCAGACAGAAACGGAAGTCAAGCAATTCGGTCGCGCCCATTTGGCGCGACAATGTGCAAGTAGTGGGTAGAGCGGCTTGGGGGCGCTCCTGCGGGAGCGCAAAGTTACTGGCAGGGACGCTTCGCTGCCTGCACCTTTGCAGGCGGCTTCCTTGGGATTGGTCGGACGCGGAACAGTTGGGGCGTTGCCCCAAACCCCACAAGGGACGCTGTCCCTTGACCCTGCAAGGGGGAATTCCCCCTTGACCCCTCCGCGCGATTGAGTTGGTCTCTTCTTCCTGCTTCTTCCGCGTGTTTATCCTCTTTTAGCCCTCGAAGGCGAAGGGGGCGAGCGGAAGCCCATTCTGCCCAAACAGCGACACTTTCCCCCAATTCACATATGCATACCTTACCTTCGCCGGGTGGAGCACTGCCACGCTCCGCAAGCGCATCTCCGTCCCATCCAGCGTCACCGACTGCACAGGGTGATACGCCCCGTCCTCCCCGGCAATCTCCAGCAGCAGTTCGCCCGTCTCCCGGCGCAGCACAGGTGCGCTCAGCGTGACAACGAGCGTATCTCCCTGCGTATACTTCCCCAGCGCGCGGGGGGATTCCGGCGCGTCCATGCCATAGACGACGCGCAGGGCAACGTCGCACAGGCGCTCACCGGGGGTACGCTTGTCGGTCGGGTGGATGTTGTCGAACTCGCCGCAGTCCAGCAGAATCGCCAGACCACCGGGCTGGAGGGCGCTCGCCGCGCGTGCCTGTGCAAGACGCAGGCGCGCCCAGTCGTGCTTATCCTCGTCGCCGGCGGCAATCCACATCGGCAGCTGCACGTTGAGGAAGGGGAGCGAATCGTCGCGGAAAAGCTGACGCAGGCGCATCACCATGGCAGTCAGCAGCACGTCGTAATGCTCGGTTCTCGCGGTGTCATCCTCACCCTGATAATACAGAATGCCGGTCAGCGTCGCGGGAACGACGCGCTTGGTCATCGTTTCAATCAGCCCGCCCGGACGATACGGCGAACCGGGACCAACCGGCGGATGCCAAGGGCAGGCGCCGACGGTTTCGTTGATTTCCGGCCACGAGATACCGGGATTGTCCTTCTTCAGCTGAGCAACATGCGCATTCCATGCGTTCATTTCAACCCAAAAGGCATCTTCCTCCTGCCGCCACTGATCGAAGGGCTTGTCGCCGCCCTGCTCACGGTAGCGGGTGATGTAGCGCTGCCCCTCGGCGGTTGCTTCCAGCGTTTCCTTGTCCATCCAGCAGGTCACGGACGTACCGCCCCAGTAGCAGTCAATAATGCCGATAGGGCAGTCAATCGTCCGCGCGAGTTTGCGGGCGAAGAAGTACGCGACGGCGGATATATCCCGCGCATAGCCGGGGCGGACACGCTCCCAATGAGACGCGGCTTCGGCTGCAATCGCGTCGTCATCCCAGACGCTCTTTTTCGGGACGTTGAAGTAGTGCACCAGCGGGTCGTCATGCGCCGCGATTAAATCTTGCCCCTCGTCGGCGTTTTGCAGTTCCAGCTCCATGTTGCTCTGCCCGGACGCGAGGTAGACTTCGCCAACCGAAATATCGGTGGATGTGCACGTTTCTGCCCCGCAGGTGACGGTCAGTGTGCAGCCGGTCGCCTGTTCCATCGGCGGAAGATGCAGGAGGAAGCGTCCGTCGCGCGCTGTGCAGACGCCTTCGGAGAGAATCAGCCCATCCGCCGTCGTCACGCGCCCGGTGATAGTTTGCCCATCCGCCGCCGTACCCCAGACGCGCACTTCCTTGCGGCGGCACAGCACCGCGCCGCTGCCGAACAGGGGCGCAAGTTTAAACTCAATTGCCATTAGTCGTCCTTCTTTCCCATAAACGCGAGGTTGTGCGAGATGAGCAGGCAGCGCTGGCGCACGCAGTCCGGCGAACGCAGCGGATCTTTGGGCGTGTGAAGCAGATAGTCGCACAGGCGGTCAATGTCCGTTTCAGCGACGTGCAGGCGCGTGTCCGACGAGGCATAGTAGATGTACACCTTGCCGTCGTCATCCGCAATCGCGCCGTTGGAGAACACGACGTTGCTCACGTCGCCCACGCGCTCGTGCCCCATCGGGCCAAGCAGCATCCCCGACGGTTCGGCAATCACGCGCGACGGGTCATCCAGCGCCGTCATGAAGGCGTACAGCACATAGCGCAGACCTGCCGCCGTGTTACGAACGCCGTGCGCGATGTGAATCCAGCCCTTGTCGGTGCGAATTGGCGTTGCGCCCGCGCCGTTTTTGCTCTCGGTGATGGTGTGGTAGCGGCGCAGGGAGATGATTTTCTCCTCGTCAATGACGGGGTGCTCAATATCCTTGCACAGCCCGAAGCCGATGCCGCCGCCCGAACCCGTCTCGATGAAATCATCCATCGGACGGGTGTAGAAGGCATATTGCCCGTCCACAAATTCGGGGTGAAGGACGACGTTGCGCTGCTGCGGCGAACGGAGCGTCTTGAGGTTCGGCAGACGCTCCCAGTTCTGCAAGTCTTTTGTGCGGACGATGCCCGCCGCCGCAACCGCCGCGGACAAATCGCTGCTGGTGCGGTCTTTGCTTTCGGAGCAGAATACGCCGTAAATCCAGCCGTCTTCATGCTGCGTCAGGCGCATATCGTAGACGTTCGTTTCCTCCGCGCAGGTATCGGGGAGGATGACAGGATAATCCCGGAAGCGGAAGCCCTCAGTGGGCTTGTCGGATTCCGCGACGGCGAAGAAAGACTTGCGATCCATCCCTTCGACGCGCACGACAAGGCAGTACTTGCCGTTCAGCTTGATTGCGCCGCTGTTCATGGTGGCATTCACGCCCAGCCGCTGCATCATGAAGGGGTTCGACGCGGGGTCAGCGTCGTACATCCAGAAGGGCGGGATGTGCTCGCGGGTGAGGACGGGGTAGCGGTAGCGGGTATAAAGCCCGTTATAGAAGTGGTCATTGGCGGGGTTCGGGCGCGCGATGAGGCGCTCGTAGGACTCCATCAGGGAGGAAAAACTGCGGATTTGCATAGCAGTGGTCGCTCCTTTGCATTGTTTGTTTAGTACAGGTGCTAAGGGAATTGATTTTGATTGTGGCAGGGGGAATCGCCTCTGCGGAGGCGACAAGGGGGCTTTGCGGTCGCCCCCTTGACCCCTTCGC
>ENA-ORLF01000325-ORLF01000325.1-human-gut-metagenome-genome-assembly--contig:-NODE-325-length-19205-cov-3.58428_pt1 | contig 19205 bp, 10 predicted proteins | sample MGYA00243066_ERZ508822 | MGnify/ENA primary metagenome ERZ508822 (study PRJEB26277, sample SAMN04329791) | human gut metagenome | biome: human-associated habitat | host: Homo sapiens | place: USA... | reverse complement strand
TGACAAGGTGTGGCAATGGGAAGAATTACCGGATGGCATCCGTTTTAGTCTGTATTCGCCAGACGGAGAAGGAGGTTTCCCGGGAAATATCCATGTGATAACAGACTATCGTTTCAATGAGGACAATGAACTTTCTGTACGGCATTATGCGGAAACAGACTGTGCTACTTACATCAATATGACTAATCACGCATATTTCAATTTGCGCGGAAATGGAAAAAAGATAACAGAGCATCGGTTGCATATTTCGTCTGACCGGATATTGGATACTACCTCGGCGTTCATTCCTACGGGAAGAAAGATGAAGGTGAAAAATACTCCGTTTGACTTTACTTCCCTAAAACCGGTAGGTGCAGACTTATATGCTGATCATGAGCAATTACTTTGGAATAAAGGATATAATCATTGCTATATATTGAAAGATAAAATGTCTGAGGAGATGTTAGAGGCTGCTTCTTTATATGAACCTGTTACAGGAAGAAAAATGACAGTGATGACTGATTTGCCTGCTGTTCTTTTGTATACAGCGGGATATTATGACCGACCGGATACAGCCATCTGTTTGGAAACACAATTTTATCCGGATACTCCTTCTCATTCGGATTTTCCTTCTTGCCTGGTGTTACCGGAGAAAGCTTATGAGCATTGCACCTTGTTTAGTTTTCAGGTGCAAAAAGAGAAATAGATGATTGATAAATATGAAAAGACTATAATATGAAAAACGTAAAAAAAACATGGGTTGTATTAGCCCTACTGGGATGTATGCAAGTACTGCATGCTCAAACTGTGTATTTACATAGCGATAACCCACAAATGAAATGGAAGTTAAAGCCTCAGGCTGAAGTCGGAACGGATGTGAAGTCACTTTGTGGAAACGGATACAATGTTTCTGCTTGGGTAGATGCTGTTGTGCCTGGAACAGCTTTTAATTCGTATGTAATAGCAGGGCTGGAGAAAGATCCTAACTTTGGTGACAATATTCATCAGGTAAATCGCGACAAATACGACTGTAGCTTTTGGTATCGTACTACATTCCGTGTTCCTGCTGATTTTACAAAAGAATTGATATGGTTGAATTTTAATGGGGTAAACCGTCGTGCGGAAGTCTATCTGAATGGAACATTATTAGGTAAACTGGATGGGTTTATGCATCGTGGACATTTTAATGTTACTTCAATAGTAAATCGTGATAAAGAAAATGTATTGGCTGTACTTGTTCATATGCCTGATACTCCATTGGCTAATCAGGGCAGTCCAACCTATTTGTCTAGTGGCGGATGGGATTGGATGCCTTATGTGCCGGGGTTGAATAGTGGTATAACCGATAAGGTATTTCTTACTAATACGGGAACAGCTACTTTAATTGATCCTTGGATACGTACTAATTTACCTACCCGTGCCAGAGCGGATTTGAGTGTGGCGCTTGATGTTAAGAATAATTCGGTAGAAAAGACGAAGGTATTGGTGCGCGGAACAATTACCCCAGGAAACATTGTTTTTCAAAAAGAATTAGACGTGAATGCCCATACTACTGAACAGGTGAAGTTTGACAAACGCTATTTTCCACAACTGTGTATAGACCAGCCGCGTCTGTGGTGGCCAAATGGGTATGGAGAACCCAATCTTTATCATTGTAAGTTTGAGGTGATGGTGGATGGAAGAGTTTCGGAAACGAAAGATGTTTCTTTTGGTATAAAGAAATATTCTTATGATAAAGAGGGCAATACATTCCATATTTATATTAATGATATTCCGGTATTTGTTAAGGGAGCGAATTGGGGGATGTCTGAATATATGCTTCGTTGCCGTGGCGAGGAATATGATACCAAAGTCCGCCTGCATAAGGAAATGAATTTTAATATGATACGTAATTGGCTCGGCTCTGTTACAGATGATGAATTCTACGAGGCATGTGACAAATATGGCATTATGGTATGGGATGATTTTTGGATAAACTCTAATCCGAATTTGCCTTATGACCTCAATGTGTTCAATAATAATATGATGGAGAAAATAAAACGTGTGCGTAATCACCCTAGTATAGCCGTGTGGTGTGGCGATAATGAATCTAATCCTCAGCCTCCTTTAGAAGGATGGATGGCGGAAAATATTAGGACCTTTGATGGAGGTGATCGTTATTTTCAAGCAAACTCCCATGCTCAGGGCTTGACCGGTAGTGGTCCGTGGGGAGCATTTGAGCCTCGCTTTTATTTTACTAAATATCCTGATGGCTTGGAAGGAGATCCGGCGCGTGGCTGGGGATTTCGTACAGAAATTGGCACAGCTGTAGTTCCTACCTTTGAAAGCTTCAAGAAATTTATGCCCAAGGAGAACTGGTGGCCTCGTGATGAAATGTGGAACAAGCACTATTTTGGCCAAAATGCTTTTAATGCAGCTCCCGATCGTTATGATGCTTCTATAACCAAAGGTTTTGGCAAGCCCGAAGGGATTGAAGATTATTGCCGTAAGGCTCAGCTTGTCAATATTGAATCTAATAAGGCTATGTATGAGGGTTGGCTGGATCGTATGTGGGAGGATGCATCAGGTATCATGACTTGGATGGGACAGTCGGCATATCCGTCTATGGTTTGGCAAACTTATGACTATTATTATGATTTGACAGGAGCCTTTTGGGGAGCAAAATCAGCCTGTGAACCGGTGCATATTCTTTGGAATCCTGTGATGGACGGTGTGAAGATTGCTAATACCACAGCATGTGATATGGAAGGTTTGACTGCTGAAGTAAAAGTTTACAATCTGGATGGAAAGTCTGTGGAGGCTTATACAAAACCAGCTATTGTGAACTCTCCTAGCAATTCTACTGTGCAATGTTTTACGATAGATTTCAATAAAGAGCGTAAAAATCTGTCATTAAATAAACCGACCTTTGCTTCAAGTACCACTTATGGACAGCCTTCAGATGCTACGGATGGGAAAAAAGATACCCGTTGGGCAGCGGCAAAAGCGGAAAATGAATGGCTTTATGTGGATCTGGGCAGTGTGCAATCCGTAGGTGGGGTTCGCTTGAATTGGGAGGCATCTTTTGGTAAAGGATATAAGATTCAAGTGTCAGATGACGCCGAGACTTGGAAAGAAGTATATAAAACTGATGAAGGACGTGGAGGAATAGATGAAATTACTTTCCCCGAAGTTGATGCCCGTTATGTACGTATGTTTGGGACGGAACTAGGTTGGTGGTTTGGTTATTCATTATGGAGTTTTGATGTATTGGGTGGAACACAGCCTAGTGAGGGTTTGAGCGATGTACATTTTATCCGCCTGACGTTGAAAGATAAATCAGGAAAGGTTGTTTCTGAAAACAATTATTGGCGTGGCAACGACCGTTTGGACTTTACGGCTTTGAATACTTTGCCGGCAGCCGAATTGAAAGTTTCTTCTAAATTGTTGCGTAAAAATGGTCAGGCAGAGATTCGGGCAGCTATAGCTCACCTAAAGTCTGCAAAAGGTGTGGCGTTTGCAGTATATGTTCAGGCTGTTCGGACCTCGGATGGAGAGCGTATTCTTCCTGCTATTATGAATGACAATTATTTCACATTGATGCCGGGTGAAACCAAAGATATATGTATTACTTTTGATGAGGCTTTATTGCAAGGTGGTTCCTATAAATTGTTGGTAACACCTTATAATAATAAATAAGATGCGAGTTGGTGGAGCTTGGAGAATTTGAAATTCAGATTGGTGTAGCTTCCGATGATGTATGATTAAAGAAGAATATAATAGTGGAACAAATGAATTTGGTAAATATGGGAAATAAAATATTGTTTTTATGTGTTTCTCTCTTGGCGTATGTAAATTCTTACGCCAAGGTGGTCTTACCCGCTTACTTTACGGACAATATGGTTCTTCAGCAAAATACGGAGGTTACTTTTCATGGTAAAGCGGTATTGGGTAAAATCTTAAAAGTAACTACAGGCTGGAATAATGAAGTGTATGTGACTCAGGTGAATAAGGACGGTTATTGGAGTTTGTCTGTGCCTACTCCTGCTGCAGGAGGGCCTTATACGTTGACATTTACGGATGGTAAGAAATTGCAATTAAAAAATGTAATGGTGGGAGAGGTATGGTTTTGTTCCGGTCAGTCTAATATGGAGATGCCTGTTGCGGGTTGGGGGAAAGTCATGAATTATGAGCGGGAGATAACGGAGGCGAATTATCCTTCTATTCGTTTGTTTCAAGTGAAGAAGAATACTTCAGTAACTCCGTTGAGTGATATGGAGTCTACTATGGGAGGTTGGCAGGAATGTTCTTCCGCCACAATTCCTGAATTCTCTTCACTCGCTTATTTTTATGCCCGTTCATTATGGAAAGAATTAAATGTTCCTGTAGGTGTGATTGACTGTACGTGGGGAGGAACGCCTGCTGAAGCGTGGACCAGCTATGAAACATTGAAACAGGTGCTGGGCTTTCGTGAAGAGTTGGCTAAGATGGAACAATTGGACTTTGACCCTATTCGTATGGAAAAGGCCTATAATCAAGAGCGCTCTGAGTGGCAATCTCTTTTTTCTAAGGAAGATAAGGGAATGGAGGAAGATAAGCCTTGCTGGATTGCACCGGACTTGTCAGAAGGACAATGGTGGGATATGTGCCTTCCTGATTACTGGGAAAAGAATGGATTGAAAAATTTTGATGGAGTAGTATGGTTCCGTCGTAGTTTTGAAATTCCAGCAGAATGGATTGGTAAACCGTTAAAACTAAATTTAGGAATGATTGATGATGAAGATATCACTTATTTTAATGGGGTGGAGATTGCCCGAGGGGCAGGCTATATGACACCGCGTACTTATACCATTCCTGCAAAACTAGTGAAGGCTGGTAAGGCGGTTCTTGCTGTTCGTGTTGCTGATTTTGGTGGATAAGGCGGTATTCATGGCAAGGCGGAGGACCTTTATGTAGAAGCTGATGGAAAGCGGATCAGTTTGGCTGGAGATTGGAAATATCGTATCGGACTTTCTTTAACAGGATTTCCACCTGCACCGATTTCTCCTGTTCAAAGCTCCAGTTATCCTACGGTGCTGTTCAATGCGATGGTCAAACCATGGACTGCTTTTCCCATTAAAGGAGTAATATGGTATCAAGGTGAAGCTAATGTAGGTCGTTCAGAACAATATGGAGATTTGTTTCCTGCTCTCATTACGGATTGGCGCCGACAATGGCGGAGTGATTTCCCCTTTTATTTTGTACAATTGGCTAATTTTATGTAATCCAAGAAAATACAGCCGGATTCCGAATGGGCGGCTTTGCGTGAAGCGCAAACTAAAGCATTAAAACTTGACCAAGTTGGTATGGCCGTGACCATTGATATTGGTTTGGCTGATGATATTCATCCTAAGAATAAGCAAGAGGTGGGACGCCGTTTAGCTTTGGTTGCCCTGGCCGGTAGTTATGGAAAAAATGTTTCAAGTTCGGCTCCTGTATTCCAAAATTATATAATTAAGGGGAACAAGATGGAATTGGATTTCGGACAAAAGCAAGATGGATTTCAGATTAAAGGTACAACTTTAAAAGGCTTTACCATTGCAGGGCCGGACCGTGTATTTTATCCGGCAGAGGCTATGGTCCATGATGGAAAAATTATACTTTCTTCTACTGAAGTTCCTGCCCCTCTTGCTGCACGTTATGGCTGGGCAGATAATCCGGATTGTAATTTGTACGGAGAGAACGGGCTCCCGGTTGCCCCTTTCCGGACCGACTGTTGGTAGATGGTGTAAGTCTTAACCTTTTTTCTTTTCTTTATAAGCTGATGGAGGCATCCCCATCGTCTTAGTAAATAACCGGGAGAAATAAAGAGAATCCTCATAGCCTACCAAGGGACTTATTTGGTTAATTTTTAGGTTAGTAAAATCCAGGTAGTGACAGGCTTCCTGTATTCTGAGATAGGTAAGATATCGAAGAGGAGAGGAGCCTGTCTTTTCTTCAAACAGATTGGAGAAATAGGAAACTGAGAGGTTTACTTCCGCAGCGATATCTGCTAGGCGAATGGTTTTGCTCAAATTTTCTTGCATGAAATGAATCGCTATTTGCACCACATCCTTGCTTCTGCAACCATTGCGCATAGAACCGCAATCCCGATATTCACCAATAAACTTCATGGAACCTAAAAAATGGAAAAGACTGGTAGTGGCATAAAGCATATAGTTTTTGCTATATCCGGAGCTGATGGACGAGTAGATTTCCTCGAAGAGTACTAATCTTTCTTTGATTCGTGAATCCTCTTGTGGAGTGATGTCTTTCGGACGGTCAAAACCGGCACTGAAAAATGCAGCTTTTGTTCCATTGAAATGGATCCAGTAAATAGTCCAGGGATTTCTCTCATTACTGCCATAAGCGTGTGCCTGGTGTTTAGGTAGAATGAAAAATTGGTTGGCGGTAACTACATATCGATGTTTGTCTAACTCGAACCACCCTTCTCCCTCCATACAATAAATAAGGATAAACTCGGTTGCTTCCTCGGTGTTGCGTTTCCGGTAATGAAAACAGGCATGAGGATAATATCCTATATCTGTAATGTAAAGTTCGCTGCCTAACGGATCTTGCTTTAATTCTTCAATCAGAAAAGCAGGAAGTACGATGGCGCGTTCTCCTTTAAATCCCTCTTTAATTCGTGGCATATATCCATGTATTAGAATTGGATAACAAAGATAGCAGACTTCCTTGATTTTACCTACAATACAGGCTTGATTTCGATGATTTTGAGGGTATAAGCGTCAAAATTCTTATTTTATGGCGCATTTGAGTAGGGATTTTTGAGCTTCTCTCCCTATTTTTGCACTATAATTTTAATCGATAAATAATACCATGAAAGAAAGATTATTCTTCTTGATATGTTTTTTATGCATATCATTTATGTTAAAAGCGGCAGATAAGCCAGTAATTAAAATTAGTACAGAAAATGTAGACCTTATTTACCGGGTTGGTAATAACGGACGTCTATATCAAAGTTATTTGGGAAAGAAGTTGAATTATGCTACAGATATTGCCCATTTGCCACAGGGTAGCGAAGCATATCTTACTCATGGCATGGAAGATTATTTTGAACCGGCTATTCATATAGTACATAATGATGGCAATCCTTCTACTTTATTAAAATATGTTTCTCATACTCGGAATCAAGTGTCGCCGGGGGTAGATGAAGTGGTGATTACTATGCAGGATGATAAATATCCTGTAACTGTAAAACTTCATTATGTGGCTTATCAGAAAGAAAATTTGATAAAGACTTTCACTGAAATCAGCCACCAGGAAAAGAAACCTGTGCAGCTTCATAAGTACGCGTCTTCCATGTTGCACTTGAATCGTGCCAACTATTTCCTGACTGAATTCTCGGGAGACTGGGCTAGTGAGGCGCATGTGAAGGAACAACCTTTGGAATTTGGTAAAAAAACGATTGATACTAAATTGGGAGCACGTGCCAATATGTTCTGCTCTCCTTTCTTCCAACTTTCATTGGATGGAAAATCAGAAGAGAACCAAGGTGAAGTGTTGGTCGGAACATTAGGATGGACGGGTAATTTCAGTTTTGTATTCGAGGTGGATAATAAGAATGAACTCCGTGTTATATCAGGAATTAATCCGTATGCTTCGGAATATAGTCTGAAACCGAATGAAATCTTTCGTACTCCCGATTTCTATTTTACTTACAGTTTTACAGGTAAAGGACAGGCTAGCCGTAATTTCCATGATTGGGCCCGTAAGTATCAGGTGAAGGATGGGAACCAGACTCGTATGACTTTGTTGAATAACTGGGAAGCCACCTATTTTGATTTTGATGAAGCGAAATTGGTGAAGCTGATGGATGATGCAGTAGAACTGGGTGTGGATATGTTTTTGTTGGATGATGGTTGGTTTGCCAACAAGTATCCGCGCAGTGGTGACCATCAAGGATTAGGTGACTGGGATGAAACGACTGATAAACTTCCTCACGGCGTAGGTTATCTGACGGAAGCGGCTAAGAAAAAAGGTATAAAGTTTGGTATTTGGATTGAACCGGAAATGGTGAATCCTAAAAGTGAATTATATGAAAAGCATAAAGATTGGGTGATTCATCTTCCGAATCGTGACGAGTATTATTTCCGTAACCAATTGGTTCTGGATTTGAGCAATCCGAAAGTACAGGATTATGTATTCGGAGTTGTGGACAATTTGATGACTAAATATCCTGATATCGCTTTCTTCAAATGGGATTGCAATAGTCCTATTACGAATATTTACTCTGTTTATTTGAAAAATAAACAGTCACATTTATATATTGATTATGTGCGTGGCCTGTATAATGTATTGGAGCGTGTGAAAGCAAAATATCCTAACCTGCCGATGATGCTTTGTTCCGGTGGTGGTGGACGCTCAGACTATGAGGCTTTGAAATATTTTACAGAATTCTGGCCTAGTGATAATACTGACCCTATTGAACGTTTATTTATTCAGTGGGGATTCTCACAGGTGTTCCCAGCCAAGACAATGTGCGCTCATGTTACTACATGGAATAAGAATAGCAGTGTGAAATTCCGTACGGATGTGGCTATGATGTGCAAACTTGGTTTTGATATCAAATTAGCGGATATGAGTAAGGATGATGAAACTTATTGCCGTACTGCTGTGCAGAATTATAACCGTTTGAAGCCGGTAGTTCTGGAAGGTGATATGTATCGTTTAGTTTCTCCTTATGGCAGTAATCATACCTCTACTATGTATGTGGGCAAAGATAAGGATAAAGCAGCGGTATTTGCTTTCGATATTCATCCTCGTTATGCGGAAAAAATATTGCCGGTGCGTTTGCAGGGGCTTGATGCAGACAAAATGTATCGTGTGAAAGAAATTAACTTAATGCCCGGAGCCAACTCTTCTTTATCAGGTAATGGTGAGGTTTTCTCAGGAGAATTTTTGATGAATGTAGGATTGAATTTGTTTACTGCACAGCAACTTAACAGTCGCGTAATTGAAGTTGTAGCTGAATGATTTGGGATTGATTGTATATAATTTAGTGTATTGCCTTTATCATTTATCTTTAGGAATGATGAAGGCAATTTTCTTTTTTAATGATGAATGATACTATGAGATTTTTCTTTTTGGCTTTTCTGTTTGTTTTGCTGTTTTTGTCGGAAAAGGTACAAGGACAAGCTGTTTCTTGGGGTGACCAAGGTAATGGAACTTATATAAATCCTATTTTAAATGCAGATTATTCTGATCCTGATGTGATTAGAGTGGGAGATAAATATTATATGGTTTGCTCTGATTTTCATTATATCGGGATGCCGGTGTTAGAATCAGATGATATGGTGAACTGGAGAATCATCAGTCAAGTGTATAATCGGTTTGATTTTCCCGGATGGGATAATAATGAAAATTATGGAGGAGGATCTTGGGCGCCTGCTATCCGTTTTCATGATGGTAAATTTTGGATTTATTTTTGTACACCTAGAGAAGGACTGATGATGAGTACTGCTACTGATCCTCATGGCCCGTGGACACCGTTGCATTGTGTGAAGAATATAGGCGGCTGGGAGGACCCCTGTCCTTTTTGGGATGCGGATGGACAGGCCTACATGGGGCGTAGCCAGTTAGGGGCAGGTCCTATTTATCTACATCGTATGACTCCGGATGGTAAAACTTTGTTGGATGATGGGAAAATTATTTATACAGGTCCTGTAGCTGAGGGAACTAAATTTTATAAACGGCATGGTTATTATTATCTAAGCATTCCTGAAGGGGGAGTAGGCGAAGGATGGCAGACTATTTTACGTTCAAAAAATATCTATGGACCATACGAAAAGAAAGTAGTCTTGGAACAGGGAAACACTACTGTAAATGGTCCTCATCAAGGGGCTTTAGTAGATACGCCTGAAGGAGAATGGTGGTTTTTTCATTTCCAATTGACAGAACCTTTGGGACGTGTCGTGCATTTGCAGCCTGTTTGTTGGATGGAGAATTGGCCCGTGATAGGGGTGGATATGGATATGAATGGGATAGGTGAGCCGGTAAAGGTTTGGACAAAGCCTGGTGTAAGCAAAAGTGTTCTTGTTTCTCACCCTCAAACGACTGATGATTTCAATTCTTACACTTTAGGGCTGCAATGGCAGTTTAATCATAATCCAGTGAATACTCATTGGAGTTTAAATGAGCGTAGGGGCTGGCTTGCTTTGAAAGCCTTGAAGGCTGCAACATTAAGAGAATCTCGCAATATGTTAACTCAAAAATGTATGGGGTATCTAAGCACAGCCACTGTGTTGCTTGATTTTTCAGCGCTGGCTGATGGACAAAGAGGTGGATTGTTCTGCACAGGCAGTCTTTATAACGGAATTGGCATTAGTCGTGAGGAAGGTAAAAATTATCTGTATTTAGAAAAAAATGGTGACGTTCAGCAAGTAAAGATGGTTTCCGGTAAAAAAATCTATTTACGTGTTATGTTGGATGCAAAGAAGAATCGCTGCCAGTTGTTCTATAGTTTTGATAACTGTAATTTTATTTTATGTGGAGATGCTTATTCGTTAAAGTTCGGCGATTGGAAAGGTGCGCGTGTGGGCTTGTATTCATATAATACGTTGGGAATAGGCGGTAAATGTTATTTTGATTGGTTTAATTATGATTTTAATTGATAGAAGATGCCGTGACACATTATAAATCTTCAGGTGTTATCATTATATATGTTGCACTTGTAAGATGTATTATCTTTCGGGTCCAAGTTTTATATCAGAGATAACTGTTATTTATAAGAAGGGATATTCGTAACTTTCGGAGTCTGGAGTTGGGGAGTAAAATGTTTGTTCAAGTAGGGTCATTGCAGGGATTCGGATTTATATCTCAAATCCGGGATAATACACCGGCATGTGATTAATAAGACGCCGAGATAAAAGATATCACGGTGTTTTATTCACTTTTCTTCCGTATCAAAAAGTGATTTTTATAACCTATTTTGTGTAAAGAATTCTAGAACTAAAAAACGAAATGATGTATATTTTTTGAGTATTCTGAGACAAGATAGGTTCAATTATACTATCTTTGTGTTAAGTCGTCCTTTTAATAAAACTAGGAAAAGCATTTATTATGAATCAATATCCGGATTTTGATCAGAAACTATATGACGATCTTCGCCGTGGGAAAGAATATGCCTTTGCCGCTGTTTTTGAACGCTATAACCGGTTATTATATACCATAGCCTATCGTTTTTTGAAATCAGAAGAAGAGGCGGAAGATGCGATTCAGTATCTTTTTATGAAATTGTGGGAGCAGCGGACAAATTTTAGCTTTGAGTCGGGTATCCGTAGTTTGCTATTTACTATTTTAAAGAATTATATACTGAATGAATTGAGGCATCGTAGTTTGGTTTTCGAGAAACTATACGAAATGGCCCAACAAGTGAATGATGAAGATGAAGACGACTTTTTGACACAATTTGAAAATGGTGAACTCGGAAAATTCCTGCGGGTTGCTATAGATAAACTTCCTCCTCAGAAACAAAAAATCTGCTTGTTGAAAATAGAATATGGATTATCCAATCAGGAAATAGCCGACAGGATGGGGATAACTGTTCCTACTGTGAAATCCCATTACACACAGGCTATAAAAGCCCTCCGTAACGAGATAGAGTCTTTAATTATATGGTTTCCTGTGATATGGATTAATTTAATAGTCTGAAATGTACTCATACTTTTGTTGTGATGAGGTGTTATTATAAATATACAAAAAAATAGATTATGAAGATAGATGAGTCGGTGATAGATAAAGTGCTTGACAACAAAGCTTCTCCTGAAGAAGCTCGGAAAGTAGTTGGTTGGTTTGCTACGGAAGAAGGTAATAAGTATTTGTCGGAACGCTTTGACTGGGAAATCGGGATGTTGTCGGAAGAGATGCCGGAAAGTGTTGACTCGCATTCCATACCTGAAGTAAAGATGAAAGCGCGTTTTATGAATGAGATAAAATGTGAGCGCGGACAACGCCCGGTTGGTCGCAGATGGATGTGGGTGGCGGCTGTGCTGTTACCGTTTGTTTTTTTAAGTGTTTCCTTGTTCTTTTTGGCAAACCGGACGGGCATTTTCTCTGAACCGGAATATGCTGACATAAATGTTCCTTATGGTGAACAGATCCGGGTGATTTTACAGGATGGCAGTATTGTACATTTGAACTCGGATTCTCGCTTGAGGTATCCCAAGCAGTTTGGATTGTTCAATCGTACGGTGGAGCTTTGGGGAGAAGGGTATTTCAATGTTGCCAAAGATGAGAACCGCCCTTTTAAGGTGGATTTGCAAGGGGTGGAAGTGAGAGTAACTGGAACAAAATTCAATGTAAAGGCATATTCCGCCGAACCCAATATTTGGATAACCTTGGATGAAGGAGGAATTCTTTTCAGAGATCATAATGCGAAGGAGTACAGACTTGTTCCGGGGGAGAGTGCGGAATATAACCGTCAGTCGGGGAAATGCCTGATCTCCCGTCCGGATAATATGGAACAGATTTCGGCATGGCGTGTCAACAGCCTTAATTTTTATCTGACTCCACTCGGTGAAATTATAAAGGTAATGGAAAGACATTATGATGTTCATTTCATAGTGAAAGATTCTGCGGTATTGAAGAACAGGTTTACTCTGTCAACAGGAAAAGTCAATGCATCAGATGTGCTCTATGATTTGGAAGCCGTTTCGAATATTGTTTTTACGGAAATAGAAGAAGGTGTATTTGAAGTAACTTCTAAATAACGAGGGTTATAGAAGAAAAGTGGAATAGATGTGAGTGAATACACTTGCATCTATTTTTTTTCTAAAAAATGAAAAATGGACTCATACCTTCTTTGGAGTGATGTGTTAGCCTATATAAGAAATTCTTTTGTTTCAAACTAATACTATTGATGAAAATGAAAGCAAGAACCAAAATGAAGACATTACTGCTGTTGGGAGTCCTTTTATTTGGCTTTACTGTTTCAGCACAGTCGCAAAAAGTCTCTTTAGATTTTAAGAATGAGAGGGTGGAAAAAGTACTGGCATCTATTAAAAGCCAGACTGGTATGAGCTTGGTTTTCAGTGACCAGTTGGTCGATGTGAATCGTAAGGTAACCATGCAACTCAAAGATGTTACACTGAAGGAGGCATTGACAAGACTCCTTTCAGGCACTGATCTTACTTTTGAGATCAGAAACAACAAAATCTATTTCATCGAGAAGAAAGCTGTTTCGCGGCCTGGTTCTAAAAAGAAAAGAGTGACGGGAGTGGTGAAAGATGTAATGGGAGAACCTCTGATTGGTGCCAATGTGGTGGAAAAAGGTAGAAGCACCAATGGGGTTATCACCGACTTTAATGGAAAGTTTACGTTGGAAGTGGACGAATCCGCTTCGTTGGTTGTGAGCTATATAGGATATCTGGCACAGGATATTCCGACAAAAGGGAAGGGAGACTTTCATATTGTATTGAAAGAAGATGCCAATACGTTGGACGAAGTGGTCGTTACCGGATATGGAGATTTCAAGAAGGCAACTTATACGGGATCTGCTTCTGTTCTGACTACAGAAAAACTGGAGGCATTACCTGTTGTATCCGTAGGGCAGATGATTGAATCGAATATACCGGGCATCAGTGTAGTTGCCGGTACTTCTTCGCAACCCGGTGCGAAAACAACTTTACGGGTACGGGGAATCGCTTCTATGAATGCTTCCACCGAGCCTCTGTATGTATTAGATGGAGTGCCTATTCCATCTTATGACTTGAGTAACTTTACCAGTATGTCCGAAGCGGGAGGAATGGGAGTTATTGAAACGTTGAATCCGGCAGATATTGAAAGTATCACTGTTTTGAAGGATGCAGCCTCGGCTTCATTGTATGGTGCGAAAGGTGCTAATGGAGTAGTGCTTATCACTACTAAAAAAGGAAAAGAAGGTAAACTTCGTGTCAATATGGCGGCAAAATATGGAATCACTGATTTCGCTTATACATATCGTCCGCTGATGGGAATTGATTCATGAAGGACTGGTTAATTTTCAACTGGATAAGGGAGTAAGTGAACAAGAGGCACAGCAGTATGCTGATGCGAATATCGACCAGTATGCCAAACGCCTGCCTCAGGGGTATTCGGATTGGGAAAGCGCTCTGTTCAAGAAAGGTTATCAACAGGATTATAACCTGTCTGCTAGTGCTGGCAACCAAAATTCCAGTTTTATCGGTTCTTTGGGATATACCAAGCAGACGGGTGTTTCCCTGAATTCAGAAATGGAGCGCTTTACGGGGCGTGTGGATGCAAGTAACAAGTATAAAAAGGTGGAATTTGGAATGAACGCTTCTTTTTCGTGGACAAAGAACGTTCATTTACCTGAGGGTAAATTTTATGGAAGTGCCATTTATGCATCAAAAGTGAATCTGACGCCTTCTACTCCCATTTATAATGAGGATGGAACGTATGCCAGCGGGTATCGTGAAAACAATGGATATAATCCGGTATTGGAGGCCGAGGTGAATGATTATTATGCTCGGACGGTACGTGCGATGGGTACGGCTAAAATAGCTTATAATGTGTGGGACAATTTGAAGATATCCAGTGTGTTTACGGTAGATTATTCGTTGACAAAGGACTTTTTCTTTCAGTCTCCTGAAGGACGTGATGGAGCTACTTATCAGGGACGGGGACGTATGCAGATTACTGACCGTATGCGGAATACTTCACAGAATAATCTGACTTATTCTCAAACTTTCGGTAAACATTCTGTTAGTGCGGTCGCTGCCTTCGAGGTGATGAAGTATGATTATGAGGATTTGTATGCTGCAAAGAAAACTTACGGGCAGGATATCAACACTTCATTGGGAAATGCAGCCGATCCGATAGATGCTGACCAGAAATTGCAGGAAGATGCATTAATGTCCTATGTGGCTAGTGTGAACTATTCTTATGGTGATAAATATTATGCCAGTTTCAGTTTTCGCAGGGATGGATCATCCCGCTTGTCTCCCGATACTCGTTGGGGGAATTTCTGGTCCTTGTCCGCTTCATGGAGACTTTCTCAGGAAAAGTTCATGCAGTCGTTGAAATCAGTATTAAGTGATTTAAAACTTCGTGCTTCCTATGGGGTGAATGGGAATCTTCCCTCTTCATATTATGGTTATCAGAGTACTTATACCACAGGGGCGTTTTATAATGGAAAACCTTCTCCGTGGGAAAGTACATTGGGGAATGAGGAACTGACTTGGGAGAAGAATTATGCACTGAATTTGGGGCTGGATATCGGCTTGTTCAGTCGTGTGAATGTTTCTTTGGATTGGTACACGCGTACAACGAAAGATTTATTGATGAGCAAGCAATTGAATTCCATCAGCGGTTTTTCTTCTCTGCTGACCAATGTGGGACAGATGCGGAATACCGGTGTGGAACTTGAAGTTCGTTCCAATAACATCAAGACGAAAGATTTCAGCTGGACTACCGCCTTCAATTTGAGCCATAATAAAAATAAGATTCTGAAACTGGCAGATTTGCCTTGGTTTGTGGATGGCAGGTATGTACGTAAGGAAGGTTATCCATTTAATACTATTTATCTGCGTGAGTATGCGGGGGTGGATCCTGAGACTGGAAGTGCCTTGTATTATGATAACCAACAGGATGAGAATGGCAATTATACAAAAAATAAAGTGACCGATCCGGGACAGGCAAGTCCTATTCCGTTGAAAGATATTACGCCTACTATCTCGGGAGGCTTTATGAATACCTTTAATTATAAATTCATTGACTTGTCATTCAATTTATCTTATAGTTTCGGTGGTTATTCGTATGATAATGCATCCTACATTCTGCAAGATGATGGTTATTCAGTGATAAGCAATAAAAGTACCGAGCAACGCCGCCGTTGGCAGAAACCGGGTGATATAACGGATGTCCCCCGTTTTGTATATGGGAATAAAAAAGGGGGTAACTATAATTCTTCGCGTGCCATCCATTCTACGGATCATATTCGTCTGAAAAGTCTGATATTGGGATTGAATGCTCCTAAAGCATGGTTGCAGAAATTAGGAATAGGGAATGCCCGTATTTATTTCTCGGGTACGAATTTGTTGACATGGGCAGCTTACGGCCAATATGATCCTGAGATGAGTGGTGTGGTAGGATTTTACACCCCTCCATTGAAAACTTATGCTTTCGGGTTGGAACTTAAATTTTAATCATCAATTGCACTAAAAACAGAACCATTATGAAAAAAATACTTTTTATTTTAGGATTAGCTTCACTACTTGTTACCGGTTGTGGTGATTTCTTCGATACAGCTCCTAGCAATAAGATTCCTACTGCTATAGCTTTCCGTACAGTAACCGATGTGGATAATGCGGTGAATGGATTGTATGATCTGATGTCGGGTTCCGGATATTATGGGGCTGCTATGTTTGCCTATGGAGATATGAAGGGGGATGATATGCAGAGTTCTGAGGAAAGTGGAGTATGCAATACATGCTATATGTTCAATCATCGTCCTAATAGTTTGAATGCCGGTTCATTGTGGGGACGACCTTTTTATATTCTTCGTGAGGCGTGGAATATTCTGAATGCTATTGCCGAAGGAAAAATTGAAAGTGGGGATGAAAAGAAACTGAATGCTTTGAAAGGTGAAACGATGGCAGTGATTGCGCTTTGCCAGTTTGATTTGACCCGTTGCTTTGGATATCCTTATACGAAAGATAATGGTGCGTCACTGGGTGCTCCGTTGATAGATCATTTGGTGGGAACATACGAAAATCCTTCTCGTTCTACTGTTGCTCAAGCGTACGATTTTATTATAGAAACGCTGGAAGAGGCGGTTACATTGATGTCCGAAGAGAAAAATAACGGACGTATGAACAAGTATGCGGCCCGTGCATTGCTGGCTCGTGTTTATCTGTATCATAATGATAACCGGAAAGCGTTTGATATGGCGGAGCAACTGATAAAGGATGTGGATGCATCGGGAAGCTATGCACTTTATCCGCATGAGAAATATGTGGCTGCCTGGTCGGTGGAAACCAAGTTTGGCTCAGAATCGTTTTTTGAGATAGCCAATAGTGTGGATGATACTCCGGGACGGGATTCATGGGGGTATTTATTGAACTGGTATGGCTATCAGAAGGGATTTGTCACTCAGAAATATGCGGAGCAGATGCTGGCTGATCCGGGAGATGTGCGTGGGCAGTTGCTGGAGGAGAATAAATATGCGGGAAAAACGGTATGGTGGTTGTACAAACTGAGAGGGACGGACATGAAGACTGCACCGCTGGAATGTAATAATGTGGTCCTTCGCTTGTCCGAAGTGTACCTGATTGCTGCTGAGGCTGGTTGTAAGTTGGGTGGTGATGCTGCGGTTCAGGGACTTGGCTATTTGAACGATATTGTGAAACGGGGTAATCCTGAAAACGAAGTGACAATGGCTGACTATACTTTGGATCGTGTTTTGGACGAGCGAAGTAAGGAACTGGTAGGTGAAGGACATCGTTTCTTTGATTTGCTGCGGAATGGTAAGACTATTATTCGGAAGGGAGGATATCATTTGCCCAGTGTGGACGAAGAAGTGGATTGGGATTTTTATAAATGTGTGTTGCCGATTCCTGAGGACCAGTTTATCTTTAGTCCTGAAATGGAACAAAATCCGGGATACCCCAAGAGTTGATATTCTATATAATTATTATTTAAATATATGCTTATGAAAAACAGAATAGTAAAATTTGTGGTATTGGTGTGCTGCCTATGTAGTATGCCCGGAATAGTACGGGCACAGTTGTCCGTTCATCAGTTTGACCAGTTAATGAAAAAAATTGATGATGTCCTGTGGTACGAGAAAGTGGGTGATATCGCCCATGTAGATAAGGTAATATTATGTGGACCACCGCGTTGGAAGGAGTTCAACCCTACTTCGATGAGTGCCGGTAACGAACTTAAATTCAGAGCATACATTTTTATTCCCAAAAGCGTGGATGAAAACAAGAAATATATTGTGGTAGCAGCGGATTACCGGGGAAGTACAGGAGATGGTTCGGGTACATACAATAATATTGATTATGGTGGATTGGAGAATGAGGATGTATATATCAGCCGTAACTATATGGTGGACAATTTTGATATTGTGGATGGTAACCGTGTGGGTATCATGGGATGGAGTCATGGTGGTATGATTACGCTGATGAATCTTTTCAATTATCCGGGACAATATAAATGTGGTTTCGCCGGTGTGCCGGTTTCGGATGTAATCATGCGTATGGGATATGCCAGCGACAGTTATCGCAAAATCTTTTCGGCCAAGAATCATATCGGGCAGACTGCCAAGGATAATATTGCGGAATACAAACGGCGCTCTCCTGTGTGGCATGCGGAGAAGTTGAAAGACCCGTTACTTATCTACACCAATACCAGTGATGATGATGTAAATGTGATCGAAGTGGAATCAATGATTCGAGCTTTGAAAGCAGAAGGCAAAAAGTTTGAATATAAGATATTTGAGCGTGCTCCCGGTGCGCATAGTTTTGATCGGTTAGACACTTATGAGTCAAGCAAGATTCGTCTGGACATTTATAAGTTCATGGGTCGTTACCTGAAGCCCAATAAACCATTTGGTTCAGTGAAAGAGTTACGTAAAGCAGCTTATAAGTTTTGATAATTAACTAGGTAACAGGATAATGGATGGCTGGTTACTTCATGTAATGGGGTAACCGGCTTTTTATTAACCGCAGAGGTTTTATGCTTTAGGACATTGGTTTGCCGTTCCCTCCCGATTGGCGGTTGTGGCAGAACTGGAGCGCTATCTATATTTTTCTTTATTATTTCTAAAAGTAAATATTTAGTCTTTTCACTGGAAGAGTGAGGTCGTGAGGTAGAACTTGGCACAAGATTTCACAGAACTTGGTGCAGGATCCGGCAGAACTTGTATCAGGATTCCAACTACTATGGTAGGGAAAAATGTAACTTTTTGAAATCGGGCAAGAATTCTCGAATAATCTTTTCTCATAATTCTTGGATAAGTCTTCATTTCAGTTAACTGGTTACTATAGGGCATGATGAAAAAGGAGTGCATCGTTCATTACGATACACCCTCTTATCCTTTACAGTGTCGGAATGAGGCGAGCTATTGACACATTTTGCTTCCACTAATAGGCTGATTAATAATATGGATAATCTCTCTTTTTTCATACTTCTGTCCCGATTACGTCCCAGTATTTAGGCGTAAAAAGGTCTAGCCTTTAATTCTATCATAACTACAATATTAT
>ENA-ORLF01000309-ORLF01000309.1-human-gut-metagenome-genome-assembly--contig:-NODE-309-length-19932-cov-6.50586_pt1 | contig 19932 bp, 17 predicted proteins | sample MGYA00243066_ERZ508822 | MGnify/ENA primary metagenome ERZ508822 (study PRJEB26277, sample SAMN04329791) | human gut metagenome | biome: human-associated habitat | host: Homo sapiens | place: USA... | reverse complement strand
CCTTCATCACCGCGACGCCTTATGTCCCGCGTATATTGGAGACGCTGGATATTTACCGTCCGCATGTGCCGCTGGTGTGGAATACGTCGGGGTATGAGACGGTCGAAACATTGCGGATGCTGGATGGCGTGATGGACGTGTATCTGCCCGACCTCAAGCACCGGAGCGAAAAGATGGGGCAGCTCTGCGCGAAAGCGTCGAACTACTTTGCCGCCACATCCGCCGCCATCACCGAGATGGTGCGCCAGACAGGAACGCCTGTCTACGATGAGAACGGCATCATGACGCGCGGCACACTCATCCGTCACCTGATTCTCCCCGGTCTGACGAGCGAAAGCTGTCAGCTGCTGGATTGGGTGAAGGAGAACCTGCCGGAGGGTGTGCCGGTCAGCCTGATGCGGCAGTACATCCCGTGCAACAACGTGTCGATTCCGGGCTTGACGCGGACGATTACGAACCGCGAATATATCCGCGTGCGCGACCATATGCTGGATTTGGGACTGCCGGGGTATTTGCAGGAGCCGGAAAGCGCATCGGAGGATTTTGTGCCCGTTTTCTGCAAGGACGAGAGCTTTGTGTGAAAAATGCGCCCTAAATGGAAGGAAAATGTTGCGCAGAGCCGCTAAAATGCTTGTATTCCGGGAGAAACTGTGGTATACTGACAAGTGTGAATCCATGAACCGCTGCCCTGGTTTTCAGGGAAGCGATTTTTCAGCCGGGTCTGTCCGGTGTTTCGGGTTGCAGAAAGAAGGGCTTGACATCTGAGAGTGGACATGGCTTGGCGGCATCGGGACAGTGTTACGGGCAGAGGTATGCCCGCTGTGCTGTCGTGGTGCTGACGGGTGATGGGAGCCACTCTTTTTGATTGCCTGCACATTGCAGGCGAAAGTCCTCCCAAAAAACGAACCCGCAGTGAAAGAGGTGAGGAGTTATGGCGAAAGCGGAATTGACGACCATTGTCACGCCCAAATGTCAGCGTCTGGCGGATGAAATGGGCTATGAACTGGTGGATGTGTGCCTTGATAAGGAGAACACGGGCAAGTTCCTGCGCATCTATGTTGATCGTCCCGAAGGCATGTCGCTGGATGACTGCGAACGGTATCACCGCGCCATTATGCCGCTGGTGGAATCATACGATTTCGATTTCCTCGAAGTATCCTCGCCGGGCATTGACCGTCCGCTGAAGAAGGATCGAGATTTTGAGCGCGCGCTTGGCGAAGAGGTGGAGGTTCACCTGTTCAAAGCCGTGGACGGTCAGAAGGTCTTTACGGGCATTCTGTCGGACTTTGACGCGCAGGACATGGTGCTGACCATCGCGGGTGAAGAAAAGCGTTTCGCGCGCAAAGCGGCTTCGCTGGTGAAGCCGGTGGTTGACATGGAAGGCGTCGAAGACGTCGATTTGGGCGAGGAATAACCCGGCAAGCCGATTCCCCGCAAGAAATCAATTTTCATCGGAAATGAAAACCATTGCGGAAGCAGCTTCCGCATCAGAAACAGCATAAATTATTGAAGGGTGACACAGTCATGAGAAAGACCAAGACAACTGCTGCGCCGAAGGCAGATCCACAGAACAAAGAACTCGTGGAAGCCATCCGCGCGCTGTGCCAAGAGAAGGATTTGAGCGAGGATATGCTTTTCGCCACGGTCGAGGATGCGCTGAAAAAGGCGTATGCCAAGAACCGCGCCAAGGGCGAGGCAGAGCCCTCCGCCAACAACATTTCCGCGACCATTGACCGCGCGACGGGTGAAATTCATGTGTATACCCGCCGCCTGATTGTGGAAGAGGTGGAGAAGCCCGCCGACCAGATTTCGCTGGAGGAAGCCCGCGCGATTAAAGACTCCTACCAGATGGGCGATATTGTGGAGACGGACGTGACGCCGCGCAACTTCCTGCGCGTCGCCGCACAAACCGCTAAGGGCGTCATTATGCAGCGCCTGCGCGACGCAGAACGCGGCCGTGTGTATGAAGAGTACGCCGATAAGGAAAACGAAATCCTGACGGCCGTCGTTACGCGCGTGGACGATAAGGGTGCTGTGGTGGAGCTGATGGGCCGCACCGAGGGCTACCTCGAACGCGATCAGATGATTCCCGGCGAAGTCATCAACATGGATGACCACCTGAAAGTCTATGTGCTGGAAGTGCAGCGCGGCGACGACATGACCCGCCGCGGCCCGCAGGTGCGCGTCAGCCGTACGCATCCGAATCTGGTCAAGCGCCTGTTTGAGATGGAAGTGCCGGAAATCGCCGGCGGCAAGGTGCTGATTAAGGGCATCGCCCGTGAAGCGGGCAGCCGCACGAAGATGGCGGTGCATTCCACTGAGGTGCTGATTGACCCGGTGGGCGCGTGCGTCGGTCAGCGCGGCGACCGCGTGACCCGTGTGGTGGATGAACTGCGCGGCGAGAAGATTGACATCATCAAGTGGAGCGAGAATCCGGCGGAATTCATTGCCAACGCGCTGAATCCGGCGAACGTCCGCGAAGTATACACCGAGGCGAGCGGTCAGCGCTCCTGCATCGTTGTCGTGCCGGACAATCAGCTGTCTTTGGCCATCGGCAAGGAAGGTCAGAATGCGCGTCTGGCGGCAAAGCTGACGGGCTGGAAGATTGACATCAAGAGTCAAAGCCAGTACGCCGAGCAGATGGCGGCGGCCGTCCCGCAGGTGGAGAATGAAGAACAGCCGGCACAGGAGCTGCCGGAGGATTTCCAGCCCTACGAGGGTGTGGAAGCGCCGGAAACGCCCACCGACGGGGACGACACGCTGTAAGTTTAGGGAGCAGCAGGAAACGAGATTCGGCGGTTGACCCAAGCGGCAATCGCCAAAAGGAGCCTTGATGAAGCCGAAGAAAATCCCGATGCGCATGTGCGTCGGATGCCGGGAGAGCAAGCCTAAACGCGAACTCATCCGTGTCGTCCGCGCACCGGACGGCACCGTGTCCATGGATCCGGGCGGCAAAAAGCCCGGCCGAGGCGCGTATGTATGCCGACAGGAAAGCTGCCTGATGCGCGCCATCCGGCAGAAACAGCTGGAACGTCAGCTGGAAGTGCAGCTCACTGACGACGTGGCGGAAGCCCTGCGGCAGGAGTTGGCGCAGCTGTCCCAATCCCAGACAGAAGCGGAGGAAAACTGACGCCAATGGATAGGGAAACGAAACTGCGCGGGCTGATGGGACTGTGCGTTCGCGCACGACAGGCGACCTTCGGTGAAGATGGCTGCCTGAAAAGCATTCGTGGCGGAGGATGCGCCGTGCTGCTGCTGGACAGCGGCGCGTCAAAAGCCACTCAGGATAAATACCGCGGTGTCTGCGACAATGCAGGGGTGCAGATGGCGCTGCTGCCGCGGGGACTGCTTCAGGATGCAACCGGGCGGTCGGGCGTGGCAATGGCCGTCGCGCCGGGCGGGCTGGCAGAGCAGATCAGGCAGAACCTTCCCGTTGAAGGAAAAGAAGAGCACGGGCAACAGATGAAATCGGAAAATCATGGCGGGGGTGCAAGCGTCGAATGACGAAAGTGAAGCTGAAGGATGCCATCAAGGATTTAACCACGGACGCGGCGAAGGTGCGCGATGACGCATCCCGCGTGCGTCAGAGCGCAGACGGACTGGCAAAGTCTCTCCGTGCGCTGGAGAACGGATTTATCAAGTCATTGAATGCGAAAGCGGAGCAGGAAAAGCGCGCCGAGGAGGAGAAGCGTCTCTCTGACCACTCCAAGGCGTATGTCATGCTCGACGTGGATGAGCAGGCGGCGGTGAATGCGGCGCGGCAGGAAGCGGAAAAGGCGGAAAAGGCGGAAAGGGCGGAAAAGCAGGAAGCTAAGTCTGCCCCGAAGCAGGAAGCGAAGACGGAAGCGCCCAAGGGCGAACAGAAGCCTGCGCCGAAGGCGGAACCCAAGCCCGAAGTGAAGGCAGAAGCGCCCAAGAGCGAGCAGAAGCCCGCCCCGAAGGCGGAAGCCAAGCCCGAAGTGAAGGCGGAAGCACCCAAGAGCGAGCAGAAGCCCGCTCCGAAGGCGGAACCCAAGCCCGAAGCGAAGGCGGAAGCGCCCAAGAGCGAGCAGAAGTCCGCTCCGAAGGTAGAACCCAAGCCCGAAGCGAAGGCAGAAGCGCCCAAGAGCGAGCAGAAGCCCGAAACCAAGGCAGAGCCCAAGCCCGAAGCGCCCAAGAAGCCCGCGATTGGTCAGATTATCTCCCGGCCGGGTCAGGCGCTGCCGCCCAAGCCGGTCGGATTGGCACCGAATGTCATCCGTCCGCCGCGGCCGCAGCAGCCCCGTCCGCAGGGACAGCAGGGGGCGCAGGGCAACCGCCCGCAGCAGGGACAGCCTCGTCCGGGCGGAAATGGTGCGTTTATCGCGCGTCCGCAGCAGGGGCAGCCTCGTCCGGGCGGAAACGGTGCGTTTATCGCGCGTCCGCAGCAGGGGCAGAATCGCCCCGGCAATGGCTCGTTCCAGCCTCGTCCGGGTGGAAACGGCGCGTTTGTGGCGCGTCCGCAGGGCGCTCGTCCGCAAGGGGGCGCTGGCTTCCAGGCGCGTCCGCAGGGCGGCACGGGCCGTCCGGCTGGCGTGGGCATGAATCGCCCGAAGCCGGCTGTGCCGGATATGGCACCCGCAATGGGCAAGGAGCGCGTCTCCAACTACGACCCGAACAAGAAGAACTACGTCCGTCAGCATGACCCGGAGCATGTGGCGCGCAACCGCAAGCAGCTCAGCCGCGATGCGGGTTACAGCGGATATGATGACGACGTGGTGCGCGGCGGCAAGCGCAGCCGCATGAAAAAGCCGTCCGCACAGCAGATGATGGCGCCGATTAAGATCGAACACGCCTACATGAGTGGCGACACGATTGTTGTGCGCGACCTGTGCGAAAAGATCGGCAAGACCAGCGCGGAGATTATCAAGAAGCTCTTCCTGCTGGGCAACATGGCGACCATCAACAGCGAGATTGACTTCGATACCGCGTCGCTTGTCTGCGCGGATTTTGACATCACGCTGGAAAAGAAGCCGGAAGTGACCGCGGAGGATCAGCTGACTGCCGAGAACTTCGACGACAGCGAGGAGAACCTCCAGCCGCGTCCGCCGGTTGTGACCATCATGGGCCACGTCGACCACGGCAAGACGTCCCTGCTGGACTACATCCGCAATAGCCGCGTCACTGCGGGCGAAGCGGGCGGCATCACCCAGCATATCGGCGCATACACGGTCAAGATGAACGGCCGCGATATCACGTTCCTCGATACCCCCGGTCACGAAGCCTTCACGGCGATGCGTGCCCGCGGCGCACAGGCGACGGATATTGCGATTCTGGTTGTCGCGGCGGATGACTCGGTCATGCCGCAGACCATTGAAGCCATCAACCACGCGAAGGCGGCGAATGTGCCGATTATCGTGGCGATTAACAAGATGGATAAGCCGGAAGCCGATCCGGAGCGCGTCAAGACTGACCTGACGAAGTACGGCATCGTCTGCGAGGACTGGGGCGGCGACACGATTATGTGCCCCGTTTCCGCCAAGACTGGCGAGGGCGTCGATGAACTGCTCGAAATGATTCTGCTGCAGGCGGACACGATGGAGCTGCGCGCGAACCCGAACCGTCTGGGTCGCGGCGTTATCATCGAGGCGAAGCTGGACAAGGCGCGCGGCCCGCTGGCGACTGTGCTGATGCAGAACGGTACGCTGCATGTGGGCGACAACATCATTGCGGGTCTGGCGAGCGGCCGCGTCCGTGCGCTGATTAACGACCGCGGTGAGAAGGTCAAGGAAGCCGGTCCGTCCACGCCTGTGGAAATCATGGGCTTTGACGAAGTGCCGTCTGCAGGCGACGAGATGCAGGCTGTCGGCGACGATCGTCTGTCCCGTCAGGTCGCGGAGGAACGCAAGGCGAAGGTCAAGGCATCCCGCGAGGCGACGATGGCGAAGGTTAGCCTGGAGAACATGTTCTCGAACATGGAATCCGGCAAGCAGACGACACTGAACCTGATTATCAAGGCGGACGTGCAAGGCTCTGTCGAAGCTGTCAAGCAGGCAATGGAGAAGCTGAGCAGCGACGAAGTGAAGGTGCATGTGCTGCACAGCGCGGCGGGCGCCATCACCAAGGACGACGTGAACCTTGCCAGCGCGTTCAATGCCATCATCATCGGCTTCAACATCCGCCCGGATGCGTCCGCGCGGGAAGCGGCGGAGCGCGAAAAGGTGGATGTGCGCCTGTACACCGTCATCTACAAGGCGATTGAGGACATGGAGCTGGCCATGAAGGGTCTGCTTGCGCCGGAGTACCGCGAGGTGCTGCTGGGCCATGCCGAGGTGCGCAATGTGTTCAAGATTACGGGCGCGGGCGTTATCGCCGGCTGCTATGTGACCGACGGCAAGGTGCAGCGCAATGCGCAGGTTCGCCTGCTGCGCGACAATGTGGTCGTGTTCGAGGGCAAGCTGAGCAGCCTGAAGCACTACAAGGAAGACGTCAAGGAAATGGCGGCTGGCTTCGAGTGCGGCATGAGTCTGGAAGGGCACAACGACATCAAGGAAGGCGATGTCGTCGAGTGCTTCATCATGGAGGAAATCCCGCGCTAATTCCATTTTGCGCAATGCAGGAGGCAGGGCAAAGTCAGTTCCATTTGGCTTTCCCTGCCCCTTTTTTCAAACATCCGCAAATCCATTGCGGCAGGGCATGATTGCATCGGCAGATGCGCAAACTAATGTTGCGATAAAAGTCAAGCCGCATGGGTGAGCGCTGCGAAGGGGTGTCGGGGGCGACCGCAAAGCCACCGACTCGCGCCCGCAGGCGCGAAATCCCTGCTTGCGGAAACAAGCAGCCATGTCTGAAAGACAAGCAGTTCGGTCGCGCCATCTGCGCGACACAGCATAAACGTTGAAAAGAGCAGCTTGGGGGGCGCTTCTGAGGAAGCGCAAAGTTACTGGCAGGGACGCTTCGCTGCCTGCGCTTTTGTAGGTGGCTTTCTTGGAATTGAGCGCCCGAATAACAGTTGGGGCGTTGCCCCAAACCCCACAAGGGACGCTGTCCCTTGACCCTGCGAAGGGGCAAAGCCCCTCTCGACACCCATTGACTGGCTACCCGGCTTGGACGCACTTTCCAAACAAATCTATCCCGAAAGTTTTTCTTTTCTCTTTCTAACCATCCCATCAGGAGGAAATCATGAGCTATCAGCGTATTGAACGCATTTCCGAGGAAGTCCGCCGCGAGGTGGACCGCATCATCCGCGACGAGGTCAGCGACCCCCGCGTGACCGGCACATTCTCCATCACCCGCGCCGAAGTCACCCGCGACCTCCGCTATGCTAAAATCTACGTCTCTGTGCTGGAGGACGATAAGCGCGAGCCGCTGATGAAGGCGCTGAGGAGCGCGGCGGGCTTTGTTCGCCATGAGCTTGGCAAGCAGATGGTCATCCGCTATGCGCCGGAAATCCAGTTTGTCAGTGACCAGAATATCGCCTATGGCGTGCATATCGCGCAGGTGCTGGCGCAGGCGCAGAAGAACCAGAGCGAAAATCAGCCGAAAGCGGCGGCTAACGAGGAAGAACCCGAAGCATGAATGGCTTTCTGAATATCCTCAAACCGCCGGGAATGACCAGCGCCGCCGTCGTAGGGTATGTTCGCCGCATGACGGGCGAAAAGCGCGTCGGTCACGCCGGGACGCTTGACCCCGAAGCGGCGGGCGTGCTGCCCATCATGATTGGGCGGGCGGCGCGGCTGTTCGACTATCTGGTGGATAAGGAAAAAACGTATGTGGCGGAGTGCGCGTTCGGCGCGGCGACGGATACGCAGGACGCGACGGGCAGAATCATCGCAACGGGGGAGAATTATCCTGATTTTTCCGCCGTGCAGGAAGCGGCGGAGCACCTTGTCGGCGACATTGAGCAGCGCCCCAGTATCTTCAGCGCCATCAAGCAGGACGGCAAGCCCCTCTACGAACGCGCCCGCGATGGCGAGGATGTCGAAGCCCCCGTGCGTATCGTGCATGTGGAATCCATCGAATTGCACGAGGAAACGCCCGACCACGGCGTTCGCATGACGATTCGCTGCGGGCGTGGGACGTATATCCGCTCCATCTGCGACGATTTGGGGAAGCTGACGGGCTGCCCGGCGCATATGCGCTTCCTGCTGCGCGCGCAGAGCGGCGTGTTCACGCTGGACAGCGCGATGACGATGGAGGAAGCAGCAGCGTATCAGGCACAGGGGACGCTGCAAAGTCACCTGCTGCCGCTGGATTACGGCATCCAGCACATGCCGCGTGCGGATGCGCCGGAATGGCTGCGCAAGCAGGTGTGCAACGGCGTGAAGCTGCCCGCGAAGAAGCTGCCCGGCGTATTGGCGCTGCCGGAAGGGCAGGTCACACGCGTGTATCTGCGGGACGAATTCTGGGGGATGGCGGCGCGGGAAGGGGAATTCCTCGTCTGGAAATGCCTGCTTCCGCCGGAGAAGGAGGAGAACAATGCGAATCATCCGTGACCCGAAGCGCCTGAACCCCTGCGTGCTGGTGCTTGGGATGTTTGACGGCGTGCACCGCGGCCATCAGGCGCTGCTGATGCGCGGAGACGAGCTGGCGCAGGAGATGGTGTATCCGCTGGCGGTCTGCACCTTCCAGCCGCACCCGCTGCATGTGCTTGCGCCGGAGAAAGAACCGGTGATGCTGACGACGCTGCCGGAAAAGGCAGCAGTCATGCAGTCCTTCGGTGTGGATGGGCTGTGCGTGACGACGTTTACACGGGCGCGCGCCAATCAGTCGCCGGAGGACTTTATGGCGGAACTGGTGGAGGTGTACGCACCGGTTGTGATTGTGTGCGGTTTTAATTTCACCTTCGGCGCGGGCGGCAAAGGCAATGGACAGATGCTCAAGGAGTACGGCAAGAAGCACGGTTTCCGCACGGTGATTGTGCCGGAAGTCGTGATTGACGGCGAAACGGTATCTTCCACGCGCATCCGCCGCTTGCTTGCGCAGGGCGATATGCACGAGGTCAACAACCTGCTCGGCCGCGGCTACAGCATTGCGGGGCGCGTTGAAGAGGGCAAGCAGGTCGGGCGCACCATCGGCTTCCCGACGGCGAACATCACCATCCCGCCGCACAAGGCGCTGCCCGCGTTCGGCGTGTATGCCTGTTATCTGGAAACGAGCGGCGGCATTTTCCCGGCGGTGGTGAACGTCGGGCGGCATCCAACGCTGCCGGAAGGGCACGTCACGGTGGAAGCGCATGTGCTGGATGAGTTCCTCTCGCTGTACGGGCGGAATGTCCGGCTGACGTTCCTGAAATTCATGCGCCCGGAGCAGAAGTTCGACAGCATCGAGACACTGCGCGCGCAGATTGCGCACGATGCGGATGACTGCCGAGCATATTTCGCGCAATTGCAATAAACAAATCACCCGTGCGGGGGCAGAAAAGCCGATGCACGGGTGATTTGTGTATGTGGGGGTCAATGCGGACTTCGTCTGCTTTACCACCAGCAGGCGGAAAAGCCATCGCCAGACGCGCCGCCGAATTGTGCGATGGCGCCTTATGTTTTTTCTTCATATCAGATTGTCCAGCAGCAGTTTCCCGCTGATACCTCCCAGTAAAATGACGATTGCTACGACCGCCAACAAAATCAGAATGTCTTTTCTGTGAATGATGAATACCTCAATGATTGCTTTTTGAGAAAGAGTATATCTAAACAGCTCTGTATTTGATTTTGAAACCAAATACAGGGCTGCTTCTTTGATTTTTATACTATATCTTGTGTTTTCTTCGCACTTCTTAACACTGCACTTTGCGGCTTGTCGCTTATTTGTCGCTTAAATCTACAGGCAGATACTAAAAGATACTCCGCAAAATTCACAGATTGTCTATTGAGAAATGGGTGCGGTTGTAGTACAATGCTATTTGTATTATTATGCCTACGGGCAGGAATAGGAGATAGCTATCATGAAACCGATATTAACGATAGATGAACTGATTCATGCCGCAAGGCATTTTTGTGAAATTGAAAGCAGGGAAAACCATGTTGAACTTATAGGCGTTACAGACGGTAAAGCTGTTGGAACCTACGTTGAACATAGATTCCAACATTTTCTGCAATCACAATACCGGGTTGAAGTAGGTAGCAGTGCAAAGGGAATTGATTTGCCGGGGACTGATATTCAAACCGACATAAAGGTTACTTCCATCACACAGCCGCAATCAAGCTGCCCTTTCAAAAATGCGCGTCAAAAGATTTTCGGGTTAGGTTATAATCTGCTTGTCTTTGTCTATGACAAACAAGATACGAACAACTCTTGCACTCTGCACTTTACCCATTGTACGTTCATAGACAGGGAAAGAACGGCGGATTTCACTATTACAAAGCGTTTGCGTGAAATGGTTTATGATGGTGCAAACAAGGAAGATATTATAGGCTTCTTGCAAGATAAGAATGTTCCCGGTGATGAAATTGTTTACAATGACCTTGCCGATGAAATACTTAATTATCCCCCGGAACAGGGCTATTTAACTATCAGTAATGCGTTGCAGTGGCGGCTGCAGTACGCAAGGGTTATTGCCCTTAACAATCGGGTTGGCGGGATTGTAAATTATGAGTGGTAAACGCGAATATGGTGATTACCAAACCCCAGTTGACTTTGCAGAAAAGGTTTGTGTATATCTAAAGGATTACTGCCACATTAAACCGTCTGCAATCGTTGAACCGACTTGCGGTGTGGGGAGCTTTTTGAAAAGTAGCCTGCTATTTAACGCAAGCGAATATTATGGTATTGAAATCAACCCCGAATATTGCGATATTTGCCGGAATTCAATCGCCATCGATAAAGTAAAGATTATCAATTCTGATTTCTTTGCTTTTTCTTCAAAGTCCTTAATACAGGACAAACGTCAGATCCTTGTAATTGGCAATCCCCCTTGGGTGACAAACAGTACGCTTTCTGTCCTTGGTTCCGATAATTTGCCATTAAAAGCAAACTTCAAAGGTTTGAAAGGGATTGACGCAATAACAGGCGCAAGTAATTTTGATATTTGTGAATACATTATTTTGCAACTTATCAATGAATACAGGGATACTAATACCATTATTGCAATGCTCTGTAAGACTTCTGTCGCAAGGAACATTTTCAAGGAACTAAAGAGAAACTATATAAATTTTACATCTTGCAATATATTGGAATTTGATGCGGCAAAGATTTTTGGCATTAACGCTAGTGCTTGTGTGCTGGTAATTCAGCTTTCGGAAAAAACGGCTTCGTCAGACATTTGCAGTGTCTATGATTTTGAAAACTCTGCAACATTAAAATCACAGTTCGGATATGCCGACGGCCAGTTTTATAGTAACTTAGACGCTGAAACAGAGAATTTTGACGGGCGTTGCTGCTTTGAGTGGCGACAAGGCGTGAAGCACGATTGTTCTAAAGTTATGGAATTGACCATGCAGAACGGAACTCTTCAAAACGGGCGAAAGGAAACAGTTCAAATTGAAGATGATATTGTTTTCCCGCTTATTAAAAGCAGTATGTTCAAAGCACCTATAATTCACAGTTTTTCAAAGTATGTTATTGTAACACAAAAGAAAGCCCGTGAAGAAACAGGACATCTTGAACAAGAATTACCGAAAACATGGGAATATTTAAGTGATAATATAGAACTGTTTGAGAACAGAAAAAGTTCTATATATCGTGGCGCGCCGCCATTTTCAATGTTTGGTGTGGGTGATTATTCCTACTCTAAATTCAAAGTAGGGGTAAGCGGTTTTTACAAGCAGCCTTTGTTTTCTGTCTTATATTCAGACGATGAAAAGCCTGTTATGACAGACGACACAAGTTACTTTATTTGTTTTGACAGTTATGATATGGCATATGTTGCTATGCTCCTTCTCAATTCCGAAAAGGTTCAAGGTTTTCTAACAAGTATTGCTTTTTTAGACGCAAAAAGGCCATACACAAAGAAAGTTTTGGAACGTATTGATTTCGATAAAATTGTTGGTTCCTTGACTATAGCTGAATTGGAGGAAACCGAACAAAAACTGAACCTGTCCTACTATGTTACTATCCCCATGTATGACACGTTCAAGTCCTTGTTAGGCTTAGGACAATTAAGATTTACATAATCAGTAGAAATGCGGCGGGTGATTATGCCCGCCGTCATTGCTTCTTGCAGTACGGCGTAATATCCTGCTTGTACCCTTCAAAGGTATCAATGCGGTTGACGTTGTACTTTACGCCGCCATGCTCCACTAAGCAGACCGTCGTAATGTCACCCTGGTAATTGATGGTAAACAGCGCTTCTTCGTCATACCTGTACGCCGCTGCAAACACTTCCTTGCCGGACAGTTGGCGGACATATGCCCACACATTCAACGCAAAGGGGTTCAGTTACCTTTGTCGTGTAGCCGTTGGGAACATAACGTTCGATATAGAGAAGCTCCAAACAGCCTCGTGCCGCTTTCCGTTTTTCAGACAAGGACGCACCGTTAATGTTTGCAATGCCTGACTAAAAAAATGGTACGGGCTTCCTTACCCCTCCAGCGCTGTTTGCAGACAAATCTCCAGCCCCTTCGCTGCATCCACGGCGGAAACGACATCCTCCGTCGGAACATGCACGAACACGCCCTCGCCGCCGACGGTCAGCCCGCGGTCAAGCAGCGCAAAATACAGGTCGTTGCACACATACGCCCCAGCGGTCAGGCTCAAATCAGCAGGAAGCCCGGCGAACTTCATGGTGTCCACCATGCGCAGGACGTTAAGGCGCGTCATGTGCGCATCGGGACGCTTCGGGTCAATCTTTTCGCCGGAGTACAGCACATCCGCATTATCCGCAATCGCGGCGCGGCGGTAGTTTACCGCAATCAGCTCCGGCGTGATGGCCTTGCGTCCGCCCGCAACGCCGCAGCAGAGCGTGACGGTCGGGCGAATCCGCCGCATCATCTCCACCAGCAAATCGCCCGCCTGACCGTAGCAGACCGGCAACCGCATCCGGTATACGGCGTGCCCCGCAATCGTCTCCGGCAAAAGCGAAACTGCCTCCCATGAGGCATTGCGGCTGCTGCCGCCGAACGGTTCAAAGCCTGAGACAAGAATCGACATAGCGCAGCCCCTCCGCCCCTTATCATACCCTGCAATCGCCCGCAAGTCAATACTTGCCCCGTGCCGTCAAGTGTGTTATAATATAAGAGATATGCGCAAAGGAGGATTTCCCTATGCTGAAAAAAATCGCGTCCTTCACCATCAATCATGATACGCTCACGCCCGGCATGTACGTTTCCCGCATCGACGGCGACTGCGTGACCTACGATCTTCGGCTGAAATTCCCCAATCAGGGGGATTATGTGGCGCAGCCCGCCCTGCATACGCTCGAACACCTGATTGCGACGTTCGTGCGCTCTTCTACCGCATCGGAGCAGGTGGTGTATTTCGGGCCGATGGGCTGCCGGACGGGGTTCTATCTCATCCTCCGCGACAGCATGAGCAAGGCGGACGCTTTGCAGCTTGTGCGCGACGCATTCCGTTTTGCGGCGGATTTTGAGGGCGAAATTCCCGGCGCGAAGAAAATTGAGTGCGGGAATTATCTGGAGCATGATTTGACCGGTGCCAAACAGGAAGCCGCGGCGTACTGCGGCGTGCTGTCCCGTTGTTCTGAAGCGACCATGGTTTATCCGGACTAAGGCAGGAGGCCGCGCATGAAGAAAATTGCAATGTTGGGCGACCTGCACGGCAACTTGACGGCGACGCTGGCAATGGAAAAGGCGCTGAAGGATTATCACGTTGATGAAATCTGGTTTCTGGGCGATGCGGTGGGCAAAGGGCCGCAGTCGTGCGAGACATGCGACTGGGTGCGGGCAAACTGCACCCGCTTCGTCGGTGGCAACTGGGATTATGGCATCGGCGGCAAGCGCTTCGCTGCGGATAACTATTTCTGGGATCAACTGGGCGAAGAGCGCATGAACTGGCTGAACACGCTTCCGCTGGACATGGACGAGTGGATTAGCGGCACGCATTTTCGCTTTTTCCACGGCCGCCCTGTGACGGACTTGATGCTTGTGCAGCACGACAAGAGTGTTCTGGCACAGCCTTTCACAGCGAATGGCAAAGTTTACGGCGGCGTAGTTTTTGCCGACAGTCACCGTCCGTTCCTGCGGACGCTGGATGTGGGCTACATCGTCAACACGGGCAGCGTCGGCAACAGCATGGGCGTCCCGAAAGCCCACGCGGTGATTGTCGAGGGCGATTTCGGCTCGCGTGAACCGGGCGTTCTGCTGATGTCGGTGATTTCTGTGCCATATGATAATGAAGCCGCGGCAGAGGTTGCACGCAGGGATGCGCACCTCCCGCACCGGGAGGCGTACATTCGGGAAATCCTCACGGGGATTTATTCGCGGTGATGCTGGCGCTCCCCAGCACCCCTTGCGGGGGCATTTCCCCCATGCTAATTGATTTTGTTGTTGCAGAGGGAATCGCCTCTGCGGAGGCGACCAAAGGGCATGAAAACAGACGAATGTCTGCGGTCGCCCTTTGGAAACCTTCGGTCGCCACTCCTGTTAATTGATTTTTATCGAAGGCTTTTTAGTTAGTGTGCCTTTCGTTCTCCCAATAAACACTACCACATAGTAACATCCGGAGGCGAAGGCGAAGGGGTCAAGGGGGGCGACCGCAAAGCCCCCTTGTCGCGCCCGCAGGCGCGAAACCCCTGCGCAACACGCGAAAGTAGTATGAAAATGCGCGCAACTCAATCGCGCGAAAGGGAGTCCAGAGGGGCGAAGACCCTTTGGCGGAGTCCAGAGGCAGCGCCTCTGGCGAAACGAGGTGAATCAAAGAATGTTGATTGCTTGTGAAGATAAGAAGATGGAACTCGAACAGGGCATGACCGTTGAACAGTGCCTGATAAAGCTCGGCGTCAGCCGCGAAGGCGTGCTGGCCGTCCAGCAGGGCGGACGTGTGCTGGAAATGAACGCACCCGTCACCCAGCCGGGGCTGCTTCACCTGCTCACCATGCACACGGAGGAAGGTCGGCGCATCTATGAGCGCTCGGTGCGCTTCCTCCTGCTTGCAGCGACGAACCGCATCCTGCCCGGTCAGCGCGTCCGCATTGAGTATAGCGTCAGCGGTGGCGTGCTGCTGCGAATGCCCGGTCACGCCATCACGGAGGAGGAGACGCGCGCCATCGCCCAGCAGATGCACGCTCTCGCGGCGCAGAATCTGCCATTCGAGAAGAAAGAATGGACGCTCGACGACGCCATTGCCTACTTCGACGCGCAGGGGCAGGCGGATAAAGTCACGCTGCTCTCCCGCCGCACAACGCCGTTCTTCCATATGTACGGGCTGGACGGTATGTGGGAATATTTCTACGGCGCAATGGCGACGCGCACGGGCATGACGCAGGTCTTTGAACTCACTTGGCTGCCCGACCGCGGCATCGTTCTGCGTCTGCCGGCAGCCAATCACCCAGAGAAAGCTGCGCCGTATGTGCATCGCGCGGGGCATCTGGCAGTGTTTGACCAATCGACGAGGTGGTGCGCGCTGCTGGGCGTCAACAACGCCGCCGACGTCGCGGAGATGATGGAGGGACACCGCTTCCGCCACTTCATCCGCCTGAATGAAGCGCTGCACGACAAGGCGATTGCCGACATTGCGGCGGATATTGCCATCCAGCACAAGAAAATCGTGCTGGTTGCCGGGCCGTCTTCGTCCGGCAAGACAACGTTCGCCCAGCGATTGGCACTCCACCTGAACGTTATCGGACTTCAGCCGCTGGTGATTTCGCTGGATAACTACTATCTTGACCGCGACAGCATCCCGCTGCAAGAGGACGGCACGCTCGACCTCGAAGCCATCAGCACGCTGGATGTGCCGCTCTTCCGCCAGCATTTGGCGGAATTGCTGGATGGGCGCGAAGTTTTGCTGCCAACGTTCTCCTTCAAACTCGGCAAGCGCAATCCGGGCGGCACGCCAGTTCGCCTGCGGGAAGGGCAAGTGATGGTTATCGAGGGCATCCACGGGCTGAATCCGGCGCTGTCCGAGGGGCTGCACACGGAAGCCATCTACCGCGTGTTCGTCAGCGCCCTGACATGCTTGAACCTTGACGACCACAACCGCATCCGCACGACGGATGTCCGCCTGCTGCGCCGCATCGTGCGCGATATGCAGTTCCGCGCGACGCCGCCGAACAACACGCTTTCGATGTGGCCCAGTGTCCGCCACGGCGAAGAAACGTGGATTTTCCCCTATCAGGAGAACGCCGACCGCATGTTCAACACCGCCCTGCACTACGAGCTGCCCGTCCTGCGCCACTATGCCTACGACCTCTTGAAGGCGATTCCGCCGGAGAATGAGAACTATCTGGCTGCGCGCCGGCTGATTAAGACGCTGAACTATTTCCCGGATATTGACGAGGGCGTGCTGGCGGAAATCCCCCCGCTGAGCCTGCTGCGTGAGTTCATCGGCGGCTGCACGATTGAGGAAGCGTAAGCCATTTTGCTTGAAGCCTCAAAAGTGGCGATTCTCCCTGCAACGATAAAGTGTTACCGAATTGAAAAACAAGATTGCTTCGCTTGATGAAAGCGCAAAGCTGTGGTATAATAACGGCAGACGGAAGGAGGCTGATATTCCGTGTTCCAGATTGGAAACGAACGGGTTGCATTGGTGACGGATACGTCCTGCGATCTGTCGGATGAACAGCTCAGTCAATATGATATTCGCACCGTTGCGCTGCGTGTAGCGACCAGTCAGGGAGAGTTCCGCGACCGGCTCGAAATCACGCAGGAGCAGCTTTATGATTTGCTTCAGCGGGAAGTGCCGAAAACATCCCTGCCGCTGCCGGAGGATGTCAGCAACCTCTACCGCACCCTGCACGACGAGGGCGCAACGAGCATCCTGCACCTGTCCATCAGCGGCAGCCTTTCCGGAACGTTCAACATGGTTTCTCTGCTTGCGGAGGACTTTGAGGACATGAAAATTCATGTTTTCGACTCCAAAACGCTCTCCTGCGGTCTGGGGCTGCTGGTGCTGGAAGCGGCGGAATCGCTGCAAAACGGCATGTCGGTGGAGGATACCATCGCGCTGCTGGAGAAACGCCGCGAACATCAGCTGGGCGCGTTCGTCATCCGAACGCTCGAATTCCTGCGCAAGGGCGGGCGCATCGGGCGCGTTGAGGGCGCAATCGGCTCGCTGCTGCAAATCAAGCCGGTTATCTATGTGAACGACGAAGGTGTCTACAACACGCTGTGCAAGGCGCGCGGCTTCTCCAACGCGCTGACGGCGATGGTGGACGAGATCATCCGCCGCTATCAGGGTCACAAGGTGCGTCTGGCGGTGGTGCATGGCGCGGCGTATGACGATGCCGTGAAACTCCGCGACCGCCTGATGGAGCGGCTCGACGTGGTATCGAGCTTCATCAGCCCGGTCAGTCCCGCACTGGCGATTCACACCGGGCCGGGGCTGCTTGGCGCGATTGTGCAGCTGGCGGAATAAAGGAAAAATGCATCAATTGCATATCTCGGCGGCTCTGCTGATTTTCGGAAAGAAGAAAGTCGGCAGAGCTGCTTTGCTTTGGAAAATATCCACCCGCTTCGTTTTCAATGGCAACGACGAAGGATTCTTCATGGCACATAAAGGGGAGCACAAATACAGATTGGCAACAGCGCACATGGCTTTGCTATGCGAGAACGGGCAAGGGAAAAAACTTGCGTGTGCAGCGGCGCAAGCGTTCCTTCCTGCCGTTCGCGTCTGTGCGCTATAATACGTCTGCACCCCACGGCGGAAGGAATGGAAATTCCGATGGGCGGGCGACAGAAGTGCGGAAACCCGAAGAAAAAGTCTGCTTTTTGATGCGCTGATTCCACCTGTAATTCACCCGGCATGTAATATCCCCTTGCAATACACGATTGCCTATGTAGTGTTTTTGTAAATTCCAACTTCTTTTGTGTTTTCTCTGTATTTTTGCGCGAAATATGTCGAAAAATAACACATGCTACTTTTCTTTTCCTGCAAAATGTGCTAAAATAGGCATACGAGAACTTCCAGTGGTGCAGTTTAGGCGTCAGGATGCAGCGCTGGAAGGCCGTTTTTCAATCATGGTATGCGTGAAGGGTATCGTGTATTGATTATAATAACCATTTTCTGACACTGACGCTTTGCTAAGGAGGTTTTTCCTGTGGATGATGCGAAATACCCTGCTTTTGATACCAAACCCTACCGAATCGTGAAGAGCCGCAGTGAGGCAAGCGTGCCTGTGAACGTCGCGCCGACGTACTACATCGTGGCTTCTGATTTACAGGGCTTTCCCCTACAGCAGGCGATTCCGCTCGTCCAGATGTCCACCAACGCTCAGCTTGCCCCTCGCCCGCCCGAAAATCAACTGCCGCCGCTGCCTGTGCCGAGACCGGGTACGCCGATGCGGTGGTATATCGCCAGCCTGCTGCGGTGTCTGGGTGTCCCAGCGCGGCTGTCGGGGTTCAACTATCTGGTGGAAACGCTGCTGCTGCTGGTGAATCGCCCGTTTGAGACGCGGCTGGTGACGGGCGAGGTTGTACCCGGTAGTCGCGAAGCAGTGCAACACCACGCCCATCGGGGTGGATCAGGCGATTCGCACGGCGGTCAACCAGACGTGGCAGGAGCAGAACATTCCTGTGTACTGCGCGCTGATGGGGCGGAGTCCCGCGCCGCACGAGCCGCGCCCGACGAGCTGCGAGTTTCTGGCGAATGTGCTGATGTATGTGAGGATTCAGATGGCGGAGTGCCATTACTGATAGGGAACTGATGGCGAATAGAAGAAAGACTGTCTGCGCGGAGCGGGCAGTCTTTTTGATCCTCCGCGGAAGGATTTGGGGACAAAGCGCGGCAGAGCGACGCGAACGGCAGAAAAATTGCGCTGCTACGAGGTGTTTCATTCGTGTTAGCCAAAATGCAAAGTTCGCGGCGCATCTTGGCGCATTCTTATCTGGAAATAGTATAAGCGAGCAATTGCAAATGCCTGCTTCCTGACGATGCGTGAGGGGGCAGGCGTTTTTGCGTGTCGCGGCCAAAACGAAAACCATTTTCGGAAACGCTGGATGATTTTCGTAAGTTTACAAGCTGAAGCACTTGACATATATCAAGCGTTACGCTATACTACAAGTGAAATGACACTTGTGGTCAATAAAATGCCATTAGCACCATCAAAGCTATGCCTCTTACGAGGGGAGGATTGGGCGGCATAACGAAGGCAGCGTTTTCTTTACGACCGACATGAAGGTAACACCTCTGCCGCCCAATCCTCTGTTTCGTTTACTTGACAATTTGCGACACCAAAGGAGGTTTCCACATGCGCCGACTGCTGACACTCCTGATTTGCTTGACGATGCTGATTCCCGCCCTTCCTGCCACGGCGGAAGAAACTGAACAGCGCTTAGTGATTGCGATTACTTCCGAAGAAGATGCGCTGTATCTTCCCATTGAAGAGGCTTTCTTCAAGGCGAATCCGGGTGTGACCATTGAATACCGTTTGTACAGTTCAAATCAACTCAACAGCCTCCTGATGAGCAATCAGGCGGATTTTGATATGATTATTACGGGATATGCCGGGCTGATGGATATGGTGGAAAAGGACTATCTGCTGACGCTTGACCAGATTGGAATGGAAACCTATCCAGCGAAATTGCTGGACGTGTCGGAATTGCTGACATACAACGGCAAATTGTTCGCACTGCCGATTAGCATTCGACAAGAAGCATGGTTTTTTCACTACGAATTAAGTGAGCAGAACAACATTGAATATCCGGCGAAAGACGGCGTGTGGACGTGGGATGAATACCTCGAATTTAGCAAGCAATTTCCGCTTGCGTTCGGCGAGAATGGTGAAAAGCACCTGTACATGATGACGGGCACATCTCTGCTTGATTTTCCATCCTTGCAAAATATTCAGGTGGAGATGTTCACGAATTATCTAAGGATCCCCCTCATAATTGTGCCCAACCCCGCCACATCATCCCCGCCGACCCG
>ENA-ORLF01000289-ORLF01000289.1-human-gut-metagenome-genome-assembly--contig:-NODE-289-length-20898-cov-5.13664_pt1 | contig 20898 bp, 10 predicted proteins | sample MGYA00243066_ERZ508822 | MGnify/ENA primary metagenome ERZ508822 (study PRJEB26277, sample SAMN04329791) | human gut metagenome | biome: human-associated habitat | host: Homo sapiens | place: USA... | reverse complement strand
TATCATTTCGGATGCAGCAACGGCAGCCATCACTTTACCGAAGTAAGGCCTTACGACCAGGCGGAAGTCAACCAACTGAACGCCCAAATCAACCGTCTCCGTGCCGAGGCCGACAATACCGCCAAAGTATTGCAGGATGCCAACCGGAAAGTTTCCGATTTGGAAAGCGAACTGGCAGCTTGCCGGAGCCGGAAACCGGAAGTGGTGAAGGATACTATCGACAACAGCAAGAAACTGTTGGAGTCGGTGATTACGTTCCGCCAGGGCAGAATCGGCATCGATAATTCACAGTTGCCCAATGTGGAGCGCATCGCCACTTATCTGAGAAATCATAAGGAAGCGGGAGTCGTTATCAAAGGGTATGCCTCTCCCGAAGGCAGTGCGGAGGTGAACGAACGCATCGCCCGCCAGCGTGCCGAGGCCGTGCGCAATATGCTGGTCAATAGATATAGAATCGCCAAAGACCGGATTGTGGCCGAAGGTCAGGGAGTGGGTTATATGTTTGAAGAACCGGACTGGAACCGGGTGAGCATCTGTACCATAAATACCCGGCCGGATGCTGCGGAAGGAAAGTAATGAACCAGTTATGTAGATTTTAGATATAAAAAGGGTTGTGTAAAGTAAAGAGACCGCATGCGGCAGCAAGCCGTTGCGGTCTCTTTTTTGTTGTGTGCCGTTCTTGTCTTTTACTTCTTGAAAAGCTCTTTCAGGCTTACCGTCTTGTTGTTAATCAGCGGGTGCGCCCAGAAACCGATGAATGTGATGTAGCCTACAAACACGAGGATAATCAGCATTCCGGTACGCAGCGAAGTGGCATCGGCAAGCATGCTGATAATCATCGGGCCGCCTGCTCCGCCCACGATTGCCGAACACAGGATGCCGGCAAACGAACCGTGGTGTTGCGATGCCGAGTTCAGCGCCAGCGAGAACACGATGGAGTACATCATGGAAATGCTGAAACCGATGGCAGGGAAAGCAATGATGGATGCTTCCTTGCTTCCGAAGAGTGCGGTGAGCAGTAGGATGATGGTGAGTCCGCCCGATAGTTGGAGCAGCCGTTTGCTGTCAATGAGCTTCAACAGTACCATGCCTACGAGGCAGCCGGCAGTCATCAGTCCCCAGAAGTAACTTACGGCCTTTGCGCCTTCCACCTGCGGGTTCACTCCGTGATACTGTTCGAGGAACGTACTCATAAAGATGGAAGTTCCCTGTTCCGTACTTACATAACAGAAGATGCCGAGGAAGAACAGCCATACGTATTTCTGCCTGAACAGTGCCAGGTAGGAGTCTTTCGAACCGCCTTTCTCATCTTCTTTCAACTCGATTTTCGGGAAACGGGAAAGCCCTACGGCAACCAGCATCACCAGCAACAGCAACGTGAATACCCAGTAAAGCGATACCCAAGGCAGGTCGGGCGGGGTGATACCTGCCAGCAGGTCGATGAAAAAGTTCCTGCCTTCCGTGTATATGTCCGGATTGAGTTCGTGAATGAGGTACGTATATACCAGCGGGCTCAGGAACGAAGCGATGCCGAATACGAATTGGGCCACTTCCGCCACGAAAGCATAGTTTTCTTCGCCGCCTACAACGCGTTGCAACGGGTTTAGCACAGTTTGCAGCATAGCCATGCCCAAGCCGATGATGAACGATGAGGCAAGCAGCATGGGGTAGGTGTGTATGCAGGCAAACAGCGTAGTGCCGATGAACGGCATCAGGAAGCCCAGAAACAGTACCGGTTTCTCGCCGAAACGGTCGATCATCAGTCCGGCGGGAACCGACATGATGGCATAGGCGATGAAGAAAGAAGTTGGGATGAAGCCCGCCATCGCCAGGTCGCTCAGGTTAAAGTTATGGATAATGTCCGGAATGAGCGGTCCCAGGATATTGGTGATAAACGATATGGTGAACCAGAACGCCATAATCAGCGCCAGCATTCCTAAATTCTTTTTCATACTATTTCGTGTTTAGTGAGAAGACCAGTGACGCAGCGCCGATACTTCCTGCGCTGTTACCTATAGCTGCCGCCTTGATTTGAGTGTTCACGGCACAGTCGGCTATGGCATAGCGGTGTGCCTTCTCGCTGACTTTCCGGATATAGAAGTCGCCGGCTTCGGACAGTCCGCCGCCTATTACGATGCGTTGCGGGCTGAAGATGTTGATGAATCCGGCGATGCCGTGTCCCAGAAAATCGCAATGCTCGTCCAGGCACTCCGTTGCCAGCTTGTCTCCTTCTTTGTAGAGGCGTACGATAAGCTCTCCGTTGATTTCCTCGCCCGGAACCGAGATGCCTGCTTCTGCGGCACGCTTGCTGAAACGGCGCACCAGTGCGGAAGTGGAGGCGTAATGTTCCAGACAGCCCACAGAGCCGCATGCGCAGGGTTCGCCGTTGGCGATGAGGGGCACATGGCCCAGTTCGGTGCCGCGGTTGGCAAAGCCGTTGAACAGTTTGCCGCCGATGACCACTGCGCCGCCGATGCCGGTTCCTACGGTCAGGAACACCACATTCTGTGCGCCTTGTCCGGCTCCGTACATCGTTTCTCCCAGTCCCATCAGGTTGGCGTCGTTGCCCATCTGCACGGGCAGCCCCGTTTCCGCTTCGATGCGGTCGGCAAGATTCAGATTCTCCCAGCCTTTGATATTCTCGGCTCCGCCCAGCACAATGCGGTTGGTTTCGTCCACAATGCCGGGAGTGCCTATACCTATTCCTTCCACCGCTACTCCGAGTTGCAGGGCCGAAGCCATTGCCTCTTTGCAGGCGGTTACCAACTGGCCGATTACCGCTTCCGCAGATACATCGGCTTTCGACGGCAGCTTCCCTTGAAAGTGAAATACGCCTTCATTGTCGATAAGGGCGTATTTCACGGAAGTACCGCCAAGGTCAATTCCTATAGCGTATTTTTTCATGATTGTCAAACTCTTTCAGCCCATATAGGAGAACTCCATGCCCATTGTCCGTCGCGCTGGCGCACGCGTACATAATAATAATCGGTGTCGCGCTGAGGCTCTTTGTCTTCCATGTAGTGCTCTACGGTGAAGCAGCTTTCGGGCATGGCGCGGTTAAAGAGAATGGCTTCGCTCAACCAGCCTATCATGAAGTGCGAACGTGAACCTTCGAGCAGTTCGCCCAGTGTGTGTTCGAACTTCTTGCCGTTGAAGTCTGCGGTGAGCACGCCGTCTTTCGGCATCTCCAGGTCGAGGATTACCGCCTGCATGGCTGCGGTGGTGGTATTCGGGTTCTTGCTGCTGTACAGGTCCAGTTCCGTTTCCTTCTCGCCTACGGAGAGGATGCGGTTGACATGTGTCTTGAATTCGGTTTCGCCCTCCTGAGGAGAGGTGAAGGCAGCGCCGCGGAAGCAGGGGGTAACGCTTACGATACGGCCCTTGTTGACAGACAGCTTGCCTTGCCAGTGCACATAGCGCTCTTCGCGGTTCCAGCCGAAATCCACTTTTACTTTGCAGCGGACGGTATCGCCTTCCGGTGCAACCGGAGTCAGCGGGCCGTTCATGCGTGCCAGTATCTGGCCGTTCTTGACAACGTCTACATAGTCGATGCAGCTTTCGCCGGTTACGTTCAGGTAGATGCGGCGGCTGTTGCCACGGACTACATCGCCCATGAAAGCGTCGTTGAGGCGGAAGTCGATGATGATTTTATCACCGGTGGCGGCACATACGTGGCGGGTGCGGAGAGCTTCCCAAATGGCGTCGCGGGTCAGTGACGGAGCCAGGACACCGATGCGGCCGTCGCCGTAGCTGCCCGGATAGCCGGAGTGCTGGTCGGTGGAAGCCATGATACCGAATTTATGTCCTTGCTCCAGACCGTACTGGATGGTTCCTTCCCATTGGCGGGGACCCATATCGTGCAGGTACGGATAATCGCCCTGGTCGCTTTCCGCCAGACCGTGACGGGAATACATCTCGACGAACGGAGTGATGTCTCCTTCGGTGAAGCATTTCCAGTTGTAACCGCGGTAACCGCCCTGATAGCCCATGTGGTGCGGAGTGACGAATACTTTATGTCCTTTGGCTTTCTCTTTCCAGTCTTCGATAGAGGTACATTCCACGAGCGGCGCATCCAGGTCGTAGTTCAGCGCCACGTGGTCGCCGTGCTCCATGCTGTGGGCCTCGTATCCGATGAAAGTAAGGAATTCGCCTTCCTTGTTGTATTCGTTGCTCATCTTTACGTACTTCTCATAGCCGCCTTCGCGCAGACGCTTGAAAGCTCCGGTATGGTAGTCGATTACCCATTTCAGACGAGGGTCGTTTGCACCCGGAATGTCCGGCCACATGGCATGGGGCGTTACGCTGACAAAGTCCAGCTGGCCTTTGGCCGCCTCGAAAGCATCGCGCATATCGCCGTGTCCGTAAGTGAGGTTGCAGTGGTTGTGCAAGTCGCCCCAGAATACTTTCAGGTTGCTTGCCGACGGCATAATCTTCTTTGCCTCTTTACTTCCTGCCACGCAAGAGCCGAGCAGGCTTCCCGAAGCTGCCAGTCCGAGAAAAGACCAGCCTGTGTTTTTTAGAAAACTTCTTCTATCCATGATAATAAATTTAATGGTTTTATCTGTTTTTCATTAATCTTCTGTCGCCCTTGAAAAGCTCGTTTACTTTTTCGTCGGGGTCGTTGTCTTTATACTGTTTTTGAGTCTCTTGCAACAGTTGCATCAGCTCTTTCTGCTTTTCTGCGTATTCAGGCTTGCCGAACACGTTGTTCATTTCGCGCGGGTCGGCTTTCAGGTCGTACATTTCCCATTCGTCGATGTCGTTGTAGAAATGAATCAGTTTGAAGTCCTGTGTACGGATGCCGTAATGACGTTTTACCGAATGCTCGGCAGGGTATTCATAATAGTGGTAGTAGGCAGCCTTGCGCCAGTCGGCGGGTGTCTTGCCTTCATTCTCCAACACCGGTTTCAAGGAAGTTCCCTGAATGTCCGACGGGATTTCCACACCGGCAAAGTTGAGGAAAGTGGGAGCAAAGTCCACATTCATGCAGATTGCATTGCTTGTGCTTCCCGCCTTGATAGCTTTGGGGTAGCGGATGATAAGCGGCATGCGCTGGCATTCCTCGTACATGAAGCGCTTGTCGAACCAGCCGTGTTCGCCGAGGAAGAAGCCCTGGTCGGAAGTGTAGACGATGATTGTATTGTCCAGCTCTCCGGTCTTTTCAAGATAGTTCAGAAGGCGGCCGATATTTTCGTCCACAGACAGTACGGTAGCCAGGTAGTCGCGCATGTATTGCTGGTATTTCCAACTGATTAACGCCTTACCTTTCAGGTCGCCCTTGCGGTATTCGGCAATGCGCTGCGCATATACGGAGTCCCATTTGTCCTGTACGGCGGCAGGCATGCGCTTGTACACGCTGTAAAGGCGGTTGGTGGTATCCTTCAGCATCTCTTCGCGGGTCAGCAGTTTCAAGTCCCAGTCGTTGGTCAGGGTATGTTCGATGGACATGTCCTGTTCGCGGGCTGCTCTGCCGCGTCCCTCGTAGTCGTCGAACAGGCTGGCGGGTTCCGGGAATGTGGTATTGTTGAAGATGCCCAAGTGGCGCGGAGCCGGCATCCAGTTGCGGTGAGGCGCTTTCTGATGATACATCATGCAGAACGGTTTGTTCTTGTCCCTGCTTTCGAGGAATTTGATGGCCTTGTCTGTGATGATGTCCGTGGCATAACCTTTCTCTACGATATGTTTGCCGTCTTCCCAGAAATCGGGGTCGTAATAATCGCCCTGTTCGTGCTGGCCGCTCAGGATGCTCCAGTGGTCGAAGCCCTGCGGTTCGCTGATAAGGTGCCATTTGCCGATCATGGCCGTCTGGTAGCCGGCTTGCTGGAGCAGTTTCGGGAATGTCTGCTGGTCGTCGTTGAAGGTGCTTGCATTATCCGTAAAGCCGTTTTCGTGGCTGAACTTACCGGTAAGGACGCAGGCGCGTGACGGGCCGGAAAGGGCATTGACCGCGTAGCAGTTGTCCATACGGATACCTTCGTTGGCTATACGATCCATGTTGGGAGTTTGCAGGAGATTGCCGCCATAGCAGGACATGGCTTGTGTGGTATGGTCGTCCGTCATCATGAAAATTATGTTCGGACGCTTGGGTTCTTCTTTTTGCTGGCCGGCACAGGAAGCGAGGCTTAATGTGGCTAACGGAAGAAGTACATTGGAAAGATTGTTTTTCATAACCGGGATGTATCGCTTTTCATTATGAAGAAAGGGACTGCTCAAAAACTAAAATCGCTATCGCTTTGCTTTTCATTTTTGGGCACTCCCTTTCGTCATGTTGCTTTTATATTATAATTTGTAATTTAAAGACTGTTTCTTGCCGTTTACTTTCACCTCTACTTCCAGTCCGTTTTCATTGAATGCCTTGTTTTTGAACTTGGCAGACAATTTGGGGGCGTCTGCGCTGTTCTTTATCGGACAGATAACGGTGATGTAACGTACTGCATCTTCGCTGTCTTTCTTCACATTGAAGGATACGTTCATACGTTTGTAACGTTTGCGGTAAGCGGTGGAGCACCAGCCCGGCTCTTTTTTCATCGTCATGCCTTCGGGGCCGAAGCATTGCAGCTTCATGTTGCTTCCTTCTTCAAACTGAGTGACGAAAGTCATGTCCTCGCGGCTGTTGGCGATTTCGCCTTTCGGCATCTGGTAGTGCAGGTTAATGGAGCCTTTCTGGCTTCCCACCATTTCGTCTACAATTACGAAGTAGCTGTTGTCTACGAAGAATACGGAACGGCGGTGTTTCAGGTTCTTGTAACTCGGATTCTCGGTAACCAGTATCTGTACGTTGCCTTCCGGCTGCCACAGCTTGGTTACGGATTCGGTCTGGTCGAGATTCTTGTTGTTCAGCGTTACGGTGTTGTGTACGCAGGTCTGACGGTGCCAGTTGCGTTGTTCCATCACTTCGCCCTCGCCGGCATATACATACGAACCGGAATCGGGGAACAGGTTTTTGCCGTTGAACCAGAGTTCGAAAGTACCGTTATCCGGCTGGCAGTGCCAGAATGCTTTCGGGCCGGCCTTTACAACCATTTGCGTGGCATCCGTTCCCCAAGAGTTACGGAATACGAAGAAACCGGATTTCAGGAAACCTTTGGAGAGATATTCGGGCAGTGCGCCTTCTTTGCCGTCTGTTGCCAGATACTTGATGAACTGGTTCTTCGGGAACATCTTGCTCCAGTTGCGGTAGTTCTTCAGCATTTCTTTCTTATTGGTCAGCTTGGCATCGCTGAAACACGGGTTGGTGTAGTCGGGGAAAGAAACGTTGGCATAGAATACAATCATTTTCTCGATTGTATCCAGGTACTCCTGCGGGAACTCGTTGCGGAAACCGTTCAGGTCGGCAATGTTCAGTGCCTTGCAGAAAATGTTGATGGCAGCGAGGTGGTAGTGCGGGTCGAGCTCGAACTGTCCGCCGTCGTTATACACCTGTACGTTGATTTCACGGTTCATGATGTCGATGCCGCTCTTTCTCCAGGCAGCAGCCTCTTTGAATTCGGGGAAGAAAGCGCCGGCGTAAATCATACGCTGTGCCTCGAACAGCAGGTGATTGCCCTGTGCAGAGTAATTGCCCAATATATGGATGGCATGTTTGTGGTAGTTTACCAGGAACTCGGTCAGGAACTCCGGAGTGAAAGAGGGAGACGGGAGGAACAGTTGGAACTGTGAGGTCTGGTCTTGCAGACGGTTGCTCACTTCCAGCGGACGCCATGCGAAACGTGCGTTTTCCACATCACCTTTCAGTTGGTTGTCACCGGTCATTTCATACTCTTTCTTGTCGACCTTCACCAACGGATTTTTCTTGATCCAGTCGATGTACTGTTTAGTCCACTCTACGGCGTATTTCTCGTCGCCGCTTACACGATAGGCCTTGCCCATGGGAGTAAACCATTTGTGGCGGTGCAACTGCCAGCGCAGTTCGTTGTCCTTTACCGGCCAGTATCTCCAGTCGATGTCTTCACCGTAGTTGAATGACGGCTGGTAGCCTTTGTGGGCAAAGAATGTATGTTGCAGAGCCTCGTCGGCCATTTTCTGTTCGTCCTTGCCGATGGTAACCTTTTTCAGGTTTATGTCGGGAGTCTTCACGTTGGTACGTGCACGGTAGTAGTCGAGCAATGCTTTGGCTGCATCGGCATCTTTGCCTTCCTGGTGCAGGGCCTTTACTTTCTCCAGTCCGGGATAATCCAGATTGAGGAGCGAGAACACTTCGGTTTTCAATTCCTGGGCATTTGCTTTGCCAACGAAGCAGGCAAGTGCCAGCAGGACGATATATTTAAAAGTCTTATTCATAATGTTTGTTGGTTTACAGTCTGGTTATTAGAGGTTTTTGTAGCTGATACCTTTCAAGTCCATGAAGCGTTTCAGAGCTTCCAGGTAATAGTAATCCGCATAGTTCAACGGAGTGTCGATTTCCGAACCGTTAGGCAGCGAACCGGTAGAGTGCATCAGGATGAATCCCTGGTTTTCGCCGACCTTTGCCAGATAGGCGTCGCCCGACAGGCTCTTCAGGATTTTTTCTGCATAATCCAGGTATTTCTTTCCGTCGGGAACCATTGTGCTCAGCTCTATCAGGGCGGAAGCGGTTACGGAAGCGGCGGATGCGTCGCGCGGAGTCTCTTCGGTTACGGGAGCGTCGTAGTCCCAGTAAGGAATGGCATCGTCGGTCTTGACACGGTTCATAATCATGTCGGCCACTTTTACGGCGAAATTCAGGAAAGTAGTGTCTTGCGTCTCACGATAGCAGGCGGTATAGCCGTATACGGCCCATGCTTGTCCGCGTGCCCATGAAGAGTCGTCGTTCTTGCCCTGGAATGTCTGTTTCTTCTCTACCGTACCGTCGTTGTTGTAGCTTACTACGTGCCAGCAGGTATAGTCGGGGCGGAAGTGGTTGTTCATGGTAGTCATTGCGTGTTTTACGGCGATGTCTTTATAAGAGTTGTTGCCGGTTGCCTTGGCTACATTGAACAGCAAATCCAGGTTCATCATATTGTCGATGATAACGGGGAAGTTCCATGTTCCGAAGTCCCATGAACGGATAGCCGAGATGGAATCGTTGAAGCGTCCGCACAGGTTGTCGGCTGTTTCTTTCATTACGGCTGCAATGGTGTCGTTAGGAGCCAGACGCTCTGCGTTGCCGTAACTGCAATTTACCATGAAGCCCAGGTCGTGCGTACCGGTGTAGTAACGGACGGGGTTCAACAGGTTGGTATATTGGATGGCCCATGTTTTCAGTGTATCGTTGCCCGTCAGTTCGTAGGCATACCACAAAGAGCCCGGATAGAAACCGCTGGTCCAGTCATAAACGCTGCACAAACGGCGTTTTCCCAACTGGTCGGCTGTAGGCTGCGCACGGAGCGAGTCTTTGAAAGTAAGCGAGTCTCTTTCCAACTGGCGGCACAGGAAGTTCATGTCATAGCCTGTACGGATAGAACGCGGCAGCATATTAGTGGACGAAATTTCTTCTGCGGTTAATTGCAGTTGCGCAGAGGCTGCGTCCAAGCCTTTTTTAATCCAACTGTAGTCTTCTTTGGGTTGTGTTTGGCATGACACGAAAGTCAATGCACCCAAAGCCAAGAGAACAAGGTTCTTTTTCATGTTATTCGTTTTTAAAATAATTGATTTTAGTAGATTTTGTAACGAAAGCAAAGCTAACGGATTTTTTATGGTTCTTGTAGCAAGAATGTTGAAAAGGCAATTAATCCGCGTTCTTTGAATGTCACTTTTGTTGAAAAGAGTTTAGAAAATCTCCAATATGCCCAGAGAGGGGCATATTGGAGATGTATTTTGGTGGATTCTTACCATTTCGGATTTTGGTTGAATTGGGTGCACAAGTCCATTTCGCGTTGCGGAATAGGCATTAATTCGTGTTTACCCTTTTCAGTGTAATCATAGATTACGTAATTAGGAATTAGAGTGTTCTTATCATCTTCTCTTTCATCCCACCATACTTTTAAGGCATTATAAGTTTCTTCAATGGTTTCAGAATAGATTCCCCAACGTATAAGGTCAAGGCGGCGATGTCCTTCGAAAGCCAATTCGTATGCACGTTCTTTTTGGATGGCTTTACGGAATTCGGCTTGATCCATTCCTGCTTTTAAAACATATTCAGAGTGAACGATTCCATCAGGCTCTGTATAACCACGTTTGCGGACTTTGTTAACGGCGGCGTACGCATCTGTGGTAGGACCACCTTTCCATTCGTTCAATGCTTCCGCATAGAGAAGCAGTACATCGGCATAGCGCAATACATACCAATTGACTGTTGATTTATCATTATTAATGAAAGGTACGCTTTCTACATATTTGTCAATATCCCATTTGGCTGGAGTATAGCTTTGCTTGGCTTTTACAGCTTTCTTGGGGTCCAAATCTTTGCTTAATGCAGTAGGGCGGTCGTCTGTTATTTTAGCAGCTAAATAGAAAGTTCCTGTATATGAAGTACCTGTGCTACTTTCATTATGTCCGTGCTTATAATTAGCAATGGATATGTTCTGACGTCTGTCATGGCTTTTTCCGGTTAAAGGATCGGGTGCAGCTTCTGCTCTCCAGTCAAGCACAAATGAATGTACCACTTGTACGTTGGCAGCACAACTTCCGCTTTTACCGGCTTGAGTTGTCGTCTTCACACCGTTCCATTTTCCGATACGTCCTACAGGGTCGCTATTTCCTGAATATGTAGGAGAGTAGAAAGATACTTCAATCAGACTTTCTGTCGGGTCCCAGATACCATTACAAGTATTTTTCCACAATTGCTCATAATCGTTTAACAAATCATGTTTTCCTGATTCTACCAGAATTTTAGCTGTTTTTGCGGCTGCTTCCCATTTGCTGGTGTCCTGTATCGGATAACCGGCCCAAGTTGCATATACTTTGGTTAACAGACCCAATGCAGCCCCTTTGGAGAAACGGTAATCTTTATTGCTGCGGTAGTCCTTATCTGTAGCATATGGCAAAATATCGCAAGCATACAGCAGATCGTCTTCGATAAACTTATAAACGTCCACGGGATCAGCTTGTACAAAAGTACTCGGGTGTTGGTTGGACATGGCTGTGCTTGTCATTAATGGAATATTGCCCCAACGGCGTACCAGCTCGAAATAGTACAGCGCTCTTAAAGCTCTGGCTTCAGCAATATAAATAGTAGCCAATTTTTTGTCCGTTTCATTATATGATTCCATTTTGACAGAAATACGTTCCAGAAAATCATTGGCATTATAGATACCGGAGTAGAGTGCAGCCCATGTGCTTTGTACTTCTGCCTGTGAAGTAGGGTAAGCATTGGTAGGCAGTATGCGGAAGTTTTCGGTTGTACTTCCTTCCACCTGTTAAATGTCTGTTCCCATAGAGAAGTAGATGGACAAATGATAGCCGTACATTGCATCTTCTACAGTAGAACGATACACGCCAAGCAATACATCTTGTGCTTCTTTGGCATCATTCATGTATTTGTCTTTCTCTACTTCGGTACTACTCTCTTCTTCCAGCGAACATGAAGCGGGAAGAAGGCATAAAGCTAAAAATCCTATATAGTATATAAACTTTTTCATATGTATATTATTTTACGAATTAGAATTGAAGGTCAAGTCCCACTGTGAATACTCGGCTCTTAGGATAAGCACCCCAGTCAAGACCCGGCATCATCGGATTATTCAGACTGTTAACTTCCGGATCATAGCCGCTGTAGTTATTCAGACAGAATAAGTTTTGACCGGTAACGTATACACGGAGTCTGGAAGCATGGAATTTGTTAGTCCATTTCTTCGGTAGGGTATATCCCAGTGTCAGGTTTTTCAGGCGAAGGAAAGAACCGTCTTCTACGAAGCGTGAGTATACATCATTTGTAATATATCCTTTAGTAGAGGGTACGGAGTTAGACGCATTGGTCGGAGTCCAACGGTCTGCTACTTCGGCAAGCATGTTACGGCGTCCGCTTCTGGTTTGTGTAGCGTATAGACGGGTAGCATTGTAGATGTCGTTACCGTAATTGAACTGGAACATAAAACTTAAATCGAAGCCTTTATATTCGAAAGTATTGGTGATACCGCCAAACCATTTCGGCATAGCATTACCTATTACGGTACGGTCTTTGGTAGTGATGTCACCGTCACCGTCTTGGTCTTTATACTTCACGGCTCCGGGACGTGCGCCATTCGGTTCGCCTTTTACTCCTGTGCTGTAACGGGAGTTTTGAGTAACGCCCGGTTTCAATACCAGTTTACCGTCTGTATCAGTATAGAAATCATCGTATTGGTATACACCATCAAATTCGTATCCGTAAATCAAACCTAATGATTCGCCTACTTTGGCAATGTAGTCGTATCCGGTGAAGTTGCTGTCAAAACCAGAGCGTGCATACATATGACTTGCACCGTCTGCCAGCGCTTTCAGTTCGTTGCGGATGAATGAAATATTGAAATTGGTATTCCATGTGAAATCTTTAGTCTGTATGTTGGTAGAGGTTATACTCAATTCAATACCTCTGTTCTGTATTTTACCGATATTTTGCCATTGTGAAGTAAAACCTGTGGCTTGTGCCAACGATTGTGCAAGTAACAAGTCTTTTGTATTCTTGATAAAGAAGTCTGCGGTGACGTTCAAACGGTTATCTAAGAAACCTAAATCTACACCTAAATTGACAGAGCTTGAACCTTCCCATTTCAAGTTGGAGTTCTTGAGTTGTTTGGGCGTCAATACAGTAACAGTGTTATTACCTATACCATACTTTATATTTGAATACATATCCAAAGAGAGGTAGTTGCTGATACGGTCGTTACCCACGATACCCCAACCGAAACGAACTTTGAAGTTGGATATCCATTTCAGGTCTTTCATGAAAGCTTCCTCAGATACACGCCATGCAGCGGAGAATGAGGGGAAGAAACCCCATTTGTTTTTTTGGGAGAATACGGTAGAACCATCAGTACGTACTGTAGCAGTCAACAAATAACGGTTGTCATAGTTATAGTTGGCACGGGCAAAGAAGGAGAGCAATGTCTTGTCATAGTAATCGGTATTTACCTTACTCGGAGTAGCTCCCAATCCTAAATTGTTGTTGCCTAAATTATCAAACGGGAAGTCCATAGCTTCACCCAGCAAATATTCGGAACTTCTGAAAGAAACTTCGTGTGCCAGCATCACATCATAGTTATGCTTCTTCACTTTATCTTTCCACGTCAAAGTATTAGTATTTGTCCAGCGTACATCGCGTCCCATTTGTGTACGTCCATAGGGCTTCTCACCATTACGGTATGCTTCTTTTGAACCGTCTCTATAGAAAATATCGGTACGGTTATTGGTTGTATTGTAAGAACCGCTGGTTTTGAATGTTAATCCCTTGATAATTTGCCAGTTTACAGATGCGTTTGCAGACCACATTTCTGCACGCTTTTCATTGGTTACCGATTCAGCTTGCTTTACAGGATTTACCTGTGCCAGATTTTCCCCAGAATTCAACAGTTCGGTGTCAATGGCAGACTCCAAAAGTTCTTCATTTGTCATTTTCAAACCGCCGGTAGGACGTGCACTTAATATTTGTGCCAGCATATTGAAACGTCCGGAGTCGCCGGATGTACCTACACCTTTACGGTTGGTCATGGCGTAGTTTACAGTCAGGTTGAAAGAAACTTTCTTGTTGATTTTCTGATCCAAACGGAACTTGGCAGTGGTTCTGTCGAAGCCGCTATTCTTGAAGATACCGTTTTCTACATAGCGTGAGAGAGAACCGTTATATTTGGTATTGTCTGTACCGCCCATAATGGTTACATTATGGTCTTGAGACCATGTAGGATTGAATGTTTCTCCTTGCCAGTCTACTCCGGCAACACCGATATAATCGTCAAGTGTTTGATACTTGTAAGGAACTCCTTCTGTTTCTTCTCCTTCTTTGTAGTAAGTGTCTTTGTATTTGGGGTCAATATCACCTTGAAGTCTTGCAAATTCATACGGAGAGAGCAAATCCAAAGTCTTTGAAATCTTACGGTAGGTTGCCGAACCATTGTAAGTAACGGTTGTCTTGCCTACTTTAGCCGATTTGGTGGTAATCAGTACAACGCCATTGGCTGCACGTGCACCGTAGATAGCGGAAGAAGAAGCGTCTTTCAACACTTCGATAGATTCGATGTCCGAATTGGAGAGGTAGTCGATATCTGATACTTCAAAACCGTCTACGATGTAGAGCGGAGATGCGTCTCCTGTCAATGTTCCCACACCGCGGATGCTGATATTGAAACCTGCGCCCGGAGTACCGTCGGTAGAGGTGATTTGTACACCGGCAATTTGACCGCCCAATGCTCCGGCTACGGAACTGGTCTGGTATCCTTCGATATCTTTGGCTGCAACGGAAGCTACGGAACCAGTCAAGTCACTTTTCTTCATAGTACCGTAACCTACAACTACTACTTCGTCCAGTGTTTTACTGTCGGGAGTCAGTTGGATAGTTACTTGGGTTTTACCTTGCAGGCGTACTTCTTGTGTCAGATAACCAATGTAACTTATCACCAATGTTGCATTTTTCTTGGCTTTGAGAGTGAAATTACCGTCCAAATCAGCGGCTGCACCGGTCGTTTCACCTTTTACCTGTACTGTGGCGCCAATTAAAGGCTCTTTATTTTCGTCAAGGATAGTTCCTTTCACTGTTACACCTTGCGCAAAGGTGATAATAGATACAAGGAGAGCTAAGAGGGTGATGTACCCTCTTTTGCTCAGTGTATGATATGTTGGTTTATACATAATTGTATTTATTGTTTTGTTAGATAATTAGTTGCCTTCGTAGGTTTCGTCGAACCAGAGGAATAATGAGTAACCTTTCCCATCTGCTGGTGTAACAGGTGTTCCATCTGGATATTTAGAATTATGAATTCTATTGGCATTTCCGTCAAAAACGTAGTGAATATGTCCGATAACTACTCCATTAGGATATAAGCCATCTTTACCTTTCCATTTTTCCGGATTAATGACTATCTGGTGTGTGGTAGCGTCTATATATCCAGCTTTTGCCGTTAAATTTCCTGGTCCTGGATAGTCTTCTTTTTGGGTATCATAATAACATAGTGGAACACGGGTTCCCATATCACTTGGTTTTGAGAAACCGCAATTATTCCATACTTGAAAGAGCATCTCTGCGTCAGTAGAAGTATTTGCTTTTAAATCACCACTAGCATGGTTTTGGTTATTGTCAAAATTCCAATAAGAGAAATTGGTGCGATAATCAATGGCGATATTCGGTGCTGATACTTCTTTATTGAATTTATGATTTTTCCATTCGTAAACTTTAGAAGTTGTAGAACTACATTGACCTGTATGCGGATTGATTCGCACAACAAAAGGTGTAAATAATAAAGTACCTGTAGATACATTTTCAGGGGAGTTAAAGAACACAGGAATATTCTTTTTTACAGCAGGAGCCTCGTTGTTGCTGGAGGTGACTTCTATTAATAAAATAGCAGCAGCTGCAGAATTTGATCCCCCGAGTGAGCTGCTATTACCATTATTGGTAGAGATAGTTCCATTTTCTAATATACTACCAACATTTAACTGTGGGAAATTATTGTTGTTGGGGAACTTACCGATGAGTTTGTAGCTAGCGGTTGAACCGGCTGGTATGTCACTGTCTAATACTTCAATATTTTCCACTTTATTACCATTTACTCCCCAGTTTCTATTGATAAATCTGAACTGATTTCTATAGGCGATATTCGTTTCTTTTTTAGGAAAATAATCATCTTCTGCTCCGATTATTATCTCATGTTCAATGTTTGTCCCCCAGCTGACATATGTGAAGTCATTAGGGTTTTCCACAACAGTTACAGAAAGTGCTTTGACTACCCCTTCTTCATTTTTCTTATTTGTTACTTTTACTTTAATCTCATGAGTCATAGCACTTAATGTGTGATTATTTGCAATAGATATAGCGCCATTGGCTGAATTTATTGAAATAATATTTTGTGCTATCTGAGCTTTAATTTCCTCACTATTGCTTTCGTCAAATTGGAATGTTGGAGCTCCTCCTACAAAACCTTCATCAGGCTTTTGGCTTTCCAAACTTCCGCCTAATTGATAGAGTTTATTTACTGGTGTATAGTTAAAAGTTTCGGGTTGAATAGGCTCAATGAAAGCTACAACCTTTACTGAATATATGCCTTCAAAGTCATTACTGCCGTAAGCATTACTTGCTGTGATGGTGAATACATAAGGCGTTTCGCTGATTTCCAAAGAATTACCCTCTGGAACACTAATTTGTCCTGTTGCTTCATTGATAGTAAAAGCTGTTGTTTCTGGAGTTACGGATTTTATGGCAAATTTTAGTTCTTCTTTTGCCCCTGCAATAGTAGGTATTACTGATTTATTTTCAGTACCGGTTTCAAAAAGATCAGGTAAAGCTTCAGTTTCTATATAAAATAAATCGCGTGGTTTAGAAACAACTTTAAAGGTTACAGCATTGTTATACATGTGTTCACCAGCCTTAGTGGTAAGTTTTAAGTTTAATGTATAACTTTCTCCTGCAACTAATTTATCTTTTTCACTTTCGCGAATAATAATCTTTCCTTTAGTGTTGGGATCGAAAGTAAAGTAGGACAGATATGGCTTTGTTTCGTCTTGTGCAATGGCATATCCTGTGATACTGACATGTTTGTCAGCTTCTGTACTTACTTGTGCACTGGCTTCTGCCCAGTTTTCTTCATCTTGGTTCACCAATACTTCTGCCGGTTCTACAGTTACTCCTTCGGGTACAGCCAGCAACATGTTTACCTGAACAGCATCTTTAAAATCAAAGAACTTGCCGTTAGAATAGCAGCCTACACTGATACTATACATTCCTGATGTCATGCCATCAGTATTCTGAATTGTAATTTCACCTGTTTCTGCATTTATCACAAAGTTGTCGTTGTTGCTGAAAGTTTCTTCATTAAGTGTAACCTTTGTGATTGTAAAATCATAAGGTGCACTACCTTTATAAGTAGGCGCCTGTAATGTATAGGACATACCGGGACCTATATCCGTTACTCCTAAGTAATGGAGAATAAATCCTGTAGAGTCTGTGGTCTCTGTTTTATCGCAAGAGACACAAAACACAGTTAATGCAGCTACTATAAAGAAACGTAGCATGCTGAATGTGCTTAGCAATTTAGATTTCATATTCTGAAAATTATTGATTTGTTATAAAGTGTATGATAAAGTCTTGGTTTCTCCTGCTACTGTTACGTTCACGGAAATACTGTTATTGGTGCATTCACCGAATGTTACTGAAATTTCTTTCTCCTCTGTATATTTTTCTATAGGAAGAATAACGGTGGCAAATCGGGCTGTTTTATTATCCGCTTTATTCATATCTATAGAGTAAGCAATGCGTTCTTTATAACCATCATTTGCAGAACTTGAGAATGAAAAACGTCCCTCTTTTTCCTGGCAGGTTATAGAATTATTATCTTCGGCAAATGTACGGATGACAATATTGTTGTTATCAGCGAAAGAAGTATGTGCTCCTTTTTGTTCGGCATCTAAAACTACATTATCTTTATTCTCGCATAAATTGAAGTTCAAATGTAGATCCCCTGTTGCTTCACCGATACCTTCGTCTACTAATACGAAGTATGATTTATCCACGTAGAATACAGTACGACGATGCTTTAAGTTGTCGTAACCTTGATTTTCGAATACCAATACATCCGCATCTGCTTTTAAAAGTTTGCCTGCTGCGTATTTGAAATCCGAGGCATATCTGTTTCCTTCAGTAACTTTTCCTAGAGTCAGCGTGTTATGGTTTTCACTGTTGCGGAACCATAAACGTGCTTTTCCTGAATCGGTATTAGTGTTGTATTCGTAACTATATACACCGGAGTCAGGGAAGAAATTACGCTTGTTGATGTATAATTCAAATGTTCCGTTATCGGGTTGGTTGTGGCTCCACCGTTCCAAGTCGGTAGATATATCATTGCTCTTGTTATTACTGAAAATCATCACAGTAGATGAAGACTCCCAACCGTTGCGCATCACATAATAACCGGCGTCTCCAAATACTTTTATGTCGTTTCCGGGTGTTTTTCCCTGGGCATTTCCACCGTTGACGGCTGTTGCCATATACTTAAACTCTTCACTATCTGGAAATAGTTCTGTGTACTTTATGAAGTTTTTGGATATTGTGGAACGACTCCAGTTTGATTTCCAAGAATCATTAAAACCGGGTACAATATAATCGGAACCTTTTTCAAAATAATTGGGATAGGTGAAATGGATTAAGACTTCTGCTGCGCTACGGAGATATTCATTGAATTCAGGGTCTAACTTGCTTGTCAGTTTATTAGCCTGAATCAATCTGATTGTTTCGTAAAAATCAGCTACAGCGGAAATATGGTAATGAAGTGACATTTCTTTATGCCAGCCATCAGCCATGAATTGATTCTTTACTTCTGCATTTGCGATGCTGCATCCTTTATCCAACCAAGTTTGAGCATTCTTCAATTCCGGCATCAGCACACCGGCAGCAATCAATGCTTGTCCTTGTGTAACTAAAATGTTACCGCTTTCTGCATAAGGGTATTTTACAAGAAAATCTGCCTGTTCGGCAAATGAAGTCAAGAATGTAGTGAGCCATTCGGGCGTAAAATTGTCGGAGTGTTTGAAGTATTCCAACAGTTGTACCTGATCGATAAGACGGGTTGCTACTTGGAGTTGCCACCATGAAGTGGTATTAGGCCCTTCTGCCGGTTGTGGATTTTGAGTAATCCAATCGCTGTAGACCTCTATCCAGGATTTGATATATTTTTCATCACCACTTACACGATAAACTTTGGCTTGTGGGATGAACCATTGATGACGATGTAATTGCTTCAGATATTCTTCACCAACACTCGCATTTTTGTTCCAATCAATACTGCCGGCTTTACCCAAAGAGTAGGGCTTTTTATCGCTGCCTTCATAGAAGCCTTTAACAAAAAAGCGATATTCTAATGCGAAGTCTGCGATATTTTGGTCACCATCATTGAAGTTGTTACTTGCATTTCCTTTGTTGAGAGTGATGTTGACTAATGACGACGCCGGGTTTTCTGCATTGGCTCTCATGCGGTAATACTCCAAGAGTGTACTTGCCGCAAGATAATCCTCACCTGCTTCATGATATTGCTTTACTTTTTCCAAGCCGGGATAGTCGAGGTTGAGTTGGTCAAAAACAGCAGTGTTCAATACTGCGTTTTCTTTGTTCTCAGGAGTCAGTTCCGGACTGATGTTTCCGCCTGTGGCGAATTCTTCTTCGTCGTCAACACATCCGGAAAGTGCAAACATTGCGAACAAACAGATAAAAAGAGTGTTCTTCATACTTAAGTTGTTTTTTATTAGTAAAAGTTTCAATTTTCCTTGCCGCAAATATATTACATTGATTTCTAAGAGCTAATCTCTCTTGTTTATGCTTTCTTTGAAATCTGAATTTTATTATTAAATTTGTTGAATGAAATATCGTATTTGTTTAAAAAGCCTGCATGAGGTATTCTGAGAGGGGTGTTCGGATGAATAGGAACTATCCTTTCTTATGTGCATTCTATCAGTATCTTATCAGAAAAAATGTTAGCCTGTACCTCCTTCACCCTTCACAACTCTTTATTCATGCGGTATAGCGGGTGAAGCCCGGTTGTAGAGCTTCATTGGCAATGCTACACAGTTGCATCTAAAACTCCACACCTTACCACCCGAAAGTGCAGGCATTTGTTAGGCAAACCTCAGGGATTTTATCTGTTATAGCGCGGCATTTCACTCGCAAAGACGCGGTGTTTCGGACGCTAACATGCGGTGTTTTGAAAAGCAAAATTGCCTTGCGGGATAAGGCCTATCCTTTTACTTTTTTAATGTACTCCGTCGGCAAACAGCCTATGTACTTCTTAAAGCAAGTTGCAAAATAAGAAGATGAATTAAATCCCACCATGCTGCTGACTTCGGTTACCGTATAACGTCCGCTTTTCAGCAGTTCGGTAGCCCTTTTGAACCGTACTTTACGGATAAAGTCGATGGCTGACTCTCCGGTGATTGCTTTCAGTTTCAAATGCAGGTTGGAGCGACTCATATTCATCTTTTGTGCAAATTCATCGGTAGAGAACTCAAAATTATCAATGTTTTCTTCTACGATGCTTACGGCGCGTTTCAGCAACTCTTCATCCATGGCATTGAAAGTAATCTTCTCCGGTTCCACTTCCAAGGATTTGGCGTACTTCTCGAGCATGTGGCGGCGGGTACGCATCATGTTCTGTATCTTGGAAGTGAGGACGGCAATGGAGAAAGGCTTGGAGATATAATCATCCGCACCTACTTGCAGGCCTTCCAACTGGTCTTTTATGTCGGTTTTGGCAGACAGGATGATAACCGGAATGTGGCAGGTACGAATATTCTGTTTGATATTCTTACATAGCTTGATACCGTCCATTACAGGCATCATGACATCGGTAATAATAATGTCCGCCTCATGGTTCTTCAGTTTTTCCAATGCTTCTTCACCGTTTCCGGCTTCCAGTATGTTGAACAATGCAGCCAAACCGCTGCTGAGATAATGGCGAATCTCCTGATTGTCTTCCACAATAAGGATGGTTCCGCGTTTCTTGTCGCCCGTCTCTATGGCTTCATTCTCCATTTTCTCCGTATCGATGAAATACATTTCTTTGGAGTTGGTGGAGTACACCTGCTCTTCTTCCTTGGAAGTGTTGGAGCCTGCCAGCTCGGTGGCCTTATAAACAGCCAGGTCTTGCGGCAGATAGACGGAGAATGTACTTCCCTTGCCCTCTTCGCTCTCCAGTTCGATGCGTCCGTGGTGCAAATCGACCAGACGCTGTACCAGCGACAGTCCGATGCCGCTTCCTATATGCTGGCTTTCTATCTGATAGAAGCGTTCGAACACTTTACCCTGCTTATTGATAGGAATGCCGGCACCGG
>ENA-ORLF01000288-ORLF01000288.1-human-gut-metagenome-genome-assembly--contig:-NODE-288-length-20908-cov-6.11346_pt1 | contig 20908 bp, 17 predicted proteins | sample MGYA00243066_ERZ508822 | MGnify/ENA primary metagenome ERZ508822 (study PRJEB26277, sample SAMN04329791) | human gut metagenome | biome: human-associated habitat | host: Homo sapiens | place: USA... | reverse complement strand
AATCCCCTGGGCGTGGTCATCCTGTCCGCGTTCACGGCCTCCATGGCGGCGGCCTGCGCCGTCATCTTCCAGTTCGGGGAGACGCCCCAGATCGCGCTGGCCACCAGCGTTCTGTTCCTGGTTCCCGGCGTGCAAATGATCAACTCCATCATGGACCTGATGCACGGCCACATCCTGATGGGGATTTCCCGGGGCGTCCATTCCATCATGATGATCACCTGCATCACCATCGGCCTTTCCGCAACCATGCTTATTCTGGGGGTGAACAGCTTATGAATCCGGACTTCTTCTCCTCCATCCTCTGGGACGGCCTGATGGCCGCCATAGCGGCTACGGGCTTTGCCGTCATTTCCAATCCCCCCAAGCGGGCGATCGCCGTCTCCGCCCTGCTCGCGGCCGTCGGCCACGCCTTCCGCTTCTACATGATGCACTCCTGGTCCATCGACATCTCCAGCGCCACCTTCATAGCCGCCTTCACCATAGGCATGCTGGGCGTGCTGACGGCCAAGCTGGTGAAATGCCCCGCGGAAATCTTCGCCTTCCCCTCCCTTCTGCCGATGATTCCCGGCGTGTACGCCTACAAGACCATTCTGGCCCTGATGCAGTTCATGCAGGAAAACCAGGATATGGAAACCATGAACAGGCTGATCGTGGATATCTGCAAAAACGGCATCACCGCCTTCTTCATCATCTTCTCCCTGGTCATCGGCATAGCCATTCCCCTGCTGATGTTCAAGAGGCTGAACTATACCCGCATCATCAGGCCCCGGAATTGAAACACAAACGCGGAGGGTCCCATTTTTCTCTTGCCAGAACTGGTCCGCTGTGATTAACTACGCCCCGCAAAGGCAGCAATGCCCTTTTCCACAGCCCCATAGTGTAATTGGTAACACACCTGATTTTGGTTCAGTATTTCTAGGTTCGAGTCCTGGTGGGGCTGCCAGCTTTAAACAAAATATCCCGTCTCTCCGGAGGCGGGATATTTGTTTTTACACGGTTTTGCATAAGAAGGCTGCATGCCGCCTGCAGACCTTATCCATGGTCATGATGGCGCTTGTGCATCAGGATCGGTAAAATCCTCAACGACCTCGGTTTGGATTGCATTGGCCTCTATCGCGCTGAATCCGTAATAGGCTGGATTATATCCGTTCAGGCAACGTTGCATGATACGGGGAGCGCCGACAGAAGCATAGGCAGACCTGGTTGTAGAATTGTTATACATATCCATGCACATGCCATCCAGGCCATTTGTTTCAAACGTATGTATGCCCCTCACGCTGGCAATCCGCCAGCAGACATTATCATGAATACCAGTCACCATCAGCCACAACGCCCCGCGGTCATCTGTATCCAGACCGCCGTCGCTGCGCTGCTGATACACTATCCCGCCGATGGACAGAGGTATGGACGTGTTGCTGTTCAGCGGCAGCAAGGACCGGGTGGTCTTGACCAGGTATTTGTTTAATTCGCGCAACCCATAAATTTCCCTGACCCTGACCCAGTATCCCATGGCGGCACTATCCCGGGTATCGGTGATGGTAATATCCAGCAACTCTCCAAATTCAACGCTGCGCGTGACGGGGACGAAGGTGTAATCATCCACGGCCCTGTCCAGCCTTGTCGATGTGGTCAACAGCCCGAGTGCGACACTTATTTTCACCTGCGCATTCGCCATAGAAAATCTCAGAGGTAAAAAAACACCTCCGAACTTGCAGTAATTGGCCCGCCCTACAAGAGTCTGGTCAATGGCGATACGAGCCGTGGACGATGTACTTTTTGGAGTTATTATCTGCAGGAAGTGCCCTGGTACCCGTTCATTTATGGTGGCGGTCCCGGTGACGGAACTGGAGGAAACAGTCAGGTAAGCCTGCACATTGTACACATCCGCCACGGCTGCCAGCCCCGCCGCATGCATGCGATTGACTGCACTGGTATTTTTTTCCGCGCCTGCAGCCAACGGAATCTCCATTCCCCCCTCGGCATTGATGGCTGCCTCATGAGTCTGGGGTTTTGTCCATGTGTTTTCCTCCTCCTTTTGGCCATATCTGGCGTCATTCTCCTGAGCGTTAAGCACATCGTTGCCGGAAGGGGAGTTCTTCTGATTCAACTTGAACAGTCTGGCCGTCCCGCTGGAAGCACCCAGCCGCACTTCCAATTCATCGGAACCATTTCCCTCAAAGCGGAAGGCGTTCATGCCCGTGTTCCGGAAGACGCCTACCCCCGTCTGAATGTACATCTGGAAATAATCTGCGCTGTAAACATTCATTCTGAAACAGGTAGCTTCCCCGGCCACATCCAGGGCTCCACCCAAATTCAAGGATTCGGAAACACTGAGATTCCCATTCATGGCCACGTCGGCCCGGAATGTTCCGCTCTGAACCGTCAGATTGCCGGAAAGGGACATATTGCCGGCTGCATCCGTAACCGGAGCCTTGTTCCATTTTTCCTTCTCTTGCTCTGTGACGTGGACTGTTGTATTCTCTACATGCTCAGTAAAATCATTCTGAGCGGTCATAAGAATTCCGTTAATGGTAGTGATTTTATTCATCATGGTTTTTATTGGTTAAGAAGTGTCATGCCGTCTTCATCTTGGCGGAGCATTCCGGTTAAATTATAAAGCAGGAACCTTCACGGCGCCGAGGATATTCCCCATGCCCTCTTCATCCGGTTCCGGCTGTCCGGATTTTAATGGATTCTCCCTCCAGCGGTTTATGGCTTGCATTACTTCGACGGAATCCTGCCCCTCTTTCCGGAAAATATCATCCAGTCTGTTGCGTTGAAACCGCCACGGCCGACGCCGGCCAATAAGGCGCCGGAACATGGAATGAACAATCAGACACGGTATTGACGGTTTGTTTTTTTCACGGAAAGGCTGCGTTCCCGATGAAAAAAAAGGCATCTGCGATTGAAATCTGCATTTTTCGACGGACTTCTTCCCTGGTTCGTCTTATACTGGAAACATGAAACATCTTCTCTACATACTGGCCGGTGTCCTGTGGTGCGCAGTCTTTCCGTCCGGGGCCGCGGATAAATACAGCATTATTCCGGAACCGGAGCGCACGGAACTGAAGCCGCAGACCACCAAAACGCTCAAGCTTCTTTCCGACAAGGCCGAAGCTTCCCTGGGCAAGGACGCCTACCGGCTGTCCGTCACTCCGCAGGGCGCGCACCTGGCTTCCGGCGGACGTGAAGGCAGGCTGTACGGACAGGCCACCCTCCGCCAGCTTCAGGACCAGCTCGCCGCACAGCCGGAGGGCATCCCCTGCGGCGTCATCAAGGACAAGCCGCGCTACCCCTGGCGCGGGCTGATGGTGGACCCGGCGCGCCATTTCATTCCGCTGGCGGACCTGAAAAAGTTCGCGGACCTGATGGCCTACTACAAATTCAACAAGCTTCAGCTCCACCTGACGGACGACCAGGGCTGGCGGCTGCCCGTTCCCGGCTATCCCAGACTGAAAAGCGTGGCCTCCAAAAGGGCGGAAAGCTTTGGTAACGGCACGCCCCACGAAGGCATGTACACCCGGGAGGAATTGAAAGAACTGGTGGCCTACTGTGCGGAATGCGGCATCGAAGTGATTCCGGAAATCGACCTTCCGGGCCACAACCAGGCCCTGGCCGCGGCCTATCCTGAATTCTTCTGCTTCCCGGACCCCGGCACGAAAGTGCGCACCACCGGAGGCGTCAGCCTGCACCTGGTCTGCCCCCACAAGCCGGAAATCTGGAAATTCTATGCCGCCGTTTTTGATGTCCTCAAGGACATCTTCCCGTCCAAAATCGTCCATCTGGGCGGTGACGAGGCTCCTCTGGAAAAAACCTGGGAAAAATGCCCCCTCAGCGTCAAGTACCGCCAGAAAAAGGGCATGAAGGATGTTCACGAGGAACTGAAGGAATTTGAAGGGAAAATGGCCTCCATGCTCGCCGCGCGCGGCAAACGCCCCCAACTCTGGTATGAAAAGCCGTGGGCGGAAGCCGGAATCTACCGCAAGGGGGACACCGTCTTCACGTGGCGCATGGGGCTGACGCCCTCCACCATCACGGAAACCAAAAAACAGGGGCTTCCCCTCATCATCGCCGCCGGGGAACACTGCTACCTGGACTACCCGCAAATCCCAGGCCAGGACAACCGCGGCTGGATGCCCACCACCACGCTGGAACAAAGCTACAAGCTGGACCCCGCCTACGGCAGGCCGGAAAAGGAAACGGACCACATCATCGGCGTGCAGGCCACCATGTGGGCGGAACAGCTCCCCACGCTGAACCACCTCCTTTACCGCACTTATCCGCGGGCCATGGCCATTGCGGAAGCGGGATGGTCACCGATGGACGTCCGCTCCTGGGACAACTTCCGGCGCAAGGTGGCGGATCATCGCGCTTTCGTCCTCAAACGCTTCAACTACGATCTGGAACGCACGAAGGAAAACGAGCCTCCTTTCAAATAAACACTCCGTATCCCTTTCTCATGAGCAGCATCAAAATAGTACGCCCCCACCGCCCCTCCGTGGAAGAACTCGTCCAGGGGGTCATCTCCGGAAACAGGGCCCTGCTGGGCAGGGCCATCACCCTGATAGAAAGCAACGCCGCCAGGGACCAGGAAGCCTCCCGGGAACTCATCTCCAAACTCCTTCCCCACTCCGGCAATGCCGTCCGTATCGGCATCACGGGCGTTCCGGGAGCGGGCAAATCCTCCTTCATCGAGGCCTTCGGCACCTACCTGTGCAGAAAAGGCTTCAAAGTGGCCGTCCTCGCCATCGACCCCTCCTCCTCCGTCTCCAGAGGCTCCATCATGGGGGACAAAACCCGTATGGAAGAACTCTCCGGGGAGGAAAACGCCTTCATCCGCCCTTCCCCGTCCGGAGGCTCCCTGGGCGGCGTGGCGCGGAAAACGCGTGAAACCATGATCGCGTGCGAAGCCGCGGGCTTCGACGTCATCCTCATTGAAACCGTCGGCGTGGGCCAGTCGGAAACCACAGTGCGCTCCATGGTGGACATCTTCATGCTCCTGCTCATCACGGGGGCTGGGGACGACCTGCAGGGCATCAAGCGCGGCATCATGGAACTGGCGGACATCCTCGTCGTCACGAAGGACGACGGCGACAACCGCCAGCGCGCCGCCGCCCACTGCCAGGAATTGAAAATGGTGCTCCACTACTTGCAAAGCCCCACGCCCGGCTGGACGCCCTCCGTCCTCACCTGCTCTTCCCTGGAAGGGCGCGGGCTGGACACCATTGAAGAAACGCTCTTCCGCTTCCGGGACAGCATGAAGGAATCCGGCTTCTGGTACAACCGCCGGCGGAACCAGTCCCTCTCATGGGTGCAGGCGCTGGTGCACGAGGCGCTCCTCACCTCCTTTGAACAGCACCCCGCCGTGGCGGAACGCATGCCCATTCTGGAAAACATGGTGGCGGCAGACAAAATGGACCCCGTCTCCGCCGCCCACGACCTGCTGAGCCACTTCACCTATCCTCTGCCCGGACATTGAAGAAATCCGACAGAACCCTGGCGTACACCTCCTTCTTGAAATCCGGCAGCCATTCCAGCCTGAACTCCCGCGGGTCTATCCACCGGAAGGCGCAGAACTCCCGGTAATCCAGCGTGGGTTCCGGAGCATCCGCATGCAGGCGGCACAGGAAATACTCCTGCTCCTGCCCCACGAAAGGCTGATCCCTCTTCTTCCGGACGTAATCCAGCACTTCCGGCGGATAATCATAACGATACCCGCCGCGGGACTCTTCAATGGAATACTGGGAAGGCAGAAAACCGACCTCCTCGCAGACCTCCCGGTGCACGGCCTCCAGGGCCGTCTCTCCCGGATCAATTCCCCCCTGGGGGAACTGCCAGGCTCCGGGTTCCCTGGAACGCTCGCAAATCAACAGCTTTCCGTCCTGCCGGACCATCAGCCCCGCCACATTGGGACGATACAATCTTTCCATGCCCTCCGTCCTAGCACAGCATCTCCGGCATTTCCAGACATGTTCCTGTAATAAAGATACTGTTATGAGGCATGAAACGTGAAAAAATCTCCGGACTCCCATCAATTCCCGCCTCCCAACGGGAAAATGCGGCCTTGTAAAAAATTGTTCAGGATGCAAGGAAACGGCAACGGAAAACAGGCTGAACAACACTACGGAAATCCGGAGCGACGGAAAAAACGGTAAAAAAGGACTACTGGTTATGCCCCATCTCTTGGAGGAAAAGAACCGACCTCAAAAAATTTCCGTCCTTTAATCTCGCAACGAATGATCTGATGAATTGGGAGAATATAGAGGATAAACATGAACAGCGCGTCCAGCAATGAAACACGGGAAACGGCTCGTGGAAGAAAAAGGAATGGGAAAAATGGAGGAAAGCAACAGCAGGAAAAAATCATGCACGCTTCTCATACTAATCACGCTTCACCTGCCATTCCTGGAAAAACATGAAATAACTATCTTATTCCCTCTTTTCCGCCATGTTCGGTTCCTCAACCGGCTACATCATCTGTAATCAGGCAATCGGAAACCGGCAGAGCATCCAAAAGAAAAATGGCATGCCCTCCTGCACAGCATGAGGTGAAACAATGTGCCGGGGGCCTTTCCCAATGCGGACGAAGAAAGTGCCCCTACCCCTTCACACTGTTCCTGGGCTTTAAAAATCGGCCGATCAGGTACTTCCGTACGGGTATATCATACCATCTCAAGCAGACATAGGCCAAGACAATGCTCCCGGCGACCACACCCAGCGCAACGGGAAACGACTCCCAAAAGGTAAGCTCCTCATTCTTGACCCAGGCATAATACAGGTAAATGAACGGATAATGGACCATGTACAGGGGGTAGGAAATGTCTCCCAGGAAATTGCAGATACGCGTCGTGTACTTGTCGGTCGTCTTGCCGGAGGCCCCAAGATAGACGAGAAGAGGGAAAAACAGGGCGAAACAGACCGTATCGTACAAACCGTTCATCCATAAATTCTCTGCCCCGCCCAGACGCGGCACGGACAGAAGAACGACGATCGACAGGCTGCATATCCAAAAAGCACCCTTCACCCGGGCGGGTTTGAACATGCGGAAAAGGAGCAATCCTGCGGAAAAGGAAAACATCAGCCGCAGGAATCCCGCGGTAAACTCTGTCCCGGTGAGGGAAAATCCGGCACAAATATCACCGTAAGGCCCCAGAATGGCAAATGCGGCCAGGCCGCAGCCGGCGGCAAAAACCAGCAACGCAAGGGCTCTGGTGGAAAACTTGTGGATGAACAAGGCATAAAGAACGTTTCCGATATACTCGAAAAACAAGGACCAGCTGGGACCATTCAAAGGATACATCTCCCCCAGCCCCCGGACTTCCGTTCCCGGCGTGGCCGGAATCAACAACGCGTTGATGAACGTGGCGATAAACAGAGCCAGGACAGTCACCGTGGACACATCCCAAACGGAACATCCTTGAAAATAAAACATGATCCCCCCGATAACGGCCCCCATCACCACCATCGGATGCAGGCGTATCACCCGGCGCTTGATGAACTCCTTGATACCCATCTTCCCCCAGCGGTCGTCATAAGCATACCCGATCACGAACCCGGACAGGATAAAGAAAAAATCGACCGCCAGATAACCATGGTTGATATTCTGATCCAGATGGCTGGTCGCATAAGCCTCAAAAATATGGAACCATACCACTATGATGGCCGCAACCCCACGCAACCCGTCGAGAATATGATAATGCGGTTTTGTGTTGGGAAGCGTAGCCGTAGAGAGTTGTGTTTCTGACATAATAAATTCGGGTAGAGATATTTCTTAGTTTTTAAAAGGCCGTGCGTTTATAAATGGAATCCTGCTAGGATGATATATAATATTTTAATGATAGTCATTCACTTAATTGACTGTTTCGAAAATATTTGAAAAAATATTAAAAACATGCAATTCAGTTTCTCAACGTTATGATGTGTACGCCAAACTTTTCAGATTTTTTCTTAGATCATTGTCCTATTCTGAAAACATTCAGAATAGAATAATAATTGTTTAGGATATTGGATGCAATGCGAATAAAGCTACAGAAAAAAGTTTGGGCGTATTCAGAGCAATAATTCAGATAAAACGACCAAATTTGATCAGTTATGAAAAATGAACCGAAAAAAGAATAGAAAGGTATTTGGCGAACATTTTTTTCACGATAAATTCCTTAACATGAAAGATAATAATTGCTTTTTTTCAGAAAAAAATTAGAATTGAAATCTAAAAATTCTTGTAATAAAAGGATTTTAGAGTTATACAAAAGGGACATTAAAAACAATTTTCTACATGAAAATTATACGTAACACTAAGCCAATTTCAGATTTATATAATGGTATGAAATCTGGAGATATTATTATTAATAAAGAATATCAAAGATCACCTGGGTTATGGCCAAACAATTCACGTTCATATTTTATAGATACCATATTAAATGAATATCCTTTTCCAAAAATTGTTTTATGGCAAAAAATTGATATCTATTCCCAGAAAACAACTTCCGAAATAATTGATGGTCAGCAACGATTAACAACAATCAGAGATTATATTAATAATAAATTTAAATTATCATATGTAAGTAAAAAATATAGTAATAAATTTTTTGATGATTTAGATGATAAAACAAAAGAAATGCTGCTTACATATGAAGTCTCTTTAGATATAATTACGTCTGGATCAAACGAAGAAATTTTAGAAATATTTAAACGAATTAATTCATATACACTACCTCTTAATAATCAAGAACAAAGATTTGCAACATACCAAGGCGAATTCAAATGGTTTATTAATGAACTAACTGAAAGGATAACCCCTTTCTTAAGTAAAACAAAAGTTTTAGGGGATAGAGATATTTCTAGAATGCTAGATGATGATTTACTAACAGAGTGTTGTCAGCAATATTTAAAAGGAATTGTAGCCCGTTCTACAAAAAAACTTGACTTATTGTACAAAGAGAATGATATATTTTTTCCAGAAAAAGACATTTTGTTTCAAATAATTATGGGAACTTTTGATTTTTTAAAAGATAATTTTTATAATATTTTTGAATATTATTATGTAAAACCTTATAACTTTTATTCGTTAATGGGAGCATTAATTTACAATAAATATGGATTTTTATCAAATTTTCCTGTTGATTCCTATATTGAAAAAAAAGGAGTTTTTTGCGAAAATCCAGAATATGTCGCCGATCAATTACTCCAAATGTTTACTGAAATTAACGATAAAAATGAAAATGGTAAATACTCTGTTATGGTAAAAGCTTGTGCATCTAGTACACATTCTGTAAAAAGTAGACGAACGCGTTTTGTTGAATTATTAAAACTAATTCAATTATCATGATTAATCTTAGAAAACAAAGATTAAATATTTTATATAATTTAGCAACCACGGAAATAGTATCTAATGGATTAGAAAAAAAAGAAAAAATAATTATAATATCAGGAGTATTGAATTATTTATGGAGCCAATGGTGCTTTTTCTGGAGATCTTACTGGATTGTTATCTTAAAAGAAGGAATAGATTTAGAAGGGAAATACTACAAAAACAGATATTTAAAATTATCTAATAATGAAGACGCAAAGAACTTTGTTTGTAGAATAGTAAAATCTAAGAAATCAAATTCAGGTTCATACAAATTCTATGAAGAACCTACATGGGGTTCCCCCGAATGTATTGAAAAAATAGCATATGATTTAATAAAAAAATTTTCTAGATTTGTAGATATTAATAAAATACAATATTTATCGTCATTATTAGGACAATACAAAAATCATATCAGCAATTTTCAAAAAATTAGAAACACCTTTATTCATATGACTCCGATAAGCATGAAAAATTTAAAGCAAGAAGTTACTTCTATAATTATTTTTGGAAAAGATCAACAACTTGTCGATATTTTATTTGCTCATGAAGTCAATAGATCTGAAGAATATTTTGATACATTAAAAAACTCTTTTCGAGGAATGTTATTGCATTTATAGATTTTCTCCATTTTTTTCACACTCCTGTAAATAACACAACTATAATATCCTTATATAATCATATTACATAAAAATAGCAACGAATAGAAAAAGATTCGAATCCTCCCTGATGATTAAGAATAATGACCGAGAATAACCGACGGAATAGAGCAATTATAGCTTTTTCAAGTGGGGCTATACTAGAGCGTATTAAGCATTTCGGAGAATTTTCCTTCCCTCTCCCGCCTAGCTGATATTAAATAGTGGCATGAAACGGTTTTTCTTTTCTATGCTGGCACTTTGCGTTTGTGCCGCTGCTCCTCTTTCAGCTCAGTCCAGGACGGGGGCTCCCGTTCAGTCCACGGACGATTACAACCAGAGCCAGTTCTGGATCGGCAATTTTCCGGAGGGGCAGTATGTGGTGCATCTCAGCCGCATTGTGGCCGTGGCCCAGCACAGGTATATTCTGGACAATGCCTGCATGGTGCATGAAGTGACCCTCATCACCATGGGGAATACGCCCACCAAGTTTTATTACCTGGAAACGCTGGGACAGGGTTCCGGCATCAACGCCATCAAGAATGTGACCGAGCGGGCGAAGGAACTCGGTTCCGGCGCCGTCAACCGGGCAACCGGAGGGGGCATCGACCCGGATACGACCGTCGTCAAGGCGTATCCGAATACGAATACGGTCGAGTTCCGCGTGGCTACGCTGGAACAGCTCAACAAGATGTACGCCTCCCTCCTGAAAGCGTGGCAGGACGGAAAGGGGAGGACTTTCAAGCCGTAAAGGTGGAAAGAAAGACTGAATACTAAAGATTAAAGACTAAAGTTGTTGAGGTCCAGGGACGGAATGTCGGGGCATTCGTTTTTTGGTCTTTGATCTTTTGTCTTTCGTATTTGAGGCCTCGATCTCAAATATATTTCCGCTCTATCATGTGAGCCTTCAAGGGGTCCGCGGCGAAGAGGTGGGTGAGGCCGATGGCCAGGGCATCCGCGGCATCGGATTCCGGCGTTTCCCGGAGTTCCAGCAGGGCGCGCACCATGAAGGCGACTTGCGCCTTTTGCGCCCCGCCCCGCCCCACGACGGAGAGTTTGACGCTTTTGGGGGAGTATTCCATGATGCGCAGTCCGGCTTCCGCCGCGGCAATGACCACGGCCGCCTTGGCCGCCCCCATCGTGATGGCGGTCTGGTGGGACTGGACGTAGATGATGCGTTCCACCGCCATTTCATCCGGCTCCCATTTGTCAATGAGGTTGCCCAGATGCTGCTTGATGGCGAGCAGACAGCCGGACTGGGACACGGTCCGGGGAATGGACAGCGTGCCGTAGTCCAGGGCATGTGCCCGGCGGTGGTCGCCTTCCACCACGGCGTATCCCGTATTGCGGATGGCTGGGTCTATGGCAAGAATACGCATGGGACAGGGTTTCTTCCCCGCCGTTCCTTGTGATTCCTAGCGCCTGCGGCGCTTGGGAGCCGCGTGCTTGGGCTTGCGGACGGAGCGCACGGGCTCGTCTTCCAGAAGGGCGGAGTAAGTGTAGTTGAAGCCTTCCAGCTTTTTGCGGGCAATGGGCTTGCCGATGAAGTTTTCCACGGCGGTGGCGAAGTCCACCTCATCCGCCGTCATGATCGTGAAGGCGTCCCCCGTGGCTTCGGCACGGCCCGTACGGCCAATGCGGTGCACGTAGTCTTCCGCGTTTTCCGGAACGCGGTAGTTGATGACGTGGGTGACCCCGCTGATGTCGATGCCGCGCGCGGCCACGTCCGTAGCTACCAGAATGTCGTATTTGCCGGCCTTGAATCCCTTGAGCGCCTCCATGCGTTCCTTCTGAGGAATGTCGGAGTGCATGACGGCCACTTCGCCGCGGTAGCCGTGCTGCTTGAGCATGCCGCACACGGCGTCCGCCTCCTTGCGGGTGCGGGTAAAGATCATGACGGAGTGGAAGTCCGTTCCCTTGAGCAGGGCCAGCAGCAGTTCGTCGCGCTGGTCCAGGGCCACCGGATAGATGGCGTGGTTGATGGTGGCGGCCACTTCCCGGCGGGCGATGGTCACTTCCGCGGGATCCGTCAGGCACCATTTGGCAAATCCGGCGATGACCGGAGGCATGGTGGCGGAGAAGAAGAGGGTCTGCCTGCCCTCCCACGGGCACAGATTGACAATTTTACGGACGATGGGCAGGAAGCCCATGTCCAGCATGCGGTCCACTTCATCCAGTACCAGCGCCTTGATTTCCCCGAAGCGCATGGTGCCGCGGTAGAAGTGGTCCACCAGGCGTCCGGGCGTGGCGACGACGATGTCCGCCCCCTTGTTCAGTTCTTCCGTCTGCTTGCCGTAGCCCAGGCCGCCGTACAGCAGGGCCACCTTCAGCCCGGTGAATTCGCCGTATTCGGCAAAGGCTTCCGCCACCTGGTCCGCCAGTTCGCGGGTGGGTTCCAGCACCAGTATCTGGGGCTTGCCCATCGGCTGTATTTTGGTCAGCAGCGGCAGGGCGAAGGCCGCGGTCTTGCCTGTTCCCGTCTGGGACGCTCCGATCAGGTCCCTGCCCTCCAGGATGATGGGGATGGCCTGCTCCTGAATGGGGGTGGGATGTTCATAACCGCATTTTTCCACCGCCTTCAAGACGGGTTCCGATAGGCCTAATTCTGAAAATAACATTGATTTTGTATGTTTGATAAACGCAAGACTCCCAACGCGGCGCCGGACGGCGAGGCAGGCGGGGTCAGGAAATAAACGGATTGGTCAGCAATTCGTTTTTCACGGTGGTGTACGGTCCGTGGCCCGGGAAGATCATGGTGGTGGCCGGCTGGTTGAGCACTTTTGTTTCTATGCCCTGCTTCAGCAGGCGCAGATTGCCTCCGGGAAGGTCCGTCCTGCCGATGGAACCGGCAAAGATGACGTCCCCGGTGAACATGATCCCCTCGTCCGGAAGATCGTACATGATGCTGTCCGGAGAATGGCCGGGCACCTGGTGCAGGTGCCAGAGCAAACCGCCCCAGTTGGCCGTATGGATGTCGGACGTGAGCACCTCATCCACTACAAAGGGCTGGACGTTGAGGGGGAGCCCCCACGCGTCGCGGGCCATTTTTTCAAGTGTCAGGTTCTCATTGTACGGCTGGCCGGCATGAATGCGGCAGTCGAAGATCTGGCGCATCCGGCAGGCATCCTCCACATGGTCAAAGTGCTGGTGGGTGATCAGCAGGTCCGTGATGATGATGTCGGGTTTTTTGGAGTAAATCCAGTCCGCGAATCCGGAGGGAGCGTCCACCGCCACATAAGTGTTATCCTTTGTCTTGAAAAGATAACCATTACAGGAAGCTACTCCGCCCGTATAAACACGAATCCGATCCATGGGGAGGGATTGTAATGGAATCGGCGGGGATATCCAGTACAAAGACAGGGCATGCAACCCGCTTTATGTCATTTTTGTAAAGCCGCCCTGCATCAGGCTCCACGGAATGACGCACCCGGCTTCCATGGGCACCACCTTCTGCCCGTATCCTTCATAAGCGTCCGGCACCAGCATTTCCCGCCTTTCCAGGCGCACCGTCTTGGCGGGCGGCGTGAGTCCGTACAGCGCGCACGCATGGCCGGAAACAAATCCCTGCAGGCGGTCCAGCGCATCGTGTTCTTCAAACAGGGCGGCCAGGCGCGGCAGGGCGATGGGCGCGGTAAACACGCCGGCGGCGCAGCCGCAGGCTTCCTTGGCATGGACGGGATGGGGCGCGGAGTCACTGCCGAACATGAGGCGGGGATGGCCGGACAGGGCGGCTTTCAGCAGCGCTTCCCGGTCTTCCGGCCTTTTCGCGATGGGCTTGCAGAACAGGTGGGGGCGCAGCATGCCGCCCGCCACGTCGTCCAGCGTGATGAGGAGATGCTGAAGGGTGACGGTGGCCGCCAGATTTTCAAATTCGTCCAGCAGCCGGACGGCAGCGGCCGTGGTGATATGCTCCATGCAAATGGTCAGCCGGGGGAATTGTTCCGCAAGGTTCCGGTAGATGTCCAGGAATTCCGCTTCCCGGTCCATCACGAATCCGTGGGTTTCACCGTGCACCAGCAGGGGAATGCCCATTTCCTGCATCATGGCCATGGTGGCTTCCGCGTCCTTCATGGCCTTCACGCCGCCTTCGCTGTTCGTGGTGGCCCCCGCCGGATAGAGCTTGATCCCGAAGACCAGGTCCTTGAGCCGCTCCAGCTCCTTTTCCGTGTAGGAGCGGAAAAACGCCGTCATGTAAGGCTTGAATACATCGCCGCCGCAGGCGTCCATAATGTGGCCGCGGTAGGCTTGCACCGCCTCCGCATCCGCCACGGGGGGAACCAGGTTGGGCATGACGACCGCCCCGGCGAAGGAGGCTGAACTCAGGGGGGCGACCAGTTTCAGCATGTCGCCGTCCCTCAAATGAAGATGCATGTCCAACGGAGAGTGCAGTTCCAGAATCATGCGGGCATCATGCCGGAAGGAACTCCCGAAATCAAGCATGGTCCCCCGCCCGCGGGAAAGAAGCGGCAGGAAACGGTATTTCCGCAGAGAAATGCAGGAACGGCCCGGTACCTTTCCTTTCCCATAAAATCAGGAGCAGCTGCCGCAGGAGCATTCCATACCGAACATGCCGGAACGCGGCAGCCGGGCACAAAAAAACCGCCCGGAGGCGGTCGTTTCTGCAAGGCAAGGTGGCGAAGCGGACGGGGCTCGAACCCGCGACCTCCAGCGTGACAGGCTGGCGCTCTAACCGAACTGAGCTACCGCTCCATGACCTTGGCTGCCGTCCCCTGCCTTGCGGCGAGGACGTGAGGTTTATATACGCCCGAAAAGATTCTGACAAGAAAAAAAGTTTATTTTTGCAACCGGAAACGGACGCCGGTGTTTATCATTAAAGACATTTATCGTTTTAACTCTCTATTTATTTCAAAACGATAACAACTTCCCTGCATTATTTATTTTAGTTTGACAACTATTCACACCATTTGACATAACAGCCGCATGATCCAACCTGCCGTAGATATTACCACCTCCGTCCACAAGTTTGAAACCATTCTCTACCAGTTTAAACGGGACAACCTGAATGAAGTGGACGAGAACCACTACCAGAAAATCATGGCGCTCTCCGTCCGCCAGATGAACGCTCTGGGCGCCCTCAACAGGCTGATGACCAACCGCCATGAGGGCATTCCTCTGAAGACGCTGGCCCACCACCTCCGCATGAGCGTCCCCTCCACGTCCCTGCTGGTGGACAGCATGGTGAAGAAGGGCCTGTTTGACCGCAAGGAGAACCCGCGCGACAGGCGTTCCCTCTGCATCCGCCTTTCCGAGGAGGGAGAATCCAGATTCCAAATGCTTTACAACGGCATGAAAAAGCGTCTGGATTCCCTGTTCGGCATCCTTTCCGAGCAGGACCAGGAAAATTTCTGCCGCATTGTGGACACCCTTTACAACCACGTCTATACCAAGTAATACCATATGAACATACATACTCATGAACGGAAGATTCCGCTCCGCCTGCTGGCCGGTTCCGGCCTGCTTTTCAGCCTCATGATGCCGGGCTACTCCCAGGGAATGCCGGGGGCCCCCGCCAAACCCAGCACCGTACTCGTCCAGAAGGCCAGCACGATCGACAGCGCGGTAAACAAAAAGTACATAGGCCAGGTGGAATCCATCGACCGCGTCACCGTGCAGCCCCGCGTTTCCGGCAACATTGTGGCCACCAGGTTCCGGGAAGGGAACGTGGTCAAACAGGGCGACCTCCTTTTTGAAATAGAAGACACGCGCTACAAGGCTACCGTGGAGGAGGCGGAAGCCAAGAAGGCGCAACTGGAAGCCAAGCTTCTCTATGCCAAAAACAGCTTTGAACGCTACAACAAGCTGCTCGCCTCCAAATCCGTCTCCATGGACACGGTGGAAAACGCCAAGAGCACCATGCACGCGCTGGAAGCGGAAATACAGTCCGCGGACGCCTCCATCATCGTGGCGAAGGATGACCTGAATTATACCAGAATCACGGCCCCCATCACGGGCCGCACCGGGAGGGTCACCTTTTCCACGGGCAACTACATCACCCCCACTTCCGGCTCCCTGGTGACCATCACGGGCATTGAAGAGGTGTATGTAAAGTTTCCCATCAGCGAACGCGACTTCCTTTCCCTGTTCGGCACCCAGGACAACATGAAGAAGGAGGCCATCGTCACCCTGACCCTGGCCAACGGCAAGGCCTACACCCATCCGGGCAAGGTGTTCATGACAGACAACACCGTCCAGACCACCACGGACACGCTGAACGTCTGGGCCAAATTCCCCAACCAGGAGGACGTGCTGACGCCCGGCGGCGTAGTGACCGTCAACCTTTCCAAGAAGAATGTGGACCGCTTCCCCGCCGTGAACATCTCCTCCGTCATGCATGACGCCTACAAGAGCTATGTTTACGTCGTGAACGACCAGGGCGTAGTGGAACGCCGGGACGTCACGCTGGGCAACACGGTCAACAACGAGCAGTGCTTCAGCTCCGGCGTCAAGGAAGGGGAAGTCATCGTCATCGACGGCATGCACAAGGTGCGTCCAGGCGCCAAGGTGAACCCCGTATATTCCACTCAAAACTGATGTTTCCATGATTGCGGACCTGTTTATCAAACGTCCCAAATTCGCCATCGTCATCGCCATCCTGATGGTGCTGGCCGGGCTGCTTTGCCTGGAAAAGCTGCCCGTGGCGGAATATCCGGAAATCGCCCCCACCAGCATCAACGTGCAGGCCACCTATACGGGGGCCAGCGCCCAGGTGGTGATGGAGACCCTGGCCTCCCCCATTGAGGAAGAACTCAACGGCCTGGAAAACCTGATCTACTTCTCCTCCAAGTCGGACAACACCGGCGGCTATTCCCTGTCCCTGACGTTCAAGAGCGGCACGGACTCGGACATCAACATGGTGAACGTCCAGAACGCGCTCAAGCGGGTGGAATACAAGCTGCCCAAGGAAGTGACGGACCAGGGCATCAAGATCAGGAAGCGTTCCTCGGACATCCTGGGCTTCTTCGCCTTCCGCTCCACCAACATGAGTTCCCTGGAGCTGAACAACTTCGTCAAATCCAGGGTGAAGGACGAGATCGCCCGCGTGCCGGGCATTTCCGCCATCAACCTGATGCCGGAAAAAAACTACAGCATGCGCATCTGGCTGGACGCCCTGCGCATGTCCGCCCTGAACATCACGCCGGATGACGTCTCCAACGCCATCAAGGCGCAGAACGTCCAGGCCGCCGCCGGTTCTATCGGTTCCGAAGGGGAAAACAACTTCATCCAGTACAAGGTGAACGTCACCGGCCGCCTGAAGACGGTGGAGGAATTCAGCAAGATCATCGTCCGCACGGGCCAGGACGGCCACGTCACCCGCCTGGACGACATCGCCAGAATCGAACTGGGCGCGGAAACCTACTCGGGCAGCAGCCGCAACAACGGGGAAGACTCCGTGAACATGGCCGTATACCGCCTGGACGACGCCAATGCCATGGAAGCCATGACCGGGGTGAAGGACGCCCTGCAGGAGCTTTCCAAGCGCTTCCCCCCCGGCGTCTCCTATGAGGTGAGCTACGACCCCACGCAGTACATTTCCGCCACCATGGCGGAAATCGTGGAAACGCTCATCATCGCCCTCATCCTGGTGGTGGGCATTACCTACATCTTCCTGCAGGACTGGCGCGCCACTCTCATTCCGGCCCTGGCCATTCCCGTCTCCCTGATCGGCACCTTCGCCATCCTGTACCCGCTGGGCTTTTCCATCAACGTGCTGACCATGTTCGGCCTGATCCTGGTGATCGGCTCCCTGGTGGACGACGGCATCATCGTGGTGGAAAATACCATGCGCATTCTGGAAACGGAGGACCTGACTCCGGAAGAGGCCACCAAGAAGAGCATGCACCAGATCACGGGGGCCATCATCGCCACCACGCTGGTGACAGTAGCCATTTACGTTCCCATCGCCTTCTTCGGCGGCATGGTGGGCAACATCTACATGCAATTCTCCGTAACCATGTGCGTGGCGCTCTGCCTTTCCGCCGTGAACTCCCTGACGCTCAGCCCCGCCCTGTGCGTGCTGCTGCTGAAGAACAGGAAGGAGAAGAAGCAGAAAAGGTTCAGCCTCTTCCGGCCCTTCAACGCCTCCCTGGAATGGGCGCGCCGGAGCTACATCAAGTGCGCCGGCGTCATGGTGCGCCGCGCGTGGCTCACCCTGATTCTTCTGGCCGCGGTCTTCGCCGCCAACTGGAAGCTGTTTGAAACCGTTCCCAAATCCTTCCTGCCCAAGGAAGACAAGGGCACCGTCTTCTGCGACATCCAGCTTGCCCCAGGCGCCACCCTGGGCCGAACGGAACAGGCCCTGCGCAGTGCGGAACAAAAGCTCATGGGCATTCCCGGGGTGCGCCAGGTTTCCTCCACCTCCGGCTTCAGCTTCATGGGCGGCAACGGGGAAAACCTGGGCATGTGCATCGCCCAGCTTGATTCCTGGAACGACCGCAAGACTCCGGAACTCTCCGTGGATTCCATCATCCATCAGGCCTCCAACCTGTGCGACGAGATTCCCGCGGCCAAGGCCACCGTCTTCAGCCCTCCGGCCATCATGGGCCTGGGCCTGACCGGGGGCGTCTCCTTCATGCTCCAGGCCACCGGGGATGAAACACCCAAGGATCTGGAACGCGAGCTGGAAAAACTGATCGACCAGATTGAAAAACTCCCGGGAGCGCTGTTCCCGCGCAGTTCCTATGAGGCGAACACGCCCCAGCTCTTCCTGAACATCGACCGTGAAAAGGCGCAGAGCATGCACGTGCCCGTCAACCGCATTTTCACCACGCTTCAGAGCAAGCTGGCCTCCATGTACATCAATGACTTCAACCTCATCGGCTACACGTTCAAGGTGAAAATGCAGTCCGCCCCGGAGGACCGCACCACCATTAACGACATCATGAACACCTACATCCAGAACGACCAGGGCCAAATGGTGCCGCTCAGCTCCGTGGCCACCCTGTCGTACATGGTGGGTCCCCGCCAGATCGCGCGGTTCAACCAGCTCATGTCCGCGGAAGTGACCGTGCAGACCAGGCCGGGAACCAGCAGCGGCGACCTGATGAACCAGATCGAGGCCATCCCGCTGCCGGAAAACTACTCCATCACCTGGACGGACATGAGCTACCAGGAACGCCAGAACGACGGCAAGATCGTCCTGCTGATGGGCATGGCCCTGCTCTTCGGCTACCTGTTCCTGGTGGCCCAGTATGAAAGCTGGACGGTCCCCATTTCCGTAATCGTCTCCGTATCCGTGGCTCTTCTGGGCGCCCTGCTCGGCCTGCTGATCTGCAGCACGCCCCTGAGCATTTACGCCCAGCTCGGCTTGGTCATGCTCGTGGGACTGGCCGGGAAGAACGCCATCCTGATGGTGGAATTCTCCAAGGCGGAGCGCGAACACGGCATTCCCATCCAGCAGGCGGCCCTGGAAGGCGCCGGGCAGCGCTTCCGCGCCGTGATGATGCCGGCCATCTCCTGCATCATCGGGGTGTTCCCGATGGTGATCGCCTCCGGGGCGGGAGCGGAAAGCCGCAAGGCCATCGGCATCACCACCTTTTACGGGATGATCCTGGCCACCATCGTGGGCATCCTGTTCATTCCGGCCCTGTACTCCATGTTCCAGCGCTACCGGGAATGGGTGAAGAGCCTGTTCTCCGGGAAGGCCGGTTGATGGAGCCTCCGGGAACTTCCCATCCGGACGGAGCGGCTTGCCCGCTCCGTCCTTTTTCTTTTCCGGCACTTGTGAATTCCATTCCTTTTCTGAAAAATAAATAAAATCTGAAAATCAGCACGTAACGCAGAAAAAACGGCCAGGGGTTTTCCTAATTTCCGAAACACCATGCTGGTCTTTTCATCTTGCATTCTGGTCTGCTCCAACTAGGATATCCTGTACTATGAAACGGACTCCCATCCTCACTCTCATCCTGGCATCGGCTGCCCTCCACGCCCAGGCAGTCCCGGCCCCCATGGAAGTGACCGCCCAGGAGCCCGCGAAAATCTGGACGCAGGGCTACGGAGTCGGCAACGGCAGGCTGGGAGCCCTCTCCTACGGAGAATTCTCCAGGGAAATTCTCGTCCTCAATGAAGAAAGCATCTTTGCCAAATCAGACATCGTCCCCAGGGAGGGCGCGGCGGAAGGCCTGAAAGAAGTCAGGGAACTGTGCGCCAGCGGAGATTATAAAAAGGCTGACGAAACCTTCCGCAGGAAAGTCCAGTCGAACAAATCATCCTCCGGCAGTTACCAGCAGGGCGGCCTGCTGGACGTCCAGTGGCAGGGCCTCCCCCCTTCCACATCTTTCTCCAGAAAGCTGGACATGAAACACGGGAAAGCCCAAATGGACGTCCATTTTGCGGACGGGGCGCTGAAGACGGAACTCGTCGCCGCCCCGTCCACCGACTGCATCGCCTACCGCATGACCTGCTCCCTCCCCAAGGGTTGCTCCCTCACCCTCTCCCTGCGCCATCCGGACAAAAAATCCGTCATCACTCCGGCCAGGGACGGATGGACTCTCCAGGGACAGGGCCACAACGGAGGCACCCGGTTTGAAAACGCCGTCAGGGCGCAGGTCATCGACGGACACGCTTCCATGGACAACGGCGTTCTCAAAATAGACAACTGCAAGGAACTGCTTGTCCTCTCCTCCACGAAAACCGACTACAACAGCCGGAAACCGGACAGTCCGCTGAAAAACGACCTGGGAGTCCTCAACCGGAACATTCTGGACGCCGCTTCCAGGGCAGGATGGAAAAAGCTGGAACAGGAAACGGCCAAATACTTTTCGGAACGCATGATGCGCTGCCAGGTGGACATTGGAGACACGCCCGCCGGAATTGCCCAAAAAACGACCCCCGAACGCATTGAGCTGGTCAGGCAGGGGGGCAAGGACCCGGATCTGCTTGAACAGTTCTTTCAGTACCGCCG
>ENA-ORLF01000245-ORLF01000245.1-human-gut-metagenome-genome-assembly--contig:-NODE-245-length-23048-cov-6.6809_pt1 | contig 23048 bp, 18 predicted proteins | sample MGYA00243066_ERZ508822 | MGnify/ENA primary metagenome ERZ508822 (study PRJEB26277, sample SAMN04329791) | human gut metagenome | biome: human-associated habitat | host: Homo sapiens | place: USA... | reverse complement strand
AGCACCAGTTCCGGCTGATAGAATGCGCCGACGAGGTTCTTCCCCTGCGGCAAATCGACTGCGACCTTCCCGCCGACAGAGGAATCAACCTGCGCCAGCAGCGTCGTCGGCAGCTGCACAAAATGCACGCCGCGCAAGTACGTCGCCGCCGCCAGCCCCGCCAAATCGCCAATCACCCCGCCGCCCAGCGCAACAATGGCATCCTTGCGCGTCAGATGATGTTCGCAGAGGAAGGCATACAGCGTTTCCAGCGATTTCAGGCACTTCGTCTGCTCGCCGTGCGGCAGGACGATGCTGCACACGCGCAGACCGACCTTTTCCATCGACGACACGACTTCTTCCATATACAGCGGCGCAACATGGTCATCGCTGACAACCGCGACCGCAATGTCGCCGAGGTTCTCGCGAATCATTTCGCCCGTTTTCGCCAGCAGGCCGCGTTCGATATGAATCGGATAGCTTCTTTCGCCCAGCGGTACGGTAATGGTCTGCATGAAAATCGCCTTCCTTATCATCTTAAAGCATCCATCATATCATCGAATATGATTCCCTGATTATTCCACCCGAATCATATTTTCCACCGTGCAGACCTCCGGGTCAAACTTCGCCAATGCCGCCCGAATCGCCTGTTCATTCGCCTCGTGCGTAATGATAATCAGCGGCACGCGGCTTCCCGCCAGCTCCGCCTTCTGCATCATCGTTGCAATCGACACCTGCTCGCTCGACAGCCACGTCGCAATCTTCGCCAGCGAACCCGGCTCGTCCTGAATCGACAAACGCAGGAAATACCGCGTTTTCCAGTCGTTCGTGAACACCAGCGACGCATCCGCATTTGCGCTGTTCACAAACGTCGGATGCACATGCACATCCACCGTCGCGGCATGGAGAATGTCGCCCACCACCGCGCTCGCCGTCGGCAAATCACCCGCGCCGCGACCCTGCAGCATCATTTCCTTGCAAGCGTGGCCGTGCAGATAGACGGCATTGAAGCTGCCGTTGACCTGCGATAGCGGATGGTCGTTCGCAATCAGCGTCGGATGCACGCGAACCTCGATGGTGTTCCCGCTGCGCTTGGCAATTGCCAGCAGTTTCAGCACATAGCCCATCTCTCGCGCATAGGCAATATCCACCGCCGTAATTTTCGTGATGCCTTCACGATAGACCTTGCTGAACGGTACGCGCGCGTGGAAGGCAAGGCTCGCCATAATAGAGAGCTTATAGGCCGCGTCCAGTCCCTCGACATCGGCGGATGGGTTCGGTTCAGCCAGCCCCAGCTGCTGTGCATCGTGCAGCACGGCTTCGTAGTCCTCGCCGTTTTCGTACATACGGGAAAGGATGTAGTTCGTCGTGCCGTTGATGATGCCCATCAGAGAATCAATGCGGTTCGCTTGCAGGGGCTGCATGAGGGTGTTGATAATCGGAATCGCGCCGCAGACGCTCGCTTCGTAGTACAGACCGACGTGGTTGCGCTGTGCAGCGGCTTGCAGGCGGTGCCAATTCAGGGCAATGGCGACTTTGTTCGCCGTGACAACGGTCTTGCCGTTTTCCAGCGCGCGGAGCATGTAGTCCGTCGCAGGTTGTTCGCCGCCCATGAATTCGACAACGATGCTGATTTCCGGGTCGCTCACCACATCGTCCGCGTTCGTTGTCAGCAGTTCATGCGGCACACCGCAGGCGCGGGTTTTGTTCACATCGCGCACCAGCACCCGCTTGATGCGGATGGAGAGACTGTCGCGGTGAGCAATCTCGCGGGAAAAGCCTGTCAGCAGCGACCACACGCCCCCGCCAACATTGCCGCAGCCCAGAAATCCGATTACAACTTCCTTCATTTTGTCTGCTTCCTCCTGCTTTTATATGCCTTCTTTTCTCGCTTAATCAGCCCTTGTTCCGCTCGTAGATAAGCCGCAGCCCCTTCAGCGTCAACAGCCCATCCAGCTTGTCAATGACCTTGCTTTCCTCGGCAATCATCACCGCCATGCCGCCCGTCGCGACGACGGTGGCTTCCTGCCCCAATTCCTGCTTGATTTTGCGGACGATGTTCTTCACCAAGCCGACGTACCCGTAATACATGCCGGATTGCAGGTTCGTCAGCGTCGTCCGCCCGATGACGTGCTCTGGCTTCGTCAGTTCAAAGCGCGGCAGTTTTGCCGTCCCGGTGACAAGGGCTTCGCTGGCGAGCTTCACGCCGGGGCAGATGCATCCGCCAAGGAACACGCCGCCCTCTCCGACCACGCCGAACGTCGTTGCCGTACCGAAATCGATGAAAATCGTCGGCGCGCCGTACTCCTCATACGCCGCCACTGCGTTCGCGATTCGGTCGCTGCCCAGTTCGCGCGGGTTCTCGTAGCGGATGTTGATGCCCGTTTTGATGCCCGGAACCACGAACAGCGGCGTCTGCCCGAAGTAGTTCTGGCACATGTGTTCAATGGTAAAATTGATAGTCGGCACGACGGAGGAAATCATGATACCCTCGACTTCTTCCGGGCGAACGCCGACATGCTGAAAGAGGTTCACCAGCACGATGCCGTATTCGTCGGACGACTTCTGGATGTTCGTGGACATCCGCCAGTAATAGCGCATTTCCTTGCCGTCAAAGAGGGCAGTTTTGATGTTGGTATTGCCAATGTCGAGGGTGAGGATCATCCTCTATACCTCCTTATAGAATCGCTGATGGCCGACGTTTCAGCCATCAGCGGGAATCGTTCACTTGCCGTACAGACCAGCTCAATCGCGCGCGGGGGCAAAACTCCCCTTGTTACGCCGTCTTCTTGTGCATTGCCTTGCGCAGCGCCAGTACGATCGGGGGTGTAATCAGCGCCGCAGCAACGGCTTCCAGCGGGCCAGCGCCGCCAGCGGTTGCGCCAATCGCCGTCAGCACCGCCGTATTGTCAATGCCGCAGATCATGTAGAAGATCAACATCAAGCCGAGATACAAAATTGTGTTCGTCAGGCTGCCGCAGGCCGCCGCAACCGCCAGCCCCGTCTTTTCCAGCTTATGCGCCATTGCCTTGTGGACGAAGTGAATCACCACCGGCACCATCAAACGCGGCAGGAAGGTCATCACAATCACCATCGGCAGCGACGCCCCCATCAGCGTGCCGACCAGCGTAGATGGACGAAGCAGCGCCGACACAAAGCTTGTTGCACCGAAGGTCAAGCCCAGCAGCACGCCGTATTTCAGCCCCATGAACAGCGTCCCGACCGCAACCGGAATCACCAGCAGCGTCACGTTGCAAAATCCCAGCGGAATCAGCCCCAGCGGTGTCTGTCCCATCAGGAAAATCAACGCCATCAGCAGCGCCAGCGTCACGAGATTGACCAGATTGCCATTGCGAGTGTTCATTTTTTCCTCCGTTCGAGTCTCTTTTCGAGTACCCTACGATGATTATTTCCGCACCAGCTGCATTTTCGTCTGATACTTTCGCTCTCAGCGGCATCATTGGCGCGGATGCTCTCATTATACCGAAAAAAACGCCGCTTGTAAAGGTTGAAACAGTATTTGAACAGCGCATTATTGCAAGCTATTTATATGAAAGCAGTTCACCCTGCGCAGGTTTCCTTCTCCATACGCTCTGGATTGCTTTTTTCGCCGGATTCTGATATGATACAGACAAATTCGCAGGAGAAGCCGCGCTGCTTTTCCCGTCTGGAGGCAAGGAACATGAAGTTGTTGATTTTAGGCGGCAGCGGGTTTGTCAGCGGACGGCTGGCGCAGATAGCGACAGCGCAGGGGCACGAGGTCTGGTGCGTTACACGCGGCAATCGCCCAATTCCCGAAGACGTTCACGCGCTGACGTGCAGACGCGCGCGACCCTGCTCCCCTTCGCGCCGCGCTGGCCAGCGTTCAGCTGCAATGGGACGCCGCGCTGGACTGCATCTGCCGCGATGCGCCCTCCGCATCGGTCGATTTGTCGGTACTGCCCGCCTTCACGAATCGCCTGCTGGTGATTTCCACTGATTCCGTGTACCACCCCGCCTACAAGCGCGTTCCGCAGGACGAAATCGGCGTTTATCTGCACGACGGCGGCTACGGGAGCAGCAAGCGGCAGATGGAGGAGGTTTTTCTGGACGCAGCGGCGCATTCGGAATCACCTTTCGCGTGGACAATTTTCCGTCCGGGGCATATTTTCGGCGCGGGTTCACAGGTCGGCTGTTTCCCGGAGCATTCCCGGCAGCCGGATTTGATTGCCCGCATGAAGCGTGGCGAACCGCTGCGGCTTGTTGGCGGCGGCAAATTCCTGATTCACCCCATCTATGTGGATGACCTGTGCCGCGTCCTGCTGGAAAGCATCCCCGTCTCCACAGCCTTCAACGAGATTTTCTGCATCGGCGGACCGGATATTGTTTCCAACGCTTCCTATTACATTTTGCTCGGAGAAATTTTGAACGTTCCCGTGACTATTGAAGAAATTCCGTTAGCCGGCTATCTGGAAGCGCATCCCCAATTCAGCGGGCATTTGTGCCATCGCGCGTATTCGCTGGAAAAGCTGCGCCGCACGGGGATTGCTTTGCCCGGCACCCCCCTGCGCGCAGGGCTGCAGAAGCAGGTCGAATGGCTCCTTTCTCTTGCGCGGTAAAGCCCCGAATCGGCGAATGTCTCTTGCGGTTCTTCACGGAAAATTGGGGAAGCAAACAAAGGCTTAGGCGAAGCACCAAAAAGCTGCACGCGGAAGGAGCATGAAAGCGCGACCAACTCAATCGCGAAAAGGGGTCAAGGGGGGACTTCGTCCCTTTTCGTCTGCCCCTTGCAGGGTCAAGGGACAGCGTCCCTTGTGGGGTTTGGGGCAACGCCCCAACAGTTCCACGGGCGACCAGTATGCCAAACGCGCTCAACAAAGGTGCAGGCAGCGAAGCGTCCCTGCCCCTAACTTTGCGCGTCCGCAGACGCGCCCCCAATCTGCTCTTCCCTCAAGAGTCCGTGAAGAACCTCTTTTTCGGCATTCGCCGATTCGTTTCAGGCATAAGAAAAAGAGCCGATCTTTCAATCAGCTCTTTGCGAGGTGCCATCCAGATTTGAACTGGAGAATGAAGGTTTTGCAGACCTTTGCCTTACCACTTGGCTATGGCACCATAATAAGAAATGGAGCGGTAGACGGGGCTCGGACCCGCGACCTCCACCTTGGCAAGGTGGCGCTCTACCAACTGAGCTACTACCGCATAATATGTGTGCCTTGGGGCGGAATCGAACCACCGACACGCAGATTTTCAGTCTGCTGCTCTACCGACTGAGCTACCAAGGCGAAAGATGGCGACCCGGAAGGGGCTCGAACCCTCGACCTCCAACGTGACAGGCTGGCGCTCTAACCAACTGAGCTACCGGGCCACTTGAATGATGGTGGGAACAACAGGGCTCGAACCTGTGACCCTCTGCTTGTAAGGCAGATGCTCTCCCAGCTGAGCTATGCTCCCAAGTCCTGTACTGCTCCCGATGCACAGAGCCTTTCGCCAGCTCAGTGACCTTTGCACCACAGCCAAGTGGTGTCTGCGCGAGGTTCTTCGGTCGAACCGCGGCGACATGGATTATTATATCATCCTTTGGCGGCGCTGTCAAGAGGGAAAATGCAAAAAATTTGGGTTTTTCGCAAGCGAAACGCCGCCTCCGCAGTCAAAATGTAAATTCCGCCGTTTTTCGTGGACTTTCGCGCGTGGGTATGGTATGATAGGAAGTGCAAACCTGAAGGAGGTTGTTACAATGAAGCGAATCATTGCGCTGCTTCTTGCCGCGCTGCTGATGGTCTCCTGTGCGCTGGCAGATGTGGCCCTGCGCGGCTACGACGCCAAATCCGGCTATGTCTATGTCACGCTGGGGCAGTGCCCGCAGGATGCGGACGGCGGCGTCGAGCCGATTATCTGGCGCGTGCTGAGCGTTGAGGACGGCAGAGCGTATCTGCTGAGCGAATATGTGCTGGAGGCGCGCCCCATCCACAGCGATTATCAGGAGTACGCCAACAAGCCCACCAACAAGAAGAAGCCCGGCTTCAACGGTGACTTCACCCAAACCGAAATGAGCCGCTACCTCTGCGGTGATTTCGCCCAGAACTGCTTCACGGACGACGAGCGTGCCATGCTGACCCCGGATGACACGTTCGGGTTGTTTTTCCTCGCCAGCGATGCGGATTTGAAGAACAAGGCGTACGGCTTCACCAGCAATGAAAGCCGCAAGGCGTGGGGCACGCCCTACGCGCTGGCGAACGGGCTATTCAAGTACGGCAGCCAGCGCGGCGGTCACTCCCCCTACTGGACGCGCTCCCAGTCCTCCTCCGACGCCCGCCACGCACGGTGCATCAAGTCCAAGGGCGAATTGGGGCGCATCAACGTCATCACGCTGGACGAGGGAATGCGGCCTGCGTGCTATCTGTCTTTGAGCGCGAGCGAGATTTCCGGCGGCACGGGCACGCTGGATGATCCCTACACTTTCACCCTTATCCCGCCGACGGTGATGGAGGATTAACATGCGGAAGATAACCTGCCTGCTGCTGTTTCTCTGTCTTCTCCCCTCTTTCGCGCTGGCGGACAAGACCATCACCCTCACCTTCACCGGCGACATCACCCTTGGCGGCGAGGATTACCTGCGCACCGCCGAGGACAGCTTCTTTGCCGTCTATGACCGCGAAGGCGCGGGGTACTTTCTCAAAAACTTCGCGGATTTCTTTGCCGAGGATGACCTGACCGTCGTCAATTTGGAGGGCGTGCTGACCGACAACAACGCCCTTTACCCGCGTGACAAGGGCAAAGGCGACGATGGCTACTGGTTCCGTGGGCCGACGGAGTACGCCAAGGTGCTTTCCGCTGCGAGCGTGGAAGTCGCGTCGCTGGCAAACAACCATGCGTTTGACTACGGCGCACAGGGCTTCCGCGATACAATTGCCGCCGTCGAAGCAGAAGGTCTCGGCTGGTTTGGCACATACAACAAGAACCGCGACCCCAAAACGGAAAAGTTCTACTTCTACACCAAGGACGGCGTGACCATCTGCCTGATGAGCCTGCTCTGGGACGACTACAACCCGCAAGACCCCAATGGCAACGGCGCGTATCTCCGCCAGCAGATTACGGAAATCAAGCAGTCCGGTCAGGCGGACGCGGTCATTGCCATCCTCCACGGCGGGCAGGAGTACGGCCGCCACCGCACTAAACCGCAGACCATCTTCACCAAAATGGCGATTTCCGCCGGGGCGGATCTGGTCATCTGCCACCACGCGCACGTCGTCATGGGCATGGATGTCATCAACAACCGCAGCGCGTTCTACTCGCTGGGTAATTTCTGCTTTGGCGGCAACCGCAAGGCGTATCAGGAGAACAAGAACCGCACCCCCGCCGTGCAGGACGCCGCGCCCGCGCTGATGCTCCGCGCCGCGCTGACGTTTGATGATGACGGCACTTACAAGGGGCAGCAAATCACCCTCTATCCCGTACAGACCACCGGCATTGACCGCGCGGCGGGCGAAACCGTGCAGGTGAACAACTATCAGCCGAAGTTCATCACCGGGCCTTTGGCGGCGCATGTGCTGCACCTGATGCAGATTGACATGAACTACGATGCCAGCAAAACGCCGAAGTACAGCAATGCCGAGTCCATCAACAAGACGCTTCGGGCGCTGGTGATGGCGCGGGAAGAGGAACTGGCGGCGATGGCCTCCTCCGAGGGCATGGAGGCGATGACGCTCCCGTTCCTGCCGGCGGAAGCGGAATAAAGCCGCTCAACCCGCGGTAGAGTTCCGTGAAATCGCGATTTCGGGCATATCTACCGCTGGTTCGTGTGCAAAGCCTCTTTTCCGTGATAGAATGACAGCCAGAAGGGAGATGCTTCCACATGAATCAGGAGAAAATCGGGAAGTTCATTGCATCCTGCCGAAAAGAGCAGGGTTTCACCCAAACTGTTCTTGCAGAAAAGTTAGGTATCACAGACCGCGCCAGCTGCATACGCCTTAGCGCATGCTTATCTGGAAATAGGATAAAGGCAACAGGGTGTCAAGCGCTTTTGCTTGACACCCTGGATTTTTTGTAATGCTTTTCACCCGTTCGCCTGCGGCGGTCACTTCATGATCATCTCTTTGTCAGACGGCAGCGGTTTCAGCGGCGCGGACGGCAGCGTCTGATACCAGTATGCGCAGGAAGTATAGTCGTCGTACCGCGGTCCAGTCCATCCCATGTTGTCCAGCGTCATGCGAAATCCGGTTTCAAAGTGGATTGGGTCGGCGATGTGGAAGCGGTATAGCAGAAATCTCTGCTGGCCGTTGTAAAATGCACGGTTATCACCGTAAATGGCGTACATTCCGCTGTAGAGGCCGCTGTAAGTCTGATAGGATTTAATCTGCACATCATTTCCAAAGCCGTAGGAGCCGCAGAAATAATCCTCTGTGCCTGTATAGTGAATGGAAGGATATTTATCATCGTCTATGTACATTCTGGCTTCGCCTTCCACCCAGCAGGTGTTGTTTCCGTTCATTCCGGTGGCCAGGGTCACGCCCACGAACTGACCTTTTCCCTGAATGCCATCGATAATGGTGTAGGAACGCCCCTTCTGAACGGGATGCTCCTGACGGTAGGAAGCGTGGAAATATCCGATCTCGTCAGGCACCTCACAGTGACAGCCGGTGATGATATAATACAGGCTCTGATCCTTTTCGCCACGGTTTTCCATAGTGATTCGGCAGTGCTTTTTGAAAGGCATCTCCCAGTAGCAGTTCAGTCCCCGTCCGGGAGCCACCAGGATTTGTGCGGAGTTGAGCACCGCATATTTTCCATCCCTGTCCACAAAATTCTCATCGTATGCGGTTCCGAAAAATGCGGAAATGGGCGCTTCCACGGAAGGATATTCGCAGTTGTCCCAGTACATGCGAATCACGAAGCTGTGTCCAACGTAGCCGGTAAACCAAATGCTCTGGATCATTCCGGGACCGTCGGTGTCCACCAGCGTCACCGTCTCCCCTGCGCGAATCGCCACGGTCGGACTGAGCTTGGTGCAGTCTCCTCCTTTGGAACCGCCCGCTCTGGCTCCTGTGGGATTTTCTGCGGAGAAAGCGAAGGTCTTTGCATTGCTGATCATGCAATACGGTTTCATAGGTCTTGCCTCCCTTGTTTTAACGTATCCTTACTATTCATTTTGTGGTTCTTGACAGAACGACATTCGTTGCTGTCAGCGTTCCATCTGTCACAAAAGGATACGGAACTTCTTTCCCGTTTCCAGTCTGTTCAATCACTGTGACAATATTATAGCATCTGTATAGTGATTGCGCAAGTCCCTGAAAAACGAACATAAAAAAAACACCTGATGCCATGCTTTACTGTTCTCTTGCATGTGCTTGACGCCGCTTCACTGCTGCGCGAAACGGCGTCTTTGACAGTCTGAATTGTACATCTGACAAGGGATATCATAGTTCCTTGCAAAATGCAGTCATGATAAAGAAATCGCCCGATGCGTGCGGAGCATTTCCCGCGCATCGGGCGATTCTTCTATAATGGCAGCACCGCGCAACTCGGCGGCGCGTCGGGCGGTGTTGCCTAATACGATTTCCAGATGAAAATTCGCGGCGCAAGCAGATGGCACAGTTGAATCTGGAAATAGTATAAATACCGTTATTCTTCCGGCAGCGGCGCAATCAGTTCGCGGTCGCACTTGCGGTAGAGCAGCAGGCAAATCGTCAGCGAGACGATTTCCGCAATCGGGAACGCCCACCAGATGGCGTTCGGGCCGATAAGGGACAGCGCCCACGTCGCGGGCAGCAGCACAATCAGCTGGCGGCACAGGCTCATAATCAGGCTGTATGTTCCGCGGCCGACCGCCTGGAAAACCGTGCTGAGCGTAATGCCCGCCGCCGCAATCAGGAAGTGCGAGCAGATAATCCGCAGGGCGACGCAGCCTTCCGCCGTCAGCGCCTTGTCCGCCGAGGAGTCGAACGGCATCATCAGCAGGTTCGGCACAGCAAGGAACAGCAGCGCGCCGACCGCCATAATCACCAGCGCATACACCAGACACACGCGGACGCACTCGTAGACGCGCTTTTTCTTCTGCGCGCCGAAGTTGTAGCCCACAATCGGTACCATGCCGTTGCACAGCCCGAACACCGGCATAAAGACAAACGACTGGAGCTTGAAATATACGCCCAGAACGTTCACATAAATGTCGCCAAAGCCTGCCAGAATCATGTTCATCAGCGTTGTGCAGACGGAGGAAATCGCCTGCATGATGGTGGACGGAATGCCGACGACGAGGATATTCTGCACCGTCTTCCAGTCGAAACGGAAGCCCTCATGCGTCAGGCGCAGTTCCCGGTTTTTCCACTGATTCAGGACGAAACCGACGGTGCAGCTCACAACCTGACCAATAACCGTCGCAATCGCCGCGCCGGCGATACCCATTTGGCAGCTGAAAATCAGAATCGGGTCAAGGATGATGTTCGTCACTGCGCCGGACAGCTGGGTAATCATCGACAGCGTTGTGTTGCCCGTCGCCTGCATCATGCGTTCAAAGCAAATGGACATGAACTGCCCCAAGCTGAGCGTGCAGACGATGCGCAGGTACAGTGTGCCCATTTCCAGCACTTCCGCCTTCGGGTTCGTCATGCCAATATACATGCGGGCGAAGAACAGCCCGACGATAACGAACAGCAGCCAGCCGACAACCTCAATCAGGATGCCGTGGCGGGCGGCATCGCGCGCATCATGCGGGCGCTTTTCGCCAAGCCGGCGTGAAATCAAGCTGTTGATGCCCGTACCCATGCCGGTGGAAACGGCAATCATCAGCATCTGCATCGGCATAGCGAGGTTGACGGCCGTCAGCGCATCAGGCGAATACTGCCCGACGAAAATCCCATCGACGATATTATACAGTGCCTGCACCAGCATCGACACCATAATCGGCACGGACACCGTCGGCACGAGCTTGCGCATCTCCATCGTGCCCAGCATCCGGCTGCGTTCCGTGTTCTGCTGTTCCTGTTTTTCTGACATGTTGCTTTCCTTTCCGTATTCATACTATTTCCGGATGAAAAGGCGCAAGCAAATGGCGCAGGTGAATCCAGAAATAGTATCAGTCCCCTATGAAGCCGAGAGGAAAATGCCCCTCAGCCAAAGGTCTATTGTAGCAAAATTCGCCCTGTCCGTCAAGGGAAAATCCGCATTTTCCACCGCTTTTGCAAAAAAGAAAATTCCCTTTGCCCCCATCGTGATTTCGTGTTATAATCGCTGATGAAAGCAGTTGTTTTTCCGCTTGAAGGGAGGAATCCGCATGAGCGTCAAAATGCCCAAACCCGTCAGCAAAACAGAACTCTCGCGCCTATACACACGGCTTGCCATCGACACCCATCATCGACTTGACAACAGCACCGCAGAAGGGCAAGCGCGTCTTGGCCTCCTCCACCGTTTCTTTGATGCCTGTGCCAATCTTTATGGGACGATGACACTCTGGCACGCATGGGAGCTTTTTCAGCATGTTGAGCCGGAATTGACTGCCAAGAAAAAGATTCTCCGCAAGGATTTCTTTTCCTTTGCGGAAATTGTGCGCGTTGAAAAGCATGCCTATGCCATCATGCTGCTGCCTGACCTGTACGAAGAGGAGACGTCCATCAGCATTCAGGATGCCGAGCTGGTTCATAGAATGCTGATTTACCCGAACATTTGGGGCTTGAATGAGTATTACAAGCTGCTGAGCTATCAGGACGATAAGCCCTGTGTCGTTCCCGCACGCGATGCGTTCTATGCGTATGCCGACCCGAATTATTTCTGGGAAACGCCAGAAGCGCGTTCTCTCCGTTTCTTTCTGGCAAACCTCCATGTCGCTCCGGACGCCAAAACCACTGCGCCCGACGGCACGCCTCTGTGCGGCAAGGCGTTATCAGAGGTTGTATTCTGGACAAGAGATGACCACTGGGAGTATGACGATTATAAGGCGGCGTGGCGCAAAAAAGCAGTTTCCGAAGAAGCAAACAAGCCATACTTGCAGCGCATCATGGAAAAAATCCAGCGCGGGATTCTGCTGTCGTTTGTCTGCGATCAATTTTCTTACTATGTGGAGTTGCTTGAAGAAGCCGGCATTCAGTTTACCAAGCCGCAGTTTGAAGCATTCGCGAACCGCCTCTGTGAATTGAACAATCACAGCCATCTTTGGTCAAACTGCGGCGGTCAGCCTGTTGAAATGTACGACGGGCTGGACAATGCGGAACTGGATGCGGCGGCGATTATGAAAACCATGCAGCTTGACCCCGATGGTTATTATCGCAATCCAGTCTTATCGCGCATCACGCCGAAGAAAAATGAGGATGGACAGGACTGAACGATCCGGAAACAGTATGCGGTATCGGCGAATTTTCTCCATGACAAACACAGGAAAGTATGTTACAATAGGAACGGTAAACACACCAATTCACTCGACAAAGGAGGTACGCCCCATGCCGCGTACCCTATCCCCTGCTGCACGCATCGAGCGCAGCATCCTCTCCGATTTCCGCAAACCGCTCTGGCGGCCGTTCGTCCGCGGCATCAAGCAGTACAAGATGATTGCTCCCGGCGACCACATCGCTGTGTGCATCTCCGGCGGCAAGGACTCCATGCTGCTGGCGAAAATGATGCAGCTGCTGCAGCGCCACACCGACATTCCCTTCGAGACGGAGTTTCTCGTCATGGATCCCGGCTACAATGCCGAAAACCGCCAGCGTATCATCGACAATGCCGCCCTGATGGAAATCCCCATCCGCATTTTTGACAGCAGCATTTTCGAGACAACGAAAATCGCCGAGCGAAATCCCTGCTACCTCTGCGCCCGGATGCGCCGCGGTTTCCTTTACGACCGTGCGCAGGAAATGGGCTGCAACAAAATCGCACTTGGGCATCACTTCAACGATGTTGTGGAGACGACCGTTATGGGGATGTTCTACGGTGCCCAGCTGCAAGCCATGCTGCCGAAGCTGCACAGCCGCAATTTTCCCGGCATGGAGCTGATTCGCCCAATGTACTGCATCCACGAGGAGGACATCTGCGCCTGGCGCGATTTCAACGCCCTGCACTTTATCGCCTGCGCCTGCCGCCTGACCGAAGAGCGCGACAAAAGCGGCGATGGCATCGGCAACTCGAAGCGCGCGGAAATCAAGCAGCTGCTGAAAACGCTTCGGGAGACGAACCCCGATGTAGAGAAGAACGTGTTCAGCGCGATTCACGCCGTCAGTCTGGACACCATGCCGGGCTGGAAAATCGGCGAAAAGGAATACAGTTTCCTGGATGACTATGACAATTGGGAAGCAACGCACCGTCCGGCGGATAAGTAAACGAATACGGGTCAAGGGATGCACATTCCCCTGACCCGTTTTTTATAATACGACAAATGTGTAAATTTCCGTTTTTGAACAAAAATTCAGCTCCCAAATGAAGCAGATTTTTGCTGCCATCAGGGAGCTGTTTGCTTATTCCGTTTTTTCCGGCACATCCGTCGGCTTCGGCACTTCCGTCGGTTCCGGCACTTCCGTCGGTTCCGGCACTTCCGTCGGTTCCGGCACCTCCGTCGGTTCCGGCACATCCGTCGGTTCCGGCGCTTCCGTTGGCTTCGGTGCTTCCGTCGGCTTCGGCGCTTCCGTCGGCTTCGGGGCTTTCGTCACTGCCGGCGCTTTCGTCGTTTCCGGGGGCTTTGTTGCTTCGGGCGCATCGGTCGCTTCCGCATCGTCGGGCTTGTCCAGCACCAGCGGTTCAAGCCCCAGCAAATCAGAAACCGTCACGAACTCGAATCCCGCGTCGCGCAGCATGGGAATCAGCGTTTTCAGGCACTCATAGTCCACCATCCGCGCGTGATAGAGCAGAATCGAGCCGTTCTGGGTATCGCGGAACGCCTGATAAGGTTCGGTCTGCGCCACATCCCACAGGACGACCTTCTCCACGCCGTGCGCATAGAAAATCGGCAGGAAGTTCTTCTCGGCGTTCATGTAGTGTCCGAACGGCGGGCGCAGCAGCCGCAGCGGATAGTGGTAGCCCAGCACCTCGTCCACGCGCTCCTGCGACAGGCGCACCTGCGCATCCGCACTGGACTCGGAGTATTCCAGCAATTGCGCGTGCTTCCATGTATGGCTGCCGAACTCATCGCCGTGTGCCAGCGCGTCTTCCCACAGTTCACGGTCTTCCGCGCAGAACAGCTTGCCGACGATAAACCACGTCACCGGAAAATCAAGTTCAATGCTCAATTCGTGGATTTTATACACAGCATCCATGTTCCAGCCGTCATCCACCGTGATCGCGATTTTTTTGGATTCGCGGTCGCCGTGGCGGACGACGTAATCCTCCGGAATCGCGGCAAACGCCGTCTGCTGCACCAGCATCAGGCACAGCGCCAGCGACAGCAGACGCATCATGCGTTTCATCAGCAGCCCCTCCTTATTGCGGATCAACGTAGTTCGGTTCCTGCCAGATATACCAGTCCGTCCCGTCGCCGGAGAAGTAGAGCGCCGCGCCCGGCATGTGGTTCTTCACCCAGCCTGCCGTCACCTTCGTGCTGAGGGCGGAGCGGTTGGGGACGAACAGCACCTGCGGCTGTGTCTGCTCCACAAAGCTGTCCGGAATCGTCGCCAACCCGTGATGAGGCGCTTTGAGAATATCGCAGCGGAGTTTTTCGCCATACGTCGCGGCGTACCACTGCATCGTCTCGTTGTCAATATCGCCGGTCAGGAACGCCCGCGAATCCCCGAACTGCACCATGCAGGCGGCACTGCGGTTGTTCTACCCCGTCGGCAGGGGGCAGCGGAAAATCGTCAGCTTTGCGTTGCCCAGCGTCAATTCGTCGCCGTCGCCAATCTGCACATAGGGGATGTTCTTCGTCCCCGTCGCTTTGACCGCCTGCTGATGGTAGCCCTCTTCGTCCACATACGTCGTGGTGTTGGGCGACAGGAACGCATCCACCTGATACAAATCGGAGTACATAAGATAGATGAAGCCGTGCAGGTGGTCATCGTCGCAGTGCGTGTTGAGCAGATACTTCAGTTCCGTGATGCCATATCCATCCAGCGTCGCATACACGCGCTTGCGATAGCGCCCTTCGCCGCCGTCCACCATCATGGCTTCCCCACCGGATTGCAGCACCATCGCGTCTGAGCGGTTCGTGTCAATGCAGGTCAGGCGCAGCGTATCCTTCTCCGCCCAATCCGCAGGCACATTCTTCTCACTCTCCACTCGGTACACCTCCGCCTGCGCCGCGCCCAATCCCAGCGCCGCGCACAGCAGCATCAGCAGCAGTTTCCTTTTCATACGTTTTCCTTTCCACAAGGGAGTTTCTCCCTTGACCCTTCCGCGCGATTCGGTTGGTGACACGTTCATGCTGTGTCCGCGTGTTTATACAGGGTTTCGCTCCTGCGGGAGCGACCAGAGGGCTTTGCGATCGCCCTCTGGACTCCTTCGCATCCCCACTGATGTTTGTTGGTTTTTATCGCAGCTGTTATATAGTTAGTGTGCCTTTCGTTCTCCTAAGCAGCACTGCCATATACTAACATCCGGAGGGCGACGGGCGAAGGGGTCAAGGGGGCGACCGCAGACATTCGTCTGTTTTCATTGCCCCCTTGTCGCCTCCGCAGAGGCGAAATCCCTTTCCTTACTGCGCTTGCACCCACCCGCGGGCGACCGCAATCTCATACACCCCGTCCGCCATGCCTTCCGCCAGCCATTGCTGATACACCGGCGTCACCAGCAGATATTCCTCCGCCGGATTCGATAAATACCCCATCTCCACAAGGAAGCACATCATCTTCGCCCAGTTGTTGCCGACATAGTTGTCGTTCAGCCGCACCATGCCCGTGGAGTTCGCCAGCGTCATCCCGACACGCATTTTCATCGCGTCCAGCAGCTTCTGCCCCATTTCGCGGTAGGTGTCCGCATCCGCAACCGCTTTGGCATAGTCGCTGTTCAGCGGGCCGTAAACCTGTATGCCGCGCTTGCTGCGGTTGCTGGAGTTGTTGCAGTGCAGGCGGAGCATAATCTGCGCGCCGCCCGCTTCCGCGATTTCACAGCGTTCGATGTTCGTGTGGAACGTCGTCTGATCTTCGCGCGTCATGATGACGTTCGCGCCCTGCCGAAGCAGCTCGTCGCGCAGGAGCATCCCAATTTCCAGGCAGACGATGCTCTCGCGGCGATTCGTCTTGGTTCCCTGCGCCATGCCGCCCTTGCCGCTGGTCGAACCAGTCAGCCCCGGTCCAATCGGCTCATTGACGAAGCGCCCGTTTTCCTGATGTCCCGCGTCAATGCAGACGGTCACGCCGCTCAAGCGCCCCTCCTGCCGCTGCGGCGCTTCGGGCGCCTGGTAGCCCTTGCGCACGGTCGCTTCTTTCTTCATGCTGCCCGATCCGCTTTTCACCTGCACAGTGAACTGCGTCCGCGCGAAGGTCAATTCACTGATGATGTCGCCCTCGTAATGCCCGTTTTCGTCCGGGTAAACCGGCTGGGTGACGGTTTGTTCCTTGCTTCGCCAGTAGAGGAGCATGTAGTCCGTCCCGGCGGCGTTGAACGCGTAATGGAAGCCTTCCGGCGTTTCCGTCAGCACAAAATCCATCACTTTCGCGTTGCTCTTCCCGGTCGGCTTCTGATAATCCGCAGCCTTCGGAAGCGTCGTCGATGCCTTGCCGATGCTGCCCGTCGTGCGCGCCGAGGTCAGCGCAACACTCGTTTTGCCGCCCGCGCCAGAGTATGCAAGGGAAACATCGCCCTCAAAATGCCCGTCCTCGCTGTACAGCATCATCCAGCCTTTTTCGGCGGGCGTTGTGTATTCGAGGATGACGAACGGGTCTTGCGCGCCCGCATCAAAGGCATAATGCAGCGCGTATTCCGATGCCGTAAGTGTGATGGACACGCCGGCCGCCTGTGCGGTCGTCGCGCAGAACAGCGCCAGTACCGCGCAGAGCAGCAGCGACAGCAGCCTTTTCATCTTTTTTCCCCTCCGTGTTCCTTTTTCCAGCGGCGAATCAGCTTCTGAATGCGACCCCACGGTGTCCGCGACTTTTTCAGCGCCACCGCCGCGTCCAGCGCCCCCTGCCGGTACAGGTTGTTGTTCGGTTCACGGCGAATCGCCTCGCGGTAGGACTGGTGTGCCGATTCGTACTGTTCCAGCGCCATGAGCACTTTGCCCTGCATGGCGTACCACGCACTGTCGCGGGTAGATGCGCGCAGGAGCTGCCGCAGTGCCGCTTCAGGATTATCCTGCCGGAGCATCTTTGCCGCCAGTGTCAGCGCATCCTGCTGGTCAAGTTCGCGATTGAAGGCAGCGGATGCCGTCGTCCGGTTGACCGCCAGCTTCATCGCTTCCTCATACGCCAGATTCAGCGTAATCATTTTTTCCTGCGCGGCTTTTCGTTCCGTTTCGTCCTGAAATTTATCGGGATGGCAAGTTTTTACCAATTTGCGATATGCTGCGCGCACCTGATCCGCGTCGGCAGACGCTTCCAACCCCAATACGCCAAATGGATTCCGCATCGCCAACACCTCCTGTTTGCTCTGCGGCTGTTTTGCTATCCTAGAGTGTGTTTCTAAAATGAGACCGGTGCAGTTTCGAGCAGATTTTCTTGCAATTCAAGGATGAAAACCGAAGGTTTACTGGCGGTAAATCGAGGTTTGAAGACGCAGAAGTGCAAGAAAAGATGCCGAAAATGCTGCCGGGTGAATTGAGAAACACACTCTAATTCACTCGAAGGCACGCAGGTAGTCCCACGGAATCAGCAGCCAAGCGCCTGATTCATGGAGCCGTCGCAGTCAGCGCATCCAACAGCAAGGGATGTGATGCTGCCTGGCATATATCAATATCCGAAGCCATGAATTTTGAACAGTTCATGGTCATCCTTCGGAACCCCGTCACTCGAACTTCTCGCGCCGGATTTCCGCGCCCAGCGAGCACAGCTTGTCCTCCAGATGCTCATAGCCGCGGTCGATGTACTCCGGCTCGTAGATTTCCGTCACACCGCGCGCCATCAGGCCCGCAATCACCAGCGCCGCGCCCGCGCGCAGGTCGGTGGCTGTTACCGGTGCGCCGTACAATTCCGGCACGCCCTCGATAATCGCCGTCGCGTTGTCCACGAATTGAACGTGTGCGCCCATATGCCCAATTTCGGTCAGATGCTTCAGCCGCGATTCAAAGATGGTTTCGCGGACGATGGACTGCCCCATCGCTGTCGTCAGCAGCGTACTCATCGGCTGCTGCAGGTCAGTCGGGAAGCCCGGATACACCTGCGTCTTGATGTTCACGCCGCGGTAGCCGCACAGCGTTCCGCGCACACGCAGGGTATCGTCGGATTCCGTCACGCGCGCGCCCATTTCCAGCAGCTTCGCCGACAGCGCTTCCATATGCGTCGGAATGCAGCCTGTCAGTTCCACATCGCCGTGCGTCGCCGCCGCCGCAATCATCAGCGTGCCCGTCTCAATCTGGTCGGGGATGACGGTGTAGTTTGCGCCGTGGAGATAATCGCGCCCGAAGATGCGGATAACATCCGTGCCCGCGCCCTTGACGCGCGCGCCCATCGAGTTCAGGAAGTTCGCCAAATCCACGACATGCGGCTCCTTGGCGGCATTGTAGATGATGGTCGTGCCGTGCGCCTTGGCTGCGGCAAGCATCACGTTAATCGTCGCGCCGACAGATACGCAGTCAAAAACAACGTCCGTGCCCGTCAGCACGTCCGCTTTCGCCTTGATGCGCCCGCCCATTTGTTCTACATTTGCGCCCAGCATCCGGAAGCCCTTGAGGTGCTGGTCAATCGGGCGCGACCCGATTTCGCATCCGCCGGGCTGGTATACCTCCGCCTGACCACGCCGCCCCAGCAGCGCACCCAGCAGGTAGTAGCTTGCGCGCAGGCGCTGCGAATCGCGGTAGGAGACCTGCCAGCCTTCCGCCGGGCGCGGGTCAACGGTCATGAAGCGGTTCGGCTCGTAATCCACCTTTGCGCCAAGGCTGCAAAGAATATCCACCAGCGCATGAACATCCGAAATATCCGGCAGATTCTCAATGGTGCAGGGCTCGTCGCACAGCAGCGTCGCGGGAATGACCGCCACCGCCGTGTTTTTACCGCCGCTGATGTGTACCGTTCCCTGAAGCGCGTGACCGCCCGTGATGAGCATTCGTTCTTTCATGAACATGGTATCCGGCATAGTGCCGGCTCACCTCCTGCTGCAATGTTTCAAAACGGAGCAGCCTGCGCGCCCCGGTATATTCGCAAAGTGTCTGAACGCGGAATGTCCGCTAATGAACATTCCGTGGACATTTTATTATAGCATAGGAAGCGCATTTGTGCAACCTTCGCATTTTGAAAAAGTCCGGCAGTGCTTTTCCCCTTGACTTCACCGGCGTTTCGCGTTACAATTTCAGTGTAATGCAGGAGGTGTTTCCCTACATGGAACAAAGCATGGATTTGCCGCAGGGCTATCAGATACGACCGCTGACGACCGACGACCTTGACCAGTACAACGCCCTGCTTCGCTATGCCTTTCAGGTGACGGAGCAAGAACTGTTCGACACCGGCTGGAAGGACGAGGAAATCAAGCAGTCCAAGTGCCCCGTGCTCAAGCGCGCGGACGTGCTGGGCTGTTTTGACCGCGAAACCCTCATTTCACAGATTGCCGTCTACCCCTTGAAGGCGAATATCTACGACTCGGTGTACCCCATCGGGTTCGTCACCAGCGTCTGCACCTACCCGGAATACACCGGGCACGGCATCATGAAGCGCCTGATGTACCAAGCGCTGGTACACATGCGGGAGCGCAAACAGCCCTTCGGGATGCTGTTCCCTTACTCCATCCCGCTCTACCGCCGCTTCGGCTGGGAAATCATCTCCAACAAAATCTCCTTCACCGTCAAGGACAGGCAAATCCCATCCAAGGCGAAAGCGCCCGGCTATGTCCGCCGTGTCAACTGGGAGAACAAGGATTTTATGAACCTCCACACGCGCTTTGCCAGCAGCACCCACGGGTGTTTGTTCCGCAACTCGCTGGCGTGGGAGGAATACTGGCGCTGGGACGAGGATGACACCGTCGTCGCCGTCTACTACGACCAGCACGCTACCCCGATGGGCTACATGGTCTACCTCATCAAGGATGATATCATGCACATCAAGGAAATGATTTACATCAACCGTGAGGCGCATGAAGGCTTGTGGGAATACATCCGTGCGCACGACTCGATGATCGACGAGGTGCGCGGCAATTCCTACTTCAACGAGCCGATTGCCTTTGAGATGGATGACGGCGATATCCGCGAGATGATTCGCCCGTACATCATGGGGCGCATCGTCGATGTGGAAGAGTTTCTACATCTATACCACTGTTCGCCGGAGGAAAAAGGCGTCTGCTTCGATTTGGATATTGATGATGCCTTCCTGCCGTGGAACAACCGCCCGTTCCGCGTCTGGTTCGAGGGTGGGAACTGCACGCTGACCGACCGCGACCCGGACTACGAGCTGCGCATGAGCATCGCGACGCTCTCGACCCTGCTCATCGGCTACAAGACCGCCGCGAAGTTAGCGCGCATCGGGCGCATCACAGGCTCTGACGAAGCAATCGCCCGTCTTGACCACGCGCTGCTGCATGAAGCCCCCTACATTTCCGACTACATCTGACCAACGTATCATGCGGCTGCGCTGGCAGTCGCATTTTTTATGGGGAGGCGCCAGAGGCTCTGCCTCTGGACTCCGGCAGGGCTCTGCCCTGCACCCGCGAAGGGTCTTCGACCCTCTCGACACCCTTTTCGCGATTGAGTTAGTTGCGTCTATCATACAGTTTCCGCGTGTTTATTGGGAAACCAAAAATCAGTTACAATACCCCAAAAGTCGCTTAGAGGCGACCGGCAAAGGGGTCAAGAGGGCGCCCGCAGACTTCGTCTGTTTTCATTGCCCCCTTGTCGCGCCCGCAGGCGCGAACCCCCTGCGATTTCATTGCATTAGGAGGGATTTACGATGTTCATTTTCCTGCTCATCCTGTTTGTCTGCATCCTGCTGCTGCCCTCGTGCGCCCGTGCCGACGAAGCCCCCGCCGCGCATCAGCGACGCTCTTTGCAGTCCCTCCACGACGCGTTCAGCAGCGCCGCCAATTCCCAGTACGCCTATTCCATCGCGCACCGCCTCGCCACTGACCTTCATCTCCATAATAACGCCACCTACGGCGGTCGTCAGGCAGGCAGCGACGCGGAACACGCCGCGGCGGATTATCTCGCGGACGAAATGCGCCGCATTGGGCTGTCCGACGTCGAAAAGGCGGCGGCGAAGTGCGATAAGTGGCAGTTCAACGGCGCATCCTTCACCGTGAACGGCACGGAATACCCTGTTTATACCTACGCCACGGCATCCACCATCCCCGAAGGCATCACCGCCCCGATTGTCTACGTCGGGCGCGGCACAATGTATGACTACGAGGGGGTAGATGTCAAGGGCAAAATTGTGCTGGTGGATATTGACCAGCGCGCCGACTGGTGGATTACCTACCCCATGCTGGAAGCGGAGCATCAGGGCGCGGCTGCGATTCTCGCGGCGAACGTCGGCGGTTTCGGGCAGGTTGCGGATGACGCGCTGAACAGTCAGGATATCTGCGGCCCGACGAGCATCCCAACCTGCTCCATCGGCGTTCGCGCAAGCCGTGAAATCCGCGCGCAATTGCCGCACGGCACTGTGCTGGGGACACTGAAGGTGGATAACACCGTTGAAATCGGCAAGGGGACAACCTATAACGTCACCGGGCGCATCCGCGGCAAGTCCTCCGAATTCCAGATTCTCCTCGGCGGTCACTATGACACGCACTTCTGGGGCTTTCAGGATGACTGCTGTGCCGTCGGGCTGGTGCTGGCCGCCGCAAAAGCCATGCTGGATAGCGGTTTCGAGCCGGAAAATGACATCGTGTTCTGCCTGCACGGCGCGGAGGAATGGGGATCGAGCTACACGCAGTTCGACTGGACGGTCGGCGCGTGGGAAATGATTAACACCCTGCACCCGGAGTGGGTCGGCAAAACGCTGGCGTTCCTGAATTTCGAGCTGCCCGCGTATGAGTTCGCGACGTACACCACAACCTATTCCGCGCCGGAAATGTTTTCACTCCTGCGCGACTTCACCACGCGCTATCCCTACGCGCCCAAGCCGCAGGGCTGCTTCCCGGATGGCGTGCTGACCGAAGGCTATCAGACCTATACCTATTCCGATGATTTCTCCTACTACGCGGCGGGCGTTCCGTCCACGGTCAACGGCTTCCTGCTGCAAAAGGACATGGAACACGTTCACCCGTTCTACATCGACTATTACCATACGCAGTACGACACGCCCGACACCTACAACGACGCGGTGATGGCGTTCAACCTGCGCTATTACGGCGCGCTGGCGATTTACATCGACCAGATGCCCGCCTTGCAGCTGGATTTCACCGCGCAATATACACGCCTGAAAGATGCGCTGGATGCGGACATTTTCGCGCAGTCCGGCGCGGATGCTGCTTTGTACCGCAGCGTTGTCGAATCCCTTCTGCCGCCCGCACAGGCGTTGAAAGCGCGCATCGACACCCTGAACGCGCGCTATCTTGCCGCGGATGAAGCCGGTGATACCGCCGAAATGACTCGCCTGCGTCAGGCGGGCCGCCCGCTGATTCGCAAGGTGCTGAACGCCTTCCGTTACTGCCAGAAGTACCTCTTAGGCTTGATGTACGAGCGCCCGATTGTGCCGCATCAGGCCCCGCAGGAAACCATTGCCCTGTGCCAGCACATCATTGACTGCTTGGTGCGCCACGACCCGGCAACGGCTGTTGACCAATATGTTGCGACGGTTAATAACTGCCTGGAAAGCTACTCCATTTATTTCTCGCCCGCGGTGATTGATACGCTGAATGATATGAACTGGGGCGCGGGAAATCAGGATAATTTGTACTTTGGGACGAATATTAACTTTGATAAGGCGGAAGTTGAAGAAGCGTCAAGGAGCGTATATCAGCGGCGTGCGGAGATAGGCGGGGATTTTGCGAAGGAAATTCGGGTGTATCGGGATGCAATTGACATGGAGAAGAAGAAACTGCGCGCGGATGTGCACAAGGAAACCGAGGCAATCGGCTGGTTAAAGGGATTGCTCGGGGAAAACGCG
>ENA-ORLF01000230-ORLF01000230.1-human-gut-metagenome-genome-assembly--contig:-NODE-230-length-24852-cov-9.74271_pt1 | contig 24852 bp, 22 predicted proteins | sample MGYA00243066_ERZ508822 | MGnify/ENA primary metagenome ERZ508822 (study PRJEB26277, sample SAMN04329791) | human gut metagenome | biome: human-associated habitat | host: Homo sapiens | place: USA... | reverse complement strand
GCTTTTGGCTTAGCAACTGCCGCACCTCGCTCGCCGTATCGGCACTTAGAATTATGCGGTGTTGCCTTAATATGATACACCCTAGTGTACACGAAAGTACGACTTAAAGCAAGTACTTTGCGCACCGGAGGTTTTACAGCTTCACGCCCATTTTTTCCAGCGCAAACAGCGCTGCGCCCAGGCTGCCGCACAGTTGGCTGTACTCGCTGACCTCCACCGGGGCTTTCAGGGCGGTTTCCAGCTCTTTCACAACGCCGCGGTTGCGGGCTACACCGCCTGTCATCATAAAGGGGGCCACGCCGCCGGTGCGGCGGGCCAGGGCAGCGGTTTTGCCCGCAACAGATTTGTTCAGGCCGTGGATGATATCCGCCGGTGCGGTGCTGCGGGCAATCAGGCTGACGACCTCACTTTCCGCAAACACGGTACACATGCTGGAAATGGTCACATCGTTGTGCCAGTCCAGGCCAAGCTCGCTCATCTCCGGCAGCTTCATCTGCAGGGTGCGGGCCATCATCTCCAAAAAACGGCCGGTACCGGCGGCGCATTTGTCGTTCATCGCAAAGGTTTCAACAGCGCCGCTTTCGCTCAGGCGGATCACCTTGGAATCCTGCCCGCCAATGTCGATCACGGTGCGCACGGCGGGGTCCAGATGATGAGCCCCGCGTGCATGGCAGGTGATCTCGGTCACGGCTGCGCCGTCATCGCCCAGGAACTCGCGCCCGTAGCCGGTGTATACCTTGGAACCCAGGTCGCTTTCGGCAATGCCTGCCATCGTCAGGGCCTGTTCCAGTGCCTGGCGGGCGCCGGTTGCAGCCCCGGCGCCGGTGGGCACAATGGCCCAGCCGCAGATCTTTCCGCTGCGATCCAGGATCACGGCATCGGTGCTGGCAGAGCCGCTGTCGATGCCGGCGGCATATTGTGCGTTGGTGTTCATGGCGGGGGCCTCCTTGTTTTCGGTATCGGGAACGGCGTTCAGGCTTTCGGCAAATGCGCCCAGGCGGGTGCTCAGCTGCCCGCCGCCGCTGGTAAAGGTCTGGCGGGAACAGTCGGTTTCAATTTTTAATACCGGCAAATGGAACTGCTCCGGCGCGGTCAGGCCGGGGGCGTAATAATCACAGAACTGCACGGTGTGGTACACAATGCCAACGGTCTGGCCGTCCACCAGGGCGGCGCGCTCACTGACCGGGGCATCCATCCGCATGCAGGGCATCTGGCCCAGCAGGGCGGCGGCGTAACCGGGCAAAAAGTCCTCCAGTGCGGCGGGGGCAACATCGGCAAGCTCACGGTTGCCGGTGCAGGTAGCATCCACCACGGGCAGGGCAAAGGCTTTCTGCACGGTATCATACAGCACGCTGCCGCCATGGGCACCCAGCAGGGTCAAATGCGGACCCTCGGCGTGGGGTTTGTGCACAAAAAAGGCGTGGGCGCGCTGGGCGTCGAATTCCTGCCCGGTGTACCGCTGCAGGGCATCCGCCAGCCTGCGCAGGTCCCGCGCAAAGCGGGCGCGGGTGGCCGGGGTGCTCTGGTGGGGGACGGGCAGCAGCTGCAAAAATTCCATCTTACCACTGGCAGCCAGCACATCGTAAACGCGCAGCATGGCATCGCAGCAGTTGGTCAGCACCAAAGCCCGGATGCCGGATTGCTCCACCTGTTCCAGCACAGCCTTGGCGTAACCGCACAGGTTGGCGTGGGCGCAGCGCTCCGCGCAGGAAAAACTTTCCGCCAGCGGATCCAGCGCCGAGAAGGTGGCCCCATACCCGGCAAACAGCTCCAGCGGGGCGTATTTGCAGGCATAATAGATCGTTTTGCTCATACCAGCGCCTCCTGTTTGCTGTGCAGCATCTCCAGGAAAGCATCCAGCCGGGTGGCGGTCTGGCCGTCCATCGTGTTGGCGCGGTCGCAGCCATCGCCGTCCAGCAGCAGCACCGGGTAGCCCTCGGCTTCCAGTGCGCTCTTGAACAGCTGTGCGGCCCCCATCGTCTGCTTGCAGCCCCATTGGCAGAAGTAGACCACCCCGTCGATCTGCTGCATGCGGCACAGCTCCAGCGCGCGCTGGATGCGGTGCTGGGCGCTGCCGTTAAAGATGTTGTTCACCAGCCGCGCGGCCATGCTCTCAAACGGTTTGTCCGGGTCCATGCAGCAGCCTAAGGTATCGGCGTTCATATCGCAGGTAATAAGCTGGTTTTCTGCCGAGAAATTCAGCCGCTCCCGCACGGGCGCCTGATAAAACGGCACGGCGTGCGCCCACAGCAGCCGGGTGCCGCCACCCATGGGGCTGGCCTCGATATCCGCCAGCAGCTTGCGGGCGTACTGTTCAGCCTGCGGGGTGCCCAGCATGGTGTGGGTCACAAACACTTCGTAAAATTCGGAGGTGACATCGTTGTGCAGGTTCCGCCCGGCCTTGGCGGCCTGTGCCTGCTGCAATAGTTCCAGCGTGCGGCCGCTGTGGGCGACTGCCTGCTGCAGGGCCGCTTCGTCCAGCTTCTGGTGGGTCGCATCCTCCAAAAAGGCGGCGAACTCTCGTAGGCGGTCGGAAACTTCGGCCACAGCGTACTCGTCGTGGTCATAGGGCACATCCAGATAAAAGTGGGGGATGCCGTAATGCTGCGCCAGCCGCCGGAAGGTCAGGTTGTTGGCATCGCAGGCAATGGAGGTGCAGGCAGTGAACAGCGGCTTGCCCGCCGTGCCGGAAAGCCCCATGCCCAGCAAAGCCTTGTGGTAGCTGCACAGCGTGGGGCTGATGCCTGCGCTCTCGGCATAATGGATAAAGCCGCGCTCGGCTGCGGCACCGTTCAGGTAACAGGCGGTGGCTTCGGCAAACATCGGCAGCAGGTGGAAGGCGTGCAGCAGTTCACAGGGCATAAAGATATTGACCAGCGCCGCCCGCTGCGGGTGGGCCAGGGGCGCAATCATGGCGTCCATGGCGATCTGTGCCGCATACTGCCGCGCGGGGGTGAGCTCTTTTTCCGGGGCAAGCAGCAGCTGCACATCCTTGGCGCGGTAGCCCAACAGCAGCAGCTGGCGGGCAAGCTCCGGCTTGGGAATGGCGTCATCCACCAGCTGGCCAAAGCGGTCAACGATATTTGGCATAGGGGGTTATCCTTTCAACACATAGGTTTCAATGGCCTTGGCAACGCCGTCATGGTTGTTGTCGTCCGTTACATAGCGGGCGGCGGCCAGAACATCCGGTGTGGCGTTGCCCATCGCAATGCCGTACCCGGCGGCCTGGATCATGGCAAGGTCGTTGCCGGAATCGCCGCAGGCCATCACCTGGTTCATCGCCAGGCCCAGGGTATCGGCCAGCGTTTTTAATCCGCTGCCCTTGGTCACGCCGGGGGCGTTGATCTCCATGTTGTTGGGAATGCTGGAAGTAATCTCAACATTAAACCGGCTGGCAACAGCCTGCCAGGCGGCATCGCGGGCGGCATTGTCCCGGTAGGTGATGCTGAACTTTTCCACCTCGTGCGGGTGGGCGGCGAACACTGCGTGCATGTCATCCACCACAATGCGGCTGTCGCGTAGGTAGCGGCGCAGGGCAGGGGGCATCAGGGCAAGGCCGTCATTGGCACCAAAATAATCGGTGTAGGCTTTGCCGCCGATAAAAATGCCCATGGCACCGCCCGTTGCGGCCACGATATCATAAATGTCGCTGGCAAGGGCAGCATCAAACGGCAGGTTGACCAGCGGTTTGCCGGTGGAAAGCTCCACCACGCTGGCCCCGTTGGAAGTCAGGGCATACCGCACGCCGGGAATGCGCAAAAACGCTTCCGGCACACCCGATGCCACACGCCCCGTTGCGGGGATGACATCAACCCCTTTGGCAATGGCAGCGCGGATGGCTTCCAGCGTGCGGGGTGTGATCTCTTTTTCATCATTGAATACGGTGCCGTCCAGATCCAATGCAACAAGACGGATATCGGGCATAACGGACCCCTCCTTTGTTATATTTCACCAAAGATTTTAGCGCATTTTCGGTCATTTTGCAAGGGCGCCTTGCATTTGCTATGCCAAGTATGGTAAAGTGACATCAGCCCTTTGCATATTGGCACAGGGCAGGGAGGGGAACGCGATGCAAACCGAACAACAGTCGTTGCGTGCGGCAGCCGGGCAGCGCTTTTGGCAGATCGATGCCCTGCGCGGGCTGGCACTGCTGAATATGCTGGTTTACCATGCCATGTATGACTGGGTGTATATTTTTGGCCATGCCAGCGGCTGGTACGATATCTGGTCCACGCACTGCCATGTGTGGCAGCAGTATATCTGCTGGAGCTTTATTCTGCTTTCGGGTTACAGCTTTACCCTATCCCGCCGCCCGCTCAAGAACGGCCTGCTCACGGCGGCCTGCGCGGTGGTGCTGACCGTGGCAACCGCCGTTGCCATGCCGGAGGAAGTCATCTGGTTCGGCGTGCTGCACCTGCTGGGCTGTGCGGCCCTGCTGACCTGTCTGCTGCACCCCGCGCTGGAAAAGCTGCCCCCGCTGGCAGGGGTTACGGGCAGCGCGGTGCTGTTTGCCCTGCTGAACCAGCTGCCGCAGGGCTGGCTGGGGTTTGAGGGAACGCACCTGGCGGCCCTACCCGCCGCCTGGTACAAGCCGAATCTTTTCTGGCTGGGTCTGCCAGATCTGACGGTGTTTTCCTCATCGGATTATTTCCCGCTTTTGCCGTGGGTGTTTTTGTATTGGGTGGGGTACTTTTTTGCGCGGTGCTTCCGCGCCCGCTGCACCGCGCAGCCCGGCCTGCCGCCCAAAGCCCTGCGCCCCCTGTGCGCCGTGGGCAGCCGCACGCTGCTGATTTATATGCTGCACCAGCCGGTGATTTACGGTGCTTTGCTGGGGCTGCACGCATTGGGGTTGGCATAAAGTTTGGGTAAAGAAAAAAGAAGAAAGAATAATGAATAATGGATGTGTGCCGCCCACGGCGTCACATTTTAACCAAGTCAGTTGCTCCGGCAAAAAGCATTCCAGCCAGAGCAGCCAACCTATTTTATTTGCGCCGCTGCGGGCGGCGCACCAGCATTATTCTTTATTCATTATTATTTATTATTTTGTATAAACTATTGCCCAGACCCCGCGTATGAGGGCAAAAAACTGAACTTTTTATGAAATTTCAAAAAGTGGGCCAGAACGCGTAAAATCGTGGTTGACAGGAGCCTATAAAGTATAGTATAATTTCAGTTACTGGTTGATTGTAATTTTGATTGACCGGCAAACTCCTGTCTCAGACCAAGGGAGGGAAAAAGATGTCGGAGATCCGTGTCAAAGAGGGCGAATCCCTTGAGAGCGCCCTGCGCCGTTTCAAGCGCAGCACTGCCCGCAGCGGTGTTCTTGCTGAGGTGCGCAAGCGCGAGGCTTATGAGAAGCCGTCTGTGCGTCGCAAGAAGAAGTCCGAAGCCGCCCGCAAGCGCAAGTTTAAGTAATCCGGAGCCATCGCAGCGGCTATGCCGCCGTTTTCGATAACCGTGTTTACCCAAAGGAACGGCAGAACAGGTTCGCAGAGATGCGGGCCTGTTCTTTCTTTATATCTAAAACCCGGGGTGGCGCTTGCCCGCTGCCCCGCGCTTATAATAAGGTAGTTTGTCTATGCTTCTTACCCCTGAATATATTTTCCGTGCCATTGAGGCCATCACGCCGGAGTTCCTGCGCCAGCACGGTATCACCGCCCTGGTGCTGGATGTGGATAATACCTTGACGGGGGATGGCAGCCAGCAGCTGGATGCCACCGTGCAGCAATGGCTGGATACTATGCGTGCCGCGGGTGTGCGGTTGACGATTGTTTCCAACAATACCGCCGCCCGCGTGCGCCCCTTTGCGGACCGTGTGGGCCTGGCTTGGGTGCCGCTGGCCTGCAAGCCGCTGCCGGTCGGCCTGGCCGTTGCCCGCCGCCGCCTTGGCGTTCGCAAAAATCAGATGGCCATGGTGGGCGACCAGATCTTTACGGACCGCCTTGCCGCAGGGCTGTACGGCATCCCCTGCCTGTATACCATGCCGCGTGGGGGCGACCACCAGCGCGGTGTGCAGTTCAAGCGCAGGTTTGAACCCTACTGGCTGGACCGGTATTACCAAAAAGGGGGCCGCCTGTATGAGTGAAGCACCGCGCTTTGGCACGGCTGGGCTTTCGGACAGCTACCGTGTCCGCAGCTTTGACCCGCAGGCCATGGCGGAGTATACGGCTTCCTTTGGGCTGACGGCGTTTGAATACCAGTGTGGGCGCGGTGTGCGCCTGGGGCTGGATAAAGCCGCCGCCTTAAAAGAAGCGTTTGATGCAAAAGGCATCACTTTCTCGGTCCATGCGCCGTACTACATCAGCATGAGCAGCCTGGAGGAGGACAAGCGGCTGAACAGCGTGAACTACCTGCTGCAAAGCTGCGCACTGGTCAAGGCACTGGGCGGCCGCAGGGTCATCTTCCACGCGGGCAGCTGCGGCAAGCAGAGCCGGGAAGCCGCACTGGAAAAGGCACTGGACACCATGCGCCGCGCCGTTCAGGCCGTGGATGAAGCCGGTTATGGCAACTGTATCCTTTGCCCTGAAACGATGGGTAAGGTGAACCAGCTGGGCACGCTGGATGAAGTGCTGGCCCTTTGCAGTGTGGATGAACGCATTATTCCCTGCGTGGATTTTGGCCACCTGTATGCCCGCAGTCAGGGCACCGAGCTGAACGATGAGACCGCCCTGGCAGATTACGCCGCCATCCTGGATGCCATTGCCGCAGCCTTGCCGGGGGAGCGGGCCAAAAAGTTCCACGCGCATTTTTCCCGCATTGCCTACACCAAGGGTGGGGAAAAATGCCACCTGACTTTTGCGGATACCGAGTTTGGCCCGCCGCCTGCCCCGCTGATGCAGCTGCTGAAAACCCGTGGCCTGGCGCCCACCATTATCTGTGAATCCGCCGGAACCCAGGCCGAGGATGCGGCGGCGCTGAAAAAACTGTATGAACAAGGCTGAGAAAGCCCAAAAACAGCCAACAAAAGCCGAAAAAAACCAAAATATCACCCGAAAATCCCGCTAACCTCTTGCAATACTGGCGCTTTTCGGGTAAAATACTTACAGGTATGACAATGCAATGGCATTGCTTGATGGGCGGCGGGGCCGCTTTTTCAAACAGGCCCGATTCTAAAATTATGGAGGAGTTCCTATATGATCTCTGCAGGCGAATTTCGTAACGGTGTAACTTTTGAGCAGGACGGCCAGGTCCTTCAGGTCGTTGAGTTCCAGCATGTTAAGCCCGGCAAGGGCGCTGCTTTTGTGCGCACTAAGACCAAGAACGTGATTACCGGTTCCGTTGTTGAAACCAGCTACAACCCGACCGCTAAGTTCCCCCAGGCTTTCATTGAGCGCCGTGAGGTTACCTACTCTTACGAGGATGGCGACCTGTACTACTTCATGGATAATGAAACCTACGAGCAGATCCCCGTTGCCGCTGCCGATGTGCCGGAAAACTTCAAGTTCTGCAAAGAAAACGAAATCTGCAAACTGCTGTCCTACAAGGGCAAGGTTTTCAGCGTTGAAATCCCCAACTTCATCGAGCTGGAAGTTACCGAGACTGAGCCTGGCTTCAAGGGCAACACCGCTACCAACACCCTGAAGCCCGCTAAGGTTGAGACTGGTGCCGAGATCCGCGTGCCCCTGTTCATCAACGAGGGCGACAAGATCCGCATCGATACCCGCACCGGCGAGTATATGGAGCGCGTCTGATCTTAAAACAAATGGCCGGGCCGTGGTTTTTGCCGCGTCCCGGCTTTTTTGGAAAATTGCAAAAACAAACACCCTGTTTACAGTGCGTGAAGGAGGTTTTCCCTTATGGCTATGGATCTGAATGCAAAGGCCGCTTACATCCGCGGTATGATGAAAGGGATGGAGTTTGACCCCACCACCCAGGAAGGCAAGATCATTGTTGCAATGATGGACCTGCTGGAAGAGATGGCCGATGTTGTGAGCGAGCATGACGATGCCCTGGATCAGGCTTTTGACGAGCTGGACGCCATTGATGAAGATATGGATGATCTGGTGGACAGCATCTTCGGCGATGACGATGAGGACGAAGACGAAGATGAGGACGAGGATGACGACGGCGCATTTGAAACCAGCTATGAAGTCACCTGCCCCAACTGCGGTACCGTCAACATTGTGGATGAAGACACCCTGATGGACAGCGATAAGATCGTCTGCGCAGAGTGCGGCGCAGCTTTCGATGTGGAAGTTCTGCCCGACGATGCCGAGATGCCCGCCGATGCAGAAGCCGAAAGTACCGATGTGACCATCGAGTAAGCGGTTAAGTGCACAAAATAGAATAACAGATAGAAAATCACCCCTGTGGCCGGATTATTCTGGCCGCAGGGGTGATTTTTTGATTATTGGGGAAGAAAGTAATTTGCAGCGAGGTTGCAAACGCTGCCATAAACCTGTAGACGATGTGTAGGGGACGATGCTTGATCGTTCCGAAACCGTAAGACAATATATCATTATAAAATTTGTGATGCCCAATGATGTAAAAGCTCCGGCGTGGTCAGGTAGCAACGCCCTGCGGCACAGGGATGAAGTACAACAAAAACAGCCCGGTCCAAACGGACCGGGCGTTGTGGGTTCCAGTTTACTTTTTCTCGTTCTTCAGCTGGTTGCGCAGCATGATATCGCCAAAGGTCAGGGCGTTGAACAAACCGCCGGCCTTGTTGGCCTGGCGCACAATGCGCGCCGGCAGAGGCTTGCTTTCATCGGTGGAAAGCAATACAATGTGAACCTTATCGGCCACGTCGGCATTGCCTTCCTTTTTGGTGGTCAGTACCTGCAGGTACACAACATAGGGGTCATGCATAGAACCATAGTAAATATCGTTGCCGCAGCGCACCAGCGGGCGGCCCTTATAGGTCAGACTGGGGGTAAAAGCCATCTCTTACAACCTTCTTTCGCTGTTGTTGTATCCGAAAAGCCGAAAATATAGCCTGTTTCTACAAACACAGCCGGATTTTGCGATAAAAGTCCTTGGAATCCACAAAGGATTCCGGCGGCTTTTGCCTTAAATCCGTCTTGCGTTTGCGAAATATGCGTCATTTTCTTTGTTTTCAGCTACACCTTAATCAATAAAAAATATTATACCATACAAGATAGGGGATTACAAATCTAATTTTTCGCTTTCGATCTTTTCTTCGTTCAAGGCAACGCGCTGGGTCAAAATGCGCACCTTGCTGTCCAGCTGACTGAGCCGGATGGACATAAAAAACTGTTTGGCCAGCAGCAAAAAGATGATGACGATATAAACAAAATTGATGGGGCTCTGGAACCCGAGCAGATACGCCGCCCAGTAGGCAATGCCGGGAAAGATGGCCAAAATCAGCAGAATGCCGCTGAACAGAAGCCAGAAAATGGTATCTTCGATCTGCACCTTAGCCAAACGCACGCGGCGCAGAATATAGGTTGCGGTGATCAGGCTGCCCAACACAAGGCATACACGGATAATTGGCTGATCAAACATGGCTTACAGGCTCCTTTCCGGGTAAGGCGTTTCGGTGTCCCGCTTGCGGAACCACTGAATCAGCAAAATGGAGATGGACATTTTGACCATATATTCAATGCTGCGCCAAAAGGTCAGGTAGCTTTGACCGGCCTCGCGCTCGCCCATCGTAACTTGTACTTCGCGTACCACAGCGCCGTTTTTGATCAGGTAACTGATGGTATCCGGCTCTGGGCCATAGTTCAAATTTTGGGCAAATTCTTCCACCATGGCGCGGTTGAACAGCCGCATGCCGCTGGTGGGGTCGCAGATGGCACGGCCGGTGGTCAGCCGGATGGACCAGCTGATGATGTAGCTGCCCAGCATGCGCAGGCTTTTGGGCTTTTTTACCGTCAAAAAGCGGCTGCCAATCACGATGTCGGCCCCGCTTTCCAGCTCTTCCAGCATGGCGGCGATATATTCCGGTCGGTGCTGGCCGTCAGCATCCAGCTGCATGGCGCAGTCATACCCGTTTTCGGCGGCATAGCGCAGCCCGGTCTGGAATGCACCTGCCAGCCCCAGGTTGACCGGCAGATCGATCAAGCGGAACCCATGTTCCCGGCAGATGGCCGCGGTTTTATCACGGCTGCCATCGTTGACTACAACATAGTCATACTGCGGGTAGTTCTTGACAATGCCGTTGACGACCTTGACAATATTGGCTTCCTCATTATATGCAGGAATAACAATCAGCAATTTTGACATAACAAATGTTCCTTATCCACTTGCCCGGCAAACACCGGGCAGATGTCAGCTTTGGTTTATGATCCCCATCATTTTATCAAATACGGCATCCCATGTAAAGTGCGCGTACACATTGCGGTACGCCGCCTCGGCACAGGCATGGGCGCGGGCGGGATCATCCAGCAGGGTCTGCAGCCCGGCGCGGATGGTTTCCACCGTGGCGTCCTGTGGCTGGCCGGGCAGCACAATGCCGTGGGTATCGTCCGGCAGTAGCTCCTCGGTTCCAGCGGTACGGGTGCACACGATAGGGCAGCGGCAGGCCGCGGCTTCCAGCAAGGTGGTGGGAAAGCCCTCGGCATACCGGGTGGGCAGACAGTATACATCTGCCTGCCGCAGCAGCTGAACCACCGCATCATGCGGCAGGGCACCGGGGGTAACGGCCCCAAGGTCTGCCAGTTCCTGCTGCTGCGGACCGCTGCCAGCCGCCACCAGAACAACGCCCGGCAGCTGGGCCACGGCCTGGGCTAATAATCCGGCGCCCTTTTCGGGAATCAGGCGGCCCACAAACAGCACGATCTTACGGTCGCCAAGGTTCAGCTTGGCGCGCCAGTCTGGCGCGTGGGCGGCTTCCTGTTCCAAAGCAGCGGGGTCAACGGCGTTGGGCATGGTTCCTGCAGCCGTAATGCCAAAGGTGTGCAGCCAGCGGCAGGCAGCGGCGGAAACGCCATAGAACGGCGCGCCGGTGCTGCGCACCAGGCGGCAGGCAACCTGCTCATACAACCGCCCGCAGGCCCCCAGCAGGCCGTTGCCCATCGGCATGTATCCGGTGGAATGGTCAATGACCAGCATGGGGATACCGCGGCGCTTGGCCGCGCGGGCAGCCCAGACGCTTTGGGTGTACATGCGGGTCTGCACCACGCAGAAATCGAGCTTTTGCGCCCAGATTTGCGCGGTCAGCGCGTGGAAGCGCGCCCCCGGCTTGATGACAGGAAAGCGCCCGTTCATGACAGGCCAGACGGGCAGGCGGTAAATTTCAATGCCGTCCCCGTCAATTTCGTGCTCCGGCAGGTTGGGCAGAGCACTGGTAACCACAATGGCGCGGTGCCCGGCGGCAACAGTGCAGCGGGCAAGGTTCCAGGTGTAGCGCTCCACACCACCCACCGTGGGCAGGTACTGCGCAGAAAAATAACAAATCGTCATCGGGCAATCACCGCAAGCATGGCGTTCAGCAATACCCCGGCGTTGACTACGCACAGGCAGCAGACCAGGGTGCAGGCGGACTGTTTGCCGCTGGCAACCTGAACCCGGCGGGGCAGGCAGGTAAGCAGGAACAACGGCAGCACGGGCAGAAGATACCGCCCCTGGAAGCCGTAAACGGTCTGGTAATAGGTCGGGGTCCACACAAGGCAGCCGGCAAAGGCCAACGCGGCGCACAGCAGCGCGGCCAGCGCACACCACACCCGGTAGCGCCCCTGGGGCAGCCCCGGCACGGGAACATCCTGCGCCGGAACGGCGGCATACCACAGCAGCAGGTAGAGCGCCAACACCCAGAACCAGGCCAGGTCCAGCGAGCTGTAGCTTAAGCTGCCGCCCACAAGGCCGCGCACCCAGTTGTCGGCATCCTGCACCACGCTGCGTACCAGCAGCACAGCCACGGCGGGCAGATTGTGCAGAATGTAACCGGGGGTAAAGGTGGTCTGGTCTTCCTCGCTGGGGGTGCTCTGGCTGTCCCGCACGGTACGGACAGCTTCGATCTCTTTGATCAGCACATTGCGGTCCAACGGGTAGCGGTCATCCTCCACGCCGGGGTAGATCTGGCAGGCGGAAAGCAGCTCTGCACATTCATCACTGCTGAACATGGATTTGAAAAAGTCTCGGCGGTCAGCAGTGGCCAGCCGTTCCCGGCACATTTCGGCGTCGGTGGTCATCAGGTCGCGGTCCAGGTAAACCAGGGAAGCCGCACTCATGAATTCATCATCGGTCAGGCTGGAATGCTCCACTTCCTCCGGGCTGAAGAAAAAGCTCTGGCCCAGAACGGCGGCGGTCACATCGCCCTCCTGCAAGGCCTGCACCCAGAACTCCAGCTCCTTCTGCGGGATCTCGGTCACGCCCTCCACGCAGTAATACAGGCGGCGCACAAAGTTGGAAGCCGTGTTTTCGCGGTACTCGGCAGGCATGTTGGCAAACCGGTTGGAGGTTTTGCCGTCACCCGCGGCAGGGGCGGCATGCAGGGTACGATTGTCAGCTGCCTCTGTTGCTGTATAAGAAACCGCGGCAGCCGGGGTAGAACCCTGTGCGGAGGTGGTTTCCGTCTGGGTAGCCTGATTTTCAAACCCGGCAGAACCGGCCACCGAGGTGACCAGCACAGCGCGGTTGATGCTGAGCGCCAGCAGCACGCATCCAGCCAGATAAGCGGCTTTTTTGGTTGCGGCGCTCTGGCCAAAGCGGCTGTTGGGAATCAGCAGGAACAACGCTGCCAGCGGCAGGTAAACCAGTTTGGCCGGTGCCAGCAGGATGCCGAACACCGCCAGCGGCAGCCACAGCCGCACCGGCAGCACCGTGCCGTCCTTGCAGCCAAAAATCGCCTGCATACACAGCGCAGTAAAGGCAAACGCCAGCCCCAGCAGCAGGGAATCCCGGCTGAAAGAAGCCGCCAGATGCAGCGTCATGGGCAGTAGGGCCGCCGCAGCGAATACCCGCCTGCCAAACGGCGCGGCTTTAACGGCCAGCGCCGCTAACAAAGCGAACACAATTAAATTTGCTGTGCGCCCCAGCATCAGCGCCGGAACAAAGCCAAGGTGAAAAACATATGCCAGGAACACCGCTGCCGCGCTGAACAGGTACAGCGTGGGATTGCGGTCGGTCTGCAGTTCTTCCAGCGCCGTGTGGCTGTCAAAGCTGTCAGGGGTGGTGGTGAACAGATTTTCGCTCAGTTCCTGCCAGCTGAACACGGTGGTCTTTTCGTTTTGCAGCAGGGGGTCAAAGTCGTGCTCGCGGCGGTAGGTCATATCCAGCGGCACATTGCCCATCCGCCATTCATCCGGCGAGAGCATGTTGGCCCATTTGCAGGCTAAAGTAAAGGACTGGTTGATGTGGTATTTTTCGTCCGGTGCGGCATAGGGCGGCAGCACAAAGCTGTACAGCATGCCAAAGCAGAGCACCAGCACAAACACCAGCCGGTGCAGCGGCATGCGGCCCCGCATGGCAAAATAAATGCCAAGGAACACCACAACGCTGGCCAGCAGCCCGACCAGCAAAAAGAACCGGGTCAAAAATCCACCGATCTGTTTGTAAGTCACCAGCAGCGCCAGCGTGCCGTCCACGGCCTCGCCGTTTACGGTAAAGGTATCGTTCCACAGCACAGCGCCGTTGCTGCAGCCCACGGTCAACCGGCCGGAACCGGTATACTCCGGTTTCAGGGTCACGCGGTAGCGGCGGCCTGCGCTGCCGGTCACGGGGGTATCCAGCCCCATGCCGGTGTACTGCCCGGCCACAATGTTCGCCATATCGCCGGTGGAGCGGGCCAGCACCTCGCCGGTGTCGGCATCGGCAAGTTCCAGGTGCAGCTCACCGGTGGGTTGGCCGTTGCTGGTGCCAAACACAAAGGCCATGGCCAGCAGGTCATTGTCGGTATCAAAGGTCTGGGCAGCGCCGTTGGCTTCGTCCAGCTCGGCGCTGTACTGGCTGTAATCATCGCTGATGCGCTCCGACAGGCTCTTGTCATTGTTGGGGCGCACCGCGGCCAACCAAACCAGCACCACGGCCAGCAAGCAGGCAGCAGCGGCGCACAAGGCGGTGCCCAGCGGGCTTTTCAGAAAATCCTTTATTTTGCTCATACGGGCTCCTCCCGGTTTTGGTGGTTCAGCGTTCAGGGGGTGTCCAAAACAAACACCGGAATATTTAACGTTTCAGCCGCACCCATCAAATCTCTGCGCCAAAGGCTTTTTTAACGGCGGCAGGCAGGCGGCCGTCCCGCAGCAGGATCTCTTCCACCGTGCCGCGCACAGCGCCCTCGCCGCCTTTTTGGCGGCAGATGAAATCCGCCCGCCCCAGCACAGGGCCGGCAGCATCGGCCGGGCAGGCCACAAAGCCACACAGGGCCATGGCGGTCAAATCGTTCAGGTCATCGCCGCAATAGGCAACATCCTGCTTGGTCAGGCTGTGCTCAGCCATAAACCTGCTCAAAAAGGCGGCTTTGTCGTGTACGTTCTGGAACAGATAGTCAATGTGCAGGTCCTGGGCACGGTGGTGCACGGCTTCACATTCGCGCCCGGTGCAGATCATAACCTGCATCCCTGCCGCGTGGGCCAGCACAATCCCGGCCCCATCTTTGATGGCAAACTTTTTCAGCTCGTTGCCGGCGGAATCATAGTACACGCCGCCGTCTGTCATGGTGCCGTCTACATCCAGAACCAAAAGTCGAATCATGGGCAAACCTCGTTATTTTGCGTATTCGCTGGGGGTGATAAAGGTCACATCCAGCCCGCAGGCTTTGATGGCACCTGCCATGGCGGTGTTGAACGCGGCACCGCGCCCGGTGTGAGCGTGCAGCAGGCTGTCGGCATAGGCGGGGGTACCGGGCTTGTAGCCATCGGCCCCGGCCAGCAGCACGGCCTTGGCACCGCACAGCCGCAGCAGCCGCAGCAGCATCAGCACGCTGTTGCTGCCGAGGGATGCATTCTGCACATCCGGGGCAGCCAGCCGGTCATAATTGACCGCCAGCGCCCCCTGCGGCAGCGGCCGCAGGTTGGAGGTGAGCACAACAGGGCAGGGCAGGGCAGCAAGGTCCAGCTTTTCAAACCGCTTGCTGTTGGTAAAAAATGCGTAATCCGGCTGGCAGAATTCCGGGCAGAAATTGGCTGAAACAATGCAGTCCGCCTTGGCGGCGGTCACAGCATTGCGCCCAGCTTCCTCCGCCAAGCTGGCACCGGGGGCCAGCACCAGCACGGTCTTGCCGCCAAACGCGGTGCGCAGGGTATCCAGCGCGGCGGTGTCGTCAATGGCGCGGTTCTGGTATTCGCGGTACAGGCGGTCGGCATAGTCTTTATCGTATGCGGTGGCCTTGCTGCGGTCAAAACCGGCCAGAATATGGTTGATGTCCCGGTTGGTCAAATCGCCTTTGTCCAGATAATGCTCGGCGTAATCGCGGTGCAGGTTGTACCGTGCGCTCAGGAAGTAAGCCGGGGTGTAACCCCAGGCTGTCTCGCCTTTCAGCGGGGCGATATGGTCCTGGATGGCGTCCATCATCTCGTCAATGTCATAATGGCAGCCAAGGGTCTCGTTCATATAGTCGGCAATCAGCTCAATGGGCAGGTTGCCGGGAATGCGCCCCATGCCCATCAGGCTGCCGTCCACAGTGGTATCGCGGCCCAGGTGCTTGTCCAGAAATTCCTGCGCCAGGCAGAAAGAGAGCGCCATGTTCTCATGCAGGTGCAGCCCCACGCGGATATCCGGGGCCAGGTTGTGGTCCACCAGGCTGACGATGCGCTCTAAGTCACGCCGCCGCATGCTGCCGAAGGTATCCACAATGGAGAACTGGTACGGGTGAATCTCGTTTACCTGGTCTAAAATCCACAGCAAGTCTTTGTCGGCATAGCCCATAATGTTGATGGGGTTGATGGACAGCTTGTACCCGCGGGCCTTGACTTCGCGGGCAAAATCCATGCCTTCGCGGATATCGTAATCGTGGGCGGTAATGCGCAGCATCTCAATGCCGTGCCCCTCATAAGGGGACAGCTTGGCAATATCATAATTGGAGCGCATGGCCATGCCGCTGTACATGGTGCTGCCGGTGTGGGCAGGCAGCAGTCTGTTCAGCTCTTCAATGGTGTTGCAGACGGTCACATCGGGGTTGTAGCCATCCACATTGCGCAGAAAGCCCACTTCCACAATGTCAGTCCCGGCACGGGTCAGCGAGGCGATAATATCTTTGGCTGCAGCAAAGCCCCAGTTCCAGCTGTTCACATAGCCGCCGTCACGCAGGGTGCAGTCCAACAGTTTAATATCGGGCATTTATTCTTTTCCTTTCAGGATTTCGCTCACAAGGGCAAGGTCCTTGGGGGTGTCAACGCTCACAGTCTTGTACGGGCTGACGATGGCATGTACCTTGTGGCCGTTTTCCACAAAGCGCATCATATCGTTCTCTTCGGCTTTTTCCAGAATGGACTTCGGTGTTTCGTGGTAGAACGCCAGCGCCCGGCGGGAGTACAGCTGGATGCCGGTCACCTTCTCGTATTCAAAATCGAGCGTGCCTTTGGGGTAGGGAATGGGGCTGCGGGAGATCATCAAAATTTCCCGTGCGGCGTTGGTCACGACCTTCTGGTTGGAAAAATCGATCACATCCGCGGGGTGCTCCATCCGGTTGGTCAGCACGGCGACATAATACGGGTCCTCCGGCAGGGTATCCGGCAGAATCAAATCAAACGCCTTTACGTTGATCAGCGGCTCGTCACCCATGATCTGCAGATACAGGTCGGCTTCTACCTTGGTGGAAACCTCCCAGATGCGCCCGGTGGGGGTGTCATGGTCGGGGCTGGTCATGCAGTATTCCATGCCGTAGGCGCGGCAGGCTTCGGCAATGCGCTCATCGTCGGTGGCGATAAACACATCATCGAGCTTTTTGCACTTTTTGGCTTCCTGGTACACCCACCAGATCATGGGCTTGCCCAAAATATCCGCCAGCGGCTTGCCCGGCATCCGCGTGCTGGCATAACGGGCGGGAATAACGCCGATAAGTTTCATATAGTAACCTTCTTTATATCAAAATTCAGTGTAAAACAGGTCATTCAACCATTTCTGGGGATTTTGTTGAATATAAAGCCAGATTTCCTCATAGTCAAAGTGGTTGCGAATAATATGGTCGTGGTAGGATTTTTGCCATACGGGGAACCCTGCTGCGCGAGACACCCCGGACTTATATTGCCCAATTATGGTTGGCAGTGTAGGGAACGGTCTCGACCGTTCCGAAAGCTCGTTACAGCCGATTGCTAAAATGCAGTGGATGTGGTTTGGCATAATGACATAAGCATCCAGCGCAGTGGAAGTGAAATGCACAGGAACTTCCAACAGCATTTTCTCGGCAGTCTTTCCAAGTGAGGATAATTCCATGGCGGCGGAACGGTCAAGACCGTTCCCTACAATCTGCCCAAACAGACGGGCGCGATTTTTGGTGCAGATGGTCACAAAGTAATACTTCGCGGAAGAATAATCGAAACTTTGCAGCCGCAGATTTTTACGTTGTTTCAGCTCCATGGAATCACCTGAACAGGTATTTTCAAGGGGAGACGTTACCCCTGCACCAACTTTTCTGCCTCTTCCAGCCCCACAAACACCTTTTCTTCCGCGGCGGTAAAGCCGCGCAGGACCCAGCTTTGCACGGTGACGGCGCGCTGGAATTTGAAGGGCAGGCAGAAATTGAGAACTTCGCTTGGCATGGTGCGGGGCAGGATAACAGCAGTAGGGAACAGCTTGGAATAATCCGTGGTATCCCGCGGGTGGGTTTTGATAAACAGCGGTTCTGTGCAGTATTTCTTGGCAACAGCCGCAAACATGGCGTCCTGGGTGGGCTGATCCATCAGGCCGTCCAGCACAAAGCTGCGGGGCAAAAGCAGGCAGGCACCCTGCACATGCTCCGGCAGGGGAACGGCCAAAAACACCCGGCGGATGATGGCTTTTTCTTCCTCCATCAGGCTTTCCAGTAGCTGCGCTTTGGATACCGTTACCAGCTTGTCTACGCCAAAAATGCTGCACCGCGCGGCGTCTTCGCTTTCCACCGTGCGGCAGCAGGGGCTGTCGCCCCAGTAGCGGTAGGGGCCGCGGGGGTTGGTGCGCTGCTCGTCCAGCAGGTGCTGGTCAGGGTCCAACGTGCCGCCAAAGGTATCTTCGCACAGGGTATAAACCCGGCGCTCCCGCTGCAGGTAGCGCCCTAAAGCGCTCCAGTCATTGCTGATGTACACATGCCCCTTGGGCAGCGTAAAATACGGCTTGCGGAACGGGTGGCGCAGGCGGTAAAAGTCGCTTTCGCTGTTCTGTGCGTCCAGCTTTTCCTCGTCCACGATCAAAACAGCGTCCCACAGATCCGGCGCGGCGTCCAGCAATTTAGCGCGCAGGGTTTCGGCTTCCGGCACACAGGTGCTCAGCACAAGGGTGGACTTGCCGGGGCGGCTGCGCAGCGCGCGCACCAGCGCGATTAACACATGATACAGCGTGTGGCAGATGAAAATATCACCCATCGTATCCATTCTCCAACACTTTGACCGGCGGGAAGTGGATGCGGCCCCAGCCCGGTGCCCATTCCGGCATGGTCAAATCGCCGGAGGTTACCTCAAACGCAAACTCGGTCACTGGCTTGTCCAGGCAGACAGCCTGGGTCAGCACGCCGTCAAACACATCCACATAGAAGAAATACTGGCCTTCGCCCAGCAGGCTGGGGTCAAACTCAAACTCGGTGGTATACAGCTTGCCGGGCACGGCGGCGCCCAGGTTGACCGGGTGGGTAATGCCCACAGGGGTCGAATCCCGGAAATGCAGGTTCAGCTTTAAGTGTACCCCGGCAAACGGCTCCGAAACACGCCAGGTAATGCGCACCCGAATTTTTTCGGTGTCCGCAAACACACTGGATTCCTTGCCCACAAAGTCCAGCGTTTCCAGCCGCATCCGCTTGCCTGCGCTGGCGTTCATGCGGGAAACATCCAGCAGGTCATAGTGGACCACGTTCACATCGGTGGTTTCCATATACACGGCAATGGCCTGTTCTACATCGCCGTCAAAGATCACGCGGCCCTGGTCCAGCACCACGCAGCGGGTGCACAGTTGGCGGATGGTGCTCATGTTGTGGCTGACGTACAGGACGGTGCGGCCCTCCTGCCCGGCAACATCGCTCATTTTGCCCAGGCATTTCTGCTGGAACTTCATATCGCCCACGGCCAGCACTTCGTCCATTACCATGATCTCACTGTCCAGGTGGGCGGCAACGGCAAACGCCAGCTTGACGAACATGCCGCTGGAATACCGCTTGACGGGGGTATCAATAAAATCTCCGCACTCCGAAAATTCAATGATCTGGTCGATCTTGGAATCGACCTCGGCGCGGGTCATGCCCAGAATAGCGCCGTTCATGTAGATGTTCTCGCGGCCGGTCATCTCGTTGTTAAAGCCGGTGCCCACTTCCAGCATGGAAGCCACCCGCCCGCGCAGCCGGATCTCGCCCTCGGTGGGGGCGGTAATGCGGGACAAAATTTTGAGCAGGGTGGATTTGCCTGCGCCATTGCGGCCGATAATGCCCAGCGCTTCGCCTTTGTACACGGTCAGGTCCACGCCGTTCAGCGCCATAAAGGTTTTGCCAAACAGGCGGGCATCCGTGCCAATCACGGTGTTGGGGTCCTCTTTGCCGCGCACACGGGCCCACCAGCTTTGCAGGTCATGCGTCAAAGTGCCGCCGCCGATCTGGCCCAGTTTGTATTGCTTTTTCAAACCCGATACCTGAATGACGGGTACGCGCTGGTTTTGTGCATGTGTCTGGTTTTCCATCTGCGCCCCTCCTTACACGGTATCCATAAAGGTTTTTTCAATGCGGCTGAACAGCACCACGCCCAGCACAAGGGCGGCTGCGGTAACAATCAGGCTGTAGATCAGGCTGCCCACTTCCACGGTGCCGGTGCCAAGGGTGCCCATGCGGAACACCTCGATCGGTGCAGTCATCGGGTTCAAGCGCATCAGCATCTGCAGCCGGGGGGATTCCTCCAAGCTGGAAAGGGGATAGACCACAGGGGAAATGTACATCCACAGCTGCACGCCAAAGCTCACAGCAATGGCAAGGTCACGGTACTTGGTGGTCAGGGCGGAAACGATAATGCCCACGCCCAGACCCAGCAGCATGACTTCCAGCACCACCAGCGGCACGGCAAATGCCCAGGCCGTCAGGTGTACACCGGACCCGGTCACGGCAAAGTAGACCCAGAACAGAATGTACATGACAAACTGGATAAAGAAGTTGATCAGGCTGGTCAATACCTGGCTGATGGGGGTGGTAAGCCGTGGAAAATACACCTTGCCGAACACCTGGCTGTTGGCCACAAAGGTGTTGGCCGTGCCGTTGATGCAGGAGGCAAAAAAGGTCCACACCGTATTGCCTGCCATGTAGAACAAAAAGCTCGGCGTACCGTCCGTAGAAAGCCCGGCAATGCCGCCGAACACCACGTTGAACAGCACCGTGGTGATAAGCGGGTTCAGGATGATCCACAGCGGCCCCAGGATGGTCTGCTTGTACATGACGGTAAAGTTGCGCTTGACGAACATGACAATCAGGTCACGGTAGCGCCACAGCTCTTCCAGGTCCACATCAAACCAGCCGGTGCGCGGCCGAATGATGGTGGTCCATTGCGTGTTATCCCCGGCAGGGGTCTGGTTGCGTTGCTCTGCCATAAAAAGCCCTTTCAAAAATAGATATTTCAGGGGAATCCCCGATACATACTTATAGACAATTCATTGTACCATAATCCGCGGTAAAAAACAATGTTTGCACTGTGCAGAAAGCGCTGCCAAAACAAAAGCCGCCCTGCAGGCCCGGAACAGGGGATGCAGAACGGTTCAAAGAGTTTATTTTGCGGTCAGCCTGCGCCAGCCGGTGCGCAGCAATGTCCAGCAGCCAAGCAGCAGCAGGGAAAGCAGGATGTCCCACCCGATGCGGCAGGGCAGCGTGAACAGAAGGCGGTCTTTTTGCCAGATGGCACTGGTAAACACATCCATATGGTGCACAAAGAACAGCCACAGGCTGTGCCGCCCCAAAAAGCTGAGCGCCGGCCGCAAAGCGTTATTGGCGTTCAGTTCACGGCACAGATGGCAGAAGATCCAAATGCCGCATACACTGATGGAAGCGCACAAAATGTAATTGGAGTATGTGCGGGAAGCAAGTTCAATATAAATGCCCTGCTGGCAGCACCATGTCCAGGGGATCAGCATGGCAAGGAAAAGCGGGACCCGGTAACGGTCCAACAGTGCCTGATGCTGGCGGAACAGCTGCCCCAATGTGAGGTACATGACAACGACCATTGCAACATCCAGACATTGGGGAAGATACTGTACCTGCCCGATGTATGCCCCGAACAGCATGACAATGAAACTGACGGCAAAATCCCCTTTGGGGAACAAAAGCCCCAGCAGCTCCCAGATCAGCTTGCCCCAGAACAGTGCAAACAAAAACCATGGCATGCCGCAGCTGGGAATGCCGTCGGCAGGGTTACCGCTGGCCCAGAACAGGGTGATGGCATTGTAGTGGGCAATATCCCACAGGTTGGTCAGGCTTCTGTCATCAGAAAGGAAAAAGTTCAGCAAAACGTTGAACACCTGCACCACACCCAGCACGGGAACGATCAGTGCAACAAAGTCCTTCCTGACCCGGCGGGCAAAACCCTGCCAGGTATCCGGGCGGCGGGCCGTATAGCCGGTCAGAAAGAAAAAGGCCGGCATGTGGAACGAAAAAATGAAATTGCGCATCAGGTTGCCGTAGGGCAGGGTGTGCCCCACAATCACCAGAATCATGCACAGACCTTTGGCGGTATCAATCCAGTCAATGCGCTGACGCACGGCAGGGTGCGGAGCGGCGGATTGTTGAACAGCAGTCATACGGCGGTCTCCTTCGGCCTTGGCATCACTGCTGCTTGGGCGGGTTCTTTTTCTGTTTGTCATTGCAGTGTTCCTGGCAGCTGGCGCAGTTGCCGGTGCAGCCGCCGTGCCAGCCCTTTTCGCTGTTGGCAATAAAACCGATGGCAACGCCGAGCAGAACAAAAATAATAACCAGAACAAGGATACTTTGAAGTGACATGGAAAAAACCTCCCTATGGGTTAAGCGAAAACAAAGTGACAGGTGAATGCGCTGCCCTTATGCCAACCCCAGCAAAACCCCTACACAGTGCACGGCAAACGCCACAACCCAGGCAATGCCGCACTGCATCAGTACCACACCCAGTGCAGCCCGGCCACCGCCCAGTTCCCGCTTGACAGCGGCAATGGCTGCAACACAGGGGGTATACAACAGCGTAAAGATCAGGAAAACCAGCGCAGTAAACGGGGTGAACAGCGTGTTCAGCGCGCCGGTATCGCCGCCCAGCAGGACGGTCAGGGTGGAAACAACGCTTTCCTTGGCGGTAAAGCCGGTGATCAACGCAGTGGAAATGCGCCAGTCGCCAAAGCCAAGGGGCTTGAAGATGGGGGTGATCAGGCTGCCAACCAAAGCCAGAAGGCTGGAATCCGGGGTGGCAGCAACATTCAGGCGGGTGTCGAACGTCTGCAGGAACCAGATCACGACGGTTGCAACAAAGATAATTGTAAAGGCACGCTGAATAAAATCACGGGCCTTTTCCCAAATCAGCTGGCCGACGCTTTTGGGCGAAGGCAGGCGGTAGTTGGGCAGCTCCATCACAAAGGGTACCGGTTCACCGCGGAAACAGGTCTGCTTGAGGATCAGCGAATACAGTATACCACACAAAATGCCGAAAAGATAGAGGAAAATCATGACCGGTGCACGCCATACCCGCGGGAAAAACGCGGCGGTGAACAGCGCATAAATGGGCAGCTTGGCGGAACAGCTCATGAACGGGGTCAGCAAAATCGTCATGCGGCGGTCACGCTCACTGGAAAGGGTGCGGGTTGCCATAATGGCGGGAACCGAGCAGCCGAAGCCCACCAGCATGGGCACAAAGCTGCGGCCCGAAAGCCCAATGCGGCGCAGCAGTTTGTCCATAACAAAGGCCACGCGGGCCATATAACCGGTATCTTCCAGGATGGACAAAAAGAAGAACAGGATAACGATCGTGGGCAAAAAGCTCAACACGCTGCCCACGCCGGCAAAAATGCCGTCGATCACAAGGCTGTGCACCACCGGGTTGATCTGATACGCCGTCAGGGCGCAGTCCACAACGCCGGTAAACCAGTCGATGCCAAGGGTCATCCAGTCCGAAAGGGTGGAGCCCACTACGCCAAAGGTCAGCCAGAAAACAAGCGCCATAATGCCCGCAAAACAGGGCAAGGCAGTGTATTTGCCGGTCAGGATCTTATCAATGGCAACGCTGCGCTTATGCTCCAGGCTTTCGCCCGGCTTTACCACCGTGGCGGAGCATAGCTTTTCAATAAAGGTAAAGCGCATGTCCGCAAGGGCGGCTTCGCGGTCCAGCCCGGTCACGGTTTCCATTTCAGCAATGGCGTGGCCCAGTATATCTGTTTCGTTGGGGTTCAGCTGCAGGGCTTTTTCAATCAGGGTGTCTCCTTCCACCAGCTTGGTGGCGGCAAAGCGCAGCGGCAGCCCGGCGGCAGCGGCATGGTCCTCAATCAAATGTGCGACAGAATGGATGCAGCGATGCACCGCGCCCCTGGGGTCTGCTGGGTCACTGCCTGCCGTGCAGAAGTCGATGCGGCCCGGCAGCTCCCGGTAGCGCGCCACATGGATGGCATGTTCGATCAGCTCGTCAATGCCCTCATTTTTGGCGGCAGAAATGGGAACAACCGGAATGCCCAGCATTTCTTCCAGCTGGTTTACCATGATGGTGCCGCCGTTGGCGCGCACTTCGTCCATCATGTTCAGCGCCAGCACCATGGGGGTATCCAGCTCCATCAGCTGCATGGTCAGGTACAGGTTGCGCTCAATGTTGGAAGCATCCACAATGTTGATAATGCCGGATGGGTGCTCGCTCAGAATAAAATCCCGCGTGACAATCTCCTCGTTGGAGTAAGGGGACAGGGAATAAATGCCCGGCAGGTCCGTTACGGTGGCTTCCTTGTGGTTGCGGATCACGCCGTCCTTGCGGTCCACCGTAACGCCGGGAAAGTTGCCCACATGCTGGTTGGAGCCGGTCAGCTGGTTGAACAGCGTGGTTTTGCCGCAGTTCTGATTGCCGGCCAGGGCAAAGGTCAGCGGTGCACCGGCGGCAATGGGGGCGCCGGCTTTGCGCTCGTGGTAGCTGGCGGCTTTGTCCAGCTCGCCAACGCCGGGGTGGGCTACCACCTTGTGGCGCTCTTCGCTGGGGGCGGCGCGGTCCGTTGCGTGCACGCTGTCAATTTCAATTTTCTGCGCATCGGCCAGGCGCAGGGTCAGCTCATAACCACGCAGCTCCACTTCAATGGGGTCCCCCATGGGGGCCGTTTTGCGCAGCGTTACCTCGGTGCCGGGGGTCAGCCCCATATCCAGCAGGTGGTGGCGCAGCTCGCCCTCACCGCCTACCACGCGGATGATTGCATCCTGCCCAATGTGCAGGTCACCTAATGTCAGCATATTGATTCCTCTTTTTTGTACGGCAAGGTAATGCAAGCCGGTTTATTTCGACTGAAAGGCATGAATTTCGCTCATGAACGCGTAAAGTTTACCACGTTTAACTTGCGGCGTCAATATATCAGGAAAAACTGTGAAATGCAGGTTTGAAAAATGCACAATTTCTGGTGGGGCGGGCAGCCATCTTGCCGCAAAATGCTGAATCCAATATTTATGCATTGACTTTGAATATTTATGTATTATACTAGAATTTATCCTGATGCAGCTCCGGAAAGAGGGAAAGTTCCGCCGCTGCGCTAGGGTGTATCTGAAAAGTCGAAAGTATCGTCTATTTCTACAAACGCAGCCGGATTTTGCGTTAAAAAGCCTTGGGCAATACCGCATAATTCTAAGTGCCGATACGGCGAGCGAGGTGCGGCAGCTGC
>ENA-ORLF01000221-ORLF01000221.1-human-gut-metagenome-genome-assembly--contig:-NODE-221-length-25556-cov-22.8311_pt1 | contig 25556 bp, 33 predicted proteins | sample MGYA00243066_ERZ508822 | MGnify/ENA primary metagenome ERZ508822 (study PRJEB26277, sample SAMN04329791) | human gut metagenome | biome: human-associated habitat | host: Homo sapiens | place: USA... | reverse complement strand
TTCATCATCGCCGGTCTGGTGCAGAACGTCGTGGTCTGCATGATCATCGCCATCGTCCTGATGATCGGCACCCTGCTGGTCATCCGTGCCGTCACCGCCAAGAAGCACAAGGGCATCTTCCAGGAAATGGCTGCTGCCAACAAGGCTCTGGCCAAGTAATTCCCGCGAAGCCTACATAAAAAAACAGGTCCGCTGCGGCGGACCTGTTTTTTTTAGCTTGTCAAAAAAGGGCAGCGCCCTTTTTTGACAAGCTAAAAAACGGCTCATATGCCGAAAAAGCGTTTTCCATTGTCCCAGGTGGCCTGCTCCACCGCTGCCGGGGTCATGTCCCGCAGCTGGGCGATCCTCTCGGCCACCAGGTGCACATAGGTGGAGTCATTGCGGCGGCCCCGATAGGGCACCGGGGTCAGGTAGGGGGCGTCCGTCTCAATCATCAGCCGCTCCATGGGGACGGCCCGGATGACCTCCGGGGCCTTGCGGGCGTTTTTGAAGGTAGCTGCCCCGTTGAAGGACAGGTACCAGCCCCGATCCACCAGCTCCCGGGCCATTTCCACGGACCCGGCGAAGCAGTGGAACACGCCCCGCACCCGGGAAAATTCCCGGACTATGTCCATGGTGTCGGCGTGGGCGTCCCGGTCGTGGATGATCACCGGCAGCTGAAGCTCCTGGGCCAGGGCCAGCTGCTGCCGCAGCACCTGCTGCTGCAGGTCCCGGGGTGGATTCTCCGGCCAGTAGTAGTCCAGGCCGATCTCACCGATGGCCACCACCTTATCCTCCTGGGCCAGAGCCCGGATCTCCGTCAGGTGCTCCGGGCGGAAATCGCCGCAGTTTTCCGGATGGATGCCCACGGCAGCGTAGATATGGGGAAAACGATGGGCCAGCTCCACCGCCGTCCGGGAGGACGCCACGGTGCAGCCGGGGTTCACCACCAGACCGACGCCGCGCTCCGGCAGAGAAGCCAGCAGGGCCTCCCGGTCCGGGTCGAACTGGTCGTCGTCATAATGGGCGTGGGTGTCAAACAGCATGGCGGGCCCTCAGTCCAGGCGGACCTTACCCAGCCGGGCGTCCGCCACATACTGGGCCTTCAGCTCCCGCAGCCGGTCCATATGGGCCGTGCGCAGGTGGACCTGCTGCTTTTCCTCCGACTCCCACTGCTCCACCAGGAGGATCTCGTCGGCATTCTGGACGGACAGGAAATAATCGTACCGCAGGCAGCCGTCCTCCCGGCGAATGGCGTCGATGATGCCCTCGGTGGTCAGCTGGCGCAGGAAGCTCTCCCGGCAGCCGGGCTTGGCCAGATAGCGCACGTACAGGGTCAGGGTAGTTTCCATAGAGAAGCGCTCCTTATTGATAATGTTGGTCCAGTACCGCGATCATGGCGGCAATGGCGTTTTCCCGGCAGTCCGGCAGGACCCGGACTCCGGGCACCCGGCGCACCGACTCGATGGCGTTGGCCGGGGCAAAGGACATGCCGGCAAACTCCAGCATGGGGATGTCATTGGCGTGGTCCCCCACGCAGCACACATTCTCCCGCCGGATATGCAGCAGCTGCGCCAGACGGCGGACCATGCCGCCCTTGTTGGCGCCCTTGGCGGTGATCTCCAGCAGCGTGGATGCGCTGGCCACGATCTCATATTCCCGGCTCCAGGGTTGCTCCCGGATATACTTTTCCAGCTGCCGCAGCCGGGGAGGCTCCTCCTCGAACAGCAGCTTGGCAATAGGTGACGGAGCCTGGTCCAGACTGTCCAGCTCCACCGACGGGGAGTGGGTCAGGTGCAGGTGCCGGGCGGTGATCTCGTTGGGGTGCACCACATGGATGGAGTTGTCGTCGTGGTAGATCTCAAAGGTCAGGTCCGGCATTTCCGCCGTCAGCTGCCGGACGTGGTCCCGGATGCGCTCCGGCAGAAAGGCGGTGCAGAGGTACCGCCCGGCGGCAAAGTCATAGATGGCCGCGCCGTTGAAGAGCACGGTGGGGCCATTCATGGGGATGCCGTCCTTCAGGGCGGCGAAGGAGGGCAGGGCCCGGCCGGTGGACACGCAGAAGGTGCCGCCCTGGGCCATGAAATACTCCATGGCTGCCCGGTTTTCCGGCGATACCGGGGGGATGCCGCCCTTTCCCCGAAGGGAATCCTCCGTGTAGACGATGGTGTTGTCATAATCGCTGGCGATAAGGACGCCGTCAAACTTTCCCATGACTTATCCCTCTGCCGCAGGCGTGCCGCCTCCGCCGCTTCTGCGGCGTCCGCCCCGGTGACGGGGACGGCGGCGGGACTGGGCGCCCTCCTGGGGCGCCGCATTCTCCGCGGGCTTCTGAGGCGGCTTGGGGGCGCCGCTCTTCGGCGGCTGGGGACGATTTTCCTGAGGCTTGTCCCCGGGCTTGCGGCGGGGACGGCGAGGCTTGTCGTCGGCCCTGGGCCCATCGGGACGCTTCTTTTCCGGCGGACGGGGCTTCTCCCGCTTCTCCGGGACCTTCTCCGCCGTCTGCTGGGGCTTGCTTCCGCCGCCCCGGCGGCGGCGCTCGTTCCGGCGGCGGGCGGGCCGTTCCTCCCGGGCGGGGGCGTCGGGATCAAAGTCCGCGATGACCAGGGGCATGGGGAACTCGTCCTCCTTCCGCTCCTCCACATACCGGGCGGGCCGCTCCTGGGGCACCTGGATGCCGTCGCGGCTACCCTTGCCGTTGCGCAGCACACACAGCTCGCAGCTGTGGTAGCACCGGGGGGCTTCGGGCTTCTCATCCAGCCGGACATGAACCGTTTCCTTCAGCACGTTCACGTCGCAGATGTTGCCGGGGCCATCCGGCGTCTGGACAAAGGAGTCGTTCTTGGGCATGCGCTTCAGAGCGTCCTCATAGGCGTCCTGCTCATATTTCAGGCAGCACATCAGCCGCCCGCAGGTGCCGGAAATTTTCGTAGGGTTCAGGGACAGACTCTGGGTCTTGGCCATTTTGATGGACACGGGCACAAAGTCATCCAGAAACTGGGCACAGCAGAAGGGGCGGCCGCAGATCCCCAGGCCTCCCAGCATCTTGGCCTCGTCCCGGACGCCGATCTGCCGCAGCTCGATGCGGGCCCGGAACACCGACGCCAGGTCCTTTACCAGCTCCCGGAAGTCCACCCGCCCGTCGGCGGTGAAGAAGAACAGAATCTTGTTCCCCTCGAAGCTGCACTCCACCCGCACCAGCTTCATCTCCAGGTTGTGCTGGAGGATCTTCCGCTGGCAGATATCGAAGGCTTCCTTCTCCCGGGTGCGGTTGTGGGCCGCTGTGCGGCGGTCGTTCTCCGTGGCCACCCGGACCATGGGCCGCAGGGGCTGGATGACGCAGCAGTCGTCCACCGGGTGGTTGCCCATGGTACACTGGGCGTATTCCAGGCCCTGGGCCGTCTCCACGATGACGTGGTCCCCGGTCTGCACCTGCACGTCGCCGGGGTCAAAGAAGTAGGTTTTGCATCCGCTGCGGAAGCGGACGCTGATCACAGTTGTCATATATTTCGATTCCTTTCCGTGTATGTCAAAGCAGCTTTTCCCACCCGGCGCACAGGGCTCCCAGCACATGGCCCACGCCCACGTTATAGCGGCACTCCAGGCAGTATTGCTTCATCAGGTCTGTCATGCCCTGCAGCTGGCGCACGGTAAGCCCCCGGCGCAGCTCCTCCGCCCCGGGAATGTCCGCAGGGTCTGGCTTGCCGCAGGCGGCCAGCAGCGCCTCGGCAGAGGCTCGCCAGGCGTTCTCCAGCAGCTGCTGGAGCTGCTCGCGCTTGAGGCGCTTATTCTCCAGCCCCACCAGGTATTGGCTCACCGGCAGCAGCTGTCCCGAAGCGAAGGCCCGGCACAGGTCCCGGGCGGCGTCGTCCCGGGCGTCCTCGTCCTCGCCCCGGAGCTTCCACTCCACGCACCGGGAGCGGATGGTGGGCAGCAGCGCCGCCGCCGTCTCCGTGCAGAACAGGAACGCCGCGTAGGGCGGCCCCTCCTCCACCAGCTTCAGCAGCACGTTCTGGTCCCGCTGGTTCAAAGCGTCGCAGTCCGGGAAGATGTACACCTTGGCGGCCCCGTCGTTGGGGCGGATGTATGCGTCCTGCCGCAGGCTTCGCAGCAGGTCCACCGGCAGCTCCCGGTGGTCGGGGTCCTGCACCGTCTGGACATCGGGGTGGATGTCCTCCAGCACCTTGCGGCACTGGCGGCATTGCAGGCAGGGCTTTCCGCTTTGCGCCTCGCACTCCATGGCGGCGGCGGCAAAGCGGGCGGCGGCCATGCGGTCTCCGCTGCCGGAGAAGATGATGGCATGGGGCAGGGCTCCGCCTGCGGCGGCCCGGCGCAGGCGGCGGGCCAATGTGCTGTTTTCCGGCAGAAGCTGCCCCACGGTCCTTCCTCCCCATTGTTGTACTTTCCGATTTTACAAGTATAGCATACCCTCCGTCCCGTCTGCAAGGTGCCGGGACGGGTTTTCTGCAAAAAATAGTTTCCCGTCAGGAGATTATTCCCGGTAATTTTGGGCCATAATGGCAAAAAGATTCCTTTTTGCGAAAATAGTCTTGCTTTTGACAGAAGATATGCCTATAATAAGTTGTTCGCAATTTTATTTTATATACGGAGGGAACTACATGAGTAAGAAGTATTGCTATCTCTTTACCGAGGGCAACGCCAAGATGCGCGAGCTGCTGGGCGGTAAGGGCGCCAATCTGGCCGAGATGACCAACATCGGCCTGCCCGTCCCCCAGGGCTTCACCATCACCACCGAGGCCTGCACCCAGTATTATGAAGATGGCCGCCAGATCAACGACGCCATCATGGCCGAGATCATGGAATACATCGAGAAGATGGAGCAGATCACCGGCAAGAAGTTCGGCGATCATGAGAATCCCCTGCTGGTCTCCGTCCGCTCCGGCGCCCGGGCCTCCATGCCCGGCATGATGGACACCATCCTGAACCTGGGCCTCAATGAGGACGTGGTGGACGTCATCGCCAAGAAGTCCAACAACCCCCGCTGGGCCTGGGACTGCTATCGCCGCTTCATCCAGATGTACTCCGACGTGGTCATGGAGGTGGGCAAGAAGTATTTCGAGCAGCTCATCGACGAGATGAAGGCCAGGAAGGGCGTCACCCAGGACGTGGAGCTCACCGCTGAGGACCTGAAGGAGCTGGCCGGCCAGTTCAAGGCCGAGTATAAGGCAAAGATCGGTCAGGACTTCCCCTCCGATCCCAAGGAGCAGCTGCTGGGCGCCATCAAGGCCGTGTTCCGCAGCTGGGATAACCCCCGCGCCAACGTGTATCGCCGGGACAATGATATCCCCTATTCCTGGGGCACCGCCGTCAACGTCCAGTCCATGGCCTTCGGCAACATGGGCGACGACTGCGGCACCGGCGTGGCCTTCACCCGCAACCCCGCCACCGGCGAGAAGAAGCTCATGGGCGAGTTCCTGACCAATGCCCAGGGCGAGGACGTGGTGGCCGGCGTGCGTACCCCCATGCCCATCGACCAGATGGCCGAGAAGTTCCCCGAGGCCTATGCCCAGTTCGTGGAGGTCTGCCGCACCCTGGAGGACCACTATCGCGACATGCAGGACATGGAGTTCACCGTGGAGCATGGCCAGCTGTACATGCTCCAGACCCGCAACGGCAAGCGCACCGCTCCCGCCGCCCTGAAGATCGCCTGCGACCTGGTGGACGAGGGCATGATCTCCGAGCAGCAGGCTGTTGCCATGATCGATCCCCGGAACCTGGATACCCTGTTGCACCCCCAGTTTGACCCCGCCGCGCTGAAGGCTGCCGCCCCTGTGGGCAAGGCGCTGCCCGCCTCTCCCGGCGCCGCCTGCGGCAAGATCGTCTACTCCGCCGAGGATGCCAAGGAATGGGCTGCCCGGGGCGAGAAGGTGGTCCTGGTCCGTCTGGAGACCTCTCCCGAGGATATCGAGGGCATGAAGGCCGCCCAGGGCATCCTGACCGTTCGCGGCGGCATGACCTCCCACGCCGCCGTTGTGGCCCGCGGCATGGGCAAGTGCTGCGTCTCCGGCTGCGGCGCCATCGTCATGGACGAGGAGAACAAGCAGTTCACCCTGGCCGGTAAGACCTATCACGAGGGTGACTGGCTGAGCCTGGACGGCTCCACCGGCAACATCTACGACGGCGCTATGCCCACCGTGGACGCCAGCGTGGGCGGCGACTTCGGCCGCATCATGGCCTGGGCCGATAAGTATCGCCGGCTGCAGGTCCGCACCAATGCCGACACCCCCCACGACGCCGCCAAGGCCCGTGAGCTGGGCGCTCAGGGCATCGGCCTGTGCCGCACCGAGCATATGTTCTTCGAGAGCGACCGCATCGCTGCCATCCGCGAGATGATCTGCTCCGACACCGTGGAGCAGCGCGAAAAGGCTCTGGCCAAGCTGCTGCCCATGCAGCAGGGCGACTTCGAGGGCATCTATGAGGCCATGGAGGGCTGCCCCGTGACCATCCGCTTCCTGGATCCCCCTCTGCACGAGTTCGTTCCCACCGAGGAGGCCGACATCGAGCTGCTGGCCAAGGATATGGGCAAGACCGTGGCCGAGATCAAGGCCATCATCGCCTCCCTGCACGAGTTCAACCCCATGATGGGTCACCGCGGCTGCCGTCTGGCCGTCACCTTCCCCGAGATCGCCGTCATGCAGACCCGTGCCGTCATCCGCGCCGCCATCAACGTTCAGAAGCGTCATCCCGAGTGGAACATGGTTCCCGAGATCATGATCCCCCTGGTGGGCGAGGTCAAGGAGCTGAAGTATGTCAAGAACGTCGTGGTCAAGACCGCTGACGAGGAGCTGGCCGCTGCCGGTGTGGAGATGAAGTACCTGGTGGGCACCATGATCGAGATCCCCCGGGCCGCTCTGACCGCCGACGAGATCGCCACCGAGGCTGAGTTCTTCTCCTTCGGCACCAACGACCTGACCCAGATGACCTTCGGCTTCAGCCGCGACGACGCCGGCAAGTTCCTGGGCGCCTACTATGACAAGAAGATCTATGAGAACGATCCCTTCGCCAAGCTGGACCAGGTGGGCGTTGGCAAGCTGGTGAAGATGGCTGCCAAGCTGGGCCGCGAGACCCGTCCCGAGCTGCACCTGGGCATCTGCGGCGAGCACGGCGGCGATCCCAGCTCCGTGGAGTTCTGCCACAAGGTGGGCCTGGACTATGTGTCCTGCTCTCCCTTCCGTGTGCCCATCGCTCGTCTGGCCGCCGCTCAGGCTGCCATTAAAAGTAGGTAGGAGTTCTCTTTCCTTTGAATTACCGCTTGGTTTCAAGGAAGCAGAAGCCTATCGAAAGGCTAACGGACAGTATTTAAGGAAAAATCAATGGAGAGATACCACCGTAAGGGTGCTTATCGACCTTGATTGAAAACCGAACTATAATAAGCGTATCATTAGAAATAGTGATACGCTTATTTTTTATCTCTTTGCAAAGTTGTTCTTCCCCCTGCTCTTTTATATAATAAGATTAGCAAGGAGGTCGAGCGTATGAAAGACAAAACCACTCATCTATATGTAGACAGTCACGAAAGGAAGCTGATATTGCATAGCCTTGTGGAGCTGAAAAACGCTCTCATACGGCAAGGCAGATATTTGCGGAAAGGCAAAGCACAAGGTAGAATTGGGCAGCGATGCGCTCGGCAATCTGACCCGAATTGAAAATGAACTTGCAAAAATCCCTGTAAAATTGGAGGTTGCAAAGACAAAGCGGACGGAAACCGTCGAGCAGCTACAAACCGCAAAAGCAGAGGTTGAAAAGCCTTTCGCCTTTGAAGATGAGCTGCGGGAAAAGACGGAACGGCTGAACGCTCTCAATATCGAGCTTAATCTGAATGAGAAAGACCGTTCCGTTATGGATACTGAGCCAGACCAGAGCGAGGAACAACCCGAAAGAAAATGTGCAAATCGAGAGAGATAATGCTGTTTGTATATTTGTAATGACCTTTTTGGGGAAGTATAATAGGTACAAGAAGTATTAAATCGGAGGTGAAAACCGTGCTTGATAATTTCAAATTTGAAACCTTTGTCGATGCGCACAGCAATATTTTCGAGGAATATCTAAGCTCCGTCATATCCAAGCTGAGAGAAACCAATTCCGAATACCGTTCCATAGAGGAAAAGATAGAGAGCCTTTACAGGCAGTATCCGAAAGTAATGGCGGTGTTCGATACGGAGAAATCAAGCGATTTATCCGAGCAGGAATGTACGGTGCTGATAGAAATTCTGGAGCTTCGGGCGAGGCTCTGCGATATGCAGCAGGAAGCTATTTATTTCCGAGGCTGCTATGACAGCGTGGGGTATCTGAAAAAGGCAGGCATTTTATAACCGAGAACGGCGGCATTGGCGAAAAGCTGATGCCGCTTTTATATAGCCGAGTGGTTTTCACCGAACGGAAATCACTCGGCTTTTTCTATTTCTGGAGGTGATTTGATTGAATGAAAAGCAGCAGACCCTATGTGCAGCTTGACCCTGCGGTTATCGAACAGGCACGGCAAATGGACTTGCTCTCCTATCTCAGAGCTTATGAGCCGAACAATTTGGTGCGTGTCGGCGGCAGCGTTTACTGCACCAGAGAACACGACAGCTTAAAAATTTCTAACGGCAAATGGTATTGGTGGTCGAGAGGTATCGGTGGTGTTTCCGCCCTTGACTATCTTATCAAGGTCAAAGATTACGGATTTGTCGAAGCCGTCGAAGCTCTGACGGGCGGTGCGGTTGAATGGACACCGCCGCAAACGCCGAAAAAAGACGAGCCGAAAGTTCTGCTATTGCCACCGAAGAACAAGGATTGCAGCCGAGTAATGCAGTATCTTTTCGGACGAGGTATAGATTATCAGCTCATACAGGAGTGCATTGCAGACGGCACGATTTACGAAAGTGCCGATTATCACAACGCCGTTTTTGTGGGTAAGGATAAAAGCGGAACAGCCAAGTATGCCGCCTTGCGCAGCACACTCGGAAGCACTTTCAAGCAGGACGCTTCGGGAAGTGACAAGCGATATTCGTTCCGATTGCTTGCAAAAGAGCCGACAAACACGGTGCATTTATTTGAAGCAGCCATTGATTTACTGTCCTATGCGACCTACCTTAAATGCGAGGGCAAGGACTATCGGATACAAAATCTGCTCTCTTTGTCGGGCGTATATCAGCCAAAAAAGGAGCTGAGTGAGAGCAAAGTCCCCATTGCGCTGTCCACTTATCTCAAGGAAAATCCGCAAATCAAGACCGTTGTTCTGCACCTTGACAATGACAAAACGGGCAGGCTGTGTACTGCCGCCTTAACCGAATTACTGAAAAAGGACTATGAAATCGTTGATGCCCCGCCGCCTGTCGGCAAGGATGTCAACGATTTTTTAATGTCTTATCTGGGTCTTACAAGGCAAAAGCCCGTCCGTGAAAGGAGTGATGTCCGTTGATTGTGTAGCAGTTTTTTGAAAAACGACAACCAAACCGACCCTAATTTTAAGAACGAAAGTGAGGAAATAACGATTGAAAAACTATGATGTGACCCTTACCGCCCACTATGAAAAGACTGTTTCCGTTTGCGCCGACAGCCCCGAACAGGCGGCGGAGAAAGTCAAAATCATTCTCTTTAATACCGACCTTATTGAGTTTTCCGATGAGGATTTTGTCTGCGGCGAAGCCGATATTACCGAGCATAGCGAGGACGGTCTTGACGATACCGATGAGGAAGAATTGTCCGAAGAAGATGATTGCTCGGACTGTCCGTACTTCTGCCCCGTGTGCGGAGAATGTCTGTATGAGGACGGGTGCGAAGAATGATATGTCTTACCAAGCACTGAATTTGGCTAACCAAATTCGCTTGTTAGGGGGCTGCCCCTAATACCCCGTGAAAACAGAAAGGAGTTTGAGAATGAGTGAGCTTATATTTTTCATCATCGGCATAATGCTCGGCGGGCTGACGGGCGTTGCGATTATGTGCTGCTTGCAGATAAACCGTCTGTCCGAGAGAGAGGAAGTGGAAAATGCGAAAACGAAATGTGCAGATACTTTTCCGTCTGACTGAGGAAGAAGCCGAGCAGCTTAATGAGCTTGTGCGGAAATCGGGTCGCTCAAAAGAAGCATTCCTCAGAGAAACGGTAAAGGGCTACCGCCTGTGCGAGAAGCCCGACCCAGAGTTCTATAAAATGATGCGAGAGCTGTCGGCTATCGGCAACCGTATCAATCAGCTTGCGGTCAAGGCAAACGCCCTCGGATTTATCGACACGCCGATGCTCCGAGAGGAAGCGAGAAAATGGCACGAGTTCCAAATCGAAATTCGCAAAAGGTATCTGCTGCCCCGCAAGGTATTTTAATGGCGGTCTGCGAGATATGGGATGTGCGTGGCAGGCTCGACCACCCGATTGACTACGCAGAAAATCCCGAAAAGACCGCCAACCCCAAATACACCGAAGCTGATTTACAGGCGATGGTCGATGTAATGGAGTATGCCACCAATAAGGATAAGACCGAACAGCGTTTCTTTGTCACGGGCGTAAACTGCGACCCGACTACCGCAAGGGATGAAATGATGATTGCCAAAGCCCAATGGAACGACAGGAGTGAGATTGTCTGTTATCACGGCTTCCAGAGCTTCAAGTCTGGCGAGGTCACACCAGAGCAGGCGCACGAGGTCGGGGTCAGACTTGCCGAGAGAATGTGGGGCGACAGATTTCAAGTCATTGTTGCCACCCACCTCAACACCGAGTGTCTGCATAACCACTTTGTAGTAAACTCCGTTTCCTTTGCGGACGGCAAGCACTATCACGACAACAAAGCAAATTTGCGCCTGCTTCGTCAGCACTCCGATGAGCTTTGCCGTGAGTATGCTCTGTCCGTTATTGAACACCCAAGCGGTAAGAAAAAGCCCTATGCTCTTTATCAAGCGGAAAAGCAATGCTTGCCAACAGCGAGTTTATCATTATGCTCAACCAAGCATCCACAGACCGTATCGAGCTTGCCAAGCTCCTTAATATCTCTGACCTTCAGCTCAGTTATATCACGAATGTCGGCGCAGGACAGGGACTTCTCAAGGTTGGAAGCTCTCTTGTGCCGTTTGTCAACAAATTCCCACGCAATACCGAGCTTTACAAGCTGATGACGACCAAGTTCGGAGAGGTATAAAATGCAGAAATTGCGGTGTTCGTGTCGTATCGTGAGAGGTTAACAAAAATAATCGTGCTGATTAGTGTGAAAATTCAAGAAAATTTCATTGATTTTTACACGAATATCTGCTATACTATGGTCAGTACCTTTAAGGAGGACTGCTTATGTATAGAAAGATTATGGGCTTCTTGGAAGCGTGGAAAGATAGCGTTCACCGCAAGCCCCTTATTTTACAGGGTGCGAGACAGGTCGGAAAGACCTATTCCATTCTGGAGTTCGGGCGCACTCACTATGAAAATGTGGCATACTTCAACTTTGAAACCAATCCAAAGCTGAACGAAACCTTTGAGGAAAACATCAGCCCTGATTATCTGATACCGATTTTGTCCCATATCGCAGGACAGACTATCGTAAAGGAAAAAACGCTGATAGTCTTTGATGAGGTGCAGCTTTGCGAAAGGGCTTTGACCTCGCTCAAATACTTTTGCGAGAACGCTCCAGATTACCACATCATTGTCGCAGGCAGCTTGCTCGGCGTTGCGGTCAACAGAGCAAAATTCTCTTTCCCCGTAGGAAAGGTCGATATGAAAACGCTTTATCCTATGGATATGGAGGAATTTATGTTGGCGCTCGGTGAAGACGATTTGGTAGAGCAGATTAAAAAGTGCTTCCAAACCGATACGCCGCTGCCGTCTGCCTTGCACGACGCCGCAATGCAGCTTTACCGTCAGTATCTTGTGGTCGGCGGTATGCCAGAGTGCGTAATGCAGTTTGCTGAAACAAAGGACTATATCCTTGTCCGCCATACACAGGATACGATACTTGCAAGCTATCTCAACGATATGAGCAAGTATAACAACTTGAATGAAATCAAGAAAACCAGACTTGCCTACGACAATATAACCGTTCAGCTTTCCAAGAAGAATACCCGTTTCCAATATAAGCTGATTAAGAAAGGCGGACGGGCTTCCGAATTTGAAAATGCGATTGAATGGCTTTGCTTATCTGGTATCGTGTCACAGGTTTACAAGGTGGAGCAAATCAAAAAGCCCCTCGAAAACTACCGTGATATTGATGCGTTCAAGATTTATGTGTCCGACTTAGGATTGCTTTGCGCCAAGAAAGACTTAGCCGCCAATGACATCCTCTATATGGTCGAGGAAATTAACGACTTCAAGGGCGGTATGGCGGAGAACTATGTCAATGTGCAGCTCTCCATTAACGGCTACCACACCTACTATTGGGAGTCCGAGCGTGGGGCTGAAATTGATTTTATCATTCAGCGTGACGGTCAGCTCATTCCCATTGAGGTCAAGTCTGCCGACAACACCAGAGCCAAGAGCTTGAAGGTCTATATGGACACCTACAAGCCCGCTTATGCTATCAAGCTCTCTGCCAAAAACTTCGGCTTTGAGGACAACAAAAAAATCGTTCCTCTCTATGCCGCATTTTGTATCTGAAATCAATATGGCAACAGTAACGCTCACAGAAAATGTGGGCGTTATTTTTTGCCCCTAAAACAGAATAAGAAAGGATAACGCTTATGAAGAAATACACAAAACTTATCTGTATGATTGCCGCCGTGTGCCTGTTAGGTGCGGCGGCTTTTTGCGGCTTTCGTACCTACGCCAACTCCTACGGAACGATTAGCGAGAGAATTATCCAACCGTTAAAAGTGTTATATAAATCTATGTCGTGGTATTTGAAAGCGTACTGTACGGAAAAACAGGACTATCGCATTTTTAAGCTGACTCGCATTATAACATTGGAAATGCTTTCAGACACTTTTGAAAAAAAGTCTTTTCCAGAATTAGATGAGATGTCGGGGCAAGTTTATAGTACAATCGTACTGCGCTTTGCCAAAGAAATCTCGTATCGTGTTTATGATGAATTTGATAATACTCAAATAAGCACAGAAGAAAATGGGGATTTAATCGTTTCTGTTGAAATGCCAGAAGATGAATGGTTAATCGGGTATTTGTTATCATTCGGAACACAGGTGGATATTGTAGAGCCTGCGCATCTCAAGGACATCGTTGCAAAGCAGGCAAAAAGTATCTATGAAAAATATAAATCTTGACACAGGGTGTCAGTATAAGTGTGGTACAATCTTCTCGCAAATTAAATAGAGATTTATAAGGAGAACACTATGGCTTTTGATTTCAAAAAAGAATACAAAGAGTTTTATATGCCGAAGAACAAACCAGAGATTGTTACTGTTCCGCAGGCTAACTATATTGCTGTACGAGGAAAAGATAATCCTAACGAGATTGACGGTGCTTATCAGAAGGCAATCAGTATCCTATACGCTGTTGCTTACACGCTGAAAATGAGCTATAAAACAGAGCATAAAATCGAGGGCTTTTTTGAGTATGTTGTTCCTCCGCTGGAGGGCTTTTGGTGGCAGGATAATGTTGATGGTATAGACTATGCTGATAAAGCTGCATTTAACTGGATTTCTGTCATTCGCCTGCCCGAATTCATTACGCAAAAGGATTTTGAATGGGCGGTAGAAACCGCATCCGAAAAGAAAAAGCTCGACTGCTCATCTGCGGAATTTCTGACCGTTGATGAGGGCTTGTGTGTTCAAATAATGCACATAGGCGCATTTGACGATGAACCGCAAACGGTAACGTTAATGGATGAATATATAGCGCAGAACGGTTATGAAAATGATATAACCGAAAGCCGATTACATCACGAAATTTACTTATCAGATGCACGGAAAGTAGCACCAGAAAAATGGAAAACCGTGATTCGCCATCCAATTAAAAGGTCAAGGCAACAATCATAAATTTGCTAATGAGATATATTCGGTGCACTCGGTCAACCATTGCTCGTGATTGTCAGCAAGGTTGTCTGGACTGTTAGAATGGGCATATTTTTCGGAATGGCATATAAGGAAACGGGAAACTTGTGGGTATCGACTATCTTCCATTTCCTTGTTAATGTTTGCGCTCTGCCGTACCTGTTTTCAAGTATAAACGGATATGCAGATGTAACGCTGTATATTATCGTGCCTGTTTATATAGCTTTGGGAATATACAGCATCTTTGAGCTGCAAAAGCGTGGAACTTACACAGATGCCATATAGTTTAGGAAGCTACAAATCTATTCTTTGCCTAACTTATAATACATATTGTTGACAGCAATATACTCGGCAAAAATCCGAAACCTAATGGCGTTTTTGGTGGCTGCAACCGTCGGTTGACATATTGAATGGTCTGGATTGGTGGTTTGCAACTTCGCAAAGTGCTAAAATATGAGCACAACAATCAAAACAATAGGAGGACAAATATGATTTTTGCCGATAAGCTTATACTGCTGCGAAAAAAAGCAGGTTGGTCGCAAGAGGAACTGGCTGACCAAATGAATGTAACACGACAGTCTGTTTCAAAATGGGAAGGAGCGCAATCTGTTCCAGACCTCGAAAAAATGCTACGCCTTTCCGAACTGTTCGGAGTAAGCACCGATTATTTACTGAAAGACGAAATTGAAGAAGCTGAGCATATAGACTCGTCCGATGATACGCCGTCATTAAGGCGTGTATCTATGGAGGAAGCAAACGCTTTTCTTTCCGTAAAGCTGCGGACAGCTAAAACAATAGCGTATGCCGCCTTTTTGTGTATTGTATCTCCGATTGCCCTTTTGATATTGGGTGCAATCAGCGAGAGTACGGTGGGTGTCTTGAACGAAAATATAGCGGGCGGAATCGGAATGATTGTTCTTATTATTCTTGTGGCAATCGCCGCTGTGATGTTTATATCAAGCGGCAGCAAAACCGCCCCATTTGCCTACTTGGAAAAAGAAAAGTTTGAAACCGAGTATGGCGTGAGCGGAATGGTGAAAGAGCGCAAGGCACAATACAAGGATTTGCACACGAAACATAATATTGCGGGAGCTTGTTTGTGCGTTACTGCCCTAATTCCTCTTTTTGTCGGAGCAATAATTGATGCTGATAACGACCTGTTTCTAACGATTATGCTTTCACTTTCATTTCTCATTGCGGGAGTAGGCGTGATTTGCTTTATCAAGACGGGCATTATATGGGCAAGCTATGAAAAGCTGTTGCAAGAGGGCGAATATTCTAAAGAGAACAAAGAAAAACCGTCCTTTTCGGGAGCCATCTATACAGCGTATTGGGTGATTGCAACGGCAGTTTATTTGGGGTACAGCCTGTCATCAAATAATTGGGGACAGAGTTGGATAATTTGGGTCGTTGCAGGCGTAATATTTCCCGCTGTCATTGCAATTACTAATGCCTTTGAGAAAAAATCAAAATGAAATTTTAAAATAAAAATGTGTTTCGCTGCTTGTGGGCAACACATTCGCTGTTTGTGGGGAAGAGTTTTTGCGAAAGCCGTGCTATACTTTTCTTCGGAGGTACACAAAAATGGATCAAATAAAGATTGGAAAATTTATTGCCGCCCTGCGAAAAGATAAAGGCTTGACGCAGGAGCAGCCCGGAGAAAAGCTTGGTGTGACCAACAAAACCATTTCCCGTTGGGAGAACGGAGTTTCCCAAAGTTAAAGATACCACATCAATCCCACGCGGACTTTTGCTCAACCGATACAGCCGGAGGGCTGGATAACAAGAAAAGGCGGTATGCGCCCCGTGGAGGGGTAGCGTACCGCCTTTTCTTGTGGGGGTTTCCAAAGGGGGCAACGCCCCCATTTGGCACACGACTTTGCGAAGCAAAGTGTAGTGTGTTATACGCTCTGTCGGCGTTGCCGTGAAAATGCCGTTGCCGCCGGGGAGGGCAAGGGCATTTGAAGCGGCAGGAAAACAGGGCTGTGCTTGCGTGGCGTGGAGCCGCAAGCGCAGGTCTGGACTCATCAGCAGACAGGGCGTATATGAAAGCCCCAGTTCCTCGTCCTACGCTCCAACTTGTGGACAAAGTGTCCCGAAGTTGTGGCCACACTCCCGGAAAAGTAGCAGGACAACGGGCAACCGTCAAGGCTGAAATGAACGGGTTTACACCCGGCCTTGACCTCCGCCCGCTGTCCCGCTGGATGGGTGGACAAGGCGGCCAATCCCTCAAAGTGCTTGGCCGCTCTCTTTCTGATTTTGAGGTATTCAGTTTTTCAAAATTGAATAATCAAAATAAATTTTTTCGATTGAAAAAATTTTATTTGTTATCATCTTCAATGCCATATTTTTTCTTTTGCCGAATCACATAATTACTGATTTTTTCATCATATAGTGGATACTGGTAATCCAACTGGCATGCCACTTCTGACGAAACCTCCCGGAACAATGCCATACATTGTTCAAAGGATTCCCACATATGGGGATAGGAATCCATATTATAAGTGGACATAAGTCGTTCCCACAATTCCTCTGGGACATATTGCTTCATAAATTTATAGTTTTTTCCCAAACTGAAATGAAATCCCTGTTTGATACCAATCAGCCAGGAAATCATGCGAAGCAATTCTTTTCGTACTATATCATTCATATGGTCAATAGCAAAAAGAATTTCTTTGCGGCATAAGCCCTTTACTACATATGTTGTAGTATTCCAAAATTCATTACAGCAATCGTCAAACATTCTTTGAGTAGGCTTCTGCAAGTGGTAGTCTATATCCGTTGGTATTGGCGGCTTTACGATACGGTTGTCTTTATCCAACAGTAACTTTACCAGTTTATCCCATGTAAAATACTCGTCTATCAGTTCCAGCGGCAGCAAAGTTAAATCTATCTTAACATCATCAGTAAACAGCATTAAATATGAAAATCCCTTTTCTACAGCTGGAAATAATTCCATATCTTCCGGCTTTTGCAGAATCAACCTTTCACCAAATATATCTAGCCATTTATCATCACTTGTGAAGCTGTCCATATCCGTAACAAAAAAAGTAATATCAAAATCCTGAAAATCATCAGGCGGAATATTTGTATTTGTTCTAGATCCTTCCAAAGTAACCATGCGAATGCGTTTGTCTGTTTTTGCAAAATTCAAAACAATATCATAAACTTCCTTTTCTGATCTCATTTTTATCTCCTCCAATTATTGAAATAGGTGTGAAGCCATTTTAGGGCTTTCCCGCCTTGATTACCCTTTAGCAAAGACGGGCGGGACTGTCAACGGCGGCGCATGAAATGCGCCGTTCATCTTGACCGTTGACTGGCTCGGCTGGCTTTGCTATCTTCCTGACAAATGGGAATGTCTAAGATAGTAAAGACGTCCCACATGCAACTCTTTCTTTTATTGCGGAAACCGTATCTTTAATTGTGAATGTAGTTGTGTCTATGACATTTGATTCATATACTCCCAAACCGGAAAATTGCTCCCACATTGTTTCCACTAATTCAATATTTGTTTTTCTATCTAATTTTGAGCGTTCCACAGCTCGCTTCATAGTTTCTTTTTTACTCGCTCTTAATACAATATAGTGTACCTCGTAATCTTCTTGGGCAAGAGCTTTCCATGGCTCCAAAAACCATGGCCCGACAATCCCATCTACAATTACATCATATCCGCCACGAGCATATCGCTTTGCAGCTTCTAAAAAGGCTTCAATGACAACCAGATTTTGCTCGTTGGATTCTGGCAAATGTGGTGGTATTGCGCCTTTGCTTAAGTAATGAAAAAAGTCATCGGTGTGCATATGCACTGATTTATCCATATCTGATTCCTTTGCGACAATTGACGCAGTTGTTGTTTTTCCTGTCCCCGGTGAGCCTGTAATCACAATAATTCTTCCTTGATTCATCTGTATTTTCCCTCACAATTCAAATTTATCACTTTGTTTCTGCCTGCTCAATCATCTTCTTCGCAAACTGCTGGAACATTTCAACAGTTTCTTTATCCATCGGTGTAAGCTGTCCGATCTGTCCAGCTATCATCGCCGTTACATCGTCAATGGAAAGTGGTTTTTGTTTCTGTTCCGCCAGTGCGTCCCGCATGGCTTGGAACATAGCGGCGGTCACAGCTTCTCCCGGCTGTTCCCCGTTGTCAATGTCTTTCTTAATGTCCCGCAGGATAGCCAGGAACACATTTTTGATTTTTTCAATCTCCGCTTCATGTTCCCCTATCTTTTGGGCGTTCAAAAGCTGTAAATCCTGCTTCGCTTCTGCCCGGTGTTCCGGGTGTTCTTTCATCAGGTCGGACAGGGAAGCCGTTGCCATCTCGATAAGCTGGTTTCTTGCTGTTATGCCCTTTGCCGCCGTATCCTGAAAATAAATCCGTATCAAATCTATCAGCTTAGGAAAATTCCTGTGTTCCAACAGGCGGTTGAGGATTTGCACATCAACAGCACCCGTCACAAGCCCCCTCACGGCTCCCTCGGACAAGCCTAATTCAGAAATATCGTAGCTTTTACGAACGCTCACGGTAGACAAGCCCAGTATGTAGTCTGTCGATACCTTAAATTCCTTTGCCACACCTATGAGAATATCACTGCTGACCGTTCTTGTTTCGCCGCTGACAATGCGGCTCAACTGGGAAGCGGAAACGCCTATCTTCTCCGCAAGTTCCTTTTGTGTGATGTGGTTCCCGTTGCATAAATCGGAAATCCGCTGTCCGGGCGTTCCGGGTAAAGCCATAGATACGCACCTCCTCCGCATACTTCCATTATACAGAATGATTGCAAAAATGCAATTTCCAAAGTGTAAACTTCATCAAAATGCAATTCTCGCAATATTCCGGGAATTGCATTTTTTTCGTGTAGACTTAGGGTAGTTCATCGATGGACGGCACCTTGAAAACAGAATGACCGTCCGAAAAGGAATACCCCGGCTGGGGAAGCACCGCAAGGAGTCGGACTTCGGGACAAAATGTCCCGAAGTTGCGAGGAGCGTGCCAACGCCGGAACACGCCGCAGGAATGGGGCAGGAAACCTTTTCGGGGAGAACGGCAACGGAAAGCAAAATGGAGGGAACGCATGAGAGATAACCCCTATAAAGACTTGCCGCCGCTGGAACGCAGGCCGGACGGTTCCCTTTACCGCATGACCCCGGCGCAGAGAAAACAGGCGGCCAGCCTGATACGCCGGGAGTGCTGTTGCTGTGAGGACGGCAACTGCATTGTCCTTGACGATGGGGACACCTGCACCTGCCCGCAGACGGTTTCTTTCTCGGTCTGCTGTAAGTGGTTCCGCTGGGCGGTCTTGCCGCTGGACGGGACGCTGGAAGCGGAGATTTTCCGGGATAAGGACTTGAAACGCTGTGAGGTCTGCGGCGGTGTGTTCGTCCCCAAATCCAACCGGGCAAAATACTGCCCCGGCTGTGCCGCCAGAGTTCACAGGCGGCAGAAAACAGAAAGTGAACGGAAAAGGAGGTCTGCTGTGGACAGTTAGGAGCGAAAAAAGCCTTGATTTATCAGGCTTCGCAAGCCCCAAACCGGGGCTGGTGGTATAAAGTATCGCCCGCCCCGGAAAACGGGCTTCTAACCGTCCACAAAACGCACTATGACAAATACCATCTATATCCATCAGCCGGAAAAGGCGTTCAGCTTCACCCGGCTCCCGAATTTCCTCTTTGAAGCCCCCACATTCAAGCCCTTGTCCAACGAGGCAAAGGTTCTGTACGCCTTTATCCTGCGCCGGACAGAGTTATCCCGCAAGAATGGGTGGGCGGATGACTGCGGACGGATTTTCCTGTATTACCCTATCTGTGAAGTGGTTGACTTGCTCCACTGTGGGCGGCAGAAAGCGGTGAACACCCTGCGGGAACTGCAATACGCCGGACTGGTGGAGATCCAGAAGCAGGGCTGTGGAAAACCCAACCGCATTTTCCCAAAATCCTATGAAGCGGTTCCAAACACCGACTTCAAGAAATCCGGTTCTGGTACGCCGGAGGGCTGAAAACCGTACTTATGAAGTGAGGAAATCACTCCCCGGAAGTACGAAAACCGGACGGTATATAGAAATACAAAGATTAAAAAGATTTATTTATATTCTATCCATTCCAATCCTATCCGAGCTAATTTCTGCGGGATTTTCCCTGTGGAAAACCCCGGATAGGAAAGGAATGGGGAAAGGAGCAGAATGGCACAACACGCAATTTTGCGGTTTGAGAAGCACAAGGGCAACCCGGCAAGGCCGCTGGAAGCCCATCACGAAAGACAGAAAGAACAATACGCCAGCAACCCCGACATTGACACAAGCCGGAGCAAATACAACTTCCATATCGTCAAGCCGGAGGGACGCTATTACCACTTCATTCAGAGCCGGATTGAGCAGGCCGGGTGCCGAACCCGCAAGGACAGCACACGGTTTGTCGATACGCTGGTAATTGCCAGCCCGGAGTTTTTCAAGGGGAAATCCCCAAAGGAGATACAGGCGTTTTTCCAGAGGGCGGCGGACTTCCTCATTGGCCGGGTAGGACGGGAAAATATCGTGTCGGCGGTGGTACACATGGACGAGAAAACGCCCCACCTGCATTTGACCTTTGTTCCGCTGACAAAGGACAACCGCCTGTGTGCAAAGGAGATTATCGGCAACCGGGCAAACCTGACGAAGTGGCAGGACGATTTTCACGCCTATATGGTGGAGAAATATCCTGACTTGGAGCGTGGGGAGAGCGCCAGCAGGACAGGCCGGAAGCATATCCCCACCCGGCTTTTCAAACAGGCGGTTTCCCTCTCCCGGCAGGCAAGAGCCATTGAAGCCACACTGGACGGCATTAACCCGCTGAACGCCGGAAAGAAAAAAGAGGAAGCCCTCTCCATGCTGAAAAAGTGGTTCCCGCAGATGGAGAATTTCTCCGGGCAGTTGAAAAAGTACAAGGTCACAATCAATGACCTGCTGGCGGAGAATGAGCAGTTGGAAGCAAGGGCAAAGGCCAGCGAAAAAGGCAAGATGAAAGATACGATGGAACGGGCAAAGCTGAAAAGCGAACTGGACGATTTACAGCGGCTGGTTGACCGTATCCCGCCGGATATACTGGCGGAACTGAAACGGCAGCAACGGCACACGGTAAAGGAAAGGTGATAGATATAAGCAGAAATTTTCGCCGCCCCTGTGCGGCATTGTACCTTGAAAACTGAATATGGAGGACACTGGATGGCAAAAAGCGAAAGCGATATTTTTACACCCCGGACAGGGCAGGTCATACAAGCAGAGAACGGCACGCAGTATTTTGTATGTGGGAACAACCGTATAAAAATCTCCGAACACTTCGCCGCAGGCGGGAAGCCCCTCGGTGATCTGATTGTAGATGTGGTGCGGCATACCGCAGAAAAAGCCGCTTCAACCTGATAGCCCATCATTGATAACACGCCCACGCTTATGATATAATTGCCATAGAGCAAAAGTATTGTAAGCGTGGGTTGTTTCTTTAGAAGGAGGATTTTTACGGTGAAACAACCTTACAATACTACGATTTACAACACGGCGCTTTATATGAGATTGAGCCGGGACGATGAACTGCAAGGAGAAAGCGGGAGTATTCAGACACAACGCATGATGCTCCGGCAATATGCCGCCGAGCATGGCCTGAATGTCATAGATGAATATATCGACGATGGATGGTCTGGAACGAACTTTGACAGGCCGGATTTTCAGAGAATGATTGATGACATTGAGGACGGGAAAATCAACTGCGTTGTTACGAAGGATTTATCCCGCTTAGGCAGAAACTACATTCTGACCGGCCAGTACACGGAAATCTACTTTCCCAGCAAAGGCGTCCGCTATATCGCTGTCAATGACAATGTGGACACCATCAACGGAGAGAATGAGCTTGCCCCATTCCTCAACATTCTGAATGAAATGCACGCCCGCCAGACCAGCAAAAAGGTAAAGGCGGCCATGCGGACACGGTTCGCAAATGGCGCACACTATGGAGCCTATGCTCCGCTTGGCTATGTCAAAGACCCAGATAAGAAAGGCCATCTTCTGATTGACCCGGAAACAAGGTGGATTATCGAAAAGATTTTTGACCTTGCCGTTCATGGCCGGGGAGCCGCCAGCATTACACGGATTTTGGTCGAAGAAAAAGTACCTACTCCCGGCTGGCTGAATTTCCAGAGATACGGCACTTTCGCAAATATCTATGCCGGAGCGCCGGAGGAAAAAGCCTATGCGTGGACGATAGCGCAGGTGAAAAGTATTCTGAAAGAGGAAACCTATATCGGACACAGCGTCCACAATAAGCAGACCAACATTTCATTCAAAAACAAGAAGAAAGTACGCAAGCCAAAAGAGGAATGGTATCGTGTGGAGAACACCCACGAAGCGATTATTTCCGAAGATGTGTTCCGTCAAGTACAGGAGCAGATTTGCAACAGGCGCAGACGGCAGAAGAACGGCACAACACAGATATTTTCCGGGCTGGTAAAATGTGCGGACTGCGGCTGGTCGCTGGCCTATGGTATGAACAGCCAGAACAAAAATCCCTATGCCCACTACCATTGTAGCAAGTACGGGCAAGGATTGCACCAGTGTTCCATGCACTATATCCGCTATGATGTGCTTTACGCCTATGTCCTTTCCCGTCTGCAATACTGGTCTGTGCTGGCACAGCAGGATGGGGACAAACTTCTGAAACGGCTACTTAACGCCAGCGACAAGGAACGCAATACTGCAAGGAAGCGGCAGACAGCCGAACTGAAAAAGGCGGAAAAGCGCAAAGCAGAAGTAGACACCCTGTTTGCAAAAATGTATGAGGACTGGTCTGCCGGACGCATTACAGAATACAATTTCAATATGCTGTCCGAAAAGTATCAGGGCGAACAGCGAGAATTGGACGTAAAAATTGAACGGCTTCACGAAGCGATGGAGACCGCCGCCCAGACAGCGGTTGACGCTGAAAAGTGGATAGGTCTGATGAAACAGTATGTCAATCCCACAGAATTGACGGCTGAACTTCTGAATACGCTGATTGAAAAAATCCTTATCCATGAAGCGGTCAAAAGTGAGGACGGAAGCCGGGAACAGGAGGTAGAAATCTTCTACCGCTTTATCGGCAAAATCGAATGACACATCTTGAGATACCCAACAATATCTTTAACTAAGGGAAACGGGCAATTATATGCCCGATGTTGAAATGCTGTCGCTGCTTTCAAAGGAATTCGGCGTAAGTATTAACGAACTTATAAGCGGCGAACGGCTTTGGGCGGAGGACTTTAAGAAAGCCGCCGACGATAACCTTGTTACGGCGCTGAACAACAGCACCTTTACGCTGAAAGAAAAGATAGTATTTTTTAAGAAGAAATGGCTGCACGAACATATTTCAACTATCGTCCTGTGCGTTGTAGCGTGGATAGGTATTATAATATGGACTGCGCTGAAATTACGAGGCAGCGACTCTTATGCGCTTTTGGGTGCAATAGGCAGTATGCTTGCTATACTTTTCTATGTGGTACTGTATAACCGTATGATGGTATATGTGGAGAACCACGCATATCGGGCAACGCCAGACAAGGAAACCGAAACGAAAAACTAACCTTGATAAATCCAAAGTAGTTGAATGCTGTCTGAGTATTGGCAGCAAAGAGTTTGTGAACTTTTTGTTTTCCTCTTGACAAAACGGGTCTACAAGTGTTAGACTATAAGCAAGGGTCTAATGCTTGCAGACCCGCAAGGAGGATTATAATGAAAAATTACAAACTTGGAGATATGGAACTGGAGTTTGCCAACTTAATTTGGGAGAATGAGCCTATTTCCTCTGGAGGCTTGGTTCAGCTTTGTGAGCAGAAATTCTCTTGGAAGAAATCCACCACATATACGATGCTGAAGCGTCTTTGTGATAAGGGCATTTTTCAAAACAATTCGGGCAATGTCGTTTCTGTCCTTTCAAAGCAGGAGTGGTTTACGAAGCAAAGTGAGGGCTTCGTGGAAGAAACATTCAACGGTTCTCTGCCACAATTCTTAGTGGCGTTTACCCGCCGCAAAAAGCTCTCAAAGCAGGAAATCGCTGAGATACAGAAAATCATCGACCAAAATGCAGAGGAATGACTATGAGCGACAAAGTATTTCTCGATATTGTAAATATGAGTATTACGGGCAGCTTCGCCATCTTAATTATTATACTGGCACGGTTGCTGCTGAAAAAAGCTCCAAAGGTTTTCTCCTACGCATTGTGGTTTGTTGCCTTTTTCCGTCTGCTTGTACCCGTTTCCTTTGAAAGCGTTTTGAGCATATTGCCGTTCAACACAACGCCGCTGTCTACGGATATGCTATATATTGAAACCCCTTATGTGGAAACGGGTATAAAAGCAATAGACAGCGTAATCAACCCTGTTGTAGCAACTGAGGTTTTCGGTTCTACCGCAAATGTATATCAGATATTTACCTTTTGGGGGAAGATTATCTGGCTCATCGGCGTTTTGTCGTTTTGCCTGTATAGCATACGCTCATATTCCAAACTCAAAAAGAAATTACAGAGTGCCGTCCTTCTTCGGGATAATATTTATATTTCGCAAGTAATCTGCACGCCCTTTGCGCTTGGATTGCAAAATCCAAAAATATACTTGCCGAGCAATTTGGCTGACGCACAGGAATATGTAATTGCCCACGAACAGACGCATCTCGCTCGGCGTGATAACCTTGCAAAAATATTGGGATATGTGGTTCTTATCCTGCATTGGTTTAACCCTCTTGTATGGCTTGCGTTCAAGCTGTTTGTTACCGATATGGAAATGTCCTGCGATGAAAGTGTAATCAGAAATTCAAAGGAGGATATTCGCAAAGAATACAGCCGGTCGCTTTTAGAGCTTTCTATTGAAAAAAGCACACTTGGCGTACCGATGGCGTTTGCCGAGGGAAATCCCAAAGAAAGGATAAAGAATGTTATGAAATCAAACACGAAAAAAATAATTGGATTTGCAGGTTTAGGGGCGGTAATTTTAATTGTGGTAATTGCAATATGCCTTATTCCTAACCGTCCGCAGTATGCGACGGCAAAGGATGCTATTACAGGCATTCCCGCAATAGCTACGCAGTCCGCAACTTATGCCGCAATAAAGACTGCCGATGGAAATACGACTATTACAGACAGTGAAGGCTTCAATCAACTGCTGAATTTCATAGAAGGCATTGAGGTCAACACGAAAGAAGTCAAGAGAGGCTCTTGGAATGACAGCGAGGGAAATAACAAGATTACATTTTACCGAGCAGACAATTCTATGGACTCCGTAATCAGCTTCACTTCTGATTATTCTAAGATTTGGATTGAAACAAACGCAACGCTTTCTTTCACATATAGTGTCAAAGACCCAGCAGAAGTGCAAAAGGGACTTGCGGCTTTCCTTGGCAACAATAGCTAAGGCAATCTTGCGTTTGTGAGTCGGAGGAAATATGCCTAATGCAAAAAGAAAAGTTTATACTATGCCCTATCTGCGGCAACAAAACAAGGGTGCAGATACGGGAAGATACAGAGTTAAAGAATTTTCCTTTGTTCTGTCCCAAGTGCCATAAGCAGACATTGATAAATGCAAAGCAACTGAATATCACAAAAGCAGAAGTGCCAGACGCTAAGACGCAGAGCCGATGAACTTGTGAGATACCTCACAGCTC
>ENA-ORLF01000214-ORLF01000214.1-human-gut-metagenome-genome-assembly--contig:-NODE-214-length-26290-cov-4.97709_pt1 | contig 26290 bp, 23 predicted proteins | sample MGYA00243066_ERZ508822 | MGnify/ENA primary metagenome ERZ508822 (study PRJEB26277, sample SAMN04329791) | human gut metagenome | biome: human-associated habitat | host: Homo sapiens | place: USA... | reverse complement strand
GCCACCCGTCAGGCTCCCCGCTTCGCACAGCCGGGCGAACCGATGCAGGAAATGACGGTTATCATGGAGCTGAAACTGCTGGCGGACGTCGGTCTGGTAGGCTTCCCCAATGCAGGAAAGTCGACACTGCTCTCGGCTGTGTCTTCGGCAAAACCGAAAATCGCCAACTATCCCTTCACTACATTGGAGCCCAATCTGGGTATCGTGTCCTATCGCGACGGAAAGTCATTCGTTATGGCGGACATTCCCGGCATCATCGAAGGGGCAAGTGCGGGCAAAGGTTTGGGACTCCGTTTCCTGCGCCACATCGAACGCAACTCACTGTTGCTGTTCATGGTTCCTGCCGACAGCGACGACATCCGTAAGGAATATGAAATTCTGTTGAACGAATTGCGTACTTTCAATCCCGAAATGCTGGACAAGCAGCGTGTGCGTGCCATCACGAAATGCGATATGCTGGATCAGGAGCTGATGGACGAGATAGAGCCTACACTGCCCGAAAGCATTCCGCACGTATTCATTTCGGCCATTTCCGGTCTGGGCATCTCCACACTGAAAGATATGCTGTGGGAAGAGCTGAACAAGGAAAGCAACAAGATAGAAGGCAAGATTGAAAGCATTGCCCACCGCGCCAAAGACATGAGCCACCTGAAAGAGGAACTGAAAGACGAAGGCGAGGACGAAGACCTCAGCTACGAATACGTTGACGACGAGGACATCGAGGACCTTGAAGACTTTGAATACGAAGAAGAGGATTGGGAGGATGACAGAAAATGATTCCTCTCACAAAAGATAAAAGAATGTTGGGATATGAGGTACTTGCCCCATATCCCGACATTTCTTGTTTTGTAACCACCCGGCATGGCGGATGCAGCACCGGCAACTATGCTTCTTTCAACTGCACTCCTTATACCGGAGACGATGCGGATTGCGTACGCAAAAACCGGGAACTGTTATGCACCGCCCTGCCTGTGCGCCCCCAAGAACTTATCATCCCCTTTCAGACCCACGGCACCGATTCCCTCATCATCGACGATACCTATCTGAACGCAACGCATAGCGAACGGCAAGCCATGCTGCAAGGCATCGATGCACTCATTACCCGCATGCCCGGCTGCTGCATCTGCATCTCCACTGCCGATTGCATTCCCGTATTATTATATGACAGGCAACGCCGCATTGTTGCCGCAGTCCATGCAGGCTGGCGGGGAACGGTAAACCGCATTCTTGCCAAAACCCTTCACCGGATGCAGTCTGCCTACGGAACAAGGGGAACGGATGTCATTGCCTGCATAGGGCCGGGCATCTCCCTCGACTCGTTCGAGGTGGGCGATGAGGTATATGAAGCGTTTCGCACCGAAAATTTCCCGATGGAATACATATCCGTATGGAAGCCCGAAACGCACAAATACCATATAGATTTGTGGGCAGCCAACCGTTTGCAACTCTCCGACTTCGGAGTGCCGCCCCGGCAGATAGAGAATGCAGGCATCTGTACCTACCGGCAGCATGAGGACTTCTTCTCGGCACGGCGTCTGGGCATCAAGTCGGGACGTATCCTGTCGGGAATTATGTTGAACGGACAGGAAAAGGGAGAAAGAAAGTAACGCCTATATTTGAAAGAGTTGCAGTTTATGGCTACTTTTGTACCGTGCCGATAAGTTGAAGCAACTCTAATTCTCGACTCACATTATACGAACAAACCAATACCTCCAATGATATGAAACAAAACCGGGAAGACATTCCTTTCAAATACGCCCATTGTTTTGCCACAGACGGGCAGTGTCCGCAACGTTCGGGATGCCTGCATGCCCTGATAACGGAGCTTCCGATGAAAACATCGCAATACGCAAGCAATATCATAACCGCCATAGACCCGCGCTACGTTGCTTCGCTGCATGGCAAGGGCGGCTGTACCTTCTACCGTAGCTCCGACCTCAAGCGTTATGCCTGCGGAATGTCCCGGATGTTCGATGCCGTGCCCAGCAGAATCGTAAGCGAAGTCAGAAGATGTGTACAGAACTGCTTCACCTGCCGCAGCTATTACTTTGCCAGCCGCAAAGGCAAGAGACTTATCTCACCCGCAGAACAGGCGGAGATTGCATCCGTTTTCCGTGCCCTTTGCCCGGAGTTACGTCCCATATACGACAGCTTTGAGGAAAGATACGAATGGTGACCGGAGAAGTACAGGCGGGTGATACTGCAAACCTGCCTGTGCCAGATCTATCCCACACTTAGTTTATTTTTATTTATCCACAATAAACTTCGAGTTTAATCCTATTAAACTCCGGGTTCATTAGGATTAAACCTGAAGTTTAACGCCGTTAAATTCCAAGTTTATCCACGACGAACCGATAGTAAACCATACACAATGAAAAGCCCCATGTACCACATCACCTTATCCGAAGAGATTAAGCGCCTCTGCCCCGCCTTTCAGGGCGTTGCCGTCATGGCGCAAGTAACCAACTCCGCACACAACGCAGAGCTGTGGCGGGAAATCGACGCTTTCACCCGCGAACTGAGAGCCGGTGAAACCGCGGAAAGCATCAAACAGCAACCCGCCATCGCCGCCACCCGCGAAGCCTACAAGCGTTGCGGCAAAGATCCCAGCCGTTACCGTCCTTCCGCCGAAGCATTGCGCCGCCGTCTTATGCGGGGGCTCGAACTGTACCAAATCGACACGCTGGTAGACCTCATCAACCTCGTATCGCTCCGCACCGGATATTCCATCGGCGGCTTCGATGCGGACAAGATACAGGGAGACAGCCTTGAACTCGGCATCGGACGTGCGGAAGAGCCCTTCGAAGGCATCGGGCGCGGAACGCTGAACATCGAGGGGCTTCCCGTCTACCGCGACCGGGCAGGCGGCATAGGCACTCCCACCAGCGACAACGAACGTACCAAAATGGGACTCGAAACCCGGCGTATCCTTGCCATTGTCAACGGATACAACGGACGCGAAGGGCTGGCGGAAGCCGCCGGAATGATACAGGAACTCCTGCGGAAATACGCAGACTCCGATGGCGGAACAATACTCTATTTTGAATAAACAATGACAACAAAGTGATGCCGCCATGCAAGCCGGTGCAAAAAAATAACACGCAGAACCGTCCAAGTATTCAAACGTTTCACTACATTTGCAAAACGTTTTACCTGAAAAAAAGAATTGAACTTTAAAACATATCGATGATAGAAAAACTGATTGTTCTTGAGGATATCGACCCGGTTATCTTTTACGGCGTAAACAACGCCAATATGCAACTGATAAAAGCTTTGTATCCCAAACTCCGCATCGTTGCCCGCGGCAATGTCATCAAAGTGCTGGGAGATGAAGAGGAGATGTGCGCGTTTGAAGAAAACATCACCAAACTCGAAAAATATTGTGCCGAATATAATTCTCTGAAAGAGGAAGTCATCATCGATATCGTCAAAGGGAACGCCCCGCAGGCTGAAAAGTCGGGCAATGTCATCGTGTTCAGCGTAACGGGAAAGCCCATTATTCCGCGCAGCGAAAACCAGTTGAAACTGGTAGAGGCATTTAGCAGGAACGACATGGTATTTGCCATAGGCCCTGCCGGGTCGGGCAAGACCTATACGGCCATCGCCCTTGCCGTACGCGCGTTGAAGAACAAGGAGATAAAGAAAATAATCCTCAGCCGTCCCGCCGTAGAGGCCGGAGAGAAGCTCGGCTTCCTGCCCGGCGACATGAAGGACAAGATAGACCCGTACCTGCAACCGCTTTACGACGCCTTGCAGGACATGGTTCCCGCCGCCAAACTGAAAGAGTACATGGAGCTGAACATCATTCAGATTGCTCCGCTCGCTTTCATGCGCGGACGCACGCTGAACGATGCCGTAGTAATTCTGGATGAAGCGCAGAACACCACCACCCAACAGATAAAGATGTTCCTCACCCGTATGGGCATGAATACCAAAATGATTGTAACGGGGGATATGACGCAAATCGACCTTCCCCAGTCACAGACTTCCGGACTGGTGCAAGCGCTCCGCATCCTGAAAGGCGTGAAAGGAATCAGCTTCATCGAGCTGAACAAAAAAGACATTGTACGCCACAAACTGGTTACTCAGATTGTGGAAGCCTACGAAAAGTTTGACAAAGAAGCGAAAGCCGAACGGGAGAAACGGAAAGCAGAACAAGCCGCCGGACAGCAACTCCCGGCATAGACAGTAAATATCCAACTCATAAATATCACTAAAATGAATGCATTAACAGCAACAGATTTCAATTTTCCCGGACAGCAAAGTGTCTATCATGGAAAAGTGCGCGATGTGTACAACATCAATGGCGAAAAGTTAGTTATGGTCGCTACCGACCGCATTTCAGCCTTCGACGTAGTATTGCCGAAAGGTATTCCTTTCAAAGGACAGATGCTGAACCAGATTGCAGCCAAGTTCCTCGATGCCACCACCGACATCTGCCCCAACTGGAAAACAGCCACCCCCGACCCTATGGTAACCGTGGGCGTAATGTGCGAAGGCTTCCCGGTTGAGATGATTGTACGCGGCTATCTCTGCGGCAGTGCATGGCGCGCCTACAAGAGCGGTGTCCGCGAAATCTGCGGCGTAAAGCTGCCCGAAGGCATGAAGGAGAACCAGAAATTCCCCGAACCCATCATCACCCCGACCACAAAAGCCGAAATCGGCGAGCATGACGCCGACATCTCCAAAGAAGAGATTCTTGCCAAAGGCCTGGCCACTCCCGAAGAGTATGCAATTCTGGAAAAATATACAATGGCGCTCTTCAAACGCGGTACGGAAATCGCTGCAGAACGCGGCCTGATTCTCGTCGACACCAAGTACGAATTCGGCAAGCACAACGGCACTATCTACCTGATGGACGAAATCCACACACCGGACTCCAGCCGCTATTTCTACTCCGAAGGCTACGAAGAACGCTTTGCCAAAGGCGAACCGCAAAAGCAGCTTTCAAAGGAATTCGTGCGCGAATGGCTAATGGACAACGGTTTCCAGGGCAAAGAGGGACAGCAGGTTCCGGAAATGACCGACGAAATCGTGACTTCCATCAGCGAACGTTACATCGAGCTGTACGAGCACATCACCGGCGAGAAGTTTGTTAAAGAGGACACAAGCAACATCGCCGAACGTATTGAAAAGAACGTAACGGAGTACTTAAAGTAACGATTGACGGATGGACTACCCCCAAGAACACATCAAGCCTTACGGCAACGACGGCAAGAAGAGCGAACAGGTTGAAGAGATGTTCGACAACATCGCCCCCGCTTACGACAAGCTGAACCATACCCTGTCGATGGGCATAGACCGCAGCTGGCGCAAGAAGGCGATTGACACGCTCCGCCCTTTCAGCCCCCGGCGCATCATGGACGTAGCGACCGGAACCGGAGACTTTGCCATACTTGCCTGCCGCGAATTGCAGCCCGATATGCTCATCGGGACCGACATATCCGAAGGCATGATGAATGTGGGACGTGAAAAAGTAAAACAGGCGCACCTCTCGGACAGGATTTCCTTTGCCCGGGAGGACTGCACCTCTCTCTCGTTTGCCGATGAAAGCTTCGATGCCGTGACCGTGGCGTTCGGCATCCGTAACTTTGACGGACTGGATAAGGGATTGTCCGAAATGTGCCGCGTACTCGTACCCGGCGGACATCTCGTCATACTGGAGCTCTCCACGCCGGACCGCTTCCCGATGAAACAACTCTTTACCGTCTACTCCAAAGCCGTCATCCCGCTGCTCGGCAAGTTCATTTCGAAAGACAACAGCGCCTACACCTATCTGCCCCAAAGCATCCGCGCCTTTCCGCAAGGCGAAATCATGCAGGGAGTAATCCGCAAGGCAGGGTTCAGCGAGGTACGCTTCAAGCGATTGACTTTCGGAATATGCACCTTATACATTGCTAAGAAATAGTCACTTATATTCCCCCTTTAACACATTTTGGATATGCAGAAATACGGTTTAATCGGTTACCCGCTGAAACATTCGTTCTCCATCGGCTACTTCAACGAGAAATTTAAAGCAGAGAACATTGACGCCGAATATGTGAACTTCGAGATTCCCCGCATCGAAGACTTCATGGAAGTGATTGAAGAAAACCCCAATCTCTGTGGACTCAATGTAACCATTCCCTATAAAGAACAGGTTATACCCTACCTCGACGAACTGGATAAGGACACCGCCAAGATTGGTGCGGTCAACGTTATCAAGATTGTCCGCCTTCCCAAAGGCAAAATCAAGCTGATAGGCTGCAACTCGGACATCATCGGATTTACGCAATCCATCGAACCCCTGCTGCAACCCCAGCACAAGAAAGCGCTTATCCTGGGCACAGGCGGTGCATCCAAAGCCGTATATCGCGGCCTGGAGAATTTAGGAATAGAAAGCACTTTCGTGTCACGTACCAAAAAGGACGACAAGTTCCTGACCTACGGGGAGCTGACTCCCGAAATCATGACCGGACATACGGTCATCGTAAACTGTACGCCCGTGGGCATGTTCCCAAAAGTGGATTTCTGCCCGGACATACCCTACGAACTGCTTACTCCCAACCATTTGCTCTACGATTTGTTGTATAATCCAAATGAAACACTCTTCATGAAGAAAGGCAAAGCGCAGGGAGCCGTCACCAAGAACGGACTTGAAATGTTGCTGCTGCAAGCCTTTGCCGCATGGGAAATTTGGAACAAGTAACATGAAAAAAATACTGAAATATTCATTCATAGGTCTCGCTGCGCTTTGTACCGCCCTGTTGTGCGGCGGATACTATATGCGGGGGCATGCGCTGAACCCGGATGAACTGGTTACACGCTCCCGCAACAGCCAGGCTTCCTACGAATACATGTTCGGGCAATATCCCGAGCTGAAGCCGTGGGTGGACAGCCTGCAGACGGCAGGAGCACTGCGCGACTTCTATATAAAGAATGACCGGGGTGAAACCCTGCATGCGCTGTATGTAGCCGCCGCCGAACCCACCCGTAAAACGGCCGTCATTGTGCACGGCTATACCGACAACTCCATCCGCATGCTCAACATCGGCTACCTGTACAACCGGCAACTGAAGTACAACATCCTTCTGCCCGACCTGCACGGTCATGGTGCAAGCGAGGGTGCCGAGATACAAATGGGTTGGCTCGACCGTCTCGACGTACTGCAATGGACCGCAACCGCCGACGAGCTTTTCGGCAGGAACAATGAAACGGTGACCGCAGGCGACAGCACCCGTATGCGCAGCAGCGGTACGGAAATGGTAGTACACGGCATCTCGATGGGAGCTGCCACCACCATGATGGTGTCCGGCGAAGTGGAACATGGAATACACCAGCAACCGTTCATCAAATGTTTCGTCGAGGACTGCGGCTATACCAGCGTATGGGATGAATTCCGGGGCGAACTGAAAGCACAATACGGCTTGCCCGCTTTCCCGCTGCTGCATGTGGCAAGCCGACTTTGCAAGCAAGAGTACGGATGGGATTTCCGTGAAGCTTCGGCTTTGGAGCAGGTCAGGAAGTGTACCTTGCCCATGCTCTTTATACACGGCGATGCGGACTCCTATGTGCCTACATGGATGGTCTACCCTCTTTACGAAGCCAAGCCGGAACCGAAAGAGCTGTGGATTGTTCCGGGTTCCGCACATGCCATGTCCTACAAGGACTATCCGCAGGAATATACGGAGCATGTAAAGAAATTCGTAGGGAAATACATACGTTGACGTGATTTTTCCTACCTTAGCCTCTACAAATACAATAAGTATGAAACGATTTATCTCCATAGCATTCCTCTTGTGCATGCTTGTTTCCCTGCAGGCACAAGAGATTTACACCACCGGAAACATTCCTAAAGTACATCTTCAGGACAAGACACGCTACGTTTGCAACCCCGCCGGTATCCTTTCCACTTCGACATGCGACGAAATAGACCGCATGCTCTATGCCCTGGAACAGCAAACCGGCATTGAAACCGTAGTGGCGGTTGTTCCGTCCATCGGCAGTGAAGACTGTTTCGACTTCTCGCACCGGTTGCTCAACGAATGGGGCGTTGGCAAGAAAGGAAAGAATAACGGACTGGTTATCCTGCTGGTAACCGACCAGCGTTGTATTCAGTTCTATACCGGATACGGACTGGAAGGAGACCTGCCCGACGCCATTTGCAAACGCATTCAAACGCGGGACATGATTCCTTACCTGAAAGACGGTAACTGGGACGCCGGTATGGTGGCCGGCGTTCGTGCCGTATGCGCCCGTCTTGACGGAAGTATGGTAAACGACCCGGACGAAAGTGACGGCGGCTCTCCGATAGGATTGATTCTGGCCGTTGCGGGGTTCTTTGCCATCGCCATCGCGGCAGGAATACTGAAAACACGCGCTGCAAGCAAATGCCCGCAATGCGGCCAGCATAAACTGCAACGGAGCAACAGCGTGCTTATCTCACGCCGCAACGGAGTACGGACGGAAGATGTCACCTATACCTGCCGCAATTGCGGACATAAGGTAGTACGCCGCCAGCAGTCTTACGATGAGAACTATCGGGGCGGAGGTGGCGGCGGTCCCGTCATTTTCGGAGGCGGCGGCTTCGGCAGCGGTGGCGGAGGATTCAGCGGCGGCAGCTTTGGAGGCGGCATGGGCGGTGGCGGCGGAGCCGGTTCACGGTTCTGAGCGGAACGGCCGGGCGTCTCCTGTAACAAACCAATTCAGATTGCATCATTAATAACAAAAAAAGAAGTATGAAAAAATCAACCAATATCATCATTGTTGTCGTAGCCCTTCTCGCCATTTGGGGAGTCAGCGGTTATAACGGACTTGTTACCATGGACGAAAACGTCAGCGGGCAATGGTCTAACGTAGAAACACAATATCAACGTCGTGCCGACCGGATACCGAATCTCGTAAACACAGTCAAAGGATATGCCTCTCACGAAAAGGAAACGCTGGAAGGTGTGGTAGAAGCCCGTAGCAAGGCCACCCAGATGACCGTAGACGCCAACGACCTGACACCGGAAAAGCTGGCCGAATACCAAAAAGCACAGGGCGCGGTTACTTCCGCTCTCGGCAAGCTGCTCGCCATTACCGAAAACTATCCCGACCTGAAAGCCAACCAGAACTTCCTGGAGCTCCAAGCCCAGTTGGAAGGTACGGAAAACCGCATCAACGTGGCACGTACCAACTTCAACAATGCGGCGAAGAATTTTAATACGGCAATCCGCCGCTTCCCCAAAAACATTCTTGCCGGTCTTTTCGGCTTTGAGAAGCGTGCCTACTTTGAAGCCGCCGAAGGAAGCGAACAAGCACCTAAGGTGGAGTTCTAAAGAGACGGAATTGAATATCAAACATCCCCTCATCCGGTGTCGCACCCGCACAGACTTGCAAGTACGATGCCGGATGAGGGGATATTTTTTACGCAAAGCTAAGGCTATAAGCGAAATAATCACTACTTTTGTGCTCAATTGAACAAACTTATTATCCCATGAGTAATCAACGATATATGATGAGAGGCGTCAGCGCATCCAAAGAAGATGTGCACAACGCCATTAAGAACATCGACAAAGGTATATTCCCGCAGGCTTTCTGCAAAATCATCCCCGATATCCTGGGTGGTGACCCTGAGTATTGTAATATCATGCACGCAGACGGCGCAGGAACAAAATCCAGTCTGGCCTACATGTACTGGAAAGAGACAGGCGACCTCTCCGTCTGGAAAGGCATCGCACAGGATGCGCTGATTATGAACATCGACGACCTGCTCTGTGTAGGTGCTGTGGACAATATCCTGGTATCGAGCACCATCGGACGCAACAAGCTGCTTGTGCCCGGAGAAGTGATTTCCGCCATCATCAACGGTACGGACGAACTGCTTGCCGAACTCCGCGAAATGGGCGTAGGCGTATATGCCACCGGTGGCGAGACCGCCGATGTGGGCGACCTGGTGCGTACCATCATCGTTGACTCTACGGTAACCTGCCGCATGAAGCGTTCGGATGTTATCGACAATGCCAATATCCGTCCGGGAGACGTGATTGTAGGCCTCTCCTCTTGCGGACAAGCCACTTACGAAAAAGAGTATAACGGCGGTATGGGCAGCAACGGGCTTACCAGCGCCCGCCACGACGTATTCGCCAAATATCTGGCGGAGAAATATCCGGAAAGCTATGACAAAGCCGTACCCGACGAATTGGTATACAGCGGAAAGCTGAAACTGACAGACAGCGTGGAAGGCAGTCCGCTGGATGCCGGAAAGCTGGTGCTCTCTCCCACCCGTACATATGCGCCGGTGGTTAAGAAACTGCTCGATGCGCTCCGTCCCGAAATTCACGGTATGGTACACTGCTCCGGCGGTGCGCAGACCAAAGTGCTGCACTTTGTCGGAGATAACTGCCGCGTTGTCAAAGACAACCTTTTCCCCGTTCCGCCGCTGTTCAGGACCATCAAGGAGCAAAGCGATACGGACTGGAGCGAAATGTACAAGGTATTCAATATGGGACACCGTCTGGAAGTATATCTTTCTCCTGAGCATGCGGAAGAAGTGATTGCCATCAGCAAAAGCTTCAACATCGATGCACAGATTGTAGGACGTATCGAAGAGAGCGATAAGAAAGAACTGATTATCAAGAGTGAATTCGGAGAGTTCAGATATTAATGCCGACTTGTCATCTCATAACATTACCACTTTAATTAAATGGCAGATAACAACACCATATTAGAGAAACTAGAAGGCCTCGTTGCCCGCTTCGAAGAAGTGTCCACACTGATTACCGACCCGGCGGTGATTGCCGACCAGAAGCGCTACGTCAAACTCACCAAAGAGTACAAAGAACTGGGCGACCTGATGAATGCCCGCAAAGAGTACATGCAGGTACTGAACGGCATCGAGGAAGCCAAAGAAATCATCGCCAACGAAACCGACGCCGAGATGCGTGAAATGGCACGCGAAGAACTTGATGCCTGCCAGGCACGCCAGCCTGAACTGGAAGAAGAGATAAAGCTCCTGCTTGTCCCCGCCGACCCGCAGGACAGCCGCAACGCCATTCTCGAAATCCGCGGTGGTGCAGGTGGAGACGAAGCCGCCATTTTTGCAGGCGATCTCTTCCGCATGTACACCAAGTATTGTGAGGCTAAAGGCTGGAGACTGGATATATCCAGCGCCAACGAGGGCGCAGCCGGCGGTTTCAAGGAAATCATCTGCTCCGTAACGGGAGACAACGTATATGGCACGCTGAAATATGAATCGGGCGTACATCGCGTACAACGCGTGCCTGCCACCGAAACGCAGGGACGTGTACACACATCCGCCGCATCCGTGGCGGTACTGCCCGAAGCCGAAGAGTTCGATGTAGTCATCAACGAGGGAGAAATCAAATGGGATACCTTCCGAAGCGGCGGTGCGGGCGGTCAGAACGTAAATAAGGTGGAATCCGGCGTACGCCTGCGCTATAACTGGAAGAACCCGAATACGGGTGTCGTAGAGGAAATTCTCATCGAATGTACCGAAACGCGCGACCAGCCGAAAAACAAAGAACGCGCCCTGTCGCGCCTGCGTACCTTTATATACGACAAAGAGCACCAGAAATACATCGACGACATCGCTTCCAAGCGCAAGACAATGGTCTCTACCGGTGACCGCTCGGCAAAGATACGTACCTACAACTATCCGCAGGGACGTATTACCGACCACCGCATCAACTATACCATTTATAACCTTGCCGCCTTTATGGACGGTGATATTCAGGATTGCATCGACCATCTGATTGTTGCGGAAAATGCAGAGCGACTGAAAGAAAGCGAATTGTAGTTATGAAAGGGCTATCAGTAGAGAAAGCGTTTCACACGGTTACCGAAGCGTTTCAGAACTGCCTGAAGCGCTTCCCGGTTACGGTAGCCTTTATCTTTGCATTCACAGCCTATCTCATTCATCTGACATCAATAAGCTGGACAGGCGAAGAACGGTTGCTGTTTATAACCGGCTACTACCTGTCGGTAGGTATCCTGCTTTCGCTCACGCTTCATCTGTGGAGCGAAGAAGTAAAAAGCCGGATGTGGAAGACAGGCATACAACTTGCCGCACACGCCCTGCTCATAGCCGATGCTTTTCTGCTCTACCATTATCTCGGTACAGAGAGTTCATGGATTGAAATCGGCATCGCCCACACGGCAGCCATTCTCACCATAGGACTTTCCACATTCTTCCTCTCGTTCCTGCGCGAGAAGAATGACATTGCCAGTTGGAATTTTGCACTGAACGCCGTTTCTTCGTTCGCTGTCACACAAATCATAGGCCTCATCCTATGGGCAGGCATCAGTCTGCTGTTGTTCTCACTGCACCAGCTGTTCGACATTCATTTCAGCGAAAAGTGCTATGCCTATATCTATTATCTGTGCAGCATAACGCTCGCTTTGATACTGTTTCTCGGATTGTTGCCGCAGGGAGAGGACAAACACAACCGCGAACCCCACTCATCCGAATTCCTGAACGGCATCATACACTACCTGTTCCTTCCGCTTACAGCCGGATATCTGACAGTGCTTTACATGTATGCCGCCCGCATCCTTGTCAGTTGGGAACTGCCCACAGGCTGGGTGTCATGGCTCATCGTAGCATTAATGACGGTGTGCATCGCCATTCAATTCGGTCTGTATCCCGCACGCCTTGAAAATAACAAACGGTTTGACAACTGGATTGCCCGCTGGATGCCCGTACTGATACTGCCTCTGCTGTTACTGATGACCATAGGCATCGTGCGACGGTTCAACGATTACGGCATTACCGTTAACCGGCTCTATCTCGCCACACTCAACGGCTGGTTCTATTTTGTCTGTATCGGGTTGTTCGCCATCAAGGCACGGCGTATCAACTGGATACCCATTTCGTTTGCCATCATCTTTTTGCTGACGTCGGCATTGCCCGTCAACTATGCCGGCATTACAAAGAATGTCATTCTTAACGAAATCAAAGCCGAGATGCAACGCAGTTGCCGGGCAAAAGCCCCCCTCTCGCTACAACAATATGAGGAATGGATGTACTCGCTGCCGGAAAAGCAGGCGATACGGATAAACAGTAAATTCAGATACCTGAACAGCTGGTTCGGCACGGAGAGCGTCACTCATCTGATAGACAGAAACGTAACCTACAACCTCTATTCCGTGGCAGCGGATATTGAAACAAATGCAGCGCCTGCCGGCACTGATAGCGGCAAGGTTACTTATAGCGGAGCAATCGACAGTCAAACGAACATCAGTGTTCCCAAAGGCTACACGCGGTTTATCACCATACCCAGCGACGGTATGTCAAGCCGCTTTCTTACCATCCCCCGCCAATATCTTGAAAATGGAATATTGCCCGTTTCACTCGATACCAGGACGGACAATCTGAACGATAGCGCATATATCGAACTCAGCACATTGGAAATGTTGGAAAAGAACAGCAAGCACGGTCATATACCGCCTACCTCTTTCCGATGCAATTCTTCCAAGAACCTGTTCATGCTGACTGCATTCGATATCCATTATGAAAAGAACAGTGACGAAGATGTAAGAATGAGCATCAAGGGATATTTATTTAAAAAGTAAAACCATTAAACCAACAAATTGCGATATGAACAAACAACAACTCTTTGAGAATATCAAACGCAAGAAATCATTTCTATGCGTAGGTCTGGACACGGATATCAAAAAGATTCCGGAACACCTGCTGAAAGAAGAAGACCCCCTCTTTGCCTTCAACAAAGCGATTATCGATGCAACAGCCGACCTGTGTATCGCCTACAAACCGAATCTCGCTTTCTATGAGAGCATGGGAGTAAAAGGCTGGATTGCCTTTGAAAAGACCGTGAACTACATCAAGCAGAACTATCCCGACCAGTTTATCATCGCCGATGCCAAACGCGGCGACATCGGCAATACCTCTGCCATGTATGCACGTACTTTCTTTGAAGAACTGGACATAGACTCGGTAACCGTAGCTCCTTATATGGGCGAAGACAGTGTTACTCCATTTCTCACCTACGAAGGCAAATGGGTTATCCTGCTCGCACTGACCAGCAACAAAGGTTCGCACGACTTCCAACTGACGGAAGACAAAAACGGTGAACGTCTCTTTGAAAAAGTATTGCGCAAGTCACAGGAATGGGCAAACGACGAGCAAATGATGTACGTGGTAGGCGCCACCCAAGGACGTGCTTTCGAAGATATTCGTAAGATTGTTCCCAACCACTTCCTTTTAGTGCCCGGCGTAGGTGCGCAAGGCGGTTCATTGGAAGAGGTCTGCAAGTACGGCATGAACAAGACTTGCGGGCTGATTGTTAACTCCAGCCGCGGTATCATCTATGTAGACAAGACCGAAAATTTCGCAGCTGCTGCACGCAAAGCCGCACAGGAAGTACAGGCTCAGATGGCGGAACAGCTGAAAGCGATACTCTGAGAAGCAAATAAGAACTTATTTTAAACATAACCGGGCAGAATCGGCAAAATGAGTAATTGTTCGCCTGATTCTGCCCGGTTCGTATCAATACATGATAATCCCGCACGATATGCTCGAAGGTTTCAAAAGGACCAATCTGTCATAGCCCGCCACATTGCAAATGTTTTCAAAGAAGGAGAACTTGACAGAGACAGTAATATGCAAATTTTGCATAATACTATCTCAAAATATAAACCTACTGCGATTTACAACTTAGAGGTTATCATCTCAACACGACTGGTGATGAACTTCCTTGTATAGCATCATATTTTGTCATCTCCTAAAAACAAATTACCTTTGTCCTCAAATACTTAGCTATGCCTTACGAACGTAAAATCATCAACGATCCGGTGTTCGGATTCATCAACATACCCAAAGGACTGCTGTACGACCTTGTACGACATCCCCTTTTGCAACGCCTCACCCGTATCAAACAATTGGGATTATCGTCCGTGGTGTATCCCGGCGCACAGCATACACGGTTCCAGCACTCATTGGGGGCATTCTACCTTATGAGTGAAGCTATCCAGCAACTTACCGCCAAGGGAAACTTCATTTTCGACAGTGAAGCGGAAGCCGTACAGGCAGCTATCCTCATGCACGACATCGGGCACGGTCCGTTCTCGCACGTGCTTGAAGATACTATTGTAAAAGGTGTCTCGCACGAAGACATTTCCCTGATACTCATGGAACGCATCAACAAAGAAATGAACGGGCAACTGACACTTGCCATCCAAATATTCAAGGACGAATACCCCAAGCGTTTTCTCCACCAGCTAGTAAGCGGACAACTGGACATGGACCGCCTCGACTACCTGCGCCGCGACAGCTTCTATACCGGAGTGACGGAAGGTAACATAGGTTCGGCGCGCATCATCAAGATGCTCGATGTAAAAGACGACCATCTGGTCGTAGAATCCAAAGGAATCTACTCTATCGAAAACTTCCTCACTGCACGCCGCCTGATGTACTGGCAGGTATATCTGCATAAGACATCGGTTGCCTACGAAAAGATGCTCATCAGCACCTTGCTGCGTGCCAAGGAGTTAGCCGGCAAAGGCGTGGAATTGTTTGCCCCGCCCGCACTGAAATTCTTTTTATACAATGATATCAACCGGGAAATATTCTACAATAACCCGGACTGCCTGGAAAACTTTATCCAACTGGACGACAACGATCTTTGGACTGCCCTGAAAGTATGGAGCACACATCCGGACAGGGTGCTTTCCACACTAAGTATGGGCATGGTTAACCGTAACATATTCAAAGTGGAAATCTCCACCGAACCTTTCAGCGAGGAGCGTAAAGAAGAAATCACCCGGCAAATCGGCGAACAGCTGGATATCCCTCTTTCCGAAGCCGGTTATTTTATCTCTACCCCAAGCATTGAGAAGAATATGTACGACCCGGCAGACGACAGCATCGACATCCTGTACAACGACGGCTCCATTAAAAACATAGCCGAAGCATCGGACATGCTCAACATCTCCCTACTCTCAAAAAAAGTAAAAAAGTACTACTTATGTTATCAACGTTTGCATAGATAAGTATAAAATATTCACCGCAGGACAAGGATATATAAAAAAAAAGTCCGTTATTTGTGTTTTGAAACCATCTAACAACAATAAAACATGGAGTTCTCTGCTAAACAAATTGCAACATTTATACAAGGAGAAATCGTAGGAGACGAGAATGCAACTGTGCATACCTTCGCCAAGATTGAAGAAGGAATACCGGGGGCAATCTCTTTCTTATCCAACCCTAAATACATACCTTATCTGTATGAAACCCAATCGAGTATTGTTTTGGTTAATAAGAATTTCACTCCCGAACAGGAAGTAAAAGCTACCATGATTAAGGTAGACAATGCCTACGAAAGCCTTGCCAAATTATTAAACCTGTATGAACAGAGCAAACCGAAACGCACCGGCATCGACCCGCGCGCATACGTTGCCGAAACTGCCAAAATAGGCAAAGATGTTTACATTGCGCCTTTTGCTTATGTAGGAGACCATGCAGAAGTGGGCGACAATACGGTAATTCATCCGCATGCCACTATCGGAAGCGGTGCTAAAGTAGGCAATGATTGCATTATTTACGCAAATGCAACAATCTACCACGATTGTCGCGTAGGCAACCGTTGCATCCTGCATGCCGGTTGTGTAATCGGTGCAGACGGTTTCGGTTTCGCCCCCACTCCCGAAGGGTATGAAAAGATTCCCCAAATCGGAATCACCCTATTGGAAGACAATGTGGAAATCGGCGCCAATACGTGTGTAGACCGTGCCACGATGGGAGCAACTATCGTTCACAGCGGCGTAAAACTGGATAATCTGGTGCAGGTGGCACATAATGATGAAATCGGTTCGCATACGGTAATGGCGGCCCAAGTGGGCATAGCCGGTTCCACCAAAGTAGGCGAATGGTGTATGTTTGGCGGTCAGGTGGGTATAGCCGGACACATCCACATCGGAAACAAAGTGAACCTTGGCGCACAATCCGGTGTTCCCAGCAGTATTAAAGAAGGCAGTGTATTAATAGGTACGCCGCCTATGGAAGTGAAGCCCTACTTCAAGTCACAGTCCGTATTCCGCAAGCTGCCGGAAATGTACTTTGAGTGGAATGAGCTACTCAAAGAACTCGATGAATTAAAAAAACAATTAAATAAGTAACCAATGTTGAAACAAAAGACTCTGAAAGACAGCTTTTCACTCAGTGGGAAAGGTCTTCACACTGGACTTGATCTGACCGTTACTTTCAACCCTGCTCCGGACAATCACGGATATAAGATTCAGCGTACCGACCTGGAAGGTCAGCCTATCATTGACGCTGTTGCCGATAACGTGACCGAAACGACACGCGGCACCGTGCTTTCCAAAAACGGGGTTAAGATAAGTACCGTAGAGCACGGCATGGCTGCGCTTTACGCTTTGGGCATAGATAACTGCCTTATTCAGGTGAACGGTCCGGAATTTCCTATCCTGGATGGAAGTGCCCAATATTATGTCAACGAAATAGAACGTGTAGGTACGGTGGAACAAAGTGCCGTAAAGGATTTCTATATCATCAAATCCAAGATTGAATTCCGTGACGATGCCACCGGCTCATCCATCATCGTATTGCCCGATGAAAACTTCAGTCTGAACGTACTGGTATCCTACGACTCGACCATCATCCCCAACCAGTTTGCCACATTGGAAGATATGGCAAAGTTCAAGGATGAAGTAGCCGCCAGCCGCACTTTCGTATTTGTACGCGAGATAGAACCGCTGTTGCAAGCCGGACTTATCAAAGGCGGCGACCTGGACAACGCCATTGTTATCTATGAGCGTGAAATGCCGCAGGATGCCTACGACAAGCTTGCCGACGTAATGGGCGTGCCTCACATGGACGCCAAACAGTTGGGTTACATCAACCACAAACCGCTGGTATGGCCCAACGAATGCGCCCGCCACAAACTGCTGGACGTTATCGGCGACCTGGCTCTGATTGGCAAGCCTATCAAGGGACGTATCATTGCCACACGTCCGGGGCATACCATCAACAACAAGTTTGCCCGCCAGATGCGTAAGGAAATCCGTCTGCACGAGATACAGGCCCCTACTTACGACTGCAACCGCGAACCCATTATGGATGTAAACCGCATCCGTGAACTGTTGCCGCACCGCTATCCGTTCCAACTGGTAGATAAAGTAATTGAGATAGGTGCCAACTACATCGTAGGTGTCAAGAACGTAACAGCCAACGAACCTTTCTTCCAGGGACACTTCCCGCAAGAACCCGTCATGCCGGGCGTATTGCAGGTAGAGGCCATGGCGCAGACAGGCGGTTTACTTGTTCTGAATTCCGTAGACGAACCCGAACGCTATTCCACCTACTTTATGAAGATAGACGGCGTCAAGTTCCGCCAGAAAGTAGTGCCGGGAGATACTTTGATTTTCCGTGTCGAACTGCTGGCTCCTATCCGCCGGGGTATCTCTACTATGAAAGGCTATGTATTTGTAGGCGAAAAGGTAGTGTGTGAGGCTGAATTTATGGCTCAAATAGTAAAAAACAAGTAAATTAATTATGATAAGTCCCTTAGCGTATATTCATCCCGAAGCGAAAATCGGGGAAAACGTAGAGATTGCTCCTTTTGTTTTCATCGACAAGAATGTGGTAATCGGCGATAACAATAAGATTATGGCGAATGCCAACATTCTGTACGGTTCACGCATCGGCAACGGGAATACAATCTTTCCTGGAGCTGTAATCGGTGCTATCCCGCAAGACCTGAAATTCCGGGGAGAAGAGACTACCGCCGAGATAGGCAATAATAATACCATCCGCGAGAACGTGACAATCAACCGGGGTACGGCTGCCAAAGGAAAGACAATCGTTGGCAGCAACAACCTGCTGATGGAAGGTGTACATGTTGCACACGATGCCTTTATCGGCAACGGTTGCATCATCGGCAATTCCACAAAAATGGCAGGCGAGATTGTCATAGACGACAATTCCATCATCAGCGCCAACGTACTGATGCACCAGTTCTGCCACGTAGGCGGATTCGGCATGATACAGGGCGGATGCCGCTTCAGCAAAGACATACCGCCGTACATCATAGCCGGACGGGAACCCATCTGCTATGCAGGCATCAACATCGTGGGACTGCGCCGTCGCGGTTTCTCCAACGAAACCATCGAGGCCATTCACAACGCCTACCGCATTATCTATCAAAGTGGACTGAACAATACGGAAGCTTTGAAAAAGATTGAGAATGAAATGGAAATGACCCCAGAAATCAGCTATATTGTAAACTTTATACGCGAATCGGCTCGCGGCATTATTCCTGCAAGCAAATAAAAAGTTAATAGTATGATATATAGATTTACCCTCATCTCCGATGAAGCGGACGACTTCATCAGAGAAATACAGATTGACCCGGAAGCCACGTTCTATGATTTTCACGAAGCCATCGTGAAATCAGTAGGTTATACCGACGACCAGATGACCTCTTTCTTCATCTGCGACGATGATTGGGAAAAGGAAAAAGAAGTTACCCTCGAAGAAATGGACGACAATCCGGAAATAGACAGTTGGGTGATGAAAGACACTCAGGTCAGCGAATTGGTAGAGGACGAAAAGCAGAAACTCCTGTACGTGTTCGACTACATGACAGAACGTTGTTTCTTTATCGAACTCTCCGAAATCATCACCGGCAAGAATATGACCGGAGCAAAATGCACCAAGAAAGCCGGAGAGGCTCCCAAGCAGACCGTTGACTTTGAAGAAATGGCTGCTGCCAGCGGCTCGCTCGACTTGGACGAAAGTTTCTACGGTGACCAGGACTTCGACATGGAAGACTTCGATAAAGAAGGATTCGGTGGTTTGGACGATGGAGCCGCAGGTATTGCTTACGAAGACGACAAATTCTGATAAACCGGTTCGGGCGAATAGCACCTGCTCCAATGACAACGAGACTTCCCTTGAGGATACATTCGTTTCAAAGGATGCAATTGTTTTTCGCCCGAATTATTTTGTTGCAATCTCATGAAAACATTGATAGTACTTATAGGCCCCACGGGAGTAGGAAAGACAGAACTCAGTCTCCGACTGGCGGAACACTTCGGAACATGTATCATTTCCGCCGATTCACGACAGCTTTATGCCGATTTGAAAATCGGTACGGCCGCCCCTACCCCGGAACAACTGCAACGGGTACGGCATTACTTTGTAGGCACACTGCAACTGACCGACTATTACAGTGCCGCCCAATATGAAGCCGAAGTACTGCAACTTCTTGAGCAACTCTATACCCGGCACGAGGTCGTACTCCTGACCGGCGGCTCCATGATGTACGTAGATGCCGTATGCAAAGGTATTGACGACATTCCTACCGTAGATGCCGAAACCCGCCGGCTTATGCTGCACAAATACGAAACGGAAGGTTTGGAGCACCTCTGTGCCGAACTGAAACTGCTGGACCCGGAATATTACAAAATCGTAGACCTGAAGAACCATAAGCGGGTAATCCACGCACTGGAAATCTGTTATATGACAGGCAAGACCTACACCTCTTTCCGCACACAGCAAAAGAAAGAACGGCCCTTCCGCATCATCAAAATAGGACTCACCCGTGACCGTGAAGAATTATATGCCCGTATCAACCAACGCGTAGAACAGATGATAACGGACGGACTGGTAGAGGAAGCCCGCAGTGTCTACCCTCACCGTGCACTCAATTCACTGAACACCGTAGGCTACAAGGAAATCTTCAACTATCTGGACGGTGAATGGACACTGCCTTTTGCCATTGAGAAAATCCAGCAGAATTCACGCATCTACTCCCGTAAACAGATGACGTGGTTCAAGCGGGACGAAGAGATACGCTGGTTCCATCCGGAACAAGAAACGGAGATACTTGCCTATCTCCGTTCCCAGCTATCGTAAACCTGCCCGCAACCGGCACAGCCCCTAAAACCTTTCCGAGCCTTTGCACCCCGGCTATCGTCAAGGCAAAGCTGTTATTGTCTTTTTCAGCCTTATGTCCTGGCTGGATGCGCCTATCATAACCTCAAACTCGCCCGGCTCCACTGTCCAGTTCATATTGCGGTCCAGAATCTGCAAGTCTTCCGGCTTCAAGGAGAAAGTGACCTGCCTGGTTTCACCCGGTTGCAAGGATACCCTCTCAAAACCGCGCAACTGCGAATCGTAGGTAATGACACTGCTCACCTTATCGCGTACATACAACTGCACCACCTCGTCACCCGCACGTTTTCCAGTATTCGTAACGTTGACTTTAATCGCATATTCGCCCTGCGTATGCTGTTGCAACGGAGAGACTTCCAAATCGGAGTAAGCAAAAGTCGTATAGCTCAGACCGAAACCGAACGGATACAGTTCGCCGATGACGCGTGTTGCGCCCGAACCGTTTGGACCGGAATGTGGTTGAGCGCCATGCGAACCGGGTTTGAAAGGGAAGTTCAGCTCTATCTGTCCTACGCTCTTAGGGAAAGTCACTGTCAGTTTGCCGCCCGGATTATGCTCGCCAAACAGAGTCTCCGCAATCACCGTTCCTCCCTGACAACCGGGAAACCACGACTCCAAGATGGCTGGGATATAAGCATTTGCCCAGTTGACGGTGAGCGGCTGCCCGTTTATCAGCACCAGTATCACCGGCTTTCCCGTTGCATGCAATGCCTCAAGTAATTGCTGCTGGCGTCCCGGCAAGTCGAGCGAAGTACGCGAACGGCTCTCTCCCGTACGGTACTCATCCTCGCCAAGCACGGCAATAATGACATCACTTTCACCGGCTTTTGCTACGGCTTCGGCAATGCCTTGCTTTTCCTGTTCGCTCATGGGTGCAGGCAATATCTCCGTGGCAGGCCAACCTGCATCCACAATATCACAGCCTTTGGCATAATCCACTTCGGCAATGCCTTTCAGATAATTACGCAAACCGGCAAGCACGGTAACCGTCTCCAGTCCGTTAGGGCCGTAACGGCTGGTCATAAAGTTATCCTCATCAGCCAACGGGCCGGTTACCAGCACCTTCTTTATCTGCCGTTTATCCAGCGGAAGGATATTATTCTCGTTTTTCAGAAGCACAAGTGCCTGTTGCTGCATCTGCTTCACAAAATCCATATTCCGGTCTGCCCCGCCTACTCTGTCGGCGGCTTTCGTATCGGCTACATAAGGTTGGTCGAACAGTCCCAAACGGAATTTCACCCGCAGCACTTCCGACACACGCTTGTCTATCACAGCCATTGAAATCTTCTTCTCTTCCAGCAACCGGCGGACGGGCAGAATAAAATCGGAAGGCGGAGTAAAGTGGGTACGCACATTCAAGCCGGCTTCCAAAACCTGGCGCACAGCCTCATCATAGGTATCCGCCACATGATGCTTGGACTCCACAAACTCCACAGCCTCGCTGTCGCTCACCACATAGCCGTCGAAGCCATACTCCTCGCGCAGCAATTCCGTCAGGAAATAGTAGCTGGCGGATACGGGCACACCGTCCCAATCGTTATAACTGCTCATCACTCCCATAGGATGCGAGTTCTGAATGACCTTCTTAAAAGGATAAAGAAACAGTTCGTGCAACTCGCGCGGAGCCACATGCGGGTCGGTACGGCAATTCCCGTCACGCCCGCCTTTGGGCACACTGTAAACTGCATAGTGCTTCAAGGTGGCGGCTACTCCCTGCGACTGGATGCCGTTCACCATTTCCGTTCCCAAAGCCGCTATCAGATAGGGTTCTTCTCCATAACACTCCAATGTACGTCCCCAACGCGGGTCGCGTACGATATCCAGTATGGGAGCATACACATTGGTATATCCCAACGCTTTCGCCTCTTGTCCGGCTATGACACCGGCACGGCGGACAAGCTCTTTGTTCCAGGTGCTTCCGATGGCAATAGGAGCAGGCAACGGAGTGGCTTTGGTGTGGTTCAGTCCGTGAATCCCCTCATTCGTGAAGTCAACGGGAATCCCCAAACGGGTTTCTTCCACAAACCAGCGTTGCACGGTATTGACGGCCTCGGCATGATTGCTGAAAGGGTACAATAAACCGGGAACCTGCGCAGACTTCTTTCCCACGCCGTTCAGCATCTCATCGATATTGGCAATGCCGTCTTTCCATATTTCGTTTTTCCAACCGGCAACGGGCAGGGAATCCTTTAACACACGTCCGTAGCCGTAAAGAGTTGCCAGTTGGCAGGTTTTCTCTTCCACTGACATTTGGGAGAGCAGGTCGGCTACCCGCTTTTCAACCGGTTGGGAAGGGTCTTCATAAATGTCCTTCACCCCGTTCTTGTTGAAATCGATCCAACCGTTCCGATACATTTTCTTGTTTTGCGCCTGCACATTTCCGGCAAGCCCCAGACAAAGAGCGGAAATGCAGATAATCAGTTTGTATTTCATGTATAAAATCAATAATAAGTAATTAAAGTTCAAGCAATTCCGCATATTCGGCTTCAATGAACGCATCCAGCTCATTATAGAGCGACTGCATCGCCTTTACATCCGCTTCCCCTTTCCTGCGCCACTCTTTCAATACCGGTACGGTGCGCCGGAACACCTCATCCTCTACCGGAGCCAGCAACTGCATATAGCCGTTCTTATCGGTATTATAAAGCCTTTCCCAGTTCATATAGCGGTTGCTGCCCATACCTTGCCCGTAAGAGAAAACATCCCCTGCCAGTATTACCGACCAATTTCCCAAAGGAGAAACCTTCTTTGCTTCATCACGAACCAGCAACCTCGGCAAAGCCTTGTCCGCCCCTTTCACCCAGACGGGCATTGCCACTCCGGTAGGCGGATACCCCAGAATTGTCCACATCGTAGTGAGTTCGGGCCGCTCCCCTTCTTTCACGCCCTGCACCACCACCGAACTTGCCGTACTGCTGCGTGCAATGAAGTCCTGGTCTACAAACCACCCCGTTGTCTTAGGACGATTGAAATCCCCGCTCTTCAAATCAATCCCCAAAAGCGGATTGGCAAAAGAGCGGGAAAGCTCCCTGAATATCCATTGCGGTGTAATCTGTCCCGTAGCAGAGGCCGGCATCAGCAGTTTATCTTCCTGCATAAAGCGGACATAACCCGCTCCCTCATTCACCTTGCCGGAAAAAGAGAAGTTGGTGCGTGCAATGTACCCGCAAGGCGCATCCTTAGGATTGTTGGCATCGTACATCACATACTCGTAATAATCCACTTCGAACATGGCAGCACCGCCTTTGGCATCAATCACGCCGAAGTTTGCCTCTATCAGGCTGGGCTTGGACAGCGTATCGAGAAATTGTCGGAAATCCTTCACCGTGGCACACACTTCCAACGCACGCCGCATTACCCGTCCGTTGGCCTCTCCACGCTCCTCACCGGGTTTCACCTCGACCAAATTATAGGATTGCGTATTCATGATGGAAAAACCTGCGGCATTCGTACCTATCCACACATCCGTCGGATTGTCTTCCACACTGTTCACAACGGCTACAAAAGGATAGCGACCGCCGGAGAAGTATCTCACGCTGTTTTGCGGAAAGTCCGTATCGCGGTTCTTCCACAACAAAGGACGTCCGTCGGGGGTAACCTTGCCGGAAATTACGGCAGAAGTACAGGCGGAAAGCGGCCCGGCGCTTCCCAAAGATACAATGGCGGCAATCAAAGCCAATAAAGTCCGTTTCATAGCAAAGAAGTTTTACCGTTAATCTCGACAAAGATAAAAAATCAATCCGGATTAGTATATCACACCGGTCAAAATACCTACAAATAGCGATTGCAGTTCTCGAAGAAAAGCCGTTACTTTGCGCCCGAAACATAGAGTGGAAAGGAATAACCTGCAATGAATGAACAACATAAATATCGGGCTACGGACAAGATGAGCGACCTCATCTGTGACAATTACTCCTTATTAATGGTGATGAGCCGTTTCGGGCTGTCGCTCGGCTTCGGAGACAAAAGCGTAAAGGATGTCTGCGAAGCCCAGCATGTAGACTACCGCACCTTCCTCGCCGTAGCCAATTTTATCAGCGAGGAGCAATACTCGTACAGTGCGGACAATGATTCATTCTCGATTCCGGCACTGATGGATTATCTGAAACGCGCACACGCCTACTTCCTCGACTTCAACCTGCCTGCCATGCGCCGTAAGCTGATAGAAGCCATAGACTGCTCCAGAGACAATGATGTGGCTTATCTCATCCTTAAGTTCTTTGACGAATACGCCAAAGAAGTACGCCGCCACATGGAATACGAAAACAAAGCCGTCTTCACTTACGTGGAGCAACTGCTGCAAGGCAAACCGTCCGATGTGTACAACATCGCCACTTTCGCCAGCAAGCACAACCAGATAGACACCAAGCTGAAGGAACTGAAAAACATCATCATCAAGTACTATCCAGAAAAAGAGAACAACAATCTTCTGAACGCCGTCCTTTTCGACATCTTCAATTGCGAACAGGACCTTGCATCGCATTGCCAGGTAGAAGACTATATGTTTGTTCCCGCCGTAGCGCAAATAGAAAAAAGGCTGAAAGATGAACAATAATATTTCTCTGAAAATAGTTGTTGCAGAAACTTCGGTCATTGTACGAAGTGGTCTTGCGGCAGTGCTCAAACGCATTCCCAATCTGAATGCGCACCCCATTGAGGTGTCGTCACCGGAAGCATTGCAGAACTTTATACATCTGCACACTCCCGACATTGTAATCGTAAACCCTACTTTCGGCGGTTGGTTCGACCTGCCCTCTTTCAAGACAAACCATAACGGAAACAGTATCAAATACATCGCATTGGTATGTTCCGTCATCGACAATAACGCGCTGAAAGAGTATGACGAAAGCATCGCCATCTGTGACGATATCGAAATGATTACCACAAAAATCAACCGTCTTCTCCATACCGAAGAAGAAGATGAGAAGGACAGCGAACAGGAAACGCTCAGCCAACGTGAAAAGGAAATCATTACCTGCGTCGTAAAAGGCATGACCAACAAGGCGATTGCCGACAAACTGTATCTGTCTATCCATACCGTCATCACCCACCGCCGCAACATTGCACGCAAGCTGCAGATACATTCTCCCGCAGGCCTCACCATCTATGCCATTGTGAACAAGCTGGTGGAACTGAGCGATATTAAAGACACTTTATAATCCTTTCTTCCACACAGTCTGTCGGAAGAAAGAATGCAAAACCCGTTTCCCCATAGGAGAAAAACATATTGACCTGCCGCTGGAACTTCATCAGTCCGGCAGGTATCTCCGCCACATCCGCCACAAAACAAATCCCCGCTTCACGATGTCGCATCGGAAAACGGGGATCCTTTTATCTTCATAAAAGTGGTTACGTAATTATGACTAACTAATTCAT
>ENA-ORLF01000207-ORLF01000207.1-human-gut-metagenome-genome-assembly--contig:-NODE-207-length-26832-cov-10.8575_pt1 | contig 26832 bp, 18 predicted proteins | sample MGYA00243066_ERZ508822 | MGnify/ENA primary metagenome ERZ508822 (study PRJEB26277, sample SAMN04329791) | human gut metagenome | biome: human-associated habitat | host: Homo sapiens | place: USA... | reverse complement strand
ACCGAAAATATTATTACCTGAAACTCAAAGAAAACTATTTTGACGATGATTCCATAGGTTTGCTTGACATTCAGATGCACATTTACTATACCGGCGAAGACAGCGGTGTGCCGACGATTACCTATCCGTACACAAAATCTGCTGTGGAAGGTACAATGGCGGCATTTGATGATACGGTCAAGAAGATTATGAAGAAGGATTTTCGCCGCTGCGCTGAAGACCCGAAGGTCTGTAATACGTGCGACTTTCGATTCTATTGCAGGGGGAAATAACAATGCCGGATATATACGACCCAGAGAGAGGCTTAAAAATTGGTCTTACTGATGAAGACTACGAGAATTACCAAAACGGTAATTTATCGGATGATTTCTATGCGAGACGGACAGACGGCTCCATAGCAAATCGCGTTACTATCAGCCCTTTGGATGATGACAATGATGAGGATGGAGAGCCGTCAGGTGGAATTGATCCAGGCTCTGCTGTGATAGGTGCTTTAATTATGGCTACTATTGCCGGAGCCACCTACGGAATAAAGAAATTATGGGATAGGCATAAAGCGAAGAAAGCCGAGACACAGGTCAATGTCCGAAAGGAAGAGGGCACACAATTGTCAACCGAAACTGCGTGTGAAGTTCTTTCAACGGAGACGGCGAAGAGCAATGATGCCGAACCAAAGTCACTAACTCAAGAAGAAGCAATACAAGAGTTAATGAAGATACTTGTCGGGATGGCAGAAATAGCGGCTGGAAAGAAAAAAGTTTCAGAAGGTGTTGAAAATCTCAGCAATGCCGGGATAGTCGATAGAATGGTATTGCTGAAAAAACTCTCTGATTCACAAACGCTTGAATGCTTGAATGCTTATCTGAAAAACAATCCGCAGTTTTTGATGCAAAATCAAACAATACTCGATGGTATATTTGGACGCAGCCTTACCGCGGAGGGGCAGTACATTCCGCTGGCTGTATCGGATATCGAACAGCAACTACGAACCGAAACTATTCAGGAGGATTAACGAAAATGGAAAACGGCGAGCAACTGACTTTTGAATTTGAACAGCGACCGACGATTAAAGGGTTTCCAGAGCTGCGTTGGACCGGCAAGCGTCCGTACCGTTCTACGCAGTATTACCCTGCGCAACTGCGAGAGACTTATGGAAAAGAGCAGAACGGTTGGATCAATAAAATTTTCTGGGGTGACAATCTCCAGGTTATGAGCCATCTGTTAAAGGAGTATCGGGGGCAGATTGATCTTATCTATATTGATCCTCCATTTGATAGCAAGGCTGATTATAAGAAAAAGATTGAGATAAAAGGAGTAGGTAAAGCCGTTTCGGATAGTTCCTCTTTTGAAGAAAAGCAATATGGAGATATCTGGACCAATGATGAATATCTTCAATTTATGTACGAGCGAATTCTTCTTTTGAGGGAACTTTTATCAGATACGGGAAGTATTTTTCTTCATTGTGATGATTCGAGAAACTTTTACTTAAGATGTCTCTTAAGCGAAGTGTTTGGTGAAGATAATTTTCACAACGAAATTATCTGGAAGCGTTCAACTGCAACAGGATTAGCATCTAAACGTTGCGGAACTTTGCATGATACTATATATTGGTATTCAAAAACAGATCAGTATTATTTTGAAATGCAATATCATGAATATGAAGAAGATTATCTTAAAAGAGCACGAAAAGACGAAAACGGAAGAATGTATATCCCTATACCAACAGGAAATCCTGGCCCCAGACCCAATCTTTATTATGAATATAAGGGGTACTGGCCACATGCAAATGGGTACAAATGGACACGCGAAAAAATGGAAGAATTCGACAAACAAGGACGGCTTATTTTTCCCGATTCTCCTAATGGCCGAATCCAATATAAACAGTATCTAGATGAAATGAAAGGTACAAAGTTGCAGGATATTTGGCTAGATGTATATCCTGTTAACCCTGTGGCTAAAGAACGTAACGGTTATCCAACACAAAAATCAGAAGCTCTTCTAGAGAGAATAATAAAAATGTGTGCCCCTAAAAACGGGTTGGTTTTTGACTGCTTTATGGGAAGTGGTACAACACAAGCAGCAGCCATGAAACTTGGTAGACGTTTCATCGGTGCAGACATCAATTTGGGGGCAATTCAAACCACAACAAAGCGCCTGCTATCAGTAGCTAAAGAGTTGGAAGATGGGCAAACCTGTATGGAATCTTCGGGTGAGATCAAATATACTGGCTTTGAGGTTTATAATGTCAACAATTACGACTTTTTCCGTAACCCGGTGGAAGCCCGCGATTTGTTGATTTCTGCGCTGGAGATTCAACCGTTCCCGCAAAGTGATGTCTGGGATGGTGAATTGGATGGCAGAATGGTAAAAATTATGCCGGTCAATCGTATCGCTACAAAAGCAGATTTGAAAGAGCTTCTTGCTAATTTGCCCTATAAGACCTACGAAAAGCGCAAAGAGGAAAATCCGAATCAACCTGTGGAGCGTGTAACCATTGTTTGTATGGGTCATGAATCCGATTTGAAAGGTGTGCTGGAACAGGAATTGATCGAGTACAAAGTAGATGTTCAGATTGTGGACATCCTCCGTGACAAAAAAGATCTTCAGCTCAAACGCGACTCTGAGGCGGAAATCGTCCGTGAAGGAGATAAGCTGGTTATCCGTTCTTTCTACCCGATGAACCTCCTGCAAAAGCTGTCTCTCCAGAAAGAGTATGTGGAGGACTGGCGGCAGTTGGTTGACTCCATCATGATTGACTGGAACTACGACGGTGTAGTTATGCAGCCTGTTGTGACCGATATTCCCGACAAAAGTGAGATGGTGAGCGGCATTTATGACATTCCTGAAAACGCCGGGACCATCAAAGTGAAAATCACCGATCTGCTCTCAGAGTCACTGGAAGTGGAGGTGCGTTAAATGGCTGCTGCCTTTGATTCGAATTTTTCCTTTAATCAACAGCTTTGGTACTACTACACCACCAACCGTGGAAAAATCCGTTCCCGTTACAATGATCTCACAAGAAAATTTCTTGCGTATAATGACAGCGAGGAAAATCCTCATGCGTTCCTGCGTAAGCCGCAGTTTGAGGCACTGGAAATGTATGTGTTTGTGAAGGAATTCATGAACAACAAACAGGTCTATGAGATGTTCGACGATTGGCGTAACAGAAGGGACCGATTTTCTGATGCATCCTATTATGCTGTTGATAAGGGCGGTCAAATTCGCCTTTTCGATGCACCGACTGAAAAGCAAACGGATACGATCTTCAAGCAGATGAAAAAGTACCGTGAGGATTATCCAAACTATATTTACGCTCTCACGATGGGCCTTGGTAAGACCATTCTTATGGCTACCTGTATTTTCTATGAGTTTCTGCTTGCAAAAAAGTATCCAAGGGATAAGCGGTTTTGCCATAATGCCCTCGTGTTTGCACCGGATAAGACCGTTTTGCAGTCCCTCCGTGAAATTATGACCTTTGACAAAACGAAGGTTGTGCCGCCGGAGTATGCCCGTGTATTGGACGCAAACATCAAATTCCACTTTCTGGATGAATCAGGTACGATTCTGCATACAATTGATGATTCCGACTTCAATATCATTATCTCCAACACGCAGAAGATCATCGTAAAGAAGAAGCGGAAAGAAACAACAGCTGCCGAAACGCTGTTCAGCGGTTCCGGCTCCCTGCTTTCCGCAGTTTACGGTACAGACAGTACGGATGCCGAAGACGATGCGTGGGATGATTCCACTCTGATGGATAACCAGAGGTTCAAAAAGCTCTGCCGCCTTCCGCAGCTTGGCGTCTATGTCGATGAGGCCCATCATCTTTTTGGAGCCGACTTGGAAAAACAGATCAGATCGAGCGGCGCAAACAAAACAAGTCTCCGTGACACCATCAACCTGCTTGCGGCAAACACTTCTATTGTTGCTTGTTATAACTATACCGGTACGCCGTATGTTAAGAATCAGCTCCTGCCGGAGGTGGTTTATGCTTATGGTCTGCGAGAATCCATCTGGAACGGCTTCTTGAAAGATGCGGACCCTATCGGGTACGAAAATGTAAAAAGTGAGGAATTCCTCACCACTGTGGTAACTACGTTCTGGGAGCGTTATGGTGGCCGGATTTACGATGGCCTGAATCCCAAGCTGGCGATCTATGCTGCGGGTGTTGAGGAAGCCGTAACAGAGGTAAAACCGGCACTTGAAAGAATTCTGGCCAAGCTCGGTGTTCCGGCCTCGAAAATTCTTTTGAATGTGGGAGACGCAAAATACACCAAGAACGATGATATCAGAGACTTCAACAATCTAGATGTTCCTGGAACAGAGGGTAATGAGAAGCAGTTCATTATTCTTGTTGAAAAGGGTAAGGAGGGATGGAACTGTCGCTCGTTGTTTGGCGTCGCACTTTTCCGTAGCCCCAAATCGAAGATATTTGTTCTCCAGGCCACTATGCGTTGTCTCCGTGCCATCACGGATGAGCGTTTGACGGCTACGGTATTCCTCTCCAAAGAAAACTTTGATACTTTGGATAGAGCCTCAGAAACTCCGACGCCCACTGCTCAGTCAAATGATTGGGAACAACGAACAGGGACTTCTGGCACAGCCCCAGGCGCTTGGCCTCCATCGCAGCGGCAACCATCTCAAAAGTTTTGCCCGCGCCCACTTCGTGTGCCAATAACGTATTGCCGCCATAGAGGATATGTGCGATGGCCCCCAGCTGATGGTCTCGGAGGGTGATAGAAGGGTTCATGCCTCCAAAGGTGATGTGGGACCCATCGTATTCACGGGGCCGGGTGGAGTTCATTTCCTCGTTGTATTGATGAACCAAAGCCCGGCGACGTTCCGGGTTCCTCCAAATCCAGTCCTTGAAAGCATCCCGGATGGCCTGTTGCTTTTGGGCCGCCAGAGTGGTCTCCCTGGCGTTGAGGACTCGGCGTTCTTTTCCGTCCGCATCCTCCACGGTGTCATAAATACGGACATCCCGCAGGTTCAAACTATCCTCCAGAATCTTGTAGGCGTTGGCACGGCTGGTGCCGTATGTGGTATAGGCCGCCACATCGTTTTCGGATACAGAGCTTTTGCCCGTGACCTGCCACTCGGCGGTATAGGCAGCGTAGTTGACCTGAATGGCACGCTGAAGGTAGTACGGTGTGTTGAAAGTTTCATACATGAACTGCTGAATGTACTTCTTGTCAATCCAGGTGGCCCCCAGGCGGACTTCAATCTCCGAGGCGTCCAGGTCTTTGGGCTGGGCAGCGGTCAGGGCCTCTACGTTGATGACAAAGGCCGGGTCCTGCTGTGCAGCCCGCTGTGCCTGCCGTAATTTCCTGCGGACATTGCCGGATAGGTATTCATCGGCGGTCACATAATGGGGAGTGCCGTCTTTCTCCACCTGTCCCGGCACACGGAATATCACACCTTGCAGTTCGGAAACCAGCTCGTCACCGGTCTTGCCGGTAAGCTGTTCCATGTACTCCATGTCCACACGGGCTTTTTCTGCGATGGATACAGCCAGAGCTTCGCTGGCGGTGTCAACGGTAGTAACCGCCTCATGGGGCTTGATGGTACGCTGGGTAAACATATCCGCCTTGCGCTCCAGTTTGCCGTCCTCGTCTACGATCTCCAAAGCACAGAGCAGATAGTAACTGGAATCATCGGCAAAGGCCAATCTGTTTGCCCGGTCATTGATAAGGCCGTACTTGGCGGAGAAATCATCATAGAGTCGGTTCAACTCTGCCTGCTTCTCCCGGATGTCGCTGTCCGGCGTGGCGGCGTCCATTTGCAGATCAATGAGCTGCTGGACACATTCCCGCAGACCCACCAACCCTTTCACGCGGGCCTCAGCGGTGGCGTTCAGGTTAGGCCGCACCATACGGCTGTTTTCACGGTAATACACATCACCGTCCACAACGGTGTAGGAGTAGTTTTTTACATTGGGGTCAGCGGGAATAGAAGTGTCGATGGCTTCGTCCTCGCCCAGTTCCGGCAGCTCGGCCTCTTGGTAGGTGCCGCGAATATACTTCACGGCATCGTGCAGCTGATCGGCCAGCTCCAGGCCCTCGATGGGGTTCACGGTGTAGTCCATGCCGTGAGCGGTGCTTTCCGGTTCCTGTCGGCCCAGCACCATCTCCGGGTGGTCCAGGAAATAGCGGTTGATGGCAAAGCCGTCCTCGGTCTGTCCGGTCTGCGTCCATTCCTGCACAATGTCCAGCGGACGCCCTCTCCTTTGGAGGAAGATAATATCCGAGACCACTTCGGTCCCAGCATTGGCCTTGAACGCAGTGTTGGGCAGACGGATAGCTCCCAGCAGCTCGGCGCGCTGGGCCAGATACCGGCGCACGGTGGAATCCTTGGCGTCCATCGTGTAGCGGGAAGTCACAAAGGCCACTATGCCGCCGGGCCGCACCTGATCCAGCGCCTTGGCAAAAAAGTAGTTGTGGATGTTGAAGCCCAGCTTGTTGTAGGCTTTGTCGTTGACCTGATACTGACCGAAAGGCACATTGCCGATGGCAAGGTCATAGAAGTCCCGCCTGTCGGTGGTCTCGAACCCCGCCACGGTGATGTCGGCTTTGGGATAAAGCTGTCGAGCAATCCGCCCGCTGATGGAATCCAGCTCCACACCGTACAGCTTGCTTCCGGCCATGCTCTCCGGCAGCATCCCGAAGAAATTGCCCACACCACAGGACGGCTCCAGAATGTTTCCGGTCTTGAACCCCATGTGCCCCACGGCCTCGTAAATGGCCCGAATCACCGTGGGGCTGGTGTAGTGGGCGTTGAGGGTGGACCCTCTGGCAGCGGCGTATTCCTCCGGGGTCAGCAACTCCTTCAGCTCCGAATACTCCGCAGTCCACGCAGGCTTCTGCGGGTCAAAGACGTCGGGAATTCCACCCCAACCCACATACTGCGAAAGCAGATGCTGCTCCTCCAGGGTAGCGTGACGGTTTTCCTGCTCAATCTGTTTCAGCGTGGCAATGGCCTTGATGTTGCGCCAGAACTTCTCCTTCGGCCCACCTGTGCCCAGGTTATCATCCATGATGCGGAAATTCCCAGGCGCAGGTTGAGGGGGCGTTTCTGGCCCACCGGTTTGCTCGGAACCAGAACGCAGAGTTTCAGCAGACGGTTCAGTGTGCTCCTGATCCACCGTTTCGGGATTTAGCGGTTGGGGATCGGTTGTCGCCTCATTGCGGGCATCCTCCCGCAGCTCCGTGATGCGATACTCCTGATTTTCCAGATATACTGTGTCGCCCACATGGTAGATCGGCGCAGAAGGGTCATCGGCTTTTTCATCCGGGATGGTCTGCCGAATGGCTTCGTATTCCTCATCGGACACAGTGATGTCGATCTCATGGACCGTGTCACCGTTTCCAATGGTGATGGTGTCCCCCGCGCGGGTGATGGGCTGACCAGACAAATCTGGCGGTGTAGGCTGTTCCGATGTTTCCTCCGCAGCAATTCTCCGGGCATCGGCCATAACCCGCTGCACAAAGGGATCTCTGTCCAGCTTTTCCGGGTCCACAACTTGGCCGTCTACAATCCCTCGCTGAGCCAGGGTCTCCCGGATAGCGATGGGGTCCACATCATCCAGATTGTCCTTTTCAACTTGGGTGTAGAAACGTTCCTCTTTGATGAGCTGGGCAATCCGGCGCTGTACTTTGGGCCAGGGCAGAGCCATTCCGTTGGGGCTTTCCGGGCGGATCGCAAGCGGGGTTTTGCCTTCGCCTCCGTCAAACTCATGGGCCAGCCATGCGGCGGTATCTTTTTCTCGCGCATGATCTTTCATGTAGCGGACAACGGCGTGTTTGCTTTCGATCTTGCCATTCCAGGCTTGGATAGCACGGTCAATGTCATTGTCCGAAAGTGGGCGCAGCAGTTCATGGAGCTTGGGATAGGTTTCGTCTGCCACTTCCCGGTGCAGCCGCTGGCGAAACTCCGGCACATCAGAGAACAGGCGGATCAGCTCTATATCGTGAGAGTCGAGAATGGCGCGGCGCACAGCCGCATTACACTCGATCATAGCGTTTTCATAATCACTATGACCGCAGGCGTTCCGGTATCGGATGTCTTGGGAAACAGCTTCCAGCACGATGGGCTTATATTTTTCATGCAGCTCCCGGAGAGTAGGCTTTGCCGCCTCTGCCTCCTGGTCGGCAGCTTGCGGCTGCGGCTGTTCCTGGGCAAAAGAAAAAGCAGAGGATGTTTGCACATTCTCTGCTTCATCTATTCTTTGGATTTGTTCCGCTTCGGAGAGGAACAGGTTTAAGGTCAGCTGTTGATAAGCTCCGCCATCAGAATCTCCTCGGCCTGTGCCTTGCAGGTGTTCATCAGGCCCACCCAGCGCATCGGATCGCGGGCTTTCAGCTCCTCCGTCGCGCCCGCCGACTCCGCCAGCTGGAGCATCATCTGCTCCAGACGGCTGTTCGCCGTCTCCTCGATCTCCAGCAGGTGCGGGTACAGCTTCTCGCTCATCAGCAGATGGTTGTAGATCAGGGGACGGTGTTCCTTCAGGTATGCTTTCCGCATCCTGCCGTACTTGCCCAGGGGCTTCTTCGGCTGCTCGCTCAGGCTCAGGTCGGGAATCAGGTAATCTCCGTTCCTCGTGTAAGTCAGGTTGTTCTCCATGTGTAATGCTCCTTTCCGCAAGATGTTCGCGCTCATAGTTCTGGATGGTGACGCCGATCTGCCGCAGCACCTGCTGGTTGATCTGGCTGACTGCTGCTCCCAACGCCCCAACCGTGGCCGGGGTATTGAAGTCAAAAATCGACATAAAGTCCTCGTGCTGGAAGTAGCGTTCCGGCTCCAGACCGCAGCGGGACATCAGGGCGTAGGCAATACTGACGGTGGCCGCCGATTTGAATTGGACTGCGACGTTGAGATCATCGTACTCCTCCAGGAACGAACCGTCAACGATGTAGCGAAAGTCCTGCTGATGCTCGTCCCAATACTCACTCGCCAGCTTTCCGGCCACATCGGTAAGCTGCTGGGCAAGATCATCACCGGCAATGCCGTAGTTGCGCTCCAGCATGGCCGACACAGGCCCGATGTGCTGTTCTTCCAGCTGCCACAGCCAGGGGGTGCGAGAGTTGGGCCGGGTGCCGGTGTCGGAAATATCGAACACATAACGCAGCCGGGGCCGGTCCCCGGAATCATCCACCAGGGCGATGCCCTTGGACCCGCGCCGCACATACCGGCCCATGCGGTTGTTCCACAGGTCGTACTCGGCGCAGGCGGTGGCGTCCGGGCGCTGGGCGTAGATCATCAGCTGCTCATGGAACGGATATTTGTAGAGGCGGGCGGCAGTAGTGAGAAAGGCCGTCCATTCCTGCCAGCTGCCCACAAGCTGGGTCGCCACCTTATCAGCCATTTGCGCATACATTTCTGCTTTGGTTGGCATGATTTTCTGTCCTCCTTTCAGTTTTGGGTAAAAGAAAAGCAGGAAACCTTTGAAAAGATTTCCTGCCGGATGATACTACTGTGGAAGTAACGGTTATTAAATTGTTAATGATTTCTACAAACTGGGATTTGCAGTACTAATAATATATTTATCCAGTCGTTCAATCCACTCATTTGAGTGCAGTAATGCGTCCTCACAATGCCCCTTTCCTTTTAAACAAATAATTGTAGAATTTTTATAATTTTTCTTGATATATTTTGCTACTTTTCTAAAAACAAATTCATTTATCTTTCCACCATAAAAATAAAAAATCTGTGTATTGGGTGTATCAATATCTGAGGGAAGTTTAAATTGTCCAACTGCATATAAATAATTTTTTATGGTTTCATCTGATATGTTATCCAGCAGTTCTAAAAAAACATCCAGCATATCTTCTGTTACCATTGAATTTATTGCGTTTCGTACCACTTTTCGATTTCGTTCTCTTGCTTTTTGGGTTATAGACAAGTACTGCTTTATAAGCATTTGAGTCATATATTTTCCAAATGGTAAAAGTGGTGAACTTTCTAAAATAACTTTCTCAAAAGTGAGCCTCTTGTTTTTCCATAAATATGATGCTACAACTCCACCCATGCTCATTCCATAAATTGCATATATATGGTTTATAGATTTTGATATGCAATAATTTTCTATCTCTTTTGCAGTATCATCAAAGGAATTGAACTCGGACTTTTCCCGCACATCATGTCCCGGCAAAATTGGCACAAGAATATGATAGTTCTCTTTATAATGCTCTATATAATCAATCCATATTTGATACGGACTTTCAAAACCATGAACAAGCATTATCGTTGAATTATTTATATTGCCATATTCCAAAATGCGCATTTTTATTCCTCACTTTGATTACACACTTCTAATCTGGCTTTATTATACTACCCCCCCTTACTTTTGAAAATAAATGAATTGTAAATTTAGGAAAAGCTGTTACTCATCGAAATCCGGGTACAACTCCAGCTCGACAAACTCAGAATCACTCATATCCTGGAGCTTCTGAAGGGCGCTGTCCGTCAGCTCCCGCAGTTCCGTTTCCTCCGGGGTGAGATAGCCGCGCATCTCCGTCAGGGCCTCGATCAGCCCGGTACGGCTTCCGGTGTTGTAAATGCACATCAGGTTCATTTCTTCAAAAGTAAAGTTGTTCATATCAAAGTTCCCTTTCCGCGCTCTTTTTAGGCGCTGTCTTTTTGTGTTCGGTTTTAGGTTGGCTTTTCAGCTGCTCCACAACGGACTTCTTTTTATCCCGATCCTCCCGATGGGCGGCGGCAGCCAAATCCATGAGGGAAATAGGCTGTCCGCTGCGGGCCTGCTGTTCCAGCTGGGCCACCGTTGGTTCCTTGGGGCCGTTGTTGAGGATGCCGTCGATCATACCGTAGTCGTCCTCCACGGCCATCTCCGCATTTTTCAGCGGATTATCCGGCAGGAATCCGGGAACCGGCTTAAAGCCGAAGCTGTCGCAGTAATGACAGGATACCTTGCCATCATGCTTAATGGCAACGATGTCGCTGACGCTCATGGACGGATGGCGGTAGTCGGCAGGATGTTCATTATTAAAGCGGTATTCGAGATTGTCCAGCACACTACCTTTCAGGTCGCTGGGAGAAAGCGGTGCAGTGTAGACCAGATCATAGTTGTCTCGCTGAACTGTCCGCCCGATGGATTTGATCCACTCCAGCCCCTCATAGCGGATGTCCCGCAGCTCGTCGGTGTGCTTCACCTGATAAATGGCGTAGCAGTCTCCTTTATGAGAGAGAAACGCCTGCTCCCGTTCCTGCTGGTGGTCCATACGGTCCTTGACCAACTTATCAAACTCCGAGCTTTCCTCCCATTCCTCACGGGACACGGCGAAGATACCGTCATGGGCATCCAGGTCAGCGGTGTCAAAAGCCATCGCTGGATTCTCGCCCTCCTGGATAATGTAAACGGTCAGGTCCCGCTCCATCAGCTCATAGGCTCGTTCTTTGGAGAGCGGCAGAAGGTCGCTGTCCAGGTATCCGCACTTTTCCAAATCATCCTGGGTCAGCGCAGGGTCCGGCATGGGGTATTCGTCCAACGCCTGTTCCTGGGCATCCGGCAGCTGGGCAGCTGCGGCTTTTGCGGTCTGCTGGCTGGCCTGTTCCTGCAAGGTCTCGATCATAGACAGTGGAGCATACTTGATGGATTTGTCACCCAGCCCCAGGTCCTTGCAGATGTTGCCGATAGCTTCAGAGCGTCCCATGTTCTGCCCATCCACCTGGCCGCCGTCCAGTTGCTTCATAGTCGCCACATCGTAGAGGGTGTAGTCCCAGCCAGTGTCGCAGGGCTGGACATGAAGATAGGTGGTATCGTCCAGCACCAGCAGGGCCTCCCGGTACTCGGCGCTGGGCTGAGAAACTTTTTCTGCAGGGGTCTTTTCCTCCGCAGCTTGCTGGGGTGCCTGCTCCGGCTCCAGGTCTGCGGTCAGGTCAATGCCGCGCTCCTTGCAGATTTCTTTGTAGTTGCGCTCGATGTCGGAGATCAACTCACAGGAAGTCTTGTTGATGGTCTCCAGGCTGGCCCGCAGCTCCTTCAGCTCCTTGCCCTCGGACCAGGAAGCAATATAGCCGAAGCTGTTCTCGCCGGTCTGGATGCCGAAATACTGACAGACCGCATAAGAGATGCTCTCGGCCTCCACTTCCTCGGTGTTGCGGTTCTTGGCGGCCTGTTTCACCGCCGTCAGATCTTCCTCTACCTCCAAACTCCACTCAAACTGATTTTCGTCCACATAGCGCCAGCCATCCTCGGCGGCGACCTGTTCCGCCTCCGCTTCAGTGGCAAAATCCAGACGGTAATCCTTTTTGGTGCCGCCCTCACTCACCATGACGATCTTCCAGGTCGGCTCTGCCTCATGTTTTTTCGGGTCGTGGAGCTTGCTGTGCGCGGTCTCATGGACAGCGGCAGAAACAATCTGCACCTCGCTCATGCCTTCCCGTATGGCAATTCGCTGCTGCTCGGAGGAAAAATAGCCGTCCATATTGGCTGCCATCGGCTCAAACTCGATGGGGACCGGGGCGGAGCGACGCAGTGCCTCCAGGAAAGCCTCGTAGTGCGGCACTGTCCCGGACAGGCTGGAGGCCAGCTCCGGCAGGGGCTTTCCGTCCGTCTGCGAAACATCAAACACCTTAACCGGACGGAACATGGGGATTTCAATTTCCTTTTCCTCCATGACCGCCTTGCCGTCTGCGTCCAGAATGGGAGCATGGGTGTCCGGATCGCGCTTCATTTCCTCGATTTTCTTTTTGTAGGGCGTAGGAGCGATGATGGTGATACCATGCTCACCCTTTTTCACATGGCGTTCAAACTGGTTTTTCCACTTGTTGAACCCGGCCACCAGCGTGGCATCCGGGCGCTGCATATAGATGAGCATGGTGTTGTTGACGGAATAATGATGAAAGCGGCTCATGGTAGACAGATACTGCCTGTATCGTTCACTCTCAAACAGCTCCTTGATACCCTGTTCAATTCCCGCCGTTATTTCCTGCAACCGCTCCCGGTTGGTGGGCTTATCAGCCATGAATTTCACTCTCCTTTCCAACTTGGCGATTTCTAATTGATGTTCGGCAATCCACAGCTTTTGTTCATCGGGGGTATCCTCCAGGAAAAAATCCAGCAGATAGCCCACATAGTCCTTTTTCTGGATTGCTTCCATGAATCGGGGATCGGGATTTTCCTCCGGTGTTTTGGGTGTATAGTCGGTTTCCCACTTGCGGAGCAAATGAAAGTAGTCGGCCAGGACACGAAAGGCATGATCTCGGTCCTCTTTGAACTTCTGTGCCTCGGTTTTCTGCCGGACATAGCGCCTCCGGGGAGGGGCCTGACTGTCATAAGCCAGGCCAAAATCTTGGGCCAGTTTCTCGGCGGCCTCCCTGGGGGACAGATTGTAGAGCCGGACAGCAAAATCGATCACATCGCCGGTGGCTCCGCAGCCGAAGCAGTAGAAATATTCCTCGTTCAGCTTCATGCTGGGATTTTTGTCATCGTGGAACGGGCAGCAGGCCATGCCGCTCCGATTGACCTCGATCCCATACATCTGTGCGGCTTCCCGGACGGTGATGGACTGCTTGACGGCCTCAAAGACACTCTCAGCCATGCTTACTCGCCGCCCTTATTGGGGGATGGCGGCCTGTACCCGGCAGCCTTGGCCCGTTCACTGGCCGCCTTGCGGCGCTCGTCGCTGTACGGCTCCCGGACGGACACGCAGCGTTTGGGGACCGTGAAGGTCTGCCGGTCTTTTTTTACGATCTGATCCGGGTACTTTTCCGCCAGCCGCCGCAGCTTCTCCAGCAGCCGGGGGTCATGGGTATAGACCTCGGCGGCGGCCTCGGCCTGGTTGTAGAGGATGATGGTTTCCTGTTCATAAAGGCTCAGTTTCATTTGCCGCCACCTTTCTGCCGGTCAAATGCCAGCTTGAAATTGGCGTACTTCCCATCGTCCTCCAGTACCACGGTGGCGTCGTAGGTCTTGCCGGTTTTCTCGGAGTACAGGCCGGTCACATGGGCGCGGCCATCCTTGAGCAGCGCTGTCACGATGGCCTTGGTGGGCTGCTTGCGCTTCAGCTCCCACCACTTGTTGTTTTTCCAAATTGCAAATTTGCAAGATTCTGTCTGACAGAAGAAGCCTTTTTGCATTTCTGCAACTTCTCCGCCGCAGCGGGGGCATTTGCCCACCACCACGCGGGGCGGGGTGAACAAATACTCGGTTCCCTTGATGACCTGATAGGTCCTCACCAGCTCCTGGAGCATGGCGCTAATCCCGGCCATAAAGTCCTCCGGGGAAAGCTCCCCGCGCTCGATCTCGCCCAGCCGGTACTCCCACTCGGCAGTCAAAAAAGGCGATTGCAGCTGCTCCGGCAGCACGGTGATAAGGGACACCGCATCATGGGACGGCAGGAGCTGCACGGTTTTCTTACTCTTTTTGCGCTCCAGGAAGCCGGTGGACACCAGCTTTTCCAGAATCCCGGCGCGGGTGGCTGGGGTCCCCAGGCCCTTGCGCTCGGCGTTCTCCGGCATATCGTCCTTTCCGGCGGTCTCCATCGCTGCCAACAAAGAATCTTCCGTAAAATGTTTGGGCGGGGTGGTTTTGCCCTCCTTGACGGCAGCACCAGAAAGGGGCAGCGTCTGACCTTCAGACAGCTCCGGCAGAGCCTTGTCCTCGATTTCCTTGTCCGGCTCCGCATTTTTCAGCCCAGCACGGTAGGCAGCATCCAGCGCCCGCCAGCCGAGTTGCTTCACCGTGCGGCCCTTGGCAGCAAACTCAGCACCGGCGCACTCCACCGTCACTGCGGTTTCCGCATAGGTATGAGGTTCCGCCACGGCGCACAGCAGCCGCAGGGCCACCAGCTCCAGCACCGCCTTTTCACCAACCGGCAGGCCGGACAGGTCTGCGCCCTGGAGGTTGCGGGTGGGGATCACCGCATGGTGGTCGGTCACTTTCTTGTCATTGATGACCTGGGCCGCATTGCAGGCAAGCTCCATACCAGCGGCAAAGGGCAGCGCCCCAGCGGTGAGCCGGACCAGCTCCGGCAGACTCGCCGCCATATCCGAAGTCAGATAACGGCTGTCCGTCCGGGGATAGGTGCAGAGCTTCTTTTCATGGACAAAATGTATTTTTGAAATCAGAATACATTTTTGCGTTCCCGTTTAGATTTGTACAAACAGCCCAAAATAACAATAAAAAACCCCCGCACATTGCCCAATTGGGAATGTACGGGGGTTTTGGCGATTAGATATAAACCTCCACGGTCAAATCATGCCATTTTGACGGTTTTATGCCGTATCCATGGGATTTATAGAAGGTTTGTGCTTCATCAAATCCAATGGTGAATGACAGAACTCTTACTTGCGGGGGTTCTTGATAGCTGCCTGAGCAGCGGCCAGACGTGCGATGGGAACGCGGTACGGAGAGCAGGAAACGTAATCCAGGCCAACGTTGTGGCAGAACTCAACGCTGGAGGGGTCGCCGCCGTGCTCGCCGCAGATGCCCAGACCCAAGTTGGGGTTGGTTGCGCGGCCGTCATGGGCAGCCATCTTAACCAGCTTGCCAACGCCGATCTGGTCCAGATGCTGGAACGGATCGCTCTCGTAGATCTTGGTATCATAGTAAGCGGTCAGGAACTTAGCAGCATCGTCACGGCTGAAGCCGAAGGTCATCTGGGTCAGGTCGTTGGTACCGAAGCTGAAGAAGTCAGCTTCCTTAGCGATCTCACCTGCGGTCAGGGCAGCACGCGGGATCTCGATCATGGTGCCAACTTGGTACTTCATGTCAACGCCAGCGTCAGCGATCAGCTTGTCAGCAGTCTTGACGATGACGTCCTTGACGTACTTCAGCTCCTTCACTTCGCCAACCAGGGGCACCATGATGTGCGGGGTGATCATCTTGCCGGTCTCAGCAGAAACCTTGATGGCAGCCTTGATCACAGCATTGGTCTGCATCTCGGCAATTTCCGGATAGGTAACGGCCAGACGGCAGCCACGATGGCCCATCATGGGGTTGAACTCATGCAGGCTGACAACAACGTTGTTCAGCTCTTCGGTGGTCATGCCCATATCCTTTGCCAGGGCTTCGATATCCTCAGCCTTGGTGGGCAGGAACTCATGCAGAGGCGGGTCCAGATAACGGATGGTCATCGGACGATCGCCCATGATGCGGTACATAGCGGTAAAGTCAGCTTCCTGGAACGGCTCAACCTTAGCCAAAGCAACCTTGCGCTCTTCAACGGTACGTGCGCAGATCATCTCACGCACAGCAGCAATACGATCCTCAGCGAAGAACATATGCTCGGTACGGCACAGGCCAATGCCTTCAGCGCCCATATCGACAGCGTTCTGTGCATCGCGCGGGTTATCGGCGTTGGTCATAACCTTCATCTGGCGTGCTTCGTCAGCCCAGCTCATAAAGCGCTTGAAGTTAGCGTTCTCGGTGGAAGCGACGGTAGCGATCTGGCCTTCGTAGATGTTGCCGGTAGAGCCATCAATGCTCATCCAGTCACCCTCATGGAAGGTGTGGCCGTTAATGGTGATAACCTTTGCATCGTAATCGATAGCAACATCGTTATCATTGCCGCAGCCGGAAACACAGCAGGTACCCATGCCACGTGCAACAACAGCTGCGTGGCTGGTCATGCCGCCGCGGACGGTCAGGATGCCCTGAGAAACCTGCATGCCGACGATATCTTCGGGGCTGGTTTCCAGACGAACCAGAACGACCTTCTTCCAAGCTTCGTCCTTGACCTTCTCTTCAGCATCTTCAGCGCTGAAGACAACGCGACCGCAGGCAGATCCCGGAGAAGCGGCCAGGCCCTTGCCGATTGCTTCAGCAGCCTTCAGGGCAGCAGCGTCAAACTGCGGGTGCAGCAGGGTATCCAGCTGCTTGGGCTCAACGCGCAGTACAGCGGTGCGCTGATCGATAACGCCCTCATCAACGAGGTCGCAGGCGATCTGCAGAGCAGCCTGTGCGGTGCGCTTGCCGTTACGGGTCTGCAGCATAAAGAGCTTGCCATCTTCGATGGTGAACTCCATGTCCTGCATATCCTTGTAGTAGTTTTCCAGGCGGGTTGCGATCTCAACGAACTGATCGTAAACCTCAGGCATTTCCTCGTGCAGCTTGCTGATCGGGGAAGGAGTACGGATGCCGGCAACGACATCTTCGCCCTGAGCATTGATCAGGTACTCGCCCATCAGCTTCTTTTCGCCGGTAGCGGGGTTACGGGTGAAAGCAACACCGGTGCCGGAACGCATGCCGGAGTTACCGAAAGCCATCTGCTGAACGTTGACAGCAGTGCCCCACTCGTAGGGGATTTCGTTCATCTTGCGGTAAACGTTGGCGCGCGGGTTATCCCAAGAACGGAAGACGGCCTTGACAGCGCCGATCAGCTGTTCTTTCGGATCCTGCGGGAACTCTTCGCCCTGCTTCTCCAGGTAGATGGCCTTGAACTCCTTGACGAGTTCCTTCAGGTCCTCAGCGTCCAGCTCGATATCTTGCTTAACGCCCTTGCGCTCCTTCATAGCGTCGATACGCTCTTCAAAGAAGCTCTTGCCCAGCTCCATGACGACGTCAGAGTACATCTGGATGAAGCGGCGGTAGCAGTCATATGCAAAACGGGGGTTAGAAGTCTTCTTTGCCAGACCTTCAACAGCCTGGTCGTTCAGGCCCAGGTTCAGGATGGTATCCATCATGCCGGGCATAGACTGACGTGCACCGGAACGAACGGAAACCAGCAGCGGGTTCTCGATATCGCCGAACTTCTTGCCAGTCTGCTCTTCCAGGATTCCCATGTACTTGAAGATGTCAGCCTTGATCTCATCGTTGATCTCACGGTTGTCAGCATAGTACTGGGTGCAGGCTTCGGTGGTGATGGTGAAGCCCTGAGGAACCGGCATGCCGGCATGGGTCATTTCTGCCAGACCAGCGCCCTTGCCGCCCAGAATGTTCTTCATGGTCGTCTGGTCGCCGCCAAATGCGTCATGGCCCTCTTTGAACAAATACAAAAACTTCTTGCTCATAGGTTACCTCCAACAAAATTACGGTTTCTTCCCGGTGTGCCGCGCACACCCGCAAAATAAGAATTTTCTCTCTTGCAAAGTCCATTATAACAGACTCAGCCCGGAATTTCCAGTACATTGTTAAATAAATGGCGAATATTTTCGCCGAAAATCTTACAAAGTTTTGGGGTCAGGCTCTTGCAATTTGACCAAAAATGCGGTAAATTATAATGGGTGAGAAGTTGGGAAATATTATTTTATTACATCCTGCAACACTTTTTTCAATTCATCCCGCCCCGGCAGGCTTCAGCCCTGTTCCGGGGCTTTTTTGTAGGGCCGTATACTCTTTTGGCCCAAAACAGAAAGGGGTATTTTTATGTCCGAAGCGAAAGCCAAATACCTTGCCGCCAAAGCGGCCTTTGAAGAAACTTTTGAAAAGCACCTGCAGAACGGTGTGGAGTTCATCAGCGACCAGGTTTTTATTGACCCCGAAGTTGAGATTGCACCCGGCGCAGTGATCCTGCCGGGCTGCATCCTGCGCGGCAAAACCGTCATCGGGGCAAACTGCGTCATCGGCCCCAATACCTTATTGGAGAACACCATTGTTGAGGCCGGTTCCACCGTGAACGCCAGCCAGTGTTATGACAGCCATCTGGGCCCCAACAACAAGATTGGCCCCTTTACCCATGTGCGCACCGGCACCGTGACGGATGAGGGCGTACACCTGGGCGCTTATGTGGAAACCAAGAACGCCAACTTTGCCGAGGGCAACACTGTCAGCCACCTGACTTACATTGGCGATGCCGATGTGGGCAAGTACTGCAACTTTGGCTGCGGCACCGTAACCTGCAACTATGACGGCGAGGGCAAGTACCGCACCACCATCGGCGATTATGCGTTCATCGGCTGCAACACCAACCTGGTGGCGCCGGTCAAGGTGGGCAGCCGCGCCTTTACCGCTGCCGGTTCCACCATCGGCCACGATGTGCCGGACGGTGCCCTGGGCATTGAGCGCGCCAAGCAGGCCGAAGTTGCCGCCTGGGGCGCCAAGAAGCTGGAAAAATACGTTGCCAAAAAACAGAAGCTGGAAGCCGAAAAGAAAAACGACTGATGCCCCCTGACCTGCTGCAAGGAGGATTGCTGCCATGGCCATTTTGGAACGCACCCTGACCGGGGATTTTACCACCATCCTGACCGAGCTGGACGCTGTTGTAAAACAAAGCGTTTCGGCCACGCTGGAAGGTTCCAGTGATTTCAACTTCAGCACCGGCCGCTGTGCCGTGCGGGTATACGAACGCTACAGTGCCATTGGCAACGGCCGTGTTACCATGAGCCTGACCCTGCTGGAAGCTGACGGGCAGATCCAGCTTTCCGCCATCACATCCGGCGGCAGCCAGGCTGTGTTTTTCAAGGTCAACACCTTAGGTGCAGAATCCTTCCTGGATACCATCCGGGACACAGTGGAACGCTTTGCCCCTGGTGCACACTAAAATCACAAAATTACTATAAGGATTTTTACTATGGGACTATTTGGAGGTGGTTCCGGGGCAGACTGGCTGATTGCCGGTCTGGGCAACCCGGAGCCGAAATATGACGGCACCCGCCACAACACCGGTTTTGCCGCGCTGGATGCGTTGGCCGAAGCCTGGGGGTGCGAGATCAACAAAAGCAAATGGCAGGGCCTTTACGGCATTGCCCAGGTGGACGGCCGCAAAGTGATGCTGCTAAAGCCGCTGACCTACATGAACCTGAGCGGCCAGAGCATCGCCCCCGCCGCGGCATTTTACAAGATCCCGCGCAACCACATTATTGTGTTGTGCGATGACATTGCACAGGAGCCGGGGCACATCCGCATCCGGCCCTCCGGTTCTGCTGGCGGGCACAACGGGCTAAAGAGCATTATCGCTTCCACCGGCGGCGAGGATTTTTACCGCATCCGCATTGGCGTTGGCGCCAAGCCGCGCCCGGATTATGATCTGGCTGACTGGGTGCTGGGCAAGTTCCCGCCCGATGACGCCAAGCTTGTGACCGGCCGCCACACCGACGTGGAAGCCGCCTGCCGCCTGTTGATGGCCGGCAAGCTGGGCGAAGCGCAGAATAAATTCAACCACTGAGCGCGGATAGGCGTTCCGTAGGGACGCACAGTGTGCGCCCATTCCTGTTTTCTGTGTAAGATGCCCGCAAAGGAAGTGTTCTCACTTCAAATTTGCAATCCATCATTACACGGGATGTGGTTTAATGGAACACCTGCAGGGGTGTGCGCACTGTGGAAAACTTTGCCGATGGTGATAAACGCTGCACATGATTTGTAGGGGACGATGCTCGTCATCGTCCCGCATGACGGGTCTTGCCACATATTCCACCCTGCATACGGCCAACGTCCGCGGGCGAACAATGTTCGTTCTCACATTCTCTACAAGATAAGAGCACAGCTTTTCCAATCATACAAATGCCAAAGCGGGCGGCCCATCTGGGCCGCCCGCCATTTGTCGTTCCATGCAACGCTTCTCTCAAAATTCACTTTGCCGTTTTGCTGCAAATATAGTACAATGGTTACGCAAAGCGCTGCTCATACCGGCGCACAAAAAGCGTATACAGCGCATAGCACACCATCAGGCAGACGGCATATACCCCGGCGAAGCACAGCCACGCGGCTGCGCCGCCCATCGCGGTGTTGGGCAGCAGCTCCAGCACCAGCGGGTGGGCCAGGTACAGCCAAAAGCTGCCCGCCCCCACAAATTCCACGGCCTGGGCGAACTTCTGATTTTCCGCCAGGCCAACGCCCTGCGGGTTCTGCACGGCCAATAGAACAAGCACCGTAAACACGCACTCGAACCCCGCCCGCTGGAAGTTGGTGAGCACTGCCAGCAGAATGCAGAATGCCCCGTATAAAAACTGCTTGTTCTCCCGCACTGCCGCAAACGCCGCCATGCCAAGGATAAAGCAGTACAGCGTCATGACCGGCGTTTTTGCGCTGAACTCGCTGATGTTGGCTTCTGCCGGGAAAGCCGCCAGACTGCTTTCAATTAAGCCGCCGATCCTGCCCTTCACCGCAAGGCAGACCACCAGCAACGCCAGCGCACCCCAAAAGCGTTTGCACAGCCGGTACAGCCACGGGGCCAGCAGATAAAAGAACGCAAAGGCGCTCATCGTCCACAGCACGTTGCGGTTGTTCCACAGCATCCAGTTATCACTGGGCAGCCACATCTGCAAAAATACAAAGTACCGCAGGTAACCCGGCCCGCACGGCCCGCCGGGGCCAAACAGCTGGGCTGCACTGGCGCCCGCCGCCAGATAGCGTACCGCATCGAACAGCCAGCGCAGCACCAGCACCAGCCAGTACAGCGGCAGGATCCGCCGGATGCGGCGCTGGTAATACGGCAGCGGCTCCGGGTGGCGGCCCAGGCTGGCCGCGGCCAGGTACCCGCTGAGCACAAAAAACAGTTGCACCCCCTGCGCGCCAACCGCGGCGGCATCCCCCAGGCCAACTTTCTGCCCGGTATGCACGCCCAGCACCATCAGCGCCGCCAGAATACGCAGCTCATCCAGCGCTACATTTTTATGTTTTGTCATTTTTCTATATTCTGCTCCTTATTGCAGCATTATTTGATTTCTTTATTCTGCCGAACTTTTTCGATTCCTTCTTTTCAAAGAAGGGGCAAAAACTCTCGTATTACTCGTATCCTCAAAATTATACATCACCCGCCCTATCATGCGCAAGCGCAGGAGGCACCATGTTTGACGCATTGTTTACCATCACAACCGAATACAAAAAACTGAGCCACGCGCTTTCCGGCAAAGGTGCATGCGCCCTGTTTGGGCTGCCCGCATCCGGCCGCGCACAGGTGTATGCCGCGCTGTGCCGCCAGTTGGATAAGCCGCTGTGCATCGTGACTCCCGGCGAGGCCGAAGCCACCCGCTTTGCTGCTGACCTGAACACGCTGGGCATTCCCGCCGCCGTGTTCCCGGCGCGGGACTATGTGTTGCGCCCCATTGAGGGCACCGCCCGCGAATACGAGTACCGCCGCCTGGCTGTGCTGGGCGAGCTAGTAGGCGGGCGGCTGCGCGCCGTGGCTGTGCCCGCGGAAGCCCTGACCCAGTTCACCACCCCAAAAGAGGATTTCTGCGCCAACACCCGCACCCTCCATGCGGGGGATATTCTGCTGCGGGATGACCTGCTGGCCGCTTTGTTTGGTGCCGGCTACACCCGCCGGGCCCAGGTGGATGGCCCCGGCCAGTTCTCTGTGCGCGGCGATATTGTGGATATTTTTGCTCCCGACCAGAAAATGCCGGTTCGTATGGAATTTTGGGGTGATGAGATCGATACCCTGCACACCTTTGACCTGACCACCCAGCGCCGCGAGGATGCCATTGATAAGTTTTACCTGAGCCCCGCGCGGGAAGTTCTGTTCGGCAAGCCTGCCGATGCCGCCGAGCAGCTTCGGGCCTTTTTGGCCAAGCAGCGCGGCAAAAAGAAAACCGCCATGGCAGACTGTATGGCCGCCGATCTGGACCTGCTGGATGGCGGTGCCGTGCCGGTCAACATGGACAAATACCTGGCCGTGCGCTACCCCCATCCCGCCACCGTGCTGGATTATTTTGACGACCCGATCCTTGTGGCCGAAGAGCCTGCTTCCATCCGGGAAGCCGACCGCGCGACCGCCTACCGCCGGGGCGAGGAACTGAAATCCCTGATCCTGGACGGCGTCCTCTGCGCTGGGCTGGATAACCTATACGCGGACCCAAGCTACCTGTGGTCCAAAACCGGACACTACCGCACCATCTGTGCCGAGAACTTTGCCCGCAGCATGCCGGATCAGCCGCTGAAAGATATCATCAATGCCCCGGCTCACACCCTGCCTGCCTGGAATGGCGAAGTCGCCGGGCTGCTGGAGGATTTGAAACCGCTGTGCGATGCCGGTTATACCGTTACTCTGCTGGCCGGCACCGACCGTGCCGCAGCCGGTCTGGCACGCGACCTGCGCGATAAAGGCATTCTGGTTACCACCGATGCTGCAGCAGCCCCCGCTGCCGGACTGGTGCAGGTTCTGGCGGGGCACCTTTCCGCTGGGTGCGAATTTCCGTTTGCCAAGTATGCTTTGCTGACAGGCCGTGCCTTTGGCGAAACCAGCTCCCAGAAGAAAAAGCGTAAAAAGGCCAAAGATGCCCTGAACAGCCTGACCGAGATCACGCCGGGAGATCTGGTGGTGCACCAGAACCACGGTATTGGCCGGTATGCGGGCATCCAGCGAATGGCGGTTCAGGGCGTTACCAAAGACTACCTGCGCATTGAGTACGATAAAAAAGATGTGCTGTATGTTCCCGTCACCCAGCTGGATCTGCTCTCCCGCTACACCGCGCCGGGGGATTCGGAGAATGTCAAGCTCAGCCGCCTGGGCGGGGCCGAGTGGACCAAGACCCGCAAGAAAGTGCGCGCTGCTACCGAGCAGATGGCCAAGGAACTGATTGAGCTGTATGCCCGCCGCAAAAGGGCGCACGGTCATGCCTTCCCGCCAGATGATACCTGGCAGGGAGATTTTGAGCAGCGCTTTGCCTATGATGAAACGCCGGACCAGCTTTCCAGCGCGGCGGAGATCAAACATGATATGGAGCAGCCCTGGCCGATGGACCGCCTGCTGTGCGGCGATGTCGGCGTGGGCAAGACTGAGGTTGCCCTGCGCGCCGCGTTCAAATGCGTGATGGGCGGCAAGCAGTGCGCCATCCTGGCCCCCACCACCATTCTGGCGTGGCAGCATTTCAACACGGCCATCGCCCGCATGGAGGCCTTTCCCATCCGCATCGGGCTGCTCAGCCGTTACCGCAGCGCCAAAGAGCAGAAAGAGACCATCCGCGGCCTGAAAGACGGCACAGTGGACATTGTGGTGGGCACCCACCGCCTGCTTTCGGACGATGTAAAGTTCAAAGACCTGGGCCTTGTCATCATTGACGAGGAGCAGCGCTTTGGCGTAAAACACAAGGAAAAGCTGAAAGAGAACTTTATCGGGGTGGACATGCTGACCCTTTCGGCCACGCCGATCCCCCGCACGCTGAACATGGCACTGTCCGGCATCCGGGACATGAGCACCATTGAACAGCCGCCCTTTGAGCGCCAGCCCATTGAGACCTATGTGCTGGAATATGACGATGCCATTATCGCCGAAGCCATCCGGCGTGAGTTGGCCCGCGGCGGGCAGGTGTATTACCTGTACAATCGGGTCGAAACCATTGAGCAGTGCGCCGCCAAGGTGCAAAAGCTGGTGCCGGGTGCGCGGGTCGGCATCGCCCACGGCAAAATGACGGAGGAGCAGATTTCCTCGGTTTGGCAGCAGCTGTTGGACAACGAGATCGACGTGCTGGTCTGCACCACCCTGATTGAAACCGGCGTGGATGTGCGCAACTGCAACACCCTGATTATTGAGAATGCGGACCGCATGGGGCTTTCACAGCTGTACCAGATTCGCGGCCGTGTGGGGCGCTCCAACCGCAAGGCGTATGCCTATTTCACCTTCCAGCGCGACAAAGTGTTGACGGAAATTGCCTCCAAGCGGCTTTCAGCCATCCGGGAGTTTACCTCTTTTGGTTCCGGGTTCCGCATTGCGATGCGCGATTTACAGATCCGCGGCGCGGGCAACCTGCTTGGACATAGCCAGCACGGCCACATGGAAGCGGTTGGTTACGAGCTGTATGTAAAAATGCTGAACCAGGCCATTGCAGCCGCCCGCGGCGAGCCTGCTGCGCCGGACAAGAGTGATTGCCTTGTTGACATTACGGTGGATGCCTATCTGCCGGAAAGCTACATTCCCGATGCCGCCGGGCGGATCGAAGCCTACAAGAAGATTGCGGCCATCACCACCCGTGACGATGCCACGGATGTACTGGATGAGTTGATTGACCGTTACGGCGACCCGCCGCGCAGTGTGCAGGGGTTGGTGGACATCAGCCTGGTGCGCGTGACAGCCGCCCGCGCAGGCATTGTGGAGATCGTGCAGCGCAACGACAATCTGATTTTGTACACCGATGTTGTAACCCCGGCGCAGATGGGGGCCATGATGGATGCCATGCCGCACCGCGTGATCTACAACGCCGTAGGTCGCCCCTACATCAGCCTGCATGTCCTGCGCGGCGAGGACCCTCTCACCATCCTGCGCGATGCCGTTGCCCTGCTGCCGGGTGCGTGAGTGTTTTACGGGAGTTTTTGTTCCTTCTTTGAAAAGAAGGAACCGAAGAAACTTTAATCGTAATATAACAAAATAAATAAAAAATCAGGCAGCGGCCCTATTTTGTGGGCTGCTGCCTGTTGTCATGTGTTGCTTTCTATGTATTTTTGCTCTGCAGGGAACGGTCTTGACCGTTCCGAAACCTATGGACAATATTCCAACAAAAGGGAAATAAGGAAAACACCCGGAACGGTCAAGACCGTTCCCTACAAATCGTTTTAAATCGCGTTACAAACCCGTAAACTCTCGGTAGGGCGGGGTCACCCGACCCCGCCGGGGCCTAATCCAATTTTTCATTAAGAATGTATAACGAACCAACAAATTTGTTGTAGGGGCGGCGTCCCCGACGCCCCGGACGGGCATAAATCTTATTGTACGGATCGTGCGGCAAAGAAGCGAACAACAGATCTCTTCAAGCACTTCCGCCCCTTTTCAAATTTCTAATTTTATCATTTCCGGTCTGGGGCCAATCACACCCCCACCACGCTCCAATGCTTATCCACATGGTTCAGCACTTCGCAGCCGGTTTCGGTCACGATGACAAGGTCCTCCACGCGCACGCCAAACTTGCCCGGCAGGTATACGCCCGGCTCAATGGAGAAGATCATGCCCGGCTTTACGGTATCGGTGTTGGCTGCGCTCACATCGCCCTTTTCGTGATCGGTCTGACCGATAAAGTGGCCCAAGCGGTGGTTGAAGTACTCGCCATAGCCCGCTTTGGTGATCAGGTCACGGGCGGCGGCGTCAATATCGCACAGGCGCACGCCGGGGTGGATCATCGCCTCGGCGGCTTCGTTGGCCTGGCGCACCAGATCATGGATGGCGGCATACTCCGGCTTCGGCTCCCCGCAGAAGAATGTGCGGGTCATATCGGAGCAGTAACGGTTCTTGCAGCAGCCCATATCGATCAGCACACACTCGCCTTTTTCCAGCACAGTATCGTCCGGCTCGTGGTGGGGGTCAGCGGCGTTTGCACCAAAGGATACGATGGTGGTAAATGCCACACTCTCGCAGCCGGCTTTCTTGTACTCGTTGTCAATGTACTCGGCAACCTGCTTTTCGGTCATGCCGGGCTTGACGTAGTCGCGCGCTTTCAGGATGGTTTCATCGTTGATGCGGGATGCTTCCTTCATCAGCATCTGTTCTTCGGCATCCTTCACGGCGCGGCAGGCATCCACGCAGTCGGAAGCCAGCACTACCGGCATACCGGGGCACAGCTCCATCAAAGGGATCAGGAACTTGGCAGGCCATTCCTTGTCGATGCCCAGAGTCTTGGTTTTGTCCACCACTTCGGCGATCTGCTCCACCGGCTTGTCCGAGTCCGTGTGCCACACTTCGCGGCAGGGGGCCTGCGGCACAAAGAACAGCTTGTTCAAAAAGATGACCGGCTCGCCCTGCACCGGCAGGTACAGCGCCATCAGGCGCTCATACGGCTCCACACTGGCACCAGTCAGGTACCAGATGCTTTTGGAGTCGCTGATGATCATTTGGGTCAGGCCGTGCGCCTGCATTTCGGCGCGCACGCGCGCTACACGCTGTTCGTTCATATTATAATCCTCACCTTTCAGGTAAATTTAAGGCAACACCGCACAATTCCCGCCTTACGGCTTAAGCACCGCTCCGGCGGCTGCGGCACGGCATCTGCGTTGCCAAAATGCTCGATAAGACA
>ENA-ORLF01000203-ORLF01000203.1-human-gut-metagenome-genome-assembly--contig:-NODE-203-length-27312-cov-5.6325_pt1 | contig 27312 bp, 24 predicted proteins | sample MGYA00243066_ERZ508822 | MGnify/ENA primary metagenome ERZ508822 (study PRJEB26277, sample SAMN04329791) | human gut metagenome | biome: human-associated habitat | host: Homo sapiens | place: USA... | reverse complement strand
AGGGGATTAGCTCTTCAGGGGGCAATCCGCCCTTCTGCGCCTCGCCGCAGGGGGACACCTGAATCAGCACAGGCATCACGCGATTGTGCTTCTGCGCCTGACGGTCGATTTCCTGCGCGAGGGACAGCCTGTCCACCGAGTGAATCAGGCATACATGGTCTATTATATACTTTACTTTATTGGATTGCAACCTTCCGATGAGGTGAATCCGAAAATTCTTCTCCAGCGCAGGCAGTTTTTCCATGATTTCCTGCACTTTATTTTCCCCGATGTCCGTGACGCCGAGATTTTGCAGCGGCAGAATGTCCTCTGCCGGGTGCGTTTTGGTGACGGCGATGAGCTTCGGGACGGGGTACTTGCCGTCCGACGCAGCGGCAAGGCGCTGCTGAATCAGCGTCAGGTTGGCTTGCAAGTTTTCCATGCGAATGCTTCCTATCTTCCAGAAATTACTTGCCTTGTTTGCAGGATTTTGCTCCTGCGGATTGCTTTTTATCGTTGCAGAGCGTTTGCGCCCGTGATAATCCCCTATCAGAACAGCTTGACCGTCAGCCCCTCGTAGAGCAGCCCTTGCTGGACGGGCTGGAAGTAGATGTAGCCATCCGCCTTCGTCAGCACGCTGATGGGGTGGAAAGATTCCGTCTGCCCCTCGACGACGACGATGCCCTGCGTCTCGTTCTGCACATACAGCGCGCGCTCCGGGACGCGGAAGGTGTCCATGTTCTCGCCCAGCGTCGCTTCGGTCGAGCGCATGTACAGCACGGGATGCACGTCGCTTTCGACCCGCAAACGCACCAGCAGTTCGCCGCCGGAGCGGCTGAAGGATTCCACCGTTGCGGAGACCTGCGTGCTGTCAAAGCGCCCAAGTTTCAGCTGATAGGTCTGCCCGTTGACCGGGTTCCAGTCTTTATCCGCCGAGAGGAACAGCACGTTCCACGAGCCGTTCTGCACGATGCGGTAGAGCGTCGTTTTGCCGCGGAGGGCGTCATCCTGATCCGGCACCTGCCCGCGAACCATCTGCCGCACCTGCGTGGGCGTGAAACTCTGGTAGGTTTGGGAGGTGAGCGCATATTCGTAGCCATCCAGGTAGAACGACACGATGCCGACGTAGTTGCTCGTGAAGTCCTTCGTCCAGCTGTTGATGCGCTGCTGCTGGGAGAGTTCGTCATCCAGCTTGCGGGAGAAGCGCTGGTCATCCGCATAGGTGGTCTTAATCTGCTCCTGCCGCGTCTTGATGGAGGCTTTCAGCAGCGTCTCCTGATTGTCAAGCGACCCCGTGTTGCTCCAAATCATCTCGCGCAGCTCGCGCAAATGCCCCGTCACTTCGCTCATCAGGCGATCCATGCGCGCGTCGCTGATGGCGCTGGTGATAAGGTCTTTCTGATAATCGCGGATTTCCTCCTGATAGCTTTGCAGCGTCGTCACCTCGCGCGTGGAAAAGCCTGCCGAGTAAACCTGACAGATGCGCGTTTCCTGCGCGACTTCGCTGCCCTCCTCCGCAATGTAGGTGATGGAGGTCACGCCGTCGGCGGTGTAGGGCGCTTCGTTGCGGGCAATCAGCGCGTCGCCGGTGTGGGTGGCGTTGATGCTCGCCAGCTCAATCGCGCCGTAGCGCGCCGCCTGCGGGGCAAACTGCTCGTAGCAGAACCACGCGGTCAGGCCGATGACGGCGAGCATAATCATCACCATCAAGGGGGTGATATGCAGCTGCGGGCGCACCTTGCCGGGCTCTTTGCCCGCTTCGGTGAAACCGCCGGGGGTCTGCTCCGCGGGCTGCGGCAGCGGATTGCCGTTCACGTCATACACTGCCGGAATGCCGTACACCAGCTGCCCCTGCTCGTTAAAGCCCATGGTGTCCCAAATCGGGCGGCCCTGCTCATCCTGCCCGCAGATGCCGCTGAACACCGGCTGCTTGTAAGCATCATAGCCCTGAAACACGCCGAAAATCGGATTCCCGACCGCATCACTGCCGACGTACTCCCCATAAATCGGATTTCCGGCATCGTCGTTGCCCATGTACACGCGCTGATTCTGGTCGTTCATGATGCTTGCATTTTCCTTTCCTCTATCACCAATGGCGCGGGATTACTGCACTGCCGCCGTCATTTTCTCCCGCAGCCGCGTCAGCAGGCGCCGTTCCATCCGGCTGACCTGCATCTGGCTCACGCCGAGGGCGCGCGCCGTCTCCCGCTGTCCCAATCGTTCCTCAAACCGCTTTTGCAGCAGCAGCTTTTCCGTCGGCGTCACCTGCCCGTACACCCAGTTCAGCCACTGCGCCTGTTCCACCTGCTCATAGCCTTCATCCAGCCGCCCCAGAAACGTCTCCAGCCGCGGCGCTTCCGCGTCGTCCGACGTTTCCGCGTCCAGCGACACGGTCTGTGCCGAGCGGCGCGCGTCCAGCAGCGTCAGCAGCTCTTCCGGCGGCAGTTCCATTGCCTCCGCCAGCTCGCGCATGGACGGTTCACGCTGCAATTTGCGCGTCAGCTCGTCGCTCACGCGGCGGAGCTTCGTCAACTGCTCGCGAAGGGAGCGCGTCAGGCGAATCGTACTGCCCCGGTCGCGCAGGTAGTTGCGGACGCTGCCCGCAATCGTCGGCAGCGCAAAGGTGGAGAATTGCAGACCGCGTTCGGGGTCGAAGCGCTCAATTGCCTGCATGAGCGCCATAGCCGCCACCTGTTCGAGGTCGTCCTTCTCCACGCCCTGCCCCTGAAATTTCCGTGCTACCGCCTGACTCAGCGGCAGATTCTCCTCCACCAGCCGCGCCATCACCGCATGGTCGCGGCTTCGGGCATACTCCCGGAAAAGGTCGTCCGCTTCCGGGCGTGTCATTGCTTTTTCAGCGGCGCAGTCGCCTTGTGCAGCAGCAGCGTAATGCACTGCACGCAGTCGCCGCAGCGGGTCATCTCCACGTCGCTGGCGAGGGTCTGCAAAACGGCGCGGGTGATCTCCGTTTCGTCCTCGCAGGGGCATTTTTTCTCGCCGTAGCACGCGGAAATCGCCACTTTCAAGTAGTCGCCCTCATCATAGACGGCGACTTCCAGATGGTCAACCGTTCTTCCTTGATGCAGCAGGCAGTCGCACATTTCATCCGCCGCCATGCGCAGGTCATCGAGGGTATCCGCGTCCAAATCCTTCAAAATCGCCACACCGCCCAGCGCGGTGCGAATTGCCAGCGCATACTGCCTGTCTCCCGGCACGCGCAGCAGAACTTCCGGCTCTGACACTTGCACACCTCCCGATTTTTTCCATCACGTCAGGGCATACTGATGCCTTTCCGCGATTCTCTTATCATAACACAAAAAGGTGCCTTTTTGCAAGCAAAAGACACCCTTTCGCGCCGTTTCCGGCGGGTTTTCATCAAATTTTCATTTTCGGGATGCGGATTTACTTCACGAAGGCGTTGTAAATCGCCTGAATCGTGCTTTCATAGTCCGCGTCGTTCACGCCGACGATAATCGACAGCTCGCTCGACCCCTGATCAATCATGCGGACGTTGATGCCCGCCTTGCTCATCGCCGCGAACAGGCGCGCCGCCGTGCCGCAGTTGTGCACCATGCCGCGGCCGACCGTCGCGATAATCGACATGTTGTCGTAGACCGTGATGGTGTCGGGGTTCGTCTCATGCACGATGCGGGAGAGGATGATATCGCGCTTGGGCGCAAACACTTCGCCCGACACCACGACGCACAGCGTATCAATGCCCGTAGGCAGGTGCTCAAAGGACACGCTGTTCTCCTCAAACGCCTGCAAAACCTTGCGCCCGAAGCCCAGCTCGCTGTTCATCATCGCCTTTTCAATGCTGATGACCGAGAAGCCCTTGCGCCCCGCAATGCCGGTGATGGTGGGGTGCAAATCATCATGCGGCGCGTTCAGGCTGATAATCGTGCCCGGATGCGACGGGTCGTTGGTGTTGCGGATGTTGGTGGGAATACCCGCCTTGTGCACGGGGAACATGGCATCCTCATGCAGGACGGACGCGCCCATATAGGACAGTTCACGCAGCTCCTTGTAAGTGATGGAGCTGATTTCGCGCGGATGCGGCACAATGCGCGGGTCAGCCATCAGGAAGCCCGACACGTCCGTCCAGTTTTCGTACACGCTGGCTTCGACCGCGCGGGCGACAATCGCGCCCGTGATATCCGATCCGCCGCGCGAGAACGTCTTAATTGTGCCGTCCGGATAGCTGCCATAGAAGCCCGGCACGACCGTCGGCACGCCGTCGGACAGCTTCTCCGCCATCAGCGTGTTCGTCGTCTCCGCGTCAAACGCGCCATCCGCCGTGAACTTGACCGCTTCTGCCGCGTCCATGAACCGCCAGCCCATGAAGTCCGCCAGCAGCAAGCCGTTCAGGTACTCACCGCGGGAGGCGCAGTAATCCGCGTTTGCCCCCGCGTCAATCTTTTCGTTCACCTCGTCCAGCGCCGCGCCCAGATCCACATGCAGACCGAGTTCCTCCGCAATGTCCATGTAGCGCGCGGCGATCAGGTCAAACGTATCCTGATAGTCCTCGCCCGCCGACTTCTGCTTGTGGCAGCGGTAGAGCAAATCCGTCACCTTGTCGTCGTCCTTGAAGCGGCGGCCCGGCGCAGAGGGAATCACATACTGCCGCGCTTCGTCCAGCAGCAGAATATCCTTTACTTTGCGGAACTGTCCGGCATCCGCCAGTGAGCTGCCGCCAAACTTCGTTACAATCTTTTTCATGCGCCCAATCCTCCAAGGCATCATCCCGCTTCTTTGCGGCATGACATCCGAATATTTTTTGCGATGCGCCTCTCATCATACCGTTTTCCAGCGCGATTGTCAACAATTCCGCCGCAAAAATACAGATTCCGAACGAAAAAGGGGGCGATACGCCTGATTTTTCCCCGTCACGCGTCGGCAAAGCGCGACAGAATCAGCACGTCGCGGTACGCGCCGTCGCGCCACAGTTCCTTTTCCAGCCGCCCCTCCTCACGGAAGCCGCAGGACAGGTAGCACCGCACAGCCGCTTCGTTGAACGCGAACACCGACACGCGCAGCTTGTGCAGGTTCATCTCCCGGAAGCAGAAGTCGCACAGCAGTTCCATCGCTTCCTTGCCGTATCCCTTGCCGCGGTAGGGCTTGCCAATCATGATGGCGAGCTTTGCCATGCGGTTCTTCCAGTCCACGCGGATGATGCCGCAGCGCCCCGCAAGCTCGTCGCCATCGACCGTCTCCACCGCGAACTGGTACTCCCCGCGCGTGTAGCTGGACTGCTGGGACAGCCACTGCTGTTCATCCGCGTAGGACGACGGGAACGGGATGCCGCTCATCATCCCGCGCAAGGTTTCCGGGTCGTTGACGAACTCGTGGTTTGCCGCCGCGTCCGTGCCTTCAAACGCACGCAGGCGGATTCGCTTGCCCTCTATCATGCCTGTTCCTCCCGTTTCGCCCACTCGTCGCGCAGCACTGCCATGGACACAACGTCGTGGAACTTGCCGTTCTTCCACGTTTTCTGACGCGCCACGCCTTCCTCGATGAAGCCCGCTTTCAAGTAGCAGAGCCTTGCGCGGCTGTTTTCCGCGAACACGGTCAATTCCACGCGGCGCAGCCCCAGCGTATCGAACGCATAGCGCAGCAGCAGCGAAAGTGCCTCACGCCCGATGCCCTTGCCGCGGTGCTCCTCCTTCGCCAGCACGACGCCGACTTCCGCCGTGCCGTCGCGGCGGCTGATGCGCTCCAGCGAAATCTGCCCCCAGTATTCCTCGGTCACGGGGTCAGCCATGACGAACATCATGCGCTCGCTGCCGCCGGAAAGCGCGTAATTCAGAAAATCCTCGCCGTTTTTCTCGGTATATGGCTGGTCGAAAATTTCGGTCAGGTAGCGGGTGGCTTCGGTGTCGTTTGTCCACGACAGAATGCCGGGGAGGTCGCTGCGGCGGTACGGGCGCAGCAGGACGTTTTTTCCTCGCAGGATGGGCATCGTGTGGGTGGCTCCTTTCGTTGTTCGTGAAAGCATTGTAAAGCATCAAGTGCGTTTCGGTGGCATAGTTGACTTTTTTTCAAACTGGGCTTTTGAGCGGCTTCCAGCGGGCAATCGCAGACTTCGTCTGTTTCCATGCCCTTCGGTCGCGCCCATTTGGCGCGACACAGCGCAGGTGTTGAAGGGAGCAGCTTGGGGGCGCTTCTGAGGAAGCGCAAAGTTACTGGCAGGGACGCTTCGCTGCCTGCTCCTTTGTTGACTGCGTCCTTGAAATTGAGCGTCCGAGAAACAGTTGGGGCGTTGCCCCAAACCCCACAAGGGACGCTGTCCCTTGACCCTGCAAGGGGAAATTTTCCCCTTGACCCCTTCGCGCGATTGAGTTGAGCGCACTTTCATACTGCTTCCGCGTGCGGCTTTTTTTCTTGTTTAGTCCTCTACCGGGTTTCCGAACACATCCACCTTCGGCAGCATCGTCGCCACCTGCCGCAGTCGGTCACTCAGCGTCGTATACCGCTTCATGATGTGGTCATTCTCCACCATCTGCCGGATAATCTCTTCCCTGCCGACCAGCACCACCAGCTTTCTCGCGCGGGTCAAAGCCGTGTAGAACAGATTCCTTGTCAGCAGCATCATCGGGCCGTATACCACCGGCAGAATCACCACCGGGAACTCGCTGCCCTGACTTTTGTGCACGGACAGGCAGTACGCTAAATCGAGGTCTTCCAGCTGCTGACCCGTGTATTCCGCGTCCTTTTCGTCGTCGAAGCGGACGGTCAGCGCGTGATTCTCCGTATCCACCGCCGTCACGAAGCCCACGTCGCCGTTGAAAACGCCCTTGCCGTCCTCCCAGCCCAGATTCACGCGCCTGCGCCATTCCATGTCGTAATCGTTGCGCGTCTGCATCACCTTATCGCCAACGCGGAAGATGGTTTCCCCGTAAGTGAGGCTCGGCTTGCCGGGCGCAGGCGGATTGAGCGCCTCCTGCAAACGAATATTCAGCGCCTGTACGCCGCATTCGCCCTTTTTCATCGGCGCGAGCACCTGAATTTCACGCACGGAGCGGCTACGCCAGTCGTCGCCGAACTTCAGGAACCTCGGCAGTCGCTGCTTCGTCAGGGCGACGATGGTGTCCGCCGCCTGCTGCAAGCTCATCTGCCGCTCGAAGAAGAAGTCGGTGTTCTTCTCGTTCAGCAGCGGCATCTTTCCCTCGTTGATGCGGTGCGCGTTGGTGACGATGCGGCTCGTTTCGGACTGGCGGAAGATGTCGGTCAGGTGAATCGACGGAATCACGCCGCTTTGCAGAATGTCGCCCAGTACGTTGCCCGCCCCGACGGACGGCAGCTGATCAGCGTCGCCGACGAGAATCAGGCGTGTACCCGGCGCAACCGCGCGCAGGAAGGAGCGCATGAGCATCATATCCACCATGGACGTTTCGTCGGCAATGATGCAGTCGCCCTCAATGGGCGTATCCTGATTGCGGCCGAACTGCCCCTCTTCGCCGCCGTACTCCAGCAGGCGGTGGATGGTTTTCGCCTCATGCCCGGTGGTTTCGGTCATGCGCTTGGCAGCGCGGCCCGTCGGCGCGCACAGCACCACCTCCCCGAACTCGGACAGGAGGGAAATAATGCACTTGATGATAGTCGTTTTGCCCGTGCCGGGGCCGCCGGTAATCACCAGCAGGCCGCGCCGGAGCGCCATCAAAATGGCTTCCCTTTGGCGCTGGCTGAACTCGATATGATACCGTGCTTCAAACGCGTCGATGCTGTCCTCGGCATCTGTGGCGCACGACGGCACGGTGGACGCCATCAATTCGCACAGGCGCGTCGCCACCTCGCGTTCGGCGCTGTCATACGCGGGCAGGTACACATGCTCATCGCCGTCGTCGCCGGAAATCACCAGTTCACGCAGCAGCTGCATCGTTTTCAGCTGATGCGCCACCATCTCCCGCGAAACCCGCAAAAGCGCCGTGCACCGGTTCAGCAGCTCATCCATCGGCAGATAGACATGCCCCATGCTCACTGCCTGATCGCGCAGGACGTACTTGAGCGCAGCGCTGATTCGCCCGTCGCTGTCCGGTGGGATGCCGATGGCCGTGCCGATAGCATCCGCCGTTTTGAAGCCCACGCCGTCAATATCGTCGCACAGCTGATACGGATTCGCCCGGATGACCGCCTGCGTCCGCTCCCCGTACACTTTGCTGATTTTCAGCGCCAGCGACGCGCTCACGCCGTACGTCTGCAAAAACACCATTGCCGCGCGCGTGCTCTGCTGCTGCTGATAGTCCTCAATAATCTGCTTCCAGCGTTTTTTGCCCATGTTGGGCACTTCCTGCAATCGTTCGGGGTGCTCATCGAGGATTTTCAGCGTATCTTCGCCGAAGCAGTTGACAATATCGCGCGCGGTTTTTGCGCCAACCCCGTGGATGATGCCGCTGGAGAGGTACTTCATGATGCCCTGCAGGGTCGTCGGGCGCTGCAGGTCCACCTTCTGGCACTTGAACTGCCGCCCGTACTGCGGATGCTCCATCCACTCGCCGGAGAAGATGCCCATTTCGCCGCCGGACAGCATCGGCAGTGTACCGACGACCGTCACGGTTCTCAGCCCTATTTTCTGCTCCGGCTTCACCGTCACGACGGAATACCCGTTTTCGGCATTGCGGTATACCGTCCCCTCCACCGTTGCTTCGAGCTGATCCATCTCGGCATCCCCCTTAACACTTTCTCAAAAATCAGTATATCACCATTTGCGGAAAAATGGAATGCCCTGCAATGAGAAAACTCAAGCATGGTAGTGTGCACCCGAAGGGGTCAAGGGGCGAGCGCAAAGCCCCCTTGTCGCCGCAGCAGCGGCGATTCTCCCTGCTCCAATAAAAGTCAAGAAGCAGGAGTGTGCACTGCGAAGGGGTGGAGGGGGCGAGCGCAAAGCCCCCTCCTCGCTCCCGCAGGAGCGAAATCCCTGCGTTTCGGAAAAGCGCCACTATGTCTGAAAGACCAGCAACTCGGTCGCGCCCATTTGGCGCGACAATGTGTAGAAGGTTGGTAGAGCGGCTTGGGGGGCGCGTCTGCGGACGCGCGAAGTTACTGGCAGGGACGCTTCGCTGCCTGCGCCTTTGTTGGCGGTTTCCTTGGAATTGGTCGCCCGAAAAACAGTTGGGGCGTTGCCCCAAACCCCACAAGGGACGCTGTCCCTTGACCCTGCAAGGGGCAGACGAAAAGGGACGAAGTCCCCCCTTGACCCCTTTCGCGCGATTGAGTTGGTCGCTCTTTCTTACTTCTTCCGCGTGCTGCTCCGCCCTTTTTCCCTTCCCTTCCTAATTCCTAATTGCTTTTTTACCTTATTAGTGCTAAAATAAAACCCGGTTTCACTTTCCACCCCGAAAAGGAGTTATCACCATGAATGTATGCATCGACGTTCAGGACGTTTCCTTCACCTATGAGGATGCCCCTGAACCCGCTCTCCACCATGTCTCCCTGCAAGTCCACGAGGGCGAATTTCTCGCCGTTCTCGGCCATAACGGCTCCGGCAAATCCACCCTCGCAAAGCTCCTCAATGCCCTCTATCTGCCCACAGAAGGGCATATCACCGTCTGCGGCATGGATACCCAAAGCGACGAGAATCTCTGGGAAATCCGCCAGAAGGCAGGGATGATTTTCCAGAATCCCGATAATCAGCTTGTCGCGACCGTCGTCCGGGAGGATGTCGCGTTTGGGCTGGAGAACCTTGGTATCCCCCGCGAAGAGATGATTCCGCGCATCGACGCGGCGCTTCAAGCGGTTGGCATGAGCCAGTTCGCCGAAGCCGCGCCGCATATGCTCTCCGGCGGACAGAAGCAGCGCATCGCCATCGCGGGCATTCTGGCCATGCAGCCGTCCGTCATTATCGCGGATGAATCCACCGCCATGCTCGACCCGTCCGGGCGGCGGGAGGTGCTGTCCACCATCCGCCGTCTCAACCGCGAAAAGGGCATCACCGTCGTGTGGATTACCCACTTCATGGAAGAAGCGGCGCAGGCAGACCGCATCATCGTGATGAATCAGGGCGAAGTGGCGCTGTCCGGCACGCCGCGCGAGGTGTTTCCGCAGGTGGATACCCTGCGCGAATTGCACCTTGACGTGCCGCACATGACCGCATTGGCGGATTCGCTCCGCCGGGACGGGATGCCCCTGCCGGGGAACATCCTGACCGTTGACGAAATGACCAAGGAGGTGCTGACGCTGCTATGTCCCTCGAAGTAAAGCACTTGACCCACACATACAGCGCCGGCAGCGCTTTTCAGGCAACCGCCGTGCATGACGTGTCGCTGACGATTGAGGACGGCGAATTTGTGTGCATCGTCGGGCACACGGGCAGCGGCAAATCGACGCTGGTGCAGCATTTGAACGGACTGCTCAAGCCCACCAGCGGACAGGTGCTCGTCGACGGCGATGACATGAACGGCGAGGGTGTTGACCGCCGCCGCATCCGGCAGAAAGTCGGGCTGGTGTTCCAGTACCCGGAATATCAGCTGTTTGAAGAGACAATTGCCAAGGACATTGCGTTTGGCCCGAAGAACCAAGGGCTGTCGGAGGAAGAAATCGACCAGCGCGTGCGCCGCGCCATGGCGCATGTGCATTTGGACTACGACAAGTACGCCGAGCGCAGCCCGTTCGACCTCTCCGGCGGACAGATGCGCCGCGTGGCGATTGCGGGCGTGCTGGCGATGGAGCCGAAGGTGCTGATTCTGGACGAACCCGCTGCCGGGCTTGACCCGCGCGGCCGTGAGCGCATTCTGGGGATGCTGCAGGAATTGCACCGCGAGGGCGGCGTGACCATCGTCATGGTCAGCCACAGCATGGATGACTGCGCCCGGCTGGCGACGCGCATGATTGTGATGAGCAAGGGCGAACTGGTGCTGACTGACACGCCGCGCAATGTCTTCCGCCAAGCTGACCTGATGCGCTCCATCGGGCTGGGTGTGCCGGAAGCGGCGGAACTGTGCGGTCGCCTGCGTGCCGCTGGGCTTCAACTGCCCGACGACCTGTTCACACAGGAGGAGCTGCACGACCATCTGCTTCGTTTGTGGAAAGAAAAGCAGGAAAAGGAGGCGGCGAAATGAATCTGAACATCACCATGGGGCAGTATTACCCCGTTGACAGCTTCGTCCACCGCCTTGACCCGCGCACGAAAATCCTTCTAACCATCCTGATGATTGTCGCGGTGTTCATGGTGCATTCGCTCGTCGGGTACGCGCTGGTGCTGGCGTTCCTCTACTGGGCGGCGAAGTGCTCGAATGTCCCCTTCAAGATGCTGATGAAGGGCATCAAGCCCCTGCGCATCATCCTGATTCTGACGTTCGTGCTGAACCTGTTCTTCTCCAATGGCACGACCCCGCTCATCGACTGGTGGATTATCCACATCACCCGCGAAGGGCTGACGCAGGCGGTGCATTACTCCCTGCGCCTTGTGTTCCTCGTCCTCGCGACCTCGCTGATGACGCTGACGACCTCCCCCATCGCGCTCTCCGACGGCATTGAGCTGCTTTTATCGCCGCTCAAGCGCTTCCACTTTCCCGCGCACGAGCTGGCGATGATGATGTCCATTGCACTCCGCTTCATCCCCACGCTGATGGAGGAAGCGGACAAGATTATGAAGGCGCAGATGGCGCGCGGTGCGGATTTTGAGACGGGCAACCTTTTCGCCCGTGCGAAGGCGATGATTCCCCTGCTGGTGCCGCTGTTCGTCAGCGCGTTCCGCCGCGCGGGTGAATTGGCAATGGCGATGGAAGCCCGCTGCTACCACGGCGGCGAGAACCGCACGCGCCTGCGCAAGCTGGAAATCACGAAAAACGACTACCTTGCCTATGGCGCGGTGCTTGCGCTGATGCTCCTGATTGTGCTGGAAGGCGTCGTCGTGTCGCACATCGGGGGAATCCTCTGATGGCGCGGCGCATTCTGCTGACGATCGAGTACGACGGCACGGCGTATTCCGGCTGGCAGCGGCAGTATAACGGCTTGGCGGTGCAGCAGCTGATTGAGGAAGCGCTCTGCCGCGCGACGGGCGAGGCAATCACCATCACAGGCGCAAGCCGGACGGACGCGGGCGTACACGCCTTGGGGCAGTGCGCGCACTTCGACACCGCCTCCCGCATTCCGCCGGAAAAGTACCCGTTCGTGCTGAACACCATGCTCCCGCGCGACATTCGCGTGCAGGCGGGGCGCGAAGTGCCGGACGGCTTCCATGCGCGCTTCATGACCTGCGGCAAGCGCTACACCTACCGCATCCTGAACAGCCGCCATGGCAGCGCCATCCGCCGGAATACGTTCGCGCACATTCCCGTTCCGCTGGATGTGGACGCAATGCGTCGGGCTTTGCCGACACTGCTTGGTACGCACGATTTCGCCGCGTATCAGGCGTCCGGCGGCACGGCGAAAACGACCATCCGAACCATCCGCATGGCGGAGATGACCGTGCAGGGCGACGAAATCATCCTCCTTGTCGAGGGGGATGCTTTCCTATATAATATGGTGCGCATCATTGCCGGGACGCTCATCGAAATCGGCCTGCATCGGCGCAGCGCGGACGCCTTCACCGATGCGTTCCGGACGCTTGACCGCCTGTCGCTGGGTGTGACCGCGCCGCCGCACGGCTTGGAGCTGACGAAAGTCTACTACCCGGAGGAAGCGTTTCGGATGCCCGAAGCGGTTCGCTGGCACGAGGAATAACCATTTTTACCCCACAGGAGCTGTTGACCCATGGTAAAATCATTCATGACGAACATGCCCGACCAGTGCGGCGCGTTTCTGGCGGCAAGCCGGATTATCGAGCGCCATCAAGGGAACATCGTGCGCGTGAGCTACAACAAAGCAGTGGATGCGCACGCGCTGTTTCTGGATGTTGAGGCGGACGACGCGGTGCTCAGTGCCATCGAGGGCGAACTGAATCAGGCGGGATTCCTCAAATCCGTGCCGCACGCGAAGATTATTCTGGCGCAGTTCGACGTGCCGGATCATCCGGGCGCGGTCGTGCCGATTCTGGAAGTGCTGAACCGCCATCACGTCAACATCTCCTATATTTCCAGCCAGTCGAATGACAGCGGTCATGCGTCGCTGAAAATGGGGCTGTACATCGAAGAGCCGGGCGTGATGGATACGCTGCTGCGGGAATTGTCGGCGCTGTGCCCGGTGCAGATTCTCTCGTACGATTCCGGCGAAAAGAAGCTGGATACGACCGTGTTTTACCTGCGCTTCGCGTCGGAAATCCGCCGGCTTCTGCGCCTGACGCAGGAGCAGACGAACGAGTTCACCTATTACGCGAACCTCATCATGCAGGAGCTGGACGAGCGGAACGAGCCGCCGAGCAAGACGTTTGAGTACATCAACCGCTTTGCGCGCTTCGTGGCGGAGCACAACGGCGCGGCGTATGAGTGCCGCGTGACGCATGTGCCGCTGACGGAGCAAGTTCGGGCGGTTGTGCTGGAGCCGCCGTTCGGGAGCAACATCACCGTACTGGAGGACGTGAAAACGCGGGCGCTGCTGGTGATTGACAGCGGCTTCCGCTGCTGTGCGCGCTACACCTTGCGGCAGCTGCGGACGATTTTTCCTGATTTTGACGAGCGGAAGCGCGAAATGCTGCTGACCCACTCAGATTCCGACCACACGGGACTGGCGGAAAGTATGCCGGTCATCTGGTGCAGCCAGCGGACGGCGGACTGCTTCGCGAACGAATCGCTGGGGCTGCCATCCCCGCGGGAAGCCAGCGCGACGGGGCTGCCCTACTATCGGCTGAACAAGCTGATTACGGAATACACCGTGCCGCCGCTGAACCGCCTGCGCATCCTGAACACGTCCCACGGCGATGACGAGCAGCCCATCAGCCCGATTGGCGCGTTTCTCTTCGGCGACATGCGCTTTAACGTCCTACAAGGGAACGGCGGGCATGTGCCGGGCGAAACGATGCTGATTGACCCCGTGCACCGCGTGGCATTCACGGGCGACGACTACATCAACCCGCACAACATGACCCCGCCGCAGAAGGAGTTCGACCGCCTTGCCCCCTACCTCGCCCGCAGCGTGAACGTCGATTCCCCGCGCTACCACGCGATTCTCCGCGCCGTCCTCGCCATGCTGGACGGCAAAGGCTACCTGATTTTCCCCGGTCACGGCGGCGTTGTGCAGCGGACGGAAGCGATGTAAAGGGAGAGACGAGGGGCGTTGCCCCTAACCCCCACCAGAGGCTTTGCCTCTGGACTCCACAAGGGACTTCGTCCCTTGACCCTTTCGCGCGATTCAGTTGGTCACATCTTCATGCTATGCCCGCGTGTTGATTGGGGAGACCAAGGGGCGTTGCCCCTTAAACCCCAGCAGGGACGCTGTCCCTGCACCCTGCAAGGGACTTCGTCCCTTGACCCTTTCGCGCGATTGGGTTGGTGACGCTCTCATGCTATGCCCGCGTGTTTATTCGGGGACGGCGTGCCTAATTCCGCATTTCGCATTCCTCATTCCGCATTAACGAAGGGAGTTCCCCATGCTTCGTCTCGATTCTCTCTCCCTCCCCCTCGATTTCACCCCTGAAACGCTGAATGCGCTGATTCTCCGCAAGCTGAAATGCCCGCCGGAGCAGCTCAAAAGCGTCGTGCTGCTCAAAAAGGCGGTCGATGCGCGTGACAAGGCGGATGTGCACTTCGTCCTGAGCGTCGCGGTGACGCTGAAGGATGAAGCGAAGGTGCTCGCGCGGCTCAAGCCGGGTGTTGCGGCGCCGTTCACCTTCCCCAAAGCGCCGACGCTGCCGAAAACGCGGTTCGAGCATCCACCCGTGGTCGTCGGGGCTGGCCCGGCGGGGCTGTTTGCTGCGCTGACATTGGCACGCGCGGGTGCGCAGCCGATTCTCATCGAGCGCGGCAAACCCGTCGAGGAGCGCACAAAATCCGTGCAGATGATGCAGGAGCAGGGCATCCTCGACCCGGAAAGCAACGTGCAGTTCGGCGAGGGCGGCGCGGGCGCGTTTTCCGACGGCAAGCTGACCACCGGCACGAAATCACCGCTGATTCGCACGGTGCTGCAAACCTTCGTCGACCACGGCGCGCCGGAGGACATCCTGTACATCGCAAAACCGCACGTCGGCACGGATTTGCTCAAGGGCGTTGTGCGCTCGATGCGGCAGGAAATCATCCAACTGGGCGGTCAAGTGCGGTTTGACACGCGCCTGACCGGGCTGATGATGCGCGGCGAAAGCATGGAGGGCATCACGGTGCTCTGCGGCGGCGAAACACAGGAAATCCGCACCGACACGGTGATTCTCGCCATCGGTCACAGCGCTCGCGACACCATGCAGACGCTGTTCCGGCAAGGCGTGCGCATGGAGCAGAAGCCATTCGCCATGGGTGTGCGCATTGAGCATCCGCAAGCGCTCATCAGCCAGAGCCAATACGGCAAATGCTGGACGCACCCCGCGCTGAAGGCGGCGGATTACAAGCTCGCCGTCCATACGCCCGACGGCCGCGGAACATACACCTTCTGCATGTGTCCGGGCGGCGAGGTGATTGCGGCGGCAAGTCAGCCGGATGGTCTGTGCGTCAACGGCATGAGCTACCACGCGCGCGCGGGCGAAAACGCGAACAGTGCGCTGCTGGTGGGCGTGCGTCCGGAGGACTTTGGCGACGATCACCCGCTGGCGGGCTTCGTGTGGCAGCGGAGCATTGAGCAGGCGGCGTTCCGGCTTGGCGGCGGCGGGTACAAAGCGCCGGTGCAGCGTGTGGAGGATTTGCTGCACGACCGCGCCACGACGCGCCTTGGCGACGTGCAGCCGACCTACCGTCCGGGCGTTGTGCCGGCGGATTTGCGCGCGTGCCTGCCTGATTTCATCATCGAGGACTTGAAGTTCGGCATTCGGCGGATGGATGGGCAGCTGCATGGCTTTGCGCATCCGGATGCGCTGCTGACAGGCGTGGAGACGCGCTCGTCGTCGCCGGTGCGTTTGCCCCGAAATCGGGAGACGCTGATGGCGGAGCGGGTGGATGGGCTGTACCCGGCGGGCGAAGGCGCAGGTTTCGCGGGCGGCATCGTATCCGCGGCGGTGGATGGGATTCAAACGGCGCTCGCGGCGCTGCATCATCACGCGGAATAAAGCGCTTTCGCCTTTGTGAAACGCCAAGCCCGGTCAGCGACGGCAAAAATCCACATCATCCACAAAATCTACATTATATATAAGGAGGGTTTCCCATGTCCAACGTCAAAGAAAATTTCCTGCGGTATGTCCAGATTGAAACGACCTCCAGCGAGACGAGCGGCACCTGCCCGTCCACGCCGAACCAGTGGGTGCTGGCAAAAATGCTGGTGGACGAGCTGCACGCAATGGGCATCGACAACGCCCGCGTAGACGACCACTGCTATGTGTACGCGACGATTCCCGCCAAGGGCAATCATCCGGCGAAAGTCGGGCTGATTTCGCATATGGATACATCCGACGGCGTGAAGGGCCCGACGCACCCCGTCATCATCGAGCACTACGACGGCCGCGCCATCACGCTCAAAAACGGCGTGGTCATCGACGGCTTCCCGTTCCTGAAGGACTTGCAGGGGCAGGAGCTGATTGTCACCAGCGGCGACAGCGTGCTGGGCGCGGATGATAAGGCGGGCGTGGCGGAAATTATGGCGCTGTGCAAGCGGCTGACCGCCCCCGATGCGCCGGAGCACTGCACGGTGTGCATCGGCTTTACGCCGGACGAGGAAATCGGCAGCGGCGCGGATCACTTCAATGTAGCAGGCTTCGGCGTGGATTACGACTAAACGGTGGATGGCGGCGCCCTGGGCGATCTGGAGTACGAGAACTTCAACGCCGCGTCGTGCGCCATCAAGGTACACGGCGTGAACATCCACCCCGGCAGCGCGAAGAACCAGATGCGCAACGCCCTGCTGATGGCCATTGAGTGGAACAGTATGCTGCCCCCGGCGGAAACGCCCGCGCACACCTGCGGCTACGAGGGCTTCTACCACCTGATGCACATGGAGGGCGACGAGGAACTGGCGACGCTGCAGTACATCATCCGCGACCACGACGCGCAGAAGTTCGATGCGCGCAAGGCGACCGTGCAGCAGATTACCGACTACCTGAACCAGAAGTGGGGCGCGGGGACGTTCGAGTGCGTCGTCCGCGACAGCTATCGCAACATGCGCGAAATCATGGAGCAGCACATGGACGTGGTGGAGAAGGCGAAAGCGGCGTTTGAGGAAAACGGCGTGACCCCCATCATCTCCCCCATCCGCGGCGGCACGGACGGCGCGCGCCTGTCCTACATGGGGCTGCCCTGCCCGAATCTCTCCACCGGCGGTTATAATTTCCATGGCAGAAAGGAAATGATTACCGTCGAGGCGATGGAAGCAATGGTCAATGTGCTGGAAAGCATCGTCCGCAACGCGTAAATCCGCAATTTTCAGGAGATTTTTTTCGGAAATTTGCAATTAGGCATTGACGTGCGCATCATCTTTTGCTATAATAGCTATACGGTTCGCCATCCGTCTGTCTATGTGGCTGATGTCAAGGCGAGATGAGCGAAAGGAGGGATAACAGTGTCCGAGGTACGCGTCCGTGAGAATGAATCCCTGGAGAGTGCTCTGAAGCGCTTCAAGCGTCAGTGCGCCCGCAGTGGTGTGATTCAGGAAGTTCGTAAGCGTGAGCATTACGAAAAGCCCAGCGTCAAGCGCAAGAAGAAGGCCGAAGCTGCCCGCAAGCGCAAGTATTGATGACTTTTGTCATCATTGCCCCGCGGCATTTCTCAATGGTCCGGCTGTAAGGGTTCTTTGCCCTTCGCCACGAATGTGCTGATTGTGCGCAATGGCATTCCCCTTTCGAGGTTTTTCCTCGGAAGGGGTTTTCTTTTTTAATTCCGAATTCCGCAATAAGAAAAATCTTTCCTATCGCCCCTTGCATAATCGCGTGTATTTTGCTATACTATTGGCAACAGCAGGTTTCTCATGCCTTTCTATATGGTGATTTTGCACTTTACGTCCCTGCTGGCTGATTTTTTACATCATTATTCTTTTTTTGTGTGCCTTTTTTGATACCCTGATTTTACTGCGCTAAGGAGTATGTTTCTTCTATGCAATTTTGCTTGCAGTTAGCCCCACACGCGAATATCCGCTACCGTGACGCGCAGGTCAAACTTGGTCAAGCCGAGTTGACCTGTTTGCTGTGCGCGCTTTCCCTGCCCGCTGAAACGCAGGTGACGACCATCGGCGGCGTACCATGCCTGACTTTCTCCGCCAATGCGCTGACGCCCGAAGCGCTTGCGCTGCTGGGCACGCACAGCACACGCCTGATGCTCTTCGAGTGCGTGGATGGCGGTCTGCTGCGCCCGCTGGATTGGCCGCGCACTGCCTATCTGCCCGACGACCTCTCGGAGATTTTGAAGTACAAGGGCAAAACGAGCGCCGCGTTCACCCATATGATGATGAACTGCGCCCGTGCCGCGAGTGATTTCGCCCTTGCAGACCAGCCGCTGACCGTGCTTGACCCCATGTGCGGCAAGTGCACAACCGGCTTCGTCGCGCTGCAAAACGGCATGAACGCCGTCTGCCTCGACATAGACCGCAAGGATTTGAAGGAAGCGGCGGATTATTTCAGCAATTATCTGCAATTCCATCGCCTGAAGCACCGCCTCGCACAGAGCAGCCGCACGCTGCAAAAGACCCCTGTGCCGATTGCCGAATACACCTTCAGTGACACGAAGGAGCATTTCGCGGCGGATGATGTGCGCACGCTGATGCTGGCGGAGGGGGACAGTGGGCTTGTCGGCGACCTGCTGAAGAAGCGTCCGGCGGATTTGCTCGTCTGCGACCTTCCCTATGGCGTGCAGCACGCGCCGCAGAACGGAAAAAAGGCGGAGAGCTTCCCCAAGCTGCTGGAGCGTATCCTCCCCGCGTGGCGTGTTGAAGGAAAACGCGGCGGTGCGGCGGCGATTTCCTTCAACACGCTGACGCTGCGCAAGGATACGCTGCTGACGCTGCTGCAAAACGCAGGCTTCACGCCGCTGACCGAGCCGCCGTATGATGACTTTTCGCATTTCGTCGAGCAGGCAGTGCACCGCGACTTCATCGTCGCCCGCAATGAACAGCCGTAACGGATAATATAGATTACAGAGATTTGGGAGAGCAAGGAGGCTTTTTCAAGCTATGTCCGAATGGAAGAATCAAGATTTTAGTCAGCTGACGGTGCTGGAGCTGCGCAAGGTTGCCAAGGCCATGGGCGTGCAGCTCGGCGCGGGCATTTCCAAGGCAGGTATCGTCGAGAAACTCGACCGCGCGCGCAACGCGAAATACAGCGACATCCCCGCTGTGCCGATGGATTTCACCCCCATTCCAAAGTCTGACGACAAACAGGAATCCCCCGTGGAAAAAGCTGAGGTTCCTGCTGCCGTGAAAGATGAGAAGCCGTCGGAATCCCCTGCGCCTGCCAACAAGCAGCCCGTACCCGCCGCCGCCAAACCGGCACCTGCCGCGTCCAAGCCGGAAGCGGAAAAACCCGCTGCGCCCGCACAGCCCGCATCGGATGCGCGCCCCGCCATAAGCGGCTTCCGCCCGGCGTATCAAGCGCCCGCGACGCCGCCGCGCTTCGGCAGCAAGCCTGCATATCAGGCATCCAGCAATTCGTTTGGCAATCGCCCGGCACGTCCCCAGGGGAACGACTTTGCCCGCCCGGCGCGTCCGGTAAACTACACGCGCTTCGGCCCGGCGGCGCAGGCAGATTCTACGAATGACCGCTCGTATGACGCGCCCCGCACGGCCAGCAGCTGGGCTGACCGCCGCCCGACGTACGGCAATGACCTGCCCGATCGCCGCTCCGCCTATGGCACGGATGCGCCTGATCGCCGCCCCGCGTACGGCAGTGACCTGCCCGACCGCCGCCCTGCCTATGGCACGGATGCGCCGCGTTCCGCCTTCGGCACGGACGCTCCCCGCTATTCCCGTTCCTACGATGCGCCGAGCGCCTTTGACAGCGGCCGCGCCCGTCAGTCCGGCTTCAACAGTCCCCAGCGCGACGTACCGTCAGACTTGCAGAGCATGTGGGCAGGTTCGCCGAGCGACATGCTCTCCCCGGCGGAATGTCAGGATGGTTCGGGCATTCTGGAGCTGCACCCGGACGGCTACGGCTTCCTGCGCGGCGCGTCGCTCACCCCCAGCAATCGCGATATTTACGTCTCGATGGCGCAGGTTCGCCGCTTCTATCTCCGCACGGGCGACTTCGTAACCGGCAAGGTGCGTCCCCAGCGCGACGGCGACAAGTACTCCGCCATGCTCTACATCACCGAGGTCAACGGCTGCCCCGCTGATTCGATGGCGAGCCGCCCCGCGTTTGACGCCCTGACGCCCTGCTATCCGCACGAGCACATCACCCTCGAAGTGGAAGGCGGCAGCAATGAGTTCCTTGACATGCGCCTGATTGACCTCGTTGCGCCGATTGGCTTTGGTCAGCGCGCGCTGATTCACTGCCCGCCTGCCGTGGACAAGGCGCATCTGCTTTCCTCCATTGCAAACGCAGCCAGCATCTGCCATCCGGATGCGGTGGTGATGACGCTGCTGCTGGGCGGCACGCCCGAGGACGCGACGCTCTACCGTGACCACACGCACGGCGAGGTGATTGCCTCCACCTTCGATCAGACGCCGGAAAATCACCTGCGCATCACCGACATGGTGCTGGAGCGTGCCGAGCGGCTGGTGGAAATGAAGAAAAACGTGATTCTGCTGGTGGACAGCCTGACCTACCTCTCCAAGGTTTACACAACCGCGGCTGTTCAGCAGGGGCGGCAGACCATCGGCATGGTGAATCCGGTAAGCCTGCAAAAAGCGAAGAAGCTCTTCGGCGCGGCGCGCTGCCTGCGCGAAGGCGGTTCGCTGACGATTTTCGCCGTCATGAACATCGAAACGGGCAGCCGCGTGGATGACTCCATCGCGGAAGACCTGAAGGGCACGGCGAATATGGAGCTGGTGCTGGACACGGCGGCGGCACGCGCGGGCATTTATCCCCCGGTCAATCTGCTGCTCTCCGGCACGAAGCGCGCCGAACTTATCGCCAGCAAGGAGCAGCTGGACGGCATCAAGCTCATCCACGAGATGCTGGGCAGCCTGCGCGCGGTGGACATGATTCCGCAGCTGCTGTCGATGCTGGAAAAGACGACCAACAATGAGGATTTGCTTGTCCGCATCAAGGACTGGGCGGCGCTGATGAAGCAGTGATCCGCCTTGCTTCCCAAAAAAGCAGAAAAAAGTTTCGGATTCAGAGAAAAAAGGCTTGCAATCCCCCGGCAAATATGATACAATGATTTCTGCGGCTGAATAAGCTGATCATTGCATACGCGAAAGAGGTGAAATCGCAATGAAGGAAAAGATCCATCCCAACTACGGCAAGTGCATCGTTCGCTGCGTGTGCGGTGAGACGTTTGAAACCGGCTCGACCAAGAAGGAACTTCGAGTGGATATCTGCTCTAAGTGCCATCCCTTCTACACCGGCAAGCAGAAGCTGGTGGATACCGGCGGACGTGTCGATCGTTTCAAGAAGCGCTTCGGTCTCAACTAATTTTCGAGACAGCTGCTTCTCACGAGCTATCACGAGAGATAACAGGGCATTGCTTCGGCAGTGTCCTGTTTTCGTTTGCACTTTTTTGCGGTATCAAGCAGGATTTTGCCCGCCCCGTGTTGAACTTGCCAAAAGGAAAGTGCTTTGGCAATCTGCTTTTTCATGAGGAAACGACGATGCTTTTCAAATCATCTGCTTCTCCCAAAGAAAATCCGGGCAGCAAGCGCCTCCGCCGTACGCTGGGGCTGTTGCTGGGCAGCGCGCTGGCGGTGCAGTACAAGCAAGACCGAATCTTCCGCGCGAGCGTAAATTTGCAGCTGGTGATGGTGCTCAACTACCTTTACGCGGCTTATAACCTGCTGACTGCGCTGCAAAGCGGGTCGGTGTGGCTGCTGTCGCTGGGCATCTACACGCTGATGCTCGCCATCGTCCGCACCGACCTGACGCTCTCGCACCACCGCGGGCGGAAGCTGCCGCCGGACGCCCTGCCGCGCCACGAATCCCGCTGCTATCGGCGCGTCGCGTGGTCGCTGCTGGCGCTGAATGTGCCGATTGGCGGCTTAACGCTGCTGATGGTGTCGGGGCAGTCCGTCTCCGCCCTGCCCGGCCACCTGATTTACCTCTCCGCGCTCTACACCTTCGTCATGATGTTTCTTGCCATCTCGAACCTGATTCGCTTCCGCAAGCTCGGCAGCCCGATTCTCTCGGCGGCGAAGGTGCTTTCGCTCGTCGCGGCGCTGCTGTCGCTGCTGACGCTGCAATCGGCGCTGATTGACCGCTTCGGCACGGCGCAGGGTTCTTTCCGTCTGCTGATGACGCGGCTGACCGGCAGCACGGTCTACGCGGCGGTGCTGATTATCGCCGTGTGGATGCTGCGCCGCCCGCTGACAATCAGCGCGAATGGCATTGAAGAGGAGTTGACTGCGCCATGAGCGGCAGGGGTTTCGCCTCTGCGGAGGCGACGAGGGGGCAGTGAAAACAGACGAAGTCTGCGATCGCCCCCTCGACCCCTTCGGTTCGCACCCATGTTTTTTGAATTGTGTTGAAACTATTCATCGTTACTGTACCTTTATTTTCCCAAATCACGGCATAAATCGACCGCAATAATCCCCAATCATATTCCCCAAAAGCAAAAAATCGCCATCGGGCAAGTAATTCGCTTCCGATGGCATTTTCATTACGCTTTGACATTCCCCAAACTGAGCGGCATCAGCACCACCAAGTGCGGCTGGCACGACAAATCCCCCGCCGACACCCGCAGCAGCGGCAGCTCCTCCGCTTTCTCCGGATACAGGCGCAGGAAGTCCGTCACCGGCGCAATCGGCCACGATGCATTCGCCGCCGTCTTGTAGTGCATCGGCAGGATCACCCGCGCGTGCAGCACGTCCGCCACCTGCTTCGCCATCGGCGCGTCCATCGTGTAGTACCCGCCGACGGGCAGCATCACGATATCCGCACTGCCCAAAAGCAACCGCTGTTCCGTCGTCAGCATGTGCCCCAAATCGCCAAGGTGCATCACTGTCAGCCCTTCCGCCTTCAGGCAGAACAGCAGCGTCTTGCCGCGCAGCTTCCCCTGCTGCTGGTCGTGATACGCCTCTATCGCCCGCACCGCTGCGCCGCCGCCGAGGTCAAAATCCCCCGCCCGGTCAATCACGCGCGGATTCCCCGGAATCGTCTCGACCGCGTTGTGGTCGTGGTGCTGATGCGACACCAGCACCACATCCGCCGGATTCGCCGTCACGGGATAGCCGCACGACGCATCATACGGATCTGTGACGATGCGGAGGCCGTTGTCCAGCTCAATGACAAATTTTGCGTGCCCCATACAGCTGATAATCATGGATTTCCCGTCCTTTCTTCTGCCGCGCGGCAAAGGTACGGCAGCAAGCGTCCCGGCAGCGGATTGTGCGTCCGCAAGCGCGCCGCTAAATCCCGATGCAGCATACGGCAGTATTTCTCCATCGCCTGACCGCCGGCATCCGCCGATTTCAGCAGTGCCCGAAGCAGCGTGTCGTCCGCCGTATCATCCGGATGGCGCGCAAGCAGCGACAGGCAGCAGCCGAGTTCACCCGGCGCGTCGGGGATTTTTGTCGGCATATCCGGCGGATTCGGCAGCTTGTCCAGCAGCAGCCAGCCGCCGTGTATCCACGTTCGCCAGCCGTGCTTCTCTGCCAGTCGGCAGAAATCCGCTGCATCCGCCAAAAGCGGCAAATCCGTCGCGAAGAGCGCATTCGCGTCCTCCGACCGCCGCAGCGCCGGACGGCGAAGCGTCGGCACGGTTGCCAGCATCTCCTGCAGCTCCTGCCGAAGCGTCGACAGCATCCTTACTGCGCCCCCGTCGCGCAATAGTCAATGTGGATGGTGTGCATGGCGGTGAAGCGCCCCTGCACATCCAGCTGATATTCGAGGTGCACCATCCCGGCGTCGTCCGCCGCGCGGCACTTGACCTGCGTCGGGAACACCGCCATCGCCATATCCCCGAACGGCGTGTGATACGCGCCCTCAAAGCGCTGATCCTTTACGAACACCATCGTCGTGCCGTATTCGCCGGGACGGCTCATGGTCACGCGGTGCTCGGACAGCGACAGAATCACGTCGCTCGTCACCATCTCGCTGTCATCCTCCGTCGGCATGGACTCCTGATAGCGGATGAGATAGCCGCTGGCGGTTTTCTTAAGTTCTCCGCGGCAGAACAGCTGCATCGGCGCTTCCTGCTCGCCCTCTTCGTCGCGGATGGTGCTGACCAGGTTAATCAGCACGGGCGTTTTATCCTGTTTCTTCACTTCTGCTCCTCTCGGACTGTATCCGAACGTGTGGTTTGCCGCCTTTTGTCGGCGGCGCTTATAGTATAGCACATTTTTTCGCCTTGCACAATCACCGCGTTTGGCGTATGATAGAGGAAAGACACTTTTGTGGAGGGCAAAAGCTATGCTGCGGATTGGAGCACGGGCGAAAATCAACTGGACGCTGGATATTACCGGGCGGCGGGCGGACGGCTACCACCTGATGGACATGCTGATGCAGAGCGTGACGCTTGCCGACGAAATCACGCTGGAGAAGACGACCGATGGCATCATCACGCTGACGACGGGCGGCACGCCGCTGCTCCCGGCGGACGAGCATCATCTGGCGCTGCGGGCAGCACGGGCGCTGCAAAAGGCAACAAGGTGTCCTTTGGGGGCGCGCATCCACGTTGTGAAGCACATTCCCGTTGGGGCGGGCATGGGCGGCGGCAGCAGCGACGCGGCAGGCGTGCTGGTGGGGCTGAATCGCCTATGGGAAACCGGGCTGACGCGGGCGGAGCTGGAAGATGTCGGCTTGACGCTGGGGGCGGACGTGCCGTTCTGCATCCGCGGCGGATTGACCCGCACCCGCGGCATTGGGGAAGCAATGGAGGCGCTCCCGTGCGGGCAGTGCTTCCCGCTGGTAGTGATTCAGCCGTGCGGCGGACTTTCGACGCGCGACGTATTTGCGGCATACCATGCGCAGGCGGTTTCGTTCCGTCCGGACAATGACGCGGCGCAGGCGGCTTTGGCGGATGGGGATTTGCGCGCGCTGTCCTCGGCGCTGGGGAACGTATTGCAGCCGGTAAGTGAGCAGATGCGTCCAGCGATTGCGGATGCGATTGCGGATTTGCGGAATTACGGCGCGGCGGCTTGGCTGATGACCGGGAGCGGGTCGGCGGTGTTCGGCGCGTTCGAGACAAAAGACACGGCGGATACGGCGTTTGCGGCGCTGAAAAAGCGGTATGACAGGGTGTTTCGGTGCGAAACGTGCATGGAGAGCGTCATCGAACAAATTTGATATGCCAAAGCAGGTCGGAAGCGCGATTGCCTCCGACCTGTTTGCTTATGGACTCTTCTTCCACACCACTACGCCCGTGCCCGCTTTGAGGGCATCCGGCAAATCGGGATTCAGCCGCCGCAGCTTTTCCTGCGGCACGCGGTATTCCTTCGCCAGCGTCCACCAGTCCTCGCCGGTCTGGCAGTAGCACAGGTACAGCCCGTCGTCCACCTCATCTGCCGCTTCCTCCTGCGCGTCGGTCAACAGGTGCGCGCCTTGCGTCTCCACGCCGTCGCAAGTCAGGCGGAGGACGTAGCGCAGTTCCACGCGGTCGGAGGTAATCGGCGCGGCTTCCACCTCATCCGCCGTCAGGGTCAGAATGCTGTCCGGCGCGGCAGAGACGGCAAAGGACGTGCGGAACGGCGCTTCCTGATGCACGGTCACGGGCGCGGTGTTCTCTTCGGTCATGTACAGCAGGGTGATTTCGAGCATCCCCTCGGTGTTCAAGCGGCTGCCCGTGCTCTCCTGCGCGGTCATGATGGGCGTGGCAAACGCGGCAAGCATCCCGCGCACAGGGGGCGTGCCATCGGGCAGGAGCAGCGTCGTCTTGCCGGATTCAGCGGCAGAGGCGCGCCTTTGCCCCGTGCGAATCACCACGTCGCGCCCGGAAAAGGTCAGCGCCGCACCCTGATAGCTGTACGCATCGCGCAGGACAGTCAGCTTCTCCTGCGTGTCCGCCGTCCCCTGCACGCCAAGGAGGACTTCCGCCCGCAGCGTCTTTCCCCCGTCGCCCGCGTCCTGACTGGCGACCGCGACGTCACGCACGGTCACGCGGGCATCAAGCAAATCACCGCTTTCGCCGCTGAGTTCGAGCGTCTGGCTGAACGGCGCCTCATGGTGCGTGACGACAAGCGGCTTGCCGGGCAAATCGCTGGCGTGCACCGCCGAAATGGTCACCGTGCCTTCCACACCGATTCTGCCCTGTCCGCCCGTGATATCGCTGATTTGCGCCGCCGCGTCCGCGCAGAGCGTCTCGCGCACCTGCAGGCCTTCCGGCAGCTCAAATTCCTCCCGGAGCAGCGTATCCGCCTGTCCGCTGGCGACGGTTCGGCGCAGGGCAATCTCCTGCGCGGCGACTTCCGCGCCGCCCGGCGCATTCACCCCTGTGAGCACCTCCAGCGCTTGCGTGGACGCGCCGCGGGCATCCAACTGCACAATCGCGCGCATATTCAGCCGCCCGCCCTGCACGGAGGCATCCACATGCTCCACCCTCGCCTGTGCCTGTACGCGACCTTTCGGCTGCGCGCCCGGCAAATCGCACTGGTGGATAAAATCCGCCGTCGCCTCCACCACATGCACCTGATTCGGCGCGCCCTGCGTGTAGAGGACGTGGAAAATCACCTTGCCGGAGAGCGTCGCGCGGTCAGCCCCACTTTCGGCGCTGTCCACCACCGCCATCCCGCCCGCGTGCAGGACGTGCGTTTCCTCCCGCAGGCCGCCGGGCAGCGTAATTTCGCCTTCCACCACCGCCTGTGACGCGCCGTGTGCCGTCACCTGCTCCATCGTCACCGTTTCCTTCCGAAGCTGCGCATCCACCGCGTTTTCCTCCTTTCGGTTGTTCGGGACAAGGTATGCGCAATTCTCCCCCGGCAGAACGCGCAAGTTTCAGGAAATTCTCATCTTTTGTGCTTTCCTTTTGCCCAGCAAGTGTGCTATAATAGAAAGGGTTGCTGTGTTTTGCGCGGTCACAGTGTATTTTTCAGGCGGCAAAGCGTATTTTTCCGCCGCTTCCCCTTGCGCATCCGCGCCGCTTTCCGGTATAATGACAGCATCCCGCGATTGATTGAGGAGTAAGGAGACTTCCATGAGCAAGTCCAAGAAGAAAAAGGAAACCAAAGCGGTTATCGCCGGTCAGATTGCGTTCTGGGTGTCATTTCTGGGGATTATTTCTCTGCCGATTCCCGGCTTCTGGCGGTTCGTCGGCGGATTCGCCATTGCCTCCGGGCTGAAGAAGCTGGTTGGGGCGGTGGCAACGCCTCTGGATG